>JACCEE010422199.1_pt1 | contig 10325 bp, 7 predicted proteins | sample 7449931 | NCBI WGS metagenome assembly JACCEE01 (sample SAMN15323457, study PRJNA562643) | freshwater metagenome | isolation source: river surface water | place: USA:Blue River Watershed | collected 2017-08-19 | reverse complement strand
AGGGCAACACCGGCCTTCTCCGCCCCGTACCCGGCGTTAAGGAGCAAACGCGCGGTGTTAAAGCTTCCGTACGAAGCCGAAGCTCCGGCGGATACGCCCTTTGAAGGGGCTTTGGTGATAACGTTGATTACCCCGCCTACGGCTCCGGATCCATACAGCACGGACGCGGGACCGTCGAGGACCTCGATACGCTCGATCGTGCTTACCGGGATGGATAGCCAGTTGAGCCCGCTTTGGTCGGGATTATTCAGCTCGCGCCCGTCCACGAGAACCTTGACGCGGGCGTAGGAGTTTTCCCCGAACCCGCGCATGGAAACCTGAGCCTGGGCTTCGCCCGCGAGCGAGGTAAACCGCACGCCGGGAACGCTCTCAAGGACCTCGACGACGTTCGTCTTGCCCGATCGCTCGATATCCTCGGCGGTAATGACCGTAACGCGGGCTGGCTCGTCCATCGCCTCGCGGGACTCGCGACTCGCCGTAACGACGTACTCAGGAACCGACTCCGCGCCGACAAGGGCGACGGAAACAAAGGAAAAAACGGCGAAAACGACTTTGCGCAGCATGATGCCTCCTCGGGTATGCTGGAAAAAATTCGTTCCGAAAACACGTCTCCTGGCTCGCAGATCGCCTTACTCACGCCTCCTTCTCGGGTTTCGCAATCGCGAATCCCAATGGATAATCGGCGCTTTCATCCCTGCATACAGTGGCGGGACCGCTGCGGATTCTCACCGCATTCCGTTTTTTTTCGGATACTTATGGGTTATGGCGGTGTTACTATACCGACGGCGAAGGGAGGGGTCAAGGAGAACTTCCCCTTGACTTCGCCAAAACCCAAGGCTACAGTTCTATCGCTAATAGCTAAGGAGCTCGAACGCATGGCGACAAGAAACGGCGGAACCGGCGACAGGAACGCGAGCCCGCCCGAAAGGCCCGTAACACGACTTTGGCTCTCTATCGGGTTTACCGTGCCCTTAGTCATTCTTTCAATTGAACCACTCACCGCCCAATACGTACCTTTTACCGTCCTTGGAAAACTCGGACTCCTGCCTTTCGCGCTGATCCAGTCGGCGATCTTCGCCCCCATTCTCCTTGCCAACCGTACGGCCTTTAAACGCGTTAAATCGGGACTCAGCGCCCTCGTTTCGGTCGGCGCGGCCGTTGCCGCCGGATCGGGAAGCCTCAGCGCTGCCCTGATCGCGATCGGGACGGCGATCGACTCAAGGAACCTTATGCAGGTCGGCTCAAGCGGGCTCCTTTACGGGCCCGCGGCGCTAATCCTTACGGCGGCTGCGATCGCGACGCACATCGAATCGCGCGCGCAAAACCGCGCGACGGACGCGATCGGTAAGTTACTAAGGCTCTGGCCGGAAACGGTCGTCGCGATTCGAGGCGAGGTGGCGACTGATCTACCAATTGGCGAGATCTCCGTCGGGGAAATCCTCGAGTTCAAGCCGGGGGACATCGTTCCCGTCGACGGCGTAGTAACGCTCGGGCTCTCCAGGGTTGACACCTCGGCGTTAACGGGGGAAAGCCTCCCGATGCTCGTATACCCGGGTAAGCAGATAACGAGCGCCGCGATCAATATAGACTCGCCCATCCGGGTACGCGCGGACAGAACGGGCAACGACACGACGCTCGCGGGCGTGGAAAGAATGGTTCGGCGGGCCTGGGAGACGAAGCCCCAAAAGCCCGGATATGCGGACCGAATCGGACGAATCCTTTTGCCCATTGCCCTAACCCTTGCCGTCGCGACGATTCCCTTCTGCCTGGTAATGGGTCATTCGGCCGTAATGGCCGCGATCGCGGGCATTGCCTTGCTCGTCCTCCTCTGCCCCTGCGCGCTTGCCCTCTCTTCCCCCTTGGCCTCGCTGTGCGGGACTGCGGCCGGCGTGCGCTCGGGAATCCTCGTTAAATCGGCCTGGGCCCTCGAGCGGATGAAATCGGTCGACACGGTCGTGGTCGACAAGACGGGAGCGCTCACGGAGGCGAAGCCTGCGGTCACGGATATCATTCGCATGTCCGACATGGACGATAACGAACTCCTCTCGCTCGCGGCGACGATCCAGACGCGGTCGGAATTTCCCCTTGCCCAGGCGATCGTCGCGGAGGCCGCGAAATCGGGTTTGCCGATCGGCGAGGTCGAAAGTTTCGCGTTTCACCCCGGAAAGGGCGTTGAGGCGACCATCAAGGGCAAACGGTATTTCTCCGGGGGACCGGAGCTTTTAATGGAGAACGGAATCGACGTAAGGTCCGTACTGGGCCGGATCATGCCGCTTACGGCGCAGGGCAAAACGCCCTTCTCGTTCGGCTGCAACGGAAAGATGCTTGGGCTCGTCGTCGTGGCGGACGCCGTCAAACCCTCGAGCCGCGCCGCGATCGCGACGATGAAGGAGATGGGGCTCGACGTCATAATGCTTACCGCGGACAACCACCCGACGGCGCGCGGAATCGGCGAGTCCCTGGGAATCAGGCGTTTTTACGCCGGGCTCCTTCCGGGAAACAAGGCCGAAATCATCCGCGGCATTAAAAGGGAAGGCCGAACCGTCATGATGGTCGGCGACGGCCTAAACGACGCCCCCGCATTCGCCGAGGCGGACGTCGGCGTGGCTATCGGGACGGGAACCGATATCGCCATCGAGTCGGCCGACATCGTTCTGATAAACGGGGACCTTAGGGACGCGGCCTCAGGGATCGCGCTAGGGCGGGCGGTATCCCGGATTACGCGGCAAAACCTGGTCCTGTCCGTCGCGATCGACGCGATCGCGATTCCCCTGACCTCAGGGGCGCTATTTTCCCCGCTTACTCCCTCGCTTAATCCCTCGTCGATACCGGCCCTCGCCGTCTGCGCAATGGCGGCAGGCCTTACCGCGGTCGCGCTCAATGCCTGTCGGCTAAGCCTGTTTAGGCGCGGTTAATTTACTCGACAGCCGCCGATTAACGGGGTTATACTTCTCCAAAAGTTTGAAAAATCGGGTGGTTACGCATGGATGAACGCGAAACCGAGCGACTTCGCTCGGAAATCCTGGAATTAATCAACGAAGAGCGCGAATCGTCAATCATCAGGCTCATGGACACACTGGAAAATTCCGAGGACTTCGGTCCAGAGTCGACCGATTCCTTCTTCGCGAATCTCCTCGAAAACTACGTGCATCTCGACTTCTCGGAAGAGGAAGCGATCGAGCACTGGGCGAGGATCATCGACAACGCCCGCGAGATCAAGGAGCGGCTTGGGCGAAAGATAGGAATTCACCTCGCCGTGGTGGACTATTTCACGAACCGAACGCACGCGCTCAACTCGCCCATGCTCATAGAGGTTCACGTGTTCCGCCAAACCGAACGGCTCGCGATGATAGACGGCCTAACCGGGATATTCAACCGCCGATACATGGACATCATCCTTAAAAAGGAATTCAACCGATGCGACCGTTACGGCAAGGCCCTATCGGTCTGCATAATCGACATCGACGATTTTAAGCGCGTTAACGACACGCAGGGCCACGTCTTTGGGGACACGGTACTGCGGGAGATCGCGGAAATGCTCCGCGAGTCCATCCGCGAGGAGGACATCGTGTGCCGATACGGCGGCGAGGAATTCCTCGTCATCCTGCCGGAGACCGACGCCACCGGCGCGATGATCCTCGCGAATCGTATCCGGCAAGAGACGAAAACCCGAATCTTTTTCGCGGAAAACGGCATAACCTTTTCCGCGGGGACGGCGACGTACCCATCCTGCGCCCGGGAGATGACGGATCTCATCCAGGCGGCGGATCGCGCTCTGTATCAGGCAAAGTACGCCGGCAAGGACCGCGTTTGCGCCGCGTTGCCCGAACGCAGAAAATTCGGGCGTTACGCTAAATCTTGGTCGCTGAACCTCTTCACCGAGAACGGAAAGAGGCCGATTACCGGCATAGTCACGCAAAACGTGTCGCTCGGCGGAGTGCAATTCGAATGCCAGATCAAGTACGACATCGACACGCCCGTACACCTCGTCTTCACGCATCAAGAGGAAGGCATTCCGGAAATCGAGGCGGAGGGGCGGATCACGTGGGCGAAAAGAACCCGAGCCATCTATTCCTATGGCGTCAGCTTTCTCTCGACCCCGCCGATCTTCGAGGCGGCGCTGATCCCGGAAACCGCCGCGCACGCCCTTAAGTAATGGCCCTTAAGAAAGCGTACGTCGAGATCACCAACCAATGCAACCTCGCCTGCGCGTTTTGCCCGCGGGGCAATAGGGCCCCGCGCTCGATGACCGAGGGGGAATTCTCCTTAGTGGCCCACGGGTTACGCGGCCTTGTTGAGTCGATTTACCTTCACGTAAAGGGAGAGCCATTGCTCCACCCCCTGCTCGGCCGATTCATAGATATAGCGGAAAGCGAAGGCCTTTCGGTCACCGTCACGACGAACGGGACCCTCCTCGCCGACAGGGTCAATGACCTCTCGCCCAAACCCGCGCTGAAGCGGATCAACGCATCGCTCCACGGGCTTTCGCAGCTCGGCGAGCGCGCGGGAGAGGCGCTCGAAGGCATTTTCGACGCCGCGGAAAAAATCATCGCGCTGAATCGCGTCACAACCCCGGGGTTTCAGGTTAGCTATCGGCTGTGGACCGCGGACGACGGCCCCGCGACACGCTTCGTCGCGCATAAAATCGCGGAGAGATACGGGATCGACGGCGAATGCCTGACCGACGCGCTCTCGCGAAAGGGCGGATACAAAATCCACGCTAACGCGGCCGTTCACGCGGCGGAGACATTCACCTGGCCGTCGCTCGACGGAGAGGATTACGGGGAGTCCGGTTTTTGCCGGGGCCTTCGGGATCAAATCGGGATACTGTCCGACGGGACGGTCGTCCCCTGCTGTCTTGACGGCGAGGGCGTCATAGCGCTCGGCAACGCCTATCGGGACGGCATCGCGAATATTCTGGAAGGTCCGCGCGCGCGGTCTCTGTATAAATCGTTCACCGACCGAAAAATCGCGGAGCCCCTGTGCCGACGCTGCGGCTACCGCGCGCGCTTTACCGCGGGATCGGGCGACTAAAGGCGACGGCTATACCCGAGACACGCTGTTTCGACCCCGTGCCTTCGACTCGTACAGGGCCTTATCCGCGCGCACGAGCATGGCGTCCAGGGTCTCGCCCTCGGGATCCGCCGCCAGCGACGCGACGCCCGCGCTCATCGTTAGGCTCACGAGGGAATCCCCGACGCTCAAGGGGGCGCGCTCGACAGCCTTCCTCAGCCGCTCAAGGACCTCAACCGATACGTCGCCGGCCGTTTCCGGCAAAAGAACCACGAACTCATCGCCCCCGAAGCGGCCGAGCACGTCGATCTCACGTATGTCCCCGCGAAGGACCTCGCTGAAATGTATCAGCGCAGAGTCCCCGACGGAGTGGCCCCACGTATCGTTCGTGTTCTTAAAGAAGTCGATATCGACGAGCGCGATAGAGAGCGGATGGCCGAGGCGCACGGCCCGCCTGAACTCCGCCTGCGCGCGCTCGATGAAGCATCGGCGATTAAGCACTCCCGTCAAACTGTCGGTCGTCGCCTGCCGCTCAAGCTCGCGCAATAGTCGTTTGGTTTCGTCGATATCCCTTGAAATACCGTAATACCCCTGAAGGGTCCCATCCGCGTCCATAAAGGGAACTAAGCCGCTCATGTGCCAATACCACTGCCCATTCTTGTGCCGCACGCGGTACTCGATGCCAGCCTTGCGCTCCCCGCTATCGCCTATGGCATGTAAGAACTCCTTGAACGCGGGGACGTCGTCCGGATGGGCGAAATCCGAGAAGGGCCGACCAACTACCTCATAAACCTCGTACCCCAAGAGGCGCGTCAACACCGGCGAGGCGAAAGTGAAAATCCCCTCGAGATTCATCGTATAGATAATGTCATAGCTATTTTCGATGAGGAGCCGATACTTCTCCTCGTTTCGCTTCAGTATTTTTTCCATATGCTTACGAAGGGTGATATCATGCATGACGGTTAACAGGTGACCAGCTCCCCTAATCTGAAACTGCCTGCACGAAACCAACACGTCGATCTTGATCCCGTTCGCGTTAACCAGCGTAGCCTCTAGATTCTCGCAAAGCCCCCGTTCGTTCACGGTCTTGATGATCGCCGCCCAGTCGCCCATATCCGCCCAGATCCCCGTCATCCCGGATTTCTTGCCGATAGCGTCCTCCGGGGACAGACCAAGCATATGGGAAAAACCGCCGTTAACGTCGACTATGGCCTCATCGCTCCTGCGCGTGATCATGACGGCGTCCGGATGCGTGTTAAAAATCGACATGAAGACCTCGGTCTTCTCGCGATTCTGGGACAAGGCCTGTTGGTTTTCCATGATCAGAATGCCGAATGCCCAAAGATACGACGTCGCGAAGGGAACCAAAAACAGGATCACCTGCCACGGAGTCCCCGCGAATGCGTCGAGGACGGGAGCGAAGAATAGCGAAACCGAAGAGCGTAGGATTAAGAACAATGATTGAAAAAACAGAAGAGCGGAAAGGAACAGCGACGAACCACTAATGGTTTTAGTCATATTCCGGCATAAGTAAACCCCGCAGGTAATCGTCATCGAGGTCGCGGATAAATAGAGGACGACCGCGCGGGCGCTAGGGTCAGGCGTTACGACGACGAAAAGAATAGTCCCGATGGCGAAGGCCGTTGAAATGACGCCGATCAGCGCGCGATTGACCCGCTTTCCGAAAAACGCCGCGATGCCCCAGTATAAAACAATGTATGACGCGAAGATGAAGACGTTCGTCAGGACTATCGAGAGCGTATTAAGAAATTCTTGCGTTATGAGACGAAGGAACATCATGCCATAGCCGATAGCGGACAGAAGGCTCCATAAAAGCCAAGCGGCAAACCCATTGGTCTCGCGCCGTGTGTATTTCCATATGGAGAAGGCGATGACCTGTAGCACGCTGATTATTACCAGCATGGCGACAATCGTTTGTATTTCCACTTGTGGGACCATCCGTTTACTAGATCTGGCATTAAGTGTAGTTCAGAGGGAAATACGCTGTCAAAAGGACTATCCTGGCTCCACTATACCTACCGGTAGGTATAGAATATTCCCATTAATCATATTGATTTCATCTATTCCATAACTTATCGTTAACTAAGAACGTAAATACTCAGGAGGTTTGGATGAAAAAAGCAATTCTGATTCTCGCGGCGTTCCTTCTCGCAAGCTCCGCGATTTGGGCGCAAGGAATCGATCTTGGGCAATTTCCCACGGGCAAATGGATGGACGCGAACTGGGACGCGGTCTGGGAGTTTAGTACCGACAACGTGCGAATTCTGGATACTAAGGGCACCGTCATCTACGACTTCAGGGGTAAGATCAGCGATTTCAAGGTCGCGGTCACCCTTACTGAGGCAAAAATAACCTTTACCTGCAAAGACGCCAATCGGAAGTACACGTTCACCAAGGGAGTAAAGGACCTTGATCTGGCGATGAGGATTGATCCGGACTGGAGCGCGAAAGACTACGAAGTCGCTCTGAAAATGCGAAACTAAACATGATTCCGCTATACCTACCGGTAGGTATAGCGGAAAGACGAAAAAAGGAGCCCTCCCGAATCATCAAACGACGACTTGGGAGGGCTTCTCGCTTTTTTATAATCAGCGCCTTTTTTGTCTATTGCCTATAACGGCAATATCACACCACTCCATGCGAGATCATCGCGCTGGAAACCTTAAGGAATCCGGCGATATTCGCTCCCTGAACGTAGTTGCCCTCGTCGCCAAACTGCTTGCTCGCGGCGTAGGCGTTGTCGTGAATGCTCTTCATGATCCCCTTGAGCTTCGAGTCCACTTCCTCGCGCGACCAGGAAAGTCGGATCGAGTTTTGGCTCATCTCAAGACCGCTCGTCGCGACGCCGCCGGCGTTGGAGGCCTTGCCGGGCGCGTAGAGGATCTTATTCTTCAGGAAGACTTCGATAGCCTCGGGGGTAGACGGCATGTTCGCGCCTTCGGCGACGAGCTTGCAGCCATTCTTGACGAGAGCCTCGGCGTCGCTGCCGGAGATCTCGTTCTGGGTCGCGCTCGGGAAGGCGCAGTCGCACTTAACCGACCAGGGGCGCTGGCCCGCGGTATAGGTTGCCTTCGGGAATTTCTTCGTGTATTCGGAGATGCGGCCGCGCTTGACGTTCTTAAGGTCCATGACGAACGCGAGCTTCTCCGCGTCGATGCCGTCGGCGTCATAGATATAGCCGTCGGAGTCGGAGAGGGTAACGACCTTACCGCCAAGCTGGTTGATCTTCTCGACCGTGTACTGCGCGACGTTGCCGGAACCGGAAACAACGCAGGTCTTGCCCTTGAAGCCGTCGTTCTTGACGGCGAGCATGTTCTCGGCGAAGTAGACGCAACCGTAGCCGGTGGCCTCGGGCCTGATGAGCGAGCCGCCCCAGTTGAGTCCCTTGCCGGTAAGCACGCCGGTGAACTCGTTGGCGAGTCGCTTGTACTGCCCAAACATATAGCCGATCTCGCGTCCGCCGACACCGATGTCTCCGGCGGGAACGTCGGTGTTGGCGCCGATATGGCGATACAACTCGGTCATGAAACTCTGGCAGAAGCGCATGACTTCGCCGTCGGTCTTTCCGTGGGGATCGAAATCCGATCCGCCCTTACCGCCGCCCATCGGCAGCGTGGTGAGGCTGTTCTTGAAAACCTGCTCGAATCCGAGGAACTTGAGGATGGAAAGGTTGACGGAAGGATGGAAGCGCAAGCCCCCCTTGTAGGGTCCGATGGCGCTGTTGAACTGAACGCGGTAACCGCGGTTAACGCAGATCTTTCCGGCGTCGTTTACCCACGGAACGCGGAACATGATGACGCGCTCGGGCTCGACGATCCTCTCGAGAATCGAGTTCTTTTGAAGCTCGGGCATCTGGTTGACGACCGGCTCCAGGGTTTCAAGAACTTCCGCGACCGCTTGCAGAAATTCCGCCTCATGACCGTTCCTTGCCTTAACTTGGGCAAGAACGTCCTGAATGTACGCATTAGCCATATCATTACTCCTCATTGAGCAAATCGAGATTACGCCTTTGTAACCTTTTGTATCATCTTTGATACTTATAGCTCTGACCGCGATTAGTATACCAGCATTGAAGGGGATTTGTATATTTCAAAAAAGGGAAAAAAAACGAGAGGAAGTGGGCCCGGGGAGAAATCCCGACCCCGGGCTCTCGATCAGTCGAATCCAATCATGTTAGTCGTCGTATTCAGCGTCTTCGTCGTAATCATACTCGTCCGAATCGCCCGAATCGTCGCCATAAAAGTCGTCGACGGTCATCGTCTCCTCCGTTTCATCGTCGGATGAAACCTCGGAAAGTTGATCGGCCAAGGGGTCGCCAAATACCGTTATCAGGTCGTCCCAACGGGACGCCACGAGGCTCATGTCCGCGGGATTCAGGCTCGCGCGAAGCGCGTCCATCGTGGGCTGGATCGCGACGATGTCCATTCCCCGGTCCGCGGCGGCGCCCTCTTCCAGCATGGCATCGTAAGCGGACAGCATGAAGGCCCAGATCATGATGCAAAGCTTGCGAAAGCCGTCCTTTCCGAGACCGTGCTTAAGGCACACGGCGTCGAGTTCGGGCGGTGACTTCATCGTCGCGAGGAACGTACTCGGGTTAAAATCAGGCGACATGAAAGATTCCATGCCCACCAGGGCATCGGCCTCGTCGTATTCGTCGAGGTCCGTGCCGAGAGCGTCGAAGTTCTTGACGAGGGCGTCGACGTCCGACGGCGAAAGATACTTCTTTACGGACTTATTACCGCCGGATGCCTGCGCGAAGGCGACGGAGCAAACCACGAGTGCCAGGATCAAGGAAAGAATTTTCTTCATAAGGACCCCTTTCCGGGATCCCATCCCGGCGATAACGCGTCTCTTTATTGTACCACGACCTTCTGCAATTTCCAAATATCTCGCACGTAGTCCTCTATCGTGCGGTCCGAGCTGAACTTGCCGGACCGAGCGACGTTAAGAAGGGCCATTTTCGCCCACTTCCTCGGGTCGGCGTACGCGGTCGACACCTTTTCCTGCGCGGCGACGTACGCCTCGAAGTCCGCGAGGACGTAATACACGTCAGGCCTCTGGCCGTCGACGCCGTGCACGAGCGAGTCGTACAGCTCGCGGAAGATCGCGTCGGTGCCCGAGCCGTACGTGCCGTCGACGAGCTGGCCGAGGACTGCGGCGAGCTTCGGGTTCTTCGCGAGGAATTCCTGCGGGTTATAGCTGTGCTCCGCCTCGATCTTCTGGATCTCCTCGGTGGTAAGCCCGAAGATGAACGCGTTCTCGTCCCCGACTTCCTCGACGATCTCTATGTT
>JACCEE012807155.1_pt1 | contig 10326 bp, 3 predicted proteins | sample 7449931 | NCBI WGS metagenome assembly JACCEE01 (sample SAMN15323457, study PRJNA562643) | freshwater metagenome | isolation source: river surface water | place: USA:Blue River Watershed | collected 2017-08-19 | reverse complement strand
GCTAACGCTCCTCGCCAGGTTTGCGCCCCCCGCACTGCTCTCCCCGAGACCACCCTTTATGTCCCCCTCCAGTTCTGGTTCTGCCGCCACCCCGGTCTGGCCCTCCCCCTCATCGCTCTTCAGTACCACGAGGTCAAGATCAACCTTGATATCCGCCCCATTGAGGAGTGCTTGTGGGCCATGTCCAGCCTTAACGACACCTCTGCCGCTAAGGTCACTTCCGCCTACAACCAGTCCCTCGTCGCCGCTTCCCTCTACGTTGACTACGTCTTCTTGGACACCGATGAGCGCAGACGTATGGCCCAGAACCCCCACGAGTACCTCATCGAGCAACTTCAGTTCACCGGTGATGAGTCCGTCGGCTCTTCCTCCAACAAGATCAAGCTCAACTTCAACCACCCCGTTAAGGAGCTCATCTGGGTCGTCCAGCCCGACAAGAACGTTGACTACTGCTCTTCTCTCGAGAAAGGCACCGTTCTCAACCGCCTTCTCGGCGCCCAGCCCTTCAACTACACCGACGCAGTGGATGCCCTCCCCAACGCCATTATGGCCTTCGGCTCCCACGACGCTGTCGCCAACAGCACTGGTTCTTACATCAGCGCTTCTGGCCTCTTCACCGACGCTGGCGCACAGGATGTCTATACCACCGGCACTTCTTGGTGGCACGGGGCTGACGCCGGCGCTGCTGGCGCTTACAACCTCCCCAACTTCGGCGGACCTGCCGGTGTCACCTCCGGTGTCTCTGATGCCGGCACCTTTGTCCTCACCGAGACTTCTCTCGACATGCACTGCTGGGGTGAGAACCCAGTCGTCACTGCCAAGCTCCAGCTTAACGGCCAGGATCGCTTCTCTGAGCGCGAAGGAACTTACTTCGACCTCGTTCAGCCTTGGCAGCACCACACTCGCGCCCCTGATACCGGTATCAACCTGTATTCTTTCGCGCTGAGACCCGAGGAACACCAGCCTTCCGGCTCGTGCAACTTTTCTCGTATTGATAACGCTACTTTGCAGCTGGTTCTTTCCAACGCCACCGTTGAGGGAACTAACACTGCCAAGGTTCGCGTGTATGCCGTGAATTACAACGTTTTGCGTGTGATGTCCGGTATGGGAGGCCTGGAACATGTATTAATGGCGATGTTGATGTTCATCGTATTAGTTTCGAACCAGGGCCGAAAAGTGTCCTCCTGTAATCATTTGAGCTCTGATTACAGTAAACGAGTTGCGTCCTCAGTATCATGTTTTTAATGATATAACCAGACCAGACACTAGTGATTCCGATGATGATAAGTCGGAGTTGCGACACACCTTGTTGTTCTGGGAAGCCTTTAGAGCTCAAAAGTACCAAGCGTGTATCCGAAAGGAGCACGTGGCCAAGAGTAGAAACTTGGGTATGGTAATAATCTTTGAGATTAGGTGATCAGCATACTTACGATCTAAGGGCGCTAAGCAAAGCCTATGATCGGGTGCCAGAGACTGAACCGGTGTGGGTCGTTGATGAAGGTGTAAGCAACCTGAGACGGTCTATGATACAGTCCGGCCTCTAGTGAAAATTAGGGGAGAATCCGTGCGTATTCTAATTAATTTTAGTATATGTTTCCATAATATAACATCAATTCTATTTTATGTTTATCGCAAGATAAATATAAAAAATCGTATATTCAGTTTATTTCTACATCACAATTAGTGACATTCAACCACAATCATAAAACAACTCCACAATTTCAACCGTCTTCTCCGTAGCGTTTTCAGGTCTCGTCCAATATTCCACTTGTTCGCGCAACCTCTCCAAGCGCGACTCCCATTCTTTCTCCTTTGTTTTCTTCACTACGCACAATCCAAGTTTATTCACACCCCAGCACGAACTGACGTTTTCACCGTTTTCGTCGGTATACTCGTCAGGGTTAAACCGAACCATTATCAAAGGACGATGGCTGACGTCTTGAGATAATTGCATCACTCGTTTATTTTCGCAACTACAGTCGTATTGAATATGTTGATTTTCATCCACTTCCACAATAATGATTTGATACCCCAAATCAAGCATGATGTCAGGTCTGCGACGCGAACAGCCATCCGTTATTGTTTTATCCGCAACCCAACTTAAATCCGGGAAATGTGATGTTATGTATTCAACCACACAGCGTTCTTTGGTTTTGTAGTTCCGAGAGACGGGTTTGTCAGGATGAGCGTGGATGAAACAACGAATACAATATCCTTCGTATTTATTTCTAACAAGTGTATTACATAATTCTCCGTGACATTTCTTGCTAACAATATTAATCATCGTGTCTGTTTTATGTTTCAAACAGAAGACGGGTTTCGTCTCTCCATAATTATTATAATAAGGACGTATATTGCATCTAATATTATTTACATCAATATGAATACATCTAGGATTCTTCAAATCAATCATACCCATCATCTTGTGGTCTATGCAGTATATAGGTTTTTTTTCATCTGAAAAGTTGTAACAGGGTTGTTTAATACAACCATTTTCTTTACATTTTCTACTAATTACATCTATCATGTCTTCTGTCCGATGAACAGAACAGAACCTAGCTGGTTCTTCTCTTTTGTTAAATAATGCTCTTTTATCACATCCGTCGTGCATACATCTTTTTACGATTACATCAATCATATCAACATATTTGTGAGCAAAGCAATACCTACCATTGGTAGTTCCAGGTATATTAAAATTTGCTATGGTTTCACAATCTTCGTAATTACATAAATCATATTTACTATTTCTAACCATCCCTATTAGTTTATGGAAGTTACACCGATGGTCTGTGTCATCAGACTTAAATTTATATCTTGATGGTTGTTGACACCTCACCCCCTCCTCATCCACAAAAGCACACTTCCTCGGCATTTTCACCCTACTTATAAATCCACCCCACCTAATTTAATTTCAATTTTACCCCTAACAAAAAATTGAAATTGTTTATTCCGTTTCACCCTATTCCATACACAGCTCCACATTCGTTCGGCTTCACTTCGTTCGGCTCCACATTCGTTTCGCTACTTCATTCCGCGATGACCCTCCAATTCCAACAACAACACGACTATATCACCCAGAAATACGGCTCCGCATCCGCATCCGCCTCCGCGTCCGTCGTGACCTTCAAACCAGGCCACACGAAATCTCTCGGACGCACCGCTAATCAAATGAAAAATCCCATCTGGGAAATTACAAATCCCCAGACCGGCGAAATCGCAACGATTGTCATGTATTGCGAACCCAATGAATACTGCGAATTATGCCCCACGAGCTACCAAAAAATACTGGAATACGAAGCAACACACAACCAAGGCGAGAAGCTCACGTGGTATAAGACCACGAATGGATATATTTCGTGCCACAACAACGTCTTCATCCATCAAGTGATTATGAATACATGGGGAAATGGTAAAGGCACCGGTGTCATAAGCGTTGACCACCTTGACCGAAACCCAATGAACAACCGATACGACAATTTACGCATCGCTACATTACAAGAACAACAGAAGAACAGCAAAGGCACGGCCGATGATGGGAGCAAGCGCAATAGAAAACATAGTGCGCGTGAACTCCCCGACGGTATCACCCAAGACATGATGAAGAAATATGTGGTGTATTACTTTGAATGGTTGGATAAAGAACACACGAGGAGTCGCGAATTCTTCAAGGTTGAGAAACATCCCAAACTTGAAAAACCGTGGATGACGAGCAAATCCGAAAAAGTGTCGCTCTTACAAAAATTGGAATCCGCCAATAAGGTCGTCAGCGATTTGGAAAAGGGCATCTTCCCCGAGGATACTGCGCCAGCGGCGGTGTTGCCGAAATATATCTCGCTTGTCGTTGTGCGCGAAAAGCCACATTTGGTATATGAACGACGACGCGAAAGCGGAGTCCGTGAAGGATTGCGAATGGTCTTACCTCAAAACTATACAATAGAAACTGAAATCGTGAAGATGAAAGAGAAAGTAGAAGCAAAATACGGTGTGGGAGCGATGGATTAACGTCATCAACCCAAACATAAAATTGAATCAACCAATCACATCAACGACCAATCGCGCACACACATCACACCAAATACCCCGCGACCAATGCGACCACTTCGTCTCGTTCTCCCAACCGACCTTCAACCCGGCAAAATGTACCTCATCCGCGAAAAACGACCGGAATTTGCCCACCTCAATAGCAAGGGTGTGTTTGTAAAAAATGAGTATCCATCTTCACCCCATCAGTGCACGATGAGCCACTTCACGAGTGTTCAGACGAACAATAATGCCCACGCATCCATCGACCTCCGCCTTCAAGACGCATATTGGAACTATTATGAAGCTGACGCGGTTGAACGCGCCTATATCACCCAAGCGCTTCGCGTGATTACAGGCGACCCGAATTTCATATTTGACGATTACTGAATCATCCAAGGATGACAGTCCGGAGATGATATTCTCGTGCTAATATATAAGTAAAAATGAAAACCGTATTTATCATAATCACCCTGGTGACATTTATCATCTTTTTTATGGAGGCACTCATCCATTTTAATATCGGAAAGAATGGCAAACACAAAACGCATAAATATATCAACATTTCCGACCAAATAAAAATTCACATTCCAGACAAAGATGAATTTTTTGATATATGTAAAACCGTTTTGTTTTTTTCGGTTATTACGGGGTTATTGAGCGCATATGTTATTAAGCGACATATGTAGTTGTTACCGAGTCATCTGAAGACACGTTACGCATTCTGTCGCATGAACTTGGTTTTAAACTTTTATATCGCAGTCAGCAAACCGCACTAGGAGCGGTGGTACTACCATGTGCTGTTTTACTAGACGCCCATTTTCCGACAAGCGGTCTAAAGTGTGCTGCATAAACTACTTGTAATAGTTCGAGAAGACGCTTACATAATACACGCACACGGCACGGCTGCGTTGATTGGACGTGTAAATACAACTATAAGTGCCCACCCCTAACGCGTGCATCACGACAAGTACTATAAAACAAGAAACTTCCTCCATCCGTGTAGTATCCACAGCGACGATAAAGTGAAACGCGGTATGCGCCTCAAACGGGTGTAGTGCGAATATTTCTGAGGATGAACATCTTCGCTATAATAATTGTCAGCCCACTTTATTAAATAAAAAACAAAACATATAATATGAACGAATGCGTTTTGCTATAATCGGGGGTGGACCAGTAGCATTAGCGTTACTTAGTTATTTAGTATATTGTAAACAACGATATCCAACTATTGAAATAACAATATTTCTTGGTGCGCGTTCGGGAGATTATACCCGAAACCATGTAGTCTCAATATCCAATGAAATCGCAACAATACTAGGAACGCTACTACATAACCCGGGATGTTTAAATCCAAATAAAAACCCTGATGTGTCAATACAAATAAAATGCCTTGAAACTATATTGTTTAAACGTACAGATAAAACTGGTGTGAATATTATCGACGGACAATGGACACCTGACAGCGATATGAGAACATATAATTATATATTTTGTGCTGATGGTACTCAAAGTTCTAGTAGAACTACCTTTTTTGGTCAGTATACACCCCTAACTGTAAGATTTAATAATCAGTTACTTACACTTTATTATGATTTTCCTGAAGGTTGTTTAAATTTTGAAACAACACCCCATAAAAAAAATTATGATATAGGTCACTTAAAACAAATTTGGGATGGTGATGAAAACTATAACCATATTAATGCACTAGTTTCATTAATTTATAATATGAATCAACGCACATTAGAGTTTACCGAACCTCGACCTACACCATCATCAATAAATCGTTGGGTAACCGGATTTGCAAAGTTTGATGAATTTGATGATTGTTTTTCAGTTGTTATTGAATTTATACGTAAAAATAGTCAACATGTCAAATCTGAATTTGAAAGAATCGCTAGAGAGAGACAAATATATTATGACAGTCATATGCGATTTTTGATTGAAAATCCACAAAAATTAATTGAAATATATGAAATATATAAACAATTTGTCAAACGCGAGTTAGAAAGTGTTGGAAGTATAGACAAACATTTTCTATTACATTTCGTAAGACCGGCTGTTTTTTCATTTGGAATTCATTTTGATGAACCTCATGATAACCCAACATTAATGTATTGTTTAGAACGAAAATCTCAAAAAATTTGGTTAATTGGTGATTCATGTAATAGTTATCCTCCTGGACATTCTCTTGAAATTGGAATACGTGATGTTATTCATTTGGTAAATATTATATTTAGTAAGTTGTATCCTTCATTCCAACCTGTAGTATTAGCCTTTCGCGTAATTAAAACACAACTTTGTGATAAATTAGATAAATATAATTATAGCGGAGGATATGAAAATTTGAATCCGTCTAATCAAACTAAATTAACCTTTACTCAGTTATTAGAAAAACTAAGACTATCCAGATTACCTAGTTTACCTATTCCAAGTGATACTAGTAGTGACATAGATTATTATAATCGGTATCAGTTCTTTAATTTTTTTAATAATTTAACTGATATTATGTGTAATCCTGAGTTTAAGTTAACCGGTGGTAAAAAAAATAAAATACGATACAAAAATACAAAAAAATATAAAAAAACACAAAAATACAAAAAACAAAAAATACAAAAAAATATAAAAAACACAAAAATACAAAAAACAAAAAAATACAAAAAAGATAAATGTTGAATATCAACTACTATCCAAATTTTCATATTTAACTTCTTCAATCGCACACTTGAATGATTATGATGATGCTGTTCGCAATGATGTTCGACGAGGCTGTTGCGGGATAGCCGTGTACCCATTTACCTAGAAACAAAGTTATTTCAGAGCCGTCTCTAAGTTTCCATAATTGTAGACTTGGTCTCCGCATTTTGTTATTTTCCAGTATCCTATATGCTCCGACCATTTTCAAGATGTGAATTTTCAACCAGCATTGGATTAGTGGTCTTAGGTTACATCCATACACACTTGCCTACGCCCCCTTCACCAACCCATACCCATACACCTTCCAAAGAACGACCGAGATGATACTTCCGACGATGAAACCATTGCCGGCCGCGTCCAATGTCTTTCCGAATAAGAAATAGGCAATCGCGGGGAAGATGATGTAAGTCAGCACGGCGTAAAACGCCATAACGCCGGTGTATTTTGTGAGGTTGAAAGTGAGTTTCATTGGTGATGGATGTGGTTGTGTTATGTAGTATCGAGAGAATATAAAATTGAAATGTTATTTCCTGCTATATCTAAAGGTATAGTGCTAGAATACATACCAATACCAAGAATGAGTCTCACGACATTTGTCAATGACCGACCCATCCAAACCAAGGCTTTCAACGAAGTGACCAAACTACTTCAACCCCGCAACGAATGTCTCGTGAAAATGTTTTGCGGGACAGGTAAGTCACGCGTCATCCAGCGAATCATCTTGGAACGCAAGCATCCATTAAGCGTTGTCGTATTCCCATCTCTCGCGCTGATTCGCCAATTCACGAAAGATTATCTCGGAAATGTTCGGAACATCGGGTTATTAAACGTAAGTAGTGAAGAACTCGCACATATAACAAGCACAACCGACCCCGCACAAATCCACAACTTTCTAAACAACCCAAAGACGAAACATCAACAGAAAATCATTTGTGTCACCTACCAGAGTCTAGATGTCCTTCTCTCGAGCATCGGTGATACTAAAATCGGGATTGCATGCTTTGATGAAGCGCATCGGACAACCAGCGATAATGCTGTAAATCTCATCTACAGCGATGAATATGAATATCGCGCGAAATACGAAAAGCGGGTGTTCTTTACAGCGACACCTGTGAACGCAAATGGCATAACGATGTTTGACCGCGAACATAACGAAATGGGAACATACGGCGATTGCGGGCCACTTGCGTGTGAATACACCTACCTACAAGGACTTCGCGACGGTATTCTCTCGCTATTTGAATTACGGATTGACCTTTATACGCAAGACACACTTGGAAATATGTATGAAAGCATCGCACGGGCCATCCTGACAACAGGGAATACGCGTGTGCTTACATTCCATTCAAAGGTAAAGGCGGATGAAGAGAGTGATTCGGAAACATCCGTATTGCGATTCGTGGATAAAGCGAAATTCGTCGAGGCGTTTCGTTCGGTGTGTGCGAAGGAGTTTCCCGATAAGGTTGGAATGTTCTCTGATGAATGCATCACTTTCCGCGCAATCACTGCTGATACGAAAAACAAAGATGAAATCCTCGGGGCGTTTGAAACATGCCCTGACACCGAAATCTATATCGTGTCGTCGTGCCGAACGATTGGCGAGGGTGTCGATACGAAGAAGGCGAATATGTGCGTGTTTGTAGATCCGAAAACGTCGCCGAAAGACATCATTCAAAATATTGGACGCATTTGTCGGAAAATCGCAGGCGTAGAACGACAACCGGCGACGGTGCTTATACCGGTTTGTATTCCGTGGGATAAATACCGCGAGGCGGGAGGTGACCTTGAAGTCCAAGACAAACTGATACGCGAACAACTCAACGACCGAGAGAATGGTGATTATAATGCGATTATGAATGTGTGTGCGGCGCTGAAACAGGAAGACCCCGAATTGTATGAGTTGTGCTTGAAATATCCGAGCAATTTCACGGAGTCCGAGAGAAAGCACGCGCTTGAAGAGCAGGGGTTTCATGTATTGGAGGACGATGATGAGGATGTGTGCGAAGGCGACGACGCGGATGCGGACGCAGACGACCGCGAACCGAATGTATTGTATGAATACGATATTGACGAGTTGGTGGAAAATGGCGAGAGAGTGGAAATCCACACGAGTAATACAGAACAACCGATTATTTATCGGGGTTTTGATGACGAAGATGAGGATGCGGACGGGGCGGATGCGGATGAAGACGTGGATGAACACGAGCGTCCGATTCACCGTTTCTACGAAGTAGAGGAAGAAAATGAAGATGGTGAAATGGAAACCAGATATCACCGAATTGTGCCGATGGAAGGGCGTGAAGAAGAATCGGACAACAAACGATTGAACCCACCAAAGGCGACCAATCGCCCGAGAATGAATATCCACACCAACGATGAAATCAAACTGCTTTGGAAGATGGGGGATGTCATGCTGGGAGAGCAATTTGGGTCGGGGGTGTTGGAGTGTGAGGTGGAACGGTTGGACACTGTTGAAAATTGGAAGACTACTCTTATTGAATGCGCGTCCTATATAGATTTACATTCAAAAGCTCCTTTACAGACATCTCGGTTAGGAAGGTGGGTAGGAAATCAAAAAGAAAACGCAAAACACAATATGCGAATATTAAAAAAGGAGGAAATAAGAGACTTGTGGAATGAGTTTGAACAAAAATATCATTCATATATAACACCTGATGGAAAGTTTGAACGTTCTTTGGAGGAAGTTCGCCATTTTATTGGTGTCAATAACAGACGCCCTAATAAACATTCTGCGGATGAAAAGGAGGCAAAACTTGGAAGATGGATTAGCACGACTGTGCACAATTACAAAAACAAACAACAAATTATGTCGGATGAAAAATTCCGCAAATTGTGGTCAGATTTTATAACTGACACAACCTTTTCAAGTTATTTCCCGTCCGACTTGGTTGAAGCGTGGTTTACTAATTTTGAAGAATTGAAAAAATCCATAAAGGAAAACCACAAACCACCATCAGGCAAATCTAATGATCATAAGACTAAAAAACTTGGAATCTGGTATTTAACTCAAAAAAGAAATTATGACAGAGAAGGACGCCTTTCCCCCGGAGAATGTATGAAGAATCCAGATATAAGAAAGGCGTGGAAAGACTTTACAGAAGATCCAACATATTCTCAATATTTGACTACAAAGGTGGATGCTGATGAAGAGGATTGGAACCGAAATTATCAAAATTTGAAGAAATATGAGAACGAACATCATAAATTGCCATCTGCCATTCAAGGACAACTGCCCGAAATAAAAAGTCTTGGAGGCTGGTGTGCAAAGCAACGCGCAAGTTATTGTGACGGAAAAATGATTTCTAAAAAATCTGGAAAACCATTACCATCTAGCTCTCAACGAATAAGTGATTTGGAAAAAATACCTGGATGGTATTGGAATGGCAACGACGCAAATATTATTGATTTGGTTAATTTTCAAAAGAATTTTCAACGATTGCCAAAACAACACTCAGGCAATGAAGATGAACAAAAATTATGCAACATTATAACTGGGTTTAGAAGAGAATATCGGAAAAAGAATTTAGATTATAAATGGATTACAAAATTGGAAGAAAGCCCTGGATGGTATTGGCACAAGGATGAATT
>JACCEE011470879.1_pt1 | contig 10326 bp, 4 predicted proteins | sample 7449931 | NCBI WGS metagenome assembly JACCEE01 (sample SAMN15323457, study PRJNA562643) | freshwater metagenome | isolation source: river surface water | place: USA:Blue River Watershed | collected 2017-08-19 | reverse complement strand
CCTTCGCGGCGGGCGGCGAATGGAAGGCGTTCCTCGCGGCGAGCGAGGCCGTGCGCGCCCGGTTCTCCACCGTCTGGCGCCGGGGCCCCCTGCTGACACGGGTGACGGACGAGGTGCGCCGGCAACTGGACGGCGGCACTTCCGCGCTTCCGGACACCGCGACGCTCTCCGCGGAGGATCGGCTCATCGTCGCGGCGCTGGGACGGCCGGAGGCGGTCGTTTCCCACCGGCATCCGCTGCTCAACGGTTGTGGTTGGTTGCTGGAGGAGCCCGCGGCCAAACCCGCAGACCCTCGGCCGGACCATCCGCTCGATCTGCTCCAGCGCCGGGGCGTCGAGGCGATCCCGCTGCTGGCGAGTTTGCTCAGCGACCAACGGCTGGTGCGCGCGAGCGGCGCCGACGGGCTCGAGTTCGCTCCGCCCGAGTTCGACGAGGAGCCGATGAACGACGAGGAGATCGAGCGGGAATGGGAGTCGTTTCCCCGCCCGTTGACCTGCGCCGAGGTGGCGCGCCGCATCCTGTCGCCCATCGTCGCCGCGAGTTCGAAGAATGGTGACGACGAAGCGGCTCCGGCTTCGGCTGAGAGCCTGGCGGCGCTGGCGCGGGAATGGCACGCGCTGCACCGCGGGGACAGCCGGGCGACGCTCCGGCGGCATTTTCTGGCGGCGGGGGCGGCGAATGTCGTGGCGGAATTGGTCCAGTCCGACGACCCCGCGGATCGCGCGGCCATCGAGGAGTTTGTGCTGGCGGCGGAGGACCCGCGGGAACGACTCGAGATCGTCCTCGCGATGGCCCGTCGCCACGGACCGGGTGCAAAGGAGTTTGTCGCCCGTTTCTTGGCGAAGGTCGCGCAGGGCGAGACGGCCCGGGCGCAGTCCGGCGAGGGCGGGGGTGATGCCGGCGTCGGCGGGATGATCGACCAGCGATGGCGGGCGCAGGTGAAGAGCCTGAACGAGCTCGTCTCGGACAAGACGGGCGCGGATCTCCTGCAGGAGTTGGTGGCGGGGCGGACCGCGTGGGATCCGTTGAAGGCGCGAAAGGCGGCTCCGGCGCTGATGGCGAAACTGGCCCGGGAGGAGCCCGCCGCGGCGATCACCGCGTTGTTGGAGGCCAGTCTGGCGGCGCAAAACGATGCGCTTGCGTTGTTTTGCGTGCAGCTGATCCACCCGGTGCTGTGGACTCGCGCGCGGGAGCATCCGGAGGCGGCGGCCACGCCGCTCACGATCGGCGCCACCGGGGCGCTTTGGAAGCGGGTGCTGGATCGAAAGCGCGAAGTGGATCCGGAAGCGTATGGGATCAAGTTGGCGGACTTCGACTCCGAGACATTGGTCGCGCTCCTGATCGAAACACTGTACGCCCGGGAGGAGGAGAATGCCGACGCCGACGCCTTCGGGATCCTCGGTGCCCGCCTGTATCCGATCGCCGTGCAACGGGCCCGGTCCCGGCTCGACGGCGTGACGGGGGCGGACCTGCCGCGGTATCCGTCTACGGCGACTGTCGGGGCCGAGCGCCGGGCCGAGCTCTCACGGTTGTTGCAGGACACCGCTCCGGAACAGGTGCTGGACTTGGCGGCGCACTGGAGCCTCGCGGACCTGCTGGTGGCCCCGAGCCTCGTCGGAGCGGATCCGAAGCTGAACGGGAAGCTCGTCCCGGTCTCGCACCTCGTGCGCGAGGTGCGGCTCGACGAGCGCAACGCGGCGCTGGTCGCATTCTTCCGGCCACTGGTGGGGAAACCGTTCGACCGTTCGTTGGTGGAGACGCTGATCGCCGAGTGCCGGCGCCAGGCCGCGCGGGGCACGCTCGTGACGGTGTCGTGCGAGCGCAGCGCTCCGCTCGCCGGCGTGGCCCTGCGTGTGGTTGAGAAACCGGCTCCGGCCGCTGTGACGGCCGGCGGTGGCGAGTGGCCGCAGCCGCCCACCTTGCGGGTGGTGCTGCAGGCGAGCGGCGCGCGCCCGATCGGCGCCGGCGCCGAGTGGCCGATCGAGATGCCCCAGCCCGCGGCGGGAAAGCCGGCGGCGGGCGAGGACGACGATCTCCTGCCGTCGAGCGGCGGCTCCGGCGACTACCAGCAGCGGATGCAGACCGATTTCTGGGCGAAGTTCCAGGAGCTCTACTTGCCCGAGCGGAGCATCGCCGATCCATATCAGTGCTCCCTGCGGGTTCAGTGGCCGCAGCCGCCGGATGTGCAGGATGAATCCGAGGATGAACCGGTGTTCGTAAAATAATGACCATGGAAATCAACGAAGCGGAATGGGGGAAGGTCCGGGATCGCATGGAGGCGTTGCGCGCCGGCCTCGCCGGCGAGATCGTGGGCCAGGACGAGGTCGTGCAGGAGATGCTGGTGGCGCTGCTGTGCCGCGGGCACTGCCTCATCGTCGGCGTGCCCGGCCTGGGCAAGACGCTGCTCGTGCGCACCCTCGGCCGGATCCTCGGGCTGAAGTTCAACCGGATCCAGTTCACGCCGGACCTGATGCCGACGGACATCCTCGGCACCGAGATCCTGCAGACCGACGCCGAGGGTCGCCGCGCCTTCAAGTTTGTCCCCGGCCCGGTGTTCGCCCACCTGCTGCTGGCCGACGAGATCAATCGCACCCCGCCGAAGACCCAGGCCGCGCTGCTCGAGGCGATGCAGGAGAAGCAGGTGACCGTCGCCGGCGAGACGCGGGCGCTGGAGGAGCCGTTCGTCGTCTTCGCGACCCAGAACCCCATCGAGCACGAGGGCACGTATCCGCTGCCCGAGGCGCAGCTCGACCGCTTCTTCTTCAGCCTGAAGATCGGCTATCCGAGCTTCGCGGAGGAGCGGCGCATCGTCCACCACCGCGAGAAGGCCGAGGTGCGCGAGGTGCTCCGCCACGAGGAGCTTCTCGAGATGCAGCGGCTGGTGGACCAGGTGCCCGTCCCCGACCATGTGACCGATTTCCTCCTCCGGCTCGTGCACCGTTCGCGGCCCCAATCGGAGTTGGCCGACGACTACATCAAACGCTACGTGGAGTGGGGCGCCGGCCCCCGCGCCTCGCAGAACCTCGCCCGTGCGGCGCGCGCCTTCGCCCTGCTCGACGGCAACGCCGCGGCCTCCGAGGCGGATGTGCGCCGCGCCGCGCTGCCGGTCCTGCGCCACCGCATCATCGCCAACTACAACGCGACCGGCGAGGGCGTCGGCGTCGAGGCGATCGTGCAGCACCTGCTTGCGGAGTGAGCCGCGCGTCCGGGCCGCAACCCACCCACCTCGCCCCATGGCCGAGCACAAGTACCTGCGACCGGAGGACGTGAAGCGCCTCGCGAGCTACGAGTTCGCACCCAGGATGCTGGTCGAGGGCTACCTGAGCGGGCGGCACCGGTCCAACGTCCGCGGCACCTCGACCGAGTTCCGCGACTACCGCCAATATGCCTCCGGCGACGATCCCCGCCTGGTCGACTGGAAGGTCTTCGCCCGCACCGACCGCCACTACCTGCGCACCTTCGCGCACGAGACCAACCTCGACTGCCACCTCTTCCTCGACAGCAGCGCCTCGATGGGCTTCGGCGCCCCGCTCTCGAAGCTCGAATACGGATCGTTCTTCACCGCCGCGCTGTGTTACCTCGTCCTGCGCTCGGCCGACCGCGTCTCCCTGCAGCTCTTCGACGAGGGCATCCGGCACTTCGCGCCGCCGGGCAGCACCCGCGGGCATCTGAACAACCTGATGCAGCTGCTCGAACGCAACCGCCCCGGCGGGCGCACCCGCCTCTCCACGGCGCTGCGCCGCGCCTACCCGCTGCTGCGGCATCGGGGCTCGCTCATCGTGGTCTCGGACTTCTTCGACGACGTGGGCGAGCTCTTCGCCGCGCTCGGCCTCTACCTCCACCGCGGCTTCAATCTCCACCTCGTCCACCTGCTCGCCCCCGAGGAGCTCGAGCTCCCGCGCCGCGGCCTGCTGGCCTTCGAGGACCTGGAGACCGGGCGGCGCGTGACCGCGCACACCGACCTGCTCCGGCGCGACTACGCCCACGCGATCCAGGCGCACATCCGGTCGATCCGCGAGATGGCCGTGCGGCGCCGCATCCACTACTGCCAGGCGAGGACGGATACGCCGTTCCTCGAGCTGTTCGACCGCCTCGGGGCATGAGTCTCGTCCTCGTCAACGCCGCTCTGCTGCCCCTGGCCGCGCTGGTCGCGGTGCCGCTGCTGGTGCACCTCTTCGCACGGGCGCGGCCGCCGGTGTACCGGTTCGGTTCGGTGGAGTTCCTCCGCCGGCTCCAGCGGAAGACCATCCGCCTCGAGCGCCCGCAATCGCTGCTCGTCCTGCTCGTGCGCACGTTGCTGTGCGCCGCCCTGGTGGGGCTGGTGCTCAAGCCGGTGCTCTTCCACGGCGGTCGGCTCGGCGGGGCGGGCACGCGTCGCAATGTCGTGCTGCTGGTCGACGCGACCGCCTCGATGGCGGCCGTCGAGGGCACGCAGACCCGCTTCGCCGCCGCCTGCGCCCGCGCCTCCGAGGTCCCGTCCGGACTCGGGGGCGACGATCTGGCGGCGATCGTCTGGCTCGGCTCGCCCAACCGGTCGGAGCTGCCCCGGCTCTCGCCGAACGTCGCCTTCCTGAAGAAGGCGCTGCGCACCGCCTCCGTGACCGCCGAGGCCGCCGATCTCGAGGGGGCGCTCGCCCTCGCGGCGGACCTGCTGCGCGACCAGCCCGGCGCCGCGGAGATCTACCTCCTGTCCGATTTCCAACACAGCACGTGGGGCGCGCAGCCGCTCCTGCCGCCCGCCGGCGCCACGGTGCACCCGCTCAAGATCGGGCGGGCCGAGATCGCCAACCTCGCGATCGTCTCGCTCTCCGTCGAGCCGGCCAATCCCCTGCCCGGCCAGGAGGTGACGGCGACCTGCGAGGTGCGGAGCTTCTCCCCCGCGCACACGCTCGTCTCGCTTCATCTCCGGGCGGGCGATACGCCGCAGGTCCGCGAGCTGCGCCTCGCCCCCGGCGCGACGGAGACCGCGTTGTTCCGCCTCGCGTTCGACACGCCGGGCGAGAAGACCGTCGCGGCCTCGCTCGACGAGGACGCGTTCCCCTTGGACAACGACCGCTGGGCCGTCCTCGACGTCGTGGAGCGCGTGCAGGTCGGGCTGGTCGACGGCAACCCGCAGACCGCCGGCTACTGGCGCCGCGCCCTCGCGGCGCTGGAGTGGGTGAAAATGGAGACGGTCGAGGCGGCGCAGCTCGGCCTCTTCGACGGCGACGCGCTCTACCTCGCCGGCGCCCCGGCTTCCGGGGCGGTCGCGCCGCTGCGGAACTACCTCGCGCGGGGCGGCTTGGTCGTGTGGGCGCCGGCGCCGGGGGTCGAGGTCGCCGGCCTTCCCATGGCGGCCGTGCCGCCGGGGACCGCGCCGCTCGGCGAAGGCGAGATCTTCCGTCTTGAGCGCCTTGCGTCGCCCCAACGCCTCGGCATCGCGGACCGCGCGAACCCGGCCTTCAAGGTCTTCGGCGACGGTCTGTATGGTGATCCTACGGACGCGGTGTTTCGCGGGCGGCTCGCCGTGCCGGCGGGGTTGCGGGCCGGGAGCGGCGTGATCCTGAACTACGAGGACGGAGTCCCGGCGCTCGCGTTTCTCGACGAGGCGAGGCGGCTGCTGTTCTGGAACCTGCCGTTGGAACGCGAACTCAGCGACTGGGCGCTGCAGCCCGAGTTCCTGCCGTTCTTCGGGGAGCTGTTGTATCACAATCGGCGAGCCGGCGCACCGCAGCGCGCGCGGCGTTTCACCACCGGCCAGCGGCTCGTGCGTGAGTTCGACGGTGTTGTGCTCGCGGACGATGTGCGGCTCGAGCACGGCGGACAACCGTTGCCGACGGCTCGTCGCGCGCTCGGCGAGCGCACGGAGTTCTCGACCGACACCGCGCGCCAGCCCGGGCTCTACGCGTGGTATCACCGCGGCGCCCTGCTCGAACGGCAGGCGGTGAATTTTCCCGTGATCGAATCGGATCTGCGCACCCAGTCCGAGGTCGCGCTCGGCGGGCGTGCGGTGGCGGCGATCGGTGGAGGGCAGTCGATCCGGCAACTACAGGAGGGCAGTCCGCTCCAGCCCCAGTTGCTCCTGCTGGCGGTGGTTTGTCTCGTCGCCGAAGGTTTGATTCTGGTGAAAGGAGGGCGGGCGTGAATCCGCTGCTGCCCATGGAACAGCTCGCGGTGCTCGCCGCGCTGGTGGCGGGCGTCGTCTGCTGGAGCGGCTGGCGGTCGACGCGGCGGCTGGCGGTCGGGCTGCGCACGGCTCTGCTCCTCCTGCGCGCGGGGGCCGTGGCGGCGTTGCTCGTGGTCGCGCTCAACCCCGGCCAGTGGCGGTTCTCGCGCGACGAGGAGGGGGCCGAGTGGGCGGTGCTGCTCGACGCCAGCGCCAGCATGGCGACGTCCGAGACCGGCGGCGACACGCGTTGGACGCAGGCCGCGCGAGCGGCCCGGCGGCTGCGTGCGCCCGAAGGGCGCTCGCTGCGGCTGTTCACGTTCGACTCCGCCCTGCGCCCGGTCGGGGCCGAGACGGAACTGGGCGCCGACGCTTGCCGCGGCGAACGTACGGACATCGTGGGCGCGCTCGGCCAACTGGCGGAGCGCTACCGCTCCGCGGGACGGCGGCTCGGCGGCGTCGTGCTTTTCAGCGACGGGCGCCAGCTCCCGGCCCGTCCGTTCGACGAGGTCGCGCTCGAGCTGCGCGCCGGGCGCAGTCCGGTCTTCCCGGTGGTGCTGGGCGGGGCGGTCGAGACGGTCAACCTCGCGATCGGCACCCGGCGGCCCCACTACGTGGCGTTCGCGGGGCAGACGCTGGTGATCGACGCGCGGGTGCGCTGCACCGGCCTCGCCAACATCCGGCCCCGCATCGCGCTGCTCGACGCCGCCGGCACGGTGCTGGCGGAGCGGCCGGCCGCGATCGGCACCGAGGCGGAGGTCGCCGTCCCCTTCAAGCTCGAGGTCGGCGCGGCGGGCTACCGCACCTACCGGCTGCGGATCGAGGACTGGCCCGGCGAGGGCGGCACGGCCGACAACACCGCCGAGTTCGCCGTCAATGTGGTGGACACGCGGATGCGCGTGCTGCTCGTGGAGGGCGCGCCGCATTGGGACAGCAAGTTCATCGCGCAGCTGCTGCAACGGGAGCGGCATGTGGACGTGTCGCTCGTCTACCGGCTGGGGCAGGACCGCTACTTCAGCCAGCTCGACGCGAACCGGCTTACGGCCGAGCAGGCCTGGCGCGCGCTGCCGGATTCGGTGGAGGCTTTGGCCCGCTACGACCTCGTGGTGGCGGGCCGCGGCTTCGAGTGCTTCCTCGACCGGGGTAGCATCGCGGCGCTGAAGGACTACCTGCGCACGCGCGGCGGCGGCCTGATTTTCACCCGCGGCAAGCCCTACGCCGGCGAGCAGCCGGAGCTCGAACCGCTCGAACCGGTGAACTGGGGACCGGAGTGGACCCAGGAGTTCGTCTGGCAACCGACCGAGGCCGGCGAGAGCGAAGGGCTGTTCGGCGACGGTCTGCCCGGCCGCGGCGATCCACGCTGGGCGAAGCTGCCCCCGCTCTCGCATGCCTGGCGGACGACGCGGACGAAGCTCTTCGCCCGGGTGCTCGCCGAGGGTGTCGCCACCGCGGAAGGACGGAGCGCTAGGGTGCCGGTGGTCGTGGCGCAGCGTTTCGGGAGGGGCCAGGTGGTGACGGTGAATTCGGACGACCTGTGGCAGTGGGGGTTCTTCCCGCGCGTCGAGGGGGCCGGCGAACTCTATCGGGATTTCTGGCTGCGCCTGGTCGACTGGGCCGCGGTGCACGCCGAGTTCCTGCCCGGGCACGACTGGTCGCTGCAGCTCGACGAACGGCGGACCGAGGTGGGCCGGCCGGTCCGTTTGCGCCTGGCCACGCGGGCCGACCCGCCGGCGGAGGGACCGACGGTGCGCGTGCGAAGCGGGGCGGCGGGGGAGGAGGAGGTCCGGCCCGCCGCGGTCCCGGAACGAAACGGCGAATACGAAGCCGTCTTCACGCCGACCCGGCCCGGCCTGCATCGTCTCGAGGTGAGGGTGGGCGCGGACCCGACGCCGCGGGTGCTGGAGACGCTCGCAGTGGTCCCGCCGCCGGCCGAGACCGACGATGTGCGCCCTGATCGCGCCTGGCTCGAGCGACTGGCGGCGGCCACGGAGGGACGGCTCGCGAACGAGGCCGAACTGCAGGGGTTGCTGGAACCGCCGCCGGCGACGGAGGAGACGGCGGCGCTCGACAATGCCCGCTGGGAGTCGTGCTGGGATCGGTGGCCGTGGCTGCTCGCCGTCGTCGGGTTGCTGGCGGGCGAATGGACCCTGCGGCGCCGCCATGGACTGACCTGAACCCGCGATGAACTCCGTCCGCAGAACCTTCTCGAACGCCTTGCGCCGCCAGCTCCGGATCTGGCGGGGCGGGGCCCTGCTGGCCGCGCTGCTGCGGCTGACCGGGCGGGCGGTGCTCCTTGGGACGGTGCTTGTGGCGGCGGATCTGTTTCTCGCGTTCTCGACGAACGCGCTGCTTGCCGTGGATGCGGTGGTCGCCGCCGGTCTGGTGTTTCTCGCCTTCTGGGAGGCGATCTCCTGCCTCTCGCCCAGCCTGCGTGAGGCGGCCGAGCGGGCGGATCGTCTGCTCGGCGATCCGCGGCGCCCGGTGCTGACCGCCTTCGAGCTCGGTGCCGGTGCGGCGGAGCGGGACTGGGGCGGGTTCTTCGTCGAGCGCAGCCTGCGGGCCGGCGAAGAGGCGTTGGCGCGCCTGACGTGGCGACAGGTGTTCCCGGGCGGCGAGTGTCTCCGGCAGGCGCGGCGGCTGGCGCTGGCGCTGCTGCCGGTCGCGGCGCTGGGGCTCTGGCAACCCGAGGCGCTGCGGCTTGGCTGCCTGCGGCTCGCGCGTCCCGATCGCGACACCCCGCCGTTCACGGTGTATCGATTCTCCGTGACACCGGACCCGGTGCGGGTCGCGTACGGCGGCTCGGTCGAGCTGACGGCGGAGATCGCGGGCGCGCCGGTGCGACAGCCGGTCCGGTTGCTCACACGCAAGGGAGCGACGGTCGAGGAAACCGTGTGTTTCCGCCAGAGCGACACGGCATTCTCCCAGCGCTTGGAGAAGGTCGTGGACCCGGTGGAGTTCTGCTTCGCGGTCGGCCGCGCGCGCAGCGCGTGGCGCCCGCTGGAGGTGCTGCGGCAGCCGAAGGTCTCGCTCGTGCGGCTCGCGCTGGAACCTCCCGCCTACACCGGCCTGGCCGCGACCGACACGGTGCTCGAACACGAGACGGTCGAGGGCCTCGGCGGCACCAAGGCGCGGCTCCAGCTCACGAGCAACCGTCCCTTGGCGACGGGTTCGCTTGCGCTGGTGCCGCCGGACGGACTGGGCGCGGCGCGGACGGTCGTCGGCCGCAAGACCGGCCTGCACACGATCACGTTCGAGTGGGAACTGCGCTTCGCCGCGAGACTGGAGGTGCAGGTCGAGGATGTGCAGGGCACGCCGTTGGCGGAGCCGTTGCGGCTCCGGCAGAAGCTCGTGCCCGACCGGGCGCCGGAGGTGGCCATCGTCGAACCGGCGGCGTACGCTCTCGCCACCCCGGGGGCGACGGTGCGAATCCAGGGCACGGCGACGGACGACCTGGCGCTGCGCAGCGTGGTGCTGGTGCGGACGGTGGCCGGCTACCGCGACCGCAGCGTGTCCCTCGGCCCGGTGTCGTCGGGACGGCAGCAGGGGTTCCGGCAGGAGCTGGCGTTGGCGCGGCTCGGCGTGCTGCCGGGCCAGGTGATCGAGCTGTTCGCGGAGGCGCGCGACTTCAACCCCGAGCGCAGCGGCGTGGGGGCCTCGGGGATCGTCCGGCTGGAGATCATCTCGAACGAGGAGTACGCGGAGATCGTGCGCGCGGAGGAGACGCTCGAACAGTTCTCCGCGCGCTACGAGCTGGTCGCGGAACGGCTCGCGGCGGTGCGGCGGACCCTCGCGGCGTTGGCGGAGGAGCTGGCCAAGGCGCAACCGGAGGGCGCCCGCGTGGAGGCGTTGCTGGCGGAGGCGCGGAGCCGGCACCGGGAGGCCCAGGAGCTGTGCGGCGCCCTTGCTGGCGAGTTTCAGGCCTATGCACTCGAGGAGAAATGGCGGCAGGCACTCGAAGAACTCGCGGGGAGCTTCGCCGCGCGGGAGCAGTCGCTGGCGGAGCTGCGGGTGGACGACCCGGCTCTGGCCGCGAAAGTGGCGGCGCTCCGCGGCGGTCTGGAACAGGAGTCGCGGCGGGTCGAGCAACCCGCCGCGTTGACGGCGGAGTTTGTGCAGGCCGGCCGGGTGATGGAGCACGCGGCGCGTTTCGTGCAGTTGGTGAACCGGCAGCGCGAACTGGT
>JACCEE012531312.1_pt1 | contig 10328 bp, 4 predicted proteins | sample 7449931 | NCBI WGS metagenome assembly JACCEE01 (sample SAMN15323457, study PRJNA562643) | freshwater metagenome | isolation source: river surface water | place: USA:Blue River Watershed | collected 2017-08-19 | reverse complement strand
GCAATTTGCTTAAGTTGACGACATTGTCCGGTCGCCATAACCTTCGGTAAACCATCGCTTTTATACATATGGCTGTACAGTAACTATATGACATGTTTTTTATAAATATAATTTGGAGGTATTTTTATTATGAAACAAAAAACATTTGAAAAATCAATTAAGGGCTTAATGTCAATTTTATTGGCGGTTTTTACAATATCATCTTCCCTGACACAAACCAAATCTTTAAATGCTTATGAAATAAGAAATCTAGAATATCAAAAAAGCTTTGAAGTTTCATACGATGGTAAAATAATATCATACACTGGAGAAGATGAATATTTATTCATCAAAAATGAAATAGACGAACAGTTTGTTAATTCTATAATTTCTAATGCATTTGTAAATAATAATACATTGACAGAGATTAAAATAGAAAAAGGCGTGGAAGTAATACAAAGTTCATCTTTTATCAATTGCAGTAAGCTTAATAAAATATATATTCCAGAAAGTATACATAGTATAAATGATGGTGCTTTTATAAACTATATTGAAGACTTTACTATAGTAGGATATGTTGGCTCAGAGGCAGAAAGATATGCTTTAAAATATAATATTCCTTTTAGATTAATGGGCGACTTAGATAAAAACGGTAAAATTACAGTTGTAGATTTATTAAGATTAAAAAAATTTTTCTTAAATATGGATGTTTTAGATGATTACACGTTAAAAATTTCAGATATTAATATGGATAATGAAGTGAATATTTTAGATATGGTAGGTTTAATAAACTCTCTTCTATCAAATAATAAAAACGTTATTTCTAATACTGCTTTATTTAATCCGAATTTAAATAGTTTATCTAAAGATGGTTCTTACATAAACGAAGAAATTACTGGATTTATAGATTTTACAACATCTTCAACATCAAAAGTATTATTAGATGAAAACCAATTATATAAAAATTCAGTTTATTCACCAATAAGCTACTATATGGCACTTTCTCTTGTAACAGATTTTTCAGATGGAAATACAAAACAAGAATTATTAAATGCTTTAAAAGTTGCCGATTTAGAAAAATTAAAAATAAATAACAGAAACATTTTTAAAGGTTCATACATAAATAATAATAAAGGTTACTGCTTATTTGCCAATTCTATTTGGTTAAATAATTCATATGGTTTTAATTATAATCAAAGTGCACTAAAAAGTTTATCTGAGAATTATTACGCATACGCTTTCAATGAAAATTTTAATGATACAACTGTTCAAGAAAAAATCACAAACTGGATAATTGAAAATACCGGAAATAAAATAAAAGATATTTCAGTTAATCTTAATCCAGAGGAACTTATTCGAGTTATTAATACCGTGAATTTTGATAATAAGTGGATTGAAGAATTTAAAATCACTAAAATAGACAAGTTTTATTTAGACGAAAATTCTTCAGTTGATTCTGAGTTTATGTTAAGAAAAAAAGATAATGCAAATGCGGTTATAAATGAATTATATACAAAGTCATATTTAGAAATGGAAAACCACTGTAAAATGAATTTAATATTACCAAGTGATAAATGTTCAGTAGAAGAAATATTAAAAAATGAAAATATGCTTAAAGATATTATATCAGATAAAGAGAGTTATCAAAAATTTATTATTAATTATGAAATTCCTAAATTTGAAATAAAAAGTGAATTTAATTTAAAGAAAAGTGCAAATGAATTAGGAATATATGATGCTTTTAACCCAAACAAAGCTGACTTCAAAAATATATTACAAGATAACATTGAAACTTCAGATTTATTCATATCAAATATATTGCAAAAAGCAACTTTTAAAATAGATGAAAAATCGTGCTCTGCGGCGGCATATACTGATATAGTTATGCCTACAACAACTTCCATGCCTTTTAATTTAACAGAAATTGATTTTAAATTAAACAAACCTTTTATTTATTATGTTACAGACCAAAATAATCTGGTTTTATTTATAGGCGTTGTATATAATCCAATACTATAATTTTAAATATATAGTTCTATTTTTGAAAAAAACATCTTTTTTTAGAAATAAATAAAAATTTAATTTTTATTGTAGCTTTTTTATTATTTTAAAAGTTTTATTGATATAGGTTAACAAATAAAATTTTGGAGGTATTTATATGAAAAAAAGAATTTCAAAAATTACAGCTGTTATTTTAGCTATTTCCGCCGCATCAGGGATATGCTCACAAGGGAATATTTTAAATGCGTCAGAGAGTACTGGTATTGTATATCAAACAAATTATGAGGTTGCTTATGAAACAAATGTTTTATCTTATAAGGGTAAGGATTTATATTTGGAAATAGAAGCGAAAATTGATAATAATTCAGTTAAATCCATATTTTCAAATGCTTTTTTAGATAATGATACATTGTTAGAAGTTAAAATAGGCAAAGGAATTGAAGTAATAAACAGTTCTGCTTTTAAAAACTGCAGTATGTTGAAAAAAATTTTTATTCCAGAAAGTATAAAAAAAATCAAAGAGAATGCTTTTATAGATTATGCAAAAGAATTTTCGATAGTTGGATACGTTGGTTCTGAAGCACAAAGATATGCCTTAGAAAATGATATACCATTTATCTTGATGGGGGATATAGATAAAAGCGGGAAACAAACTGTTGTTGATTTACTGAAATTCAAAAAATATTTCCTTAACTTAGAAAAATTAGATGAAGAATCAGAAAAAATTTCAGATATGAACATGGATGGAGAATTAAATATTTTAGATATGGTGGGATTGATAAATTCTGTTTTAATTGACAAGCCAAATGCAACTCCTTCAGTTTCTAAAACCGCGTTGGCTAAACCGGATTTTAAAAATTTATCTGAAAATGGAACTTATATTGAAAATGAAATTACAGGGTTAGTTGATTTTGTAGCTTTATCTACATCTAAAATTTTACTTGATGAAGATCAAATAGGCAAAAATTCTGCATATTCACCAACAAGCTATTATATGGCACTTTCAGCAGTTACTGAATTTTCGGAAGGAAATACAAAGTCAGAATTTTTAAATGTTTTACATGCTACAGACTTAGAAATGTTAAGAACAAATAATACAAATCTTTTTAAAGGTTCCTACATAAATAATGATAAGCAATACTGTTTGTTTGCTAATTCTTTATGGTTAAATAATATAAATGGAATTAAGTATAATCAAAAAGTTCTTGATATTCTTTCAAATGACTATTTTGTATCTTCTTTTTCTGAGGATTTTTCAAATGAAGCTACGGGACCTAAAATTGCAAAATGGATAACCGAAAACACTGGAGGGAAAATAGAAAATATAGAGGTTAAAGCAAGTCCAGAAGATGTATTAAAATTAGTTAATACTATTAATTTTGAAAATCAATGGATAAATAAATTTGTAGATACAAAAAAAGATATTTTTTATTTAGCCGATAAATCAACAGTAGAAGCTGACTTTATGAAAAATCATGTTATTGAAGGTGATGCCGTTATAAATGAGAAATATACAAAAGCTTCTTTAGAAATGCAAAAAGGATGTAAAATGACTTTTGTTTTGCCAAATGAAAATTTTTCAGTTGAAGAGATTTTAAAAGATGAAGAAATGTTAAAAAATATTCTTACATCTAATGATAAATCACAAAAAGCTGAAATAACATATCATGTACCAAAATTTGATATAGACAGTAAATTTGACTTAATTAAAACAGCAAACAGTTTAGGTATATACGATGCAATAGATGAAAATTTTGCTAACTTTAAATATGTTTCTGAAGATCCAGAACGTTCAAAAGGAATATTTATGTCAGATGCTATTCAAGAAGCAACTTTAAAAATAGATGAAGATGGTTGTGCAGCAGCTGCATATACAATCATTACTTTATCAGAAAACGCTTTACCAACTTCACCAGAACTAAAATTAGATTTAGTTTTAAACAGGCCATTTATTTATTATGTAACTGATAGAAATAATTCTACTTTATTTATTGGAACTGTTTATAATCCAGTTGAATAAAAAATGCTTATTATTTTATATTTATTTCAAATTTATATAAAAATTTAGATATATAGATTTAATTTTGAAATAAATCTTAATAATAGATTATATTTATATTGATTTTATTAAGATAAAGTAATATACTTATAATATAAAAGATTACTATTCAGCCGTTAAAAAGTAAAGTTTACGATTTTGTAGGAGTAGACAGGGCTTTCTTTTCACCCTAGACCTTCGGCAAAATATCTCTGCCTTATAAATATGGCTGAATTGTAACATAAATGATATTAAAAAATAAAATTGGAGGTTTTTTTATGGAGAAAATTTCGTTTAAAAAGCATTTAGCAACTGTTGCTTCAATAGTTCTTGCTATTTCATCATTTGGAACTATTTTTGCAAAAAATCAAGGAACTATAAGTGCAGTGGATGTTAATGGTTTTACTTATTCAGAGAACTATATGTTTCCAGATGAAACTAATGTTGCAGGATACACTGGCGAAGATGAGTACTTATCAATTGAAAATGTTTTTGGAAATAAGTCTATTAAATCTATAAATTCAAATTCGTTTTTAGATAACAACACTTTGTTAGAGGTTAAAGTTGGTGAAGGTATTGAAATAATTCAAAGTTTTGCATTTAAAAACTGTAGTAAGTTAAATAAAATATTTATTCCAAATTCAATTAAAACAATAAAAGAAGATGCTTTTCTAAATTTAGCAGAAGATTTTACTATAGTTGGATATGTTGGTTCAGAAGCAGAAAGATATGCATTAAATAATGATATTTCATTTTTGTTGATGGGCGATTTAGATGCAAACGGGAAAAACACTATTATAGATTTACTTAAATTCAAAAAGTTTTTCTTAAATCTAGAAGTTTTAGAACCTAAGACTGAAAAAATTGCAGATATGAATATGGATGGCGATTTAAACATTTTAGATATGGTAGGATTAATAAATACTGTTTTAAAGGATGAACCTAACGCAACTGTTTCTGCTTCGAAAACTGCATTGGCTAATCCAGATCTAAAAAATTTAAATAGTAATGGAACTTATATAAATGAAGAGGTAACAGGACTTGTTGACTTTGTATCTTCTTCTACATCTAACGTTTTACTTACTAAAGATCAAATAGGCAAGAATTCAGTTTATTCGCCAATTAGTTACTATATGGCACTTTCAGCAGTTACTGAATTTTCCAACGGAAATACAAAAACAGAACTACTAAATGCACTTCATGCAACTGATTTAGAAATGTTAAGAAAAAACAACACAAATATATTTAAAGGTTCATATATAGATAATGACAGGGAGTATTGTTTGTTTGCGAATTCTGTTTGGTTTAATAATACAAATGGTATGGTCTATAATCAAGAAACTATTGATAATCTTGCAAACTATTACTATGCTTCTTCTTTTGCTGAGGACTTTGGTGATGAAGCTACTGGACCTAAAATTGCAAGTTGGATTACTGAAAATACAGGTGGAAAAATAAAAGGTATAGAAGTAATAACAAATCCAGATGATGTTTTGAAACTAGTTAATACAATAAATTTTGAAAATAAATGGGTACAGAAATTCACTGAAACAAAAAAAGATTCTTTCTACAAAGAAGATGGTTCCGTAGTAGAAGCTGATTTCATGAAAAAATTTATTCAACAAGGAAAAGCTGTTGTAAATGAAAATTATACAAAAGCATACTTAGAAATGGAAAAAGGATATAAAATGACTTTTGTATTACCAAGTGAAAGTTCTTCAGTTGCGGAAATTTTACAAAATCAAGATATGCTAAAAGGTATCATTTCAAATCAGGATACATATAAGACAGCAGAAGTAACTTATTCTGTTCCTAAATATGATATAAAGAGTAAATTTGATTTATTAGAAACAGCAAGTAAATTAGGTATACAAGATGCAATAACTCCTAGCGTAGCAGATTTCAGATATGTTTTAAAAGATACTAGCGTATTACCCGATATTTTCATATCTGATATAGTTCAAGAAGCTACTTTAAAAATAGATGAAGAAGGATGCTCAGCTGCTGCATATACAATGGTTTCTATGGGCACAACTTCTTTACCTCCAGAACCAGAATTAAAAGTTAATTTAGAGTTAAACAAGCCATTTATATATTATGTAACTGACAGCAACAACTCTACTTTATTTATAGGTACTGTTTATAATCCAGTAGAATAATCTTAATTAATAGAACCCCACTTTTATAAGTGGGGTTCTATTTGTAAAAATTAACTTTTGTTGATTTTAGTTTGAAATTATGATATAATTAATTTTGTTGACTTAAAAAACTATAAAATATTTATAAGTATAGAATGGCGGGAAATAATATGCTGGTAAGCATGAGTAAAATAAATAAGTACTATAATGGTAATCAGGTTTTAAATAATATAAACTTATCTATAGATGAAAATGATAGAATAGGCTTAATAGGGATAAATGGTTGTGGGAAAACAACCCTATTGAAGATATTAACAGGAAAAGAATTGCCTGATAAACTGGTAGATGATGAGGGTATAATTTCATATTCGGGTAAAACCACAATAGGATATTTAGAGCAAATAAATGATTTGGAAAATGAAAATACGGTTATAACAGAAATGAAAAATGTTTTTTCAAGTTTATTTGATACTCTAAATAGGATGAAAGAACTTGAAAAGCTTATGTCCGAAAAAAATGATTTGTTTCATAAATTAAGCGATGAATATGCAAAATTATCGTCTTATTTTGAAGCAAATGATGGATATAATATAAATGTAAAAATAAAAACAATTTTAAATGGATTGGGTTTTGACGAAAATAAGTTTGAAAGAAAGATAACTAGTTTTAGTGGGGGAGAGAAAACTAGACTTTCTATTGCAAAACTTCTTCTTGAAAATCCAAATTTACTTATACTTGATGAACCTACAAACCATTTGGATTTTAAAACAGTATTATGGTTAGAGGATTACTTAAAAGATTATAAGGGTGCACTCTTAATTGTATCACATGATAGATATTTTCTTGATAAGATAGTTACAAATATTTGCGAGATTGAAAGAGGAGAAATAACAAGATATAAGGGCAATTATAGTAAGTATTTAATTTTAAAAGAAGAATCAGTTAACAGACAACAAAAAGAGTATGAATTACAACAAAAAGAAATAGCTAAAATGGAAGAATATGTGGCTAAAAATTTAGTTAGAGCATCCACTTCAAAAAGTGCAAAAAGTAGAGTAAAAGCACTAGAAAAAATGGATCGAATAGAAAAACCAATATTGAAAAATAAAAATAGCATAATAGATTTTAATTATACTATAGAACCTCATTCAGAAATATTAAAAGTTAAAAATATAGATATTTCGGTAGGTATAGGTGAAAATAAAAAAATATTAAAAGATAACATTTCCTTTGAAATAAGAAGAGGAGATAAAATTGCTATTATTGGTGAAAATGGAATAGGTAAATCAACACTCTTGAAAATAATTCAAAACAAACATCCATTTAACGGAAGGTTATCTTGGGGTGGAAATGTGAAGATTTCTTATTTTGAACAGGAAAGTGCTAATTTAAATCCTGATAATACATTGATGGAAGAAATTCATTCACGGTATTCTCTTATGACTGATTTAGAAATTAGAAGTCTTTTAGGTAAAGTAAGACTTACAGGAGAAAATGTTTTTAAAAAGATTTCCGTTGTAAGTGGTGGCGAAAGAGCAAAGTTATGTTTCGCTTTAATGATGTTAGAACGTGGGAATGTACTCATTTTAGACGAACCAACAAATCATCTTGATTTAGCCACTAAAGAAATTCTTGAAGAAGCTTTAATTAATTATACAGGTACAATAATTTATGTTTCACATGACAGATATTTATTAAATAAATTATCTACAAAAATAATGGAGATTACAAAAGAAGATTTGGAAATATTCGATGGTAATTTTGATTATTATATTCAAATCCAAAAACAAAGAGAACAACAGTTACAAGAAAAAATTGATGAAATAAAGCAACAAAAAGTAAAAGAGCAATTGCAAGAAAAAAATACAAAAGTTTATAAAAGTAAAGAACAAAGAAATAAAGAAGCACAAAAAAGAACACAAATAAAAAATTTAGAAATGGAAATAGAATCTTTACAATCAAAACTAGATGAACTTCAAGTTGAAATAACAAAAGAAAACGTATATAGTGATTATAATTTGATGAATGACTTTTGTCTAGAAATAGATAATATAAAAAATAAAATAAACGAAAAATTTGATGAATGGGCTATTTTATCAGACGAATAAGGAGAAAATATGGAAATCAATAAAATTTTATCGCAAGAATTTAAATTAAGACAAGAACAAATAGACAATACTATTGAGTTAATAGACGAAGGTATGACAATACCTTTTATAGCTCGATACAGAAAAGAAAGAACAGGTTCCTTAGATGACCAGGTTTTACGTGAAATATTTGATAGATTAAATTATTTGAGAAATTTAGAAAAAAGAAAAGAAGAAGTTAAAAATTTAATTGATTCACAAGGTAAGCTAGACGATGAACTTATTAAAAAAATTTTTGAGTCAAAAACTCTAGTGGAAATAGAGGATATATACAGACCTTTTAAGCCTAAAAGAAAAACTAAGGCTAGTATTGCTAGAGAAAGGGGTCTAGAAGCTTTAGCAAAAATATTAATGGAGCAAAATCTAAATGTAGATCCCATTAAAGAATCTGAGAATTTTGTATCCGAAGAAAAAGAAGTTTTAAGTTCTGAAGCTGCTTTACAAGGGGCAATGGATATAATAGCAGAAGATATATCAGACGATGCAGAATTAAGAAAATCATTAAGAATGTATTACAAGAAAAATGGTACAATTCACTCTAAAGTTACAGATGAGAGTTTAGATAAAGATTCTATTTATTTAAACTACTATGATTTTGCAGAATCCATAATCAAATCTGCACATCATAGAATTTTAGCTATGGATAGAGGAGAAAAAGAAAATATCTTAAAGGTATCAATAACATCGGCAGATGATACTCCTAAAAACTTAGTATCAAGTAAGTATGCAAATGGAAATAGTTTATCTACTCAATATATTCAAATGGCAGCAGAAGATAGTTTCAAAAGGCTTATATTCCCATCTATAGAAAGGGAAATTAGAGCTGAACTCACAGAAGCCGCTGCTGAACAAGCAATAAAAGTTTTTGCTGAAAATCTAAGACAACTTTTACTACAGCCTCCAGTTAAAAATAATATTACACTTGGTTTAGATCCAGGATATAGAACAGGTTGTAAAATTGCAGTTTTAGATAGTACCAGTAAAGTTATGTATACAGATGTAGCATACATAACTATAGGAAAAAACGTTAATGAAATAGAAAAACTTAAAAACATAATTTTAAAGTATCATGTAACTACAATAGCAATTGGAAACGGTACAGCATCTAGAGAAAGCGAAATGGTAGTTGCTGATATAATTAAAACTCTTGATTTCAAAGTTAATTATATGGTTGTAAGTGAAGCTGGAGCTTCTGTGTATTCGGCTTCTAAACTAGCGGCTGAGGAATTCCCAGAGTATGATGTTTCTTTAAGAAGTGCAGTTTCTATAGCTAGAAGATTACAAGATCCACTTGCTGAGTTGGTTAAAATAGACCCTAAGGCAATTGGTGTAGGGCAATATCAACATGATATGCCTAAAAACAGAATGGATGAAGCTTTAGGTGGTGTAGTAGAGGATTGTGTTAACTCTGTAGGTGTTGACCTTAATACTGCTTCTCATTCGCTTTTATCATATATTGCAGGCATAAACGCTTCTGTTGCAAAAAATATTGTTTTATATAGAGAAGAAAATGGACAGTTTAATGATAGAAAAACATTGCTTAAGGTTCCTAAATTAGGTAAAAAAGCATTTGAACAATGTGCAGGGTTCTTAAGAGTAAGAAATGGTAAAAATCCTCTGGATAATACATCAGTTCATCCAGAAAGCTATGAATATGCTATGGAATTATTAAAAAAATGTAACTTTGATATTTTAGATTTAAATACAGGAAAAACTTCAGATATAGAAATAAAAGTTAAAGATTTAGGATACGAAGCAATTTCAAATTCTATTGGAGTAGGAGTGCCTACACTTAGAGATATTGTTTCTGAATTAAAAAAACCAGGTAGAGATTTAAGAGATGAATTACCACCACCACTTTTAAGAAGCGGTGATATAATGGAAATTAAAGATTTGAAACCCGGAATGGAATTAGTTGGAACGGTAAGAAATGTTATTGACTTTGGTGCTTTTGTTGATATTGGAGTACATGAAGATGGCTTAGTACACATTTCTCAACTCTGTAACCGTTATATCAAACATCCT
>JACCEE012509360.1_pt1 | contig 10329 bp, 10 predicted proteins | sample 7449931 | NCBI WGS metagenome assembly JACCEE01 (sample SAMN15323457, study PRJNA562643) | freshwater metagenome | isolation source: river surface water | place: USA:Blue River Watershed | collected 2017-08-19 | reverse complement strand
CGGGGAACGGGGGACGCGGACGCAGCGCGCGGCGCGCTCGAGAAGGCCCTTGGGCTGAACGCCAACGACGCCGAGCTGCTCGAGGCCGAGGGTCGACTGGGTGACCGTATCGCCGCCTCCGCACAGGCCGCGGGTGCCCGTCGTGAGGAAAAGCGCCGAGCCTCCCTCGCCGACATCGTCGCCGCGGGAAAGCGCGAGTTCGACAAGGGCAACTACGGCAAGGCCGTCGCGCAGTGGCAGCAGGTGCTCGAGGGTGACGCGACGCGCGCCACGCCGGAGTATTACGAGGCTGAGGAGCAGATCCGTCTGGCCAAGGATCGGGCCCGCGCCGACAGCAAGCGCGCCTGGAGCGAGGGGATGTCGGCCTTCAAGTCGGGCGACATGTTGACCGCGCGGTCGCGCCTGCGCGAGGTGGTGCGTACGGATCCGTTCAACGACGCCGCGTCGCAGAAACTTGGCGAGGCGCAGGCGCGCCTCCGTGAGCAGGCCTCTGCGCTCTTCAAGGAGGCGCGTGTCCTGGAAGAGGAAGCCAACCAGCCCGAGAAGGCCCTGGCGCTCTACCAGCGCGTGCTGAACTACGTCGACAACGCGGACGACTCGCTCTACCAGAAGGCCGACGCGCGGATGAAGTCCATCCTCCGCTGAGGGTCACGGTCACGAACGCGACACGCCCCGCCGAGGTCTCTCCCGGCGGGGCGTTCGTCTGCGGACGGTGGTGAACCTACTCGTCGTCCTCTTCGGCGCCCATGTCGTCGAAGAAGCCGTCGGGGTCGTCCTCGTCCTCGTCCTCGGAGAGCTCGTCCTCGTCGTCCTTGGTGGACCACTCGAGGTCGCAGATCTTCTCCAGGATGGAGGTGATCTCCTCCCCGGTGTACTCCATCTCGTCGTTGCTCTCGAACTCCTCCTCGAGGATCTCCTGGAGGCCAGCCTCGAGCTCACCCGAGCTCTCCATCTTGAGGATGATCTCGTCGGCGTCGTCCACCTTCATGTCCTCGGCGAGGGTCCCGAGGAGCTCGATCACGAAGTTGGCGACGAGCTCCGGCTCGGGGGAGCCGGCCTGGGCGTCGATGTACTCATCGAGCTGCTCGACCAGGGAGTCGCGCATCTCGTGCGGCAGCTGCATCATGGCGGTAGAGTCTCCGTGGCGGCGCGTATACTCGCTAGGCTCGCTACGATCAAGGGTCCGCGATACGCCTCGTCATGGCACCGCTCCCCCCGCTCACAGAATCCCTGCTTCGCGCGCTCCCGAAGGCCGACCTCCACGTCCATTTGGACGGCTCGCTGCGGGTGCCGACGCTGGTCGAGCTGGCCCGCGCGCGCGGTGTCACCCTCCCGTCGGAGACCGTGGAGGGCATGAACGAGCTCGTGTTCAAGCCAAGCTATGCGAGCCTCGGCGAGTACCTCCAGGGCTTCGCCTGGACCGGCGCTGTCATGCAGGACGCGGAGTCCCTCGAGCGCATCGCCTACGAGTTCGCCTTCGACAACTGGGAGGAGGGCGTCGCCTACGTCGAGGTTCGCTTCGCGCCCCAGCTGCACCAGCACGAGCGCCTCACCACCCGAGAGGTCCTCCTCGCGGTGGACGCCGGACTGGCGCGCGCCGCCAAGGAGATCAACGCCGCCGTGCCGCCCGAGGGCGTGCCCTTCCGCTACGGCATCATCGTGTGCGCGCTGCGGATGTTCTCGGAGCAGTTCAGCCACTACTACGGCCAGCTTCTGCGGGCGTTGCCGTCCGCGCCGCGCAAGAAGGTGTTCGGGCTCGCCAGCCTCGAGCTGGCGCGCGAGGCCGTCTGGGCGCGCGACGAAGCCGGGATCCCGGTCGTCGGCTTCGATCTCGCGGGTCAGGAGGATGGCTACCCGGCGGACGACCACCGCGAGGCCTACGCCTTCGCGCACGCCAACTTCCTCTGCAAGACGGTCCACGCCGGCGAGGCCTACGGCGCGGAGAGCATCTTCCAGGCGATCTCCGAGTTGCACGCGGACCGCATCGGGCACGGCTACCTCCTGTTCGCTGCCGACCGTGTGACCGATCCGCGCATCAAGGACCCGCAGCGCTACGTGACCCGGATGGCGGAGTACATCGCCGACCGGCGCGTCACGATGGAGGTGTGCATCACCTCGAACCTCCAGACGAACCCGAGCATTGGCTCCGCGCGGAACCACACGCTCCGCCGGATGCTCGACAACCGTCTGAGCGTGGCGATCTGCACGGACAACCGTCTGGTCTCCCACACGACGATGACCAAGGAGCTGATGATCGCGGTGGAGGAGTGCGCCATGACGCACCGCCAGCTGCGCGACGTCGTGATCCACAGCTTCAAGCGCAGTTTCTACCCGGGAAGCTACCAGGAGAAGCGCCAGTACGTACGCCGCGTCATCGACAGCTTCGACGCGACGATGCGTCGTCACGCGGAATCCGCGACCCCATAGTCGGTCGCGTGTCGCTCGGGAGCGAGCGGCTCAGGCGAGGTTGGCCACGCGGGAACCGTCGGGGGGCCGTGGTGATGCCGCTCCGGCGCGGCGTCGCCGTCGTCCGGATCGTCGAGCAAGGTGGACGGTTCCGTCTTGGCTCGAGGCGTTCGGCGGTGTGGGCAGGTCGACCGCGCGTCGCCCTGCTGTCGCGTGCGGCGGACGCGTCGCGTCTGTGCGCGCCAACGTTGTCCCGCATGTGTGGCGAGGCGTTGTCCCGAATGCAAGACTCCCGCGCACGTTGCCGTACGCGGGAGCCTTCTGCCGGTGGGGCATCTGACTCAGGTGAAGAACTTCTGAAGCTGCATGCCGAGGCCGACGTTGCTGACCTTGAGCTTGCCCGTCATCATGAGCATCATGGCCGAGGACGGGTTGCCGAGCATGCCCTCGAAGTTCTCCTGCGCGCAGGTGATGACGCAGCCCGGGCTCGCCACGGTGCCGGCGGTCACGACGCCCGGGGGCTTCGTCAGGTCGACGACCCAGGAGCCGGCTCCGGTGATGTCGAACTGGAACACGGCGTTGACCGTGCCCGCGAGGTCGGGCTTCTTCTCGAACTTGTTGGGGAGGTACTGCTCGAAGAACTGCTGGGTCTTGGACACGTGGGCTCCGTTGCGTGGAATGAATGTATCTTCATTCAGTCGCGCGGCAACGCGGTCTCCACGGTGGTGCGACGTGTCGCAGCGGAACCTGGCACCGTGGGCGGAACGCGTCCGACGGCCCGTCCTCGTGCGGTCACGTCACCATCGGTCCATGGCGCTCCAGCTCGGGCGGCTGCGCTCTGGACCCTGTGCCGCGGCACCGGGTCGTGGCGGGTCGGGTCACCACCGCGGCGCGGTTTGACCCCTGCCTCCGCCATCGCCTTGCCACGGCGTCGCATGCGGGAGCCCGCGCTCCCGGAGCGTGACAAAGCCCGCGTGACATGTGTCGCGCGGGCTTGTCGTGGGCGCTGACGCTGTCACGAGGGACGGTCAGCGCGCGTCGGACTCAGTTGTCGTCTTCGCCGGCGAAGAGCGCCTCGGCGGCGTCACGCACCTTGGCGAACAGCTCCTCGTCCTCGACGGGCGCGAAGCTCTCGCCGCCGTCCTCGTCCACCTCGTAGTGGAAGATGAAGATCTCGGAGCTCTCGCTCTCTTCGTCCTCGTCGGCGGGGGTGAGGAGCGCGAACTGCTCGTCATCGACGTCGATCACGTCGAGAACGTAGAACTCGAGCTCGTTGCCCTCGGCGTCGGTGAGGATGACGATGCCGTCGTCCTCGTCCTCGTCGCCTTCCTCGCCTTCGACCTCGTCGAGCTCCTCTTCGTGCTCGTGGGCGTGGCTGTGATCGTGCTTGTTGTCGTCGGTCGGCATGGGTTCTCCTGGTTCAGCCGTTGTGCCGTTCGAACTCACGCATGAACTCGACCAGCGCCTGCACGCTCTCGTGCGGCAGGTAGTTGTAGAGGCTCGCGCGGATGCCACCGACGCTGCGGTGACCCTTGAGCCCGTCAAAGCCCGCGGCCTTCGCGGCCTTCACGAACGTCTCCTCGAGCTCCTCGCTCGGGAGGCGCCACGTGACGTTCATCACCGAGCGCGCGTTCCTCTGCGCGTGGGGGCGCCAGAACCCGCTGCGGTCGAGCTCCTCGTAGAGCAGGCCCGCCTTCGTGCGGTTGCGCGCGATGGAGCCCTCGAGGCCGCCGTTGGCCTCCAGCCACGCGAACACGCGCTCGAGCACGAAGATGCCGAAGGTGTTCGGGGTGTTGTAGAGCGACCCGTCCTTGGCGTGCACCTTGTAGTCGAGCATCGCCGGGAGGCCTTCGGGCACGCGGGAGAGCGCCCAGGGCGAGAGGATCGCCAGGGTGACGCCGCTCGGGCCGAGGTTCTTCTGCGCGCCCGCGTACATGAGGTCGTGCTTCGACATGTCGAAGGGCACGCCCGCGACGTCCGAGCTCGTGTCCACGATGCGGGGCTTGCCACCGCTGTCCGGCAGGTGGTGGAACTCGGTTCCGTAGATGGTGTTGTTCGTCGTGTAGTGCAGGTACACCGCGTCGTCACGGACGGTGTAGCTGCCGTCCGTCGGCACGCTCGTGAAGTTGTTCGCGGCGTCGTCCCAGATGCCCTTCGCGTCGCCGACGCGCTTGGCCTCCTTGAGCGCCTTCTGCGACCAGGTGCCGGTCACGAGGTAGTCGGCCTTCTCGCCCGCGCGGAGCAGGTTGAGCGCCGTCATGTAGAACTGGAGCGACGCGCCGCCCTGCAGGAACAGCACCGTGTAGTCGTCCGGCACCGAGAGGACGCGGCGCACGCGCGCCACGGCGCTGTCGACCACGCCCTGGAAGGTCTTGCTCCGGTGGCTGATCTCGAGCAGGCCCATGCCGCTGCCCAGCAGGTTCGGTAGCGCGTCTCGGCACTCCTCGACCACGGAGAGGGGGAGCACCGCGGGGCCAGCGCCGAAGTTGTGGATGCGTCCGTAGCTCATGCGTTCACCACGACCTGGGAGATGGAGAAGATGGCGTCGTCCTGACCGAGCCGCTCGAGCGCGTCCACGGGGAGCGCGCCGACCAGACCGATGCGCGCGCACGCGGAGGCACCGCCGGCGAAGACGATGTTCTGCATGTCCTCGATGTTGATCCCGGCCTCGCGGATGACGCCGAGAACGTTGGCGAGGACGCCGACCCGGTCCGCGTGGCGCACCACGAGGAGGTGTGTCGCCGGGGTTCGCGTCGCGAGGTTGACGCAGTTCGGGATGGCGGCGCCGCCGGCGTAGGCCTGCACGATGCGCACGACCTCCTCGCCGACGGCCTCCTCGGCCTCGTCGGTGCTCGCGCCGATGTGGTGCGTGCCGTACACGTTGGGGTGGTCGACGATGGCGTCGGTCACCTCGCCCTGTGCGGCGGAGGGCTCGCCGTCGAACACGTCCAGACCGGCGCGGATGCCCTTGCTCTCCAGAGCGCGCGTCAACGCGGACTGATCCACGACCTCGGAGCGCGCCATGTTGAGGAAGTAGGCGCCGGGCCGCATGGCCGCGAACACGCTCTCGCCGATGCGGCCGCGGGTCTCCGGCGACAAGGCGAGATGGACGGAGACGGCGTCGGCGTCACGCACGGCGTCCTCCGGCGAGTTGGCCCGCGCGATGCCGAGGCTCTTCGCCTCCGCGTCGGTCAGGCTTCGCGACCACGCCACGATGCGCATCTCGAAGGCCATGGCGCGCTGGATGACCTCTCGGCCGATCTGGCCCGTGCCGAGCACCGCGAGCGTGCGGCCACGCAGGCCGCGGGCGACCCCGAAGCCCTTCTTGTCCCAGCGGTGGGCGCGCAGCGCGGCGACGTTGTCGGCGATGCGACGGTCGAGGTTCACGAGGTGGCCGATCGTGAGCTCGGCCACGGCGACGGCGTTCTTGCCAGGGCAGTTCGCGACGTACACGCCACGCGCGCTGGCTGCCTTGAGGTCGATGGTATTCACCCCCGCGCCGGCCCGGATGACCAGGGCGAGGCTCCGTCCAGCGCCGATGTCGGCGGCCGTCACCTTGGTGCTCCGGACGATGAGCACGTCCGGATCGAGCTCGCGCACGCGCTCGGTGAGGCGCGCGTCCTTGGCGAGGGTGTCGACGATGACCTCAGCGCCGGCGTCCTGCAGGCGACCGGACACGAACGGTGCGAGCTTGTCTGCAACGAGGATGCGCATCGAGGGGCTCGGGGCAGTGGTGCGTGGGCTGGGAGCCGGCTGGGCGCGTCTCGCGCCGCGACGGCCGCTGGGGAGGGCGCCAGCATAGCCCACGCGCGCAGGAAGTCACGCCGGTGCTCGCCGTCGCCGCCGAGAAACGCTCCCTGCTACCTGTAGGCGCGGGCACGCCGGGTGGCGCGTGGCTCTCCCTCGCTCGGGACGAGCACGTCGAGCCACCCGAGGGTCTCCGAAACCAGGGCCTGTTGGGCGCGCGGCGTCCACGGGAGCTGAACGAGCGCCACCGGGGCGACGGCGAGGAGAGCGAGCATGGCGCCGCCGAGCGCGACGCTGTCGCCGTGGAGCGCGAGGGCCACGACGGCGTCGAAGGTGCGCGGCGCGACGACATGGAGGAGCGCGGGGCCGATGGCGAGGAGTACGGCGGTCAGGGCAGCGTGCGTGAGCGCGCCGAGGACGAGCTCGCGCAACGCGCGCATGTTGCCGGTGTGAGCCTCTTGCGTGGGGTTGGACGAGCGTCCCATGACGACCTCCTCATTGCCTGTTCGTTGGAAAGCCTGTTCTGTGGGCACCTGACTGGTGCACGCGTTCAGATTACCTGTGCATCTGTTCCGTGGCAACGGTGACCCTTGCAGATTCTTCTCAAACATGCCAAATTCTGTCCGCATGGCGAACGACCCTGACGAGCGTGAGCTCAACAAGTCCCAAAAGTTCATCCGGATCCTCGAGGCCGTGGCGCGTCGGGGAGGGGTGTCCAGCGCCGAGTTGATGTCGCGCTTCGACCTCGACGCGCGCACCCTCCGGCGGTACCTCGCAGACCTCCGCGACTGTGGGCTCCCCCTCCAGGATCGTGTCGTGGAGGGCAATCGCGTGCTCTCCGTGGACGCGAGCTGGGCGCGGTCGGCGGTGCAGTTGTCGCTCGCCGAGGTTCTCTCGCTCCACTTTGGGCGCACCCTGTTCACGTTCCTCGACGGCACGAGCTTCGCGGACGACATGACGGACGCGATCGAGCGTCTGGCGCCGATCATCGGCCGCGAGGACGCCGAACGCACCCGCGACCTCGACCGGAAGTTCATGGCCGTCGCGGAGCACGCCAAGGACTACCGGCGTGACGGCGACGTGCTCGACGAGATCGTCAGCGCGCTGCTGCACGGCCAGCCGGCCGACGCCGAGTACGCGCCTCCGGCGCGCGGTTTCGGTCGCCTGTACCGCCTGGAGCCGCTCACCCTCGCGATGTACCGGCAAGGGCTCTACCTGTTCGCGCGGGACGTGCACGAGGGCAAGATCAAGACCTTCGCGGTGGAGCGGTTCCTTCGCTTCTCCCGACTTCGGCGGGAGCGCTTCACCTACCCGGAGGACTTCGACCCGCGCGCCTACGTCGCCACGGCCTTCGGGATCATGCGCGGCGAGCCCCAGCGCGTCGTGGCCAGGTTCTCGCGTGACGAGGCGCCCTACATCCGGGAGCGGCGCTGGCACCCGAGCCAGACGCTGGACGTGCTCCCCGACGGGCAAGTGCGCCTGACGCTGGACGTTGCCGTCACCCAGGAACTCCGCGAGTGGTTGCTTGGTTTTGGCGCCCGCGTTCGTGTCGAGGCGCCCGCCGATCTGGCGCAGTTCCTCCGCGACGAGCACCTCCGGGCCGCGGGTGTCTACGCGGACGCGACGTGAGCGGCGACCCCTGCGCGGCCGAGCCCATCGCGCGGAGCCGGCTCCCGGAGGCCGAGGCGACCTGGAGGCTCTTCGGCGGAGAGGGCACGCTCGCTGAGTTGTTCGCGCTCGAAGTCCGCTTCGACGTCCTGCGGCGCGAAGTGCTCGCCGGTGCGCGGCCCTGGAACTGCCCCGACCTGCTCGCCACCGCGCGTGCGCTGCGCCTGGAACACCCCGCTCGGCACGACCGTCGTCCGCCGCGCGTGGCGGCGCGCGAGGTTCCGGACGGCGTGCTCGCCGACATCGCCGAGGATCTCCTCCCCGACCTCGCGGTGCGCGTGGAGCAGGTTGAAGGCGCCGATGCCAACGATGGCGGTCCCACGGGGGTCGCCGCGGCGGTCCTCGCCTGTGTCGAGATGACGGAGCGTCGGCGTCCGTTGGACGCCTGGTCCGAGGAGGAGCCCGACCGGGCGCTGGTCATCGCGGCGCGGGTCGTTGCCGCGAGTCCCCCCGGCCTGTTCCTCGATGGGCAGAGCCTGCTTCCCCGACCCGAGCGCCTCGCGCCGACGGGGGAGGCTCCGTCGGGTTGCGTGGTCGCTCGTCCCTACCGGGTCGAAGGCGAGGGCGCGCCGTGGCGCTGGGCCATGGTGCGTCGCCTGCCGCGGGTCCCGGATGCGCGCGTGGTGCGCAGGCGCATGATGCTCGCCCTCTGGGAGCTCCGTCTTCAGGATCGCCGCCACACCTTCGAGGATGCGCTCCGCGTGCACGCCGACGTGCTCTACCGCGCGAGCCTCGAGGCCGCTGGCGCTCGCGTCGACAGCGCGTGATACAGCGCGCCCGTCCGAGGATCGACGATGCTGACGCTTCTCTCTCTCCTGTCCGTTGCCCCTGCGCAGGCCGCCGCCTGCGACGCGCTCCTCGCCGGTGTCGACGGCCTCGCCCCCGAGGCCGTGGCCGCCGCCTGGACCGAGCTCGCCCGCTGCGACCGGAAGCCCGCCACCGTCAACTTCACGCGCTTCATGGAGAAGGCGAACGACGCCGAGAACCTCGGTGCGCTCCTCGTGGCCGCGGCCGAGATGGACGCCTCCGATTCCGCCTGGGGCGCGCTCGAGCTCATCAAGGACTACTCGCAGCGTGACGAGGTCGCGGCGGTCGTGGGCGCCGCCTGCGCGGACAAGCCGAAGGTGGTCGACTTCTTGAAGGGGGCGTACACGTCGCGTAAGCCATCGACCTTCAAGCAGTGGGACGACGCGTGGCTGGCCTGCACCTCCGAGGCCCTCTGGACCTACGCGGCGTCGACCGTCGCGGCGCCGCCGGACACCACCTTCGACGAGAAGTACGACATGCTCGTCGACATCTACGTGCGTCACGCGCGCGTGGACGCGCTGCCCACGCTGGCGGACGCCGCCGTGAAGGCGTCGTCCTCGGGTGGGCCGTTCGAGGCGCTCGTCACGAAGATGGGTGAGGCCGTCGCGCCCGGTCTGGGCGCCAAGCGCTCGGACGAGGCGACCACGGCCCTCGCCACGGCGCTCGGCGGGGTCGCGGCCAAGGTGCCTGCGGACAAGGCCTCGCTCATCGCGTCGACGCTCGCGGCCAACGGCGCGGAGAGCGCCGCCGCGGCGCTGCTCCCCAAGGTGTACGCGGACCGCGTCCAGAAGGGCGGCACGTTCCTGTACGGCGTCGCGATCGTGGAGGCGGGCACCTGCGCCGGCGCGAAGTCTGCCGTCGTGCACACGCTCGCCGCGACGGAGCCCGGGAAGCGCTGGACCCTCGACACGGACCTCGAGGCAGCGACCAAGGTGCTCAAGCCGCGGCTTGACGCCGCGTGTACGGACCGTCTCGACCCGGCGCTCGTCCTTCACAGCCCGGAGCCGCTCAAGGACAGCGCGGCGGTCAGCGCCTGGCAAGAGGGCGTCGTCACGAAGTGGCAGGGTGACGGCTACGTCGTGAAGACCCAGAAAGAGAAGGCCATCACGCTCCCCTGAGCGTCACTGCGCGTAGCCGAGCGCCTCGAGCTGGGCCTTCAGCGTTGCCGGCGGTTGGATGGGATGCGCGCGTGAGGGCGCGCTGCGCCGTACGGAGGACGTCGCCTGCTGCGCGTTCGGGTCGGCGGCGCCTTGGATGCGGGGAGCCCCCGACACGTCGAGGGACGCGTCCATCGGCCAGAGCCCGAACCGGACGGCGGTCTCCTCCGCGCGAAGCTCACTGGCGGGGGGTGAGTCGGTCGTGTCCGAACGCCAGATCGCGCCGGGCCCGACGAGGTTGATGCGCCCGCCTGGAGCCAGTGACCAACCTCCGTCATCGACAGCGACCTCGAGCGACGCGCGCATGGCCTCCACGCGGGCAGGTTCGCGCGACGCGACGTCGACGCGCTCGTCAGGGTCGGCGGCGTGGTCGTACAAGGACGTCGTCCCGCGCGCGAGGTCCCAGTCCAGCCGCCAGTCGCCGTACTCCCAGGACAACCTCGCGCTGTCGAAGCGCGCCGTCTCGCCGCCGAACGCGCGCTCGGGGACGGCGCCGAGGAGGTCGACACCATCGCCGCGCCACGCAGCGAGCCCCGTCTGCGCT
>JACCEE012212229.1_pt1 | contig 10331 bp, 8 predicted proteins | sample 7449931 | NCBI WGS metagenome assembly JACCEE01 (sample SAMN15323457, study PRJNA562643) | freshwater metagenome | isolation source: river surface water | place: USA:Blue River Watershed | collected 2017-08-19 | reverse complement strand
GAAGGAACTACCCCAGGCTCGATCGCGATGGGTTTGGTGCTGGTAGTATTCGGCTTTTCGGGCTTTGAAAGCGCCACCTCTTTGGGGGACGAAGCCAAAGACCCTTTGAGAACGATTCCCAAATCAGTCCTGGGTAGTACGATTTTGGCTGGTTTGTTTTTCATCTTTATGACCTATGTGGAAGTGTTCGGTTTTGCGGGCAGTTCGGCATCTCTGGCGGAATCAGAACAACCCCTGGCGTTTTTGGCAGAGAAGATTGGCGTGGGTTTTCTGGGTCTGCCGATCGCAATCAGCGCTCTAGTTAGCTTTTTAGCCTGCGTTTTGGGGACAATCAACCCAGCCGCACGGGTGTTTTTTATGATGGCGCGTCACGGGTTGTTCCACTCCGCATTAGGTGAGGCTCACTCATCCAACCAAACGCCGCACATCGCCGTCAACCTGGTAGCCCTAGTGATGTTCATGGTGCCCGCGTCCATGTCTCTGTTTCATGTGAATCTATTTGAATCGATGGGCTACTTGGGCGCCATTTGCAGTTACGGATTTCTCACGGTTTACATTCTGGTTTCCATAGCCGCTCCAGTTTATCTACACAAAATCAAAAAGCTGCGGGTGATTGATCTGATATTTTCGGTTCTCGGTGTCCTGTTCATGGCCATCCCCCTGGTGGGCAGCGTCGGTATTCCGGGCAGCAGCTTGTTTCCAGTACCCCCAGCTCCCTACGATGCGTTTCCCTATCTCTTCCTGATGTACCTCACAGTCGCCTGCGGGTCGTTTATCATGCAGAGATTGCGATCGCCGGAAATCGTGGATTCGATCGAGCAGAGCATCGATGACATTCACTCCCGATTCGCCGAAGTCCCGGTATCGGTGAACGAAGACAGCTAATATCTCCCACGACTTCTCCCTGAAATTATTCCCAATGGTGATGCCATGAATCAACTAATCACATCTGTTCCCACCGGTTTCACCGCCTTTACGGCGACGAACCTGGACGATATCGTGATTTTGCTGCTGTTCTTCTCCCAAGTCAATGCCGCATTTCGCCGCCGCCACATCGTCGCCGGTCAATACCTAGGTTTTGCCGCCTTAGTGGTAGCGAGCCTCCCCGGTTTCTTCGGCACCATGATTTTCCCCCGCCCTTGGATTGGGCTGTTAGGCTTAATTCCCATTGCGATCGGTTTGAGCCGCCTAGTCAACCCAGAAGAAGACGACACCTCCCCAGAAGCTGAAACCGCCTCACCCACAGAAACTAACGGAAGATGGAGCAGTTTTCTGTCTCCCCAAACCTACAGCGTGGCAGCGGTGACATTCGCCAACGGCGGCGATAATATCGGTATCTATGCGCCCCTATTTGCTAGTATCAGTTTAGAAAGCCTCCTGGTCATCCTCGGTACATTCTTCTCCCTCGTGGGAGTTTGGTGTTACACCGCTTACCAGCTCACCCGCCTGCCCGCGATCGCCTCCAGCCTCACCCGCTACGGCAACTACTTAGTACCATACGTGTGCATCGGTTTAGGCGTCGTGATTTTAGCCAACAGCCACACCCTAGAAAACCCCTTCTTAGCATCATTTTCCCTCCTTGCCAGCGGCGCTTGTCTAATGTTTTTATTCAGAAACAACAGCCTGTCAGAAGCCGTAGAAACAGGTTCACCATCCCTCCCAGAAGAACCCAGCACCGAGTTAAAACGCCCCTACTAAGGAGGTATCACAATTAGCTTGAGTTGGCTTATCAGCACCATCATTACTGGCATCACCTCCTTTGTCGCTACTAATATTGACGATATGGTGGTTATGATGCTGCTCTTCGCCCGACTTGACCAAAGTTTCCGCCCCAAACACATTATCATCGGTAAATATCTCGGCTTCGGCGCCCTAATTGCCGCGAGTTTGCCGGGATTTTTCGGGGCGGCCCTGGTGCCGAAAACCTGGATCGGACTCCTCGGTTTTGTCCCCATCCTCATTGGCATCACATACCTTGCCAACTCCGATGACAAAGAAAAGCAAATTCCGGCAACTACTAACCAAATCAACTCCTCACGAGTCAATATTCCCCTAGTTGCCACCATCGCCAGCATCCTCGATGCCAAAACCTATGAAGTAGCTGCCGTTACTTTCGCCAATGGCGGAGATAATATCGGCATTTACGTCCCCATATTTGCTAACAGCGACTTCCCCACCTTGGTAGTCCTCCTTAGCGTCTTCGGTTTGGCACTCGGAGTTTGGTGTCACCTTGCCTACCACCTCAGCCAGCATCCCCGTCTGGCTCCCCTTTTGACTCGTTATGGTAAGCGTCTCGTCCCTTTTGTCTTGATTGGTCTGGGGTTGTCTATATTGATAGAAAGTGGCGCTTATCAATTGTTGCCTCCCTTTAACAGTTTGTTCAAGTAACCCCACTGCAGTTTTTTCACCTCATCCACAACGGAGAACAATTATGAAATTCCTCAAAATCATTCTGGTTGCTGTGATGCTTTTGGCTAATTTAGCCTGGGCGCAACCCTCCCTCGCCGACCCACCGAAATTAACCACCAGTTCTGACTACACCGAAGTTACTCAAGCTATCCAAGAACTTTTGCAAGCCAAGGCAGCTCCCGAACAGTCCACCTACACCCCCGTTGAAATTCAGCAGAAACTGGGCGATTTACAACTGCAAAAATACATTCTTGAAACTGCATCATCCTGGGGCGTCTGCCGTAATGAAACTGGGTTGAATTTGGCAATTTACGCTAATAAACCCGCCAAACAAGCGGCCTCGCCAACGGCGCTTTACTTCTTAGCCACCGGTGAGGAAACTGATGATGAGTGGGACTGCGATGGTTTTTATCTGCCTAGCGGTTCCTTAGTTGCCCTCAACCCTAATGACCCGCAACCCCAAGAATTAGCGGAACCTTTGGCGATTAAAGTGGTGAATGGTACTAAGTTATTAGTCAAAACCAATCCCGAAACTGGGGTGATTGAATTAAACTTACCACCGGCGAAAGTTTTCAAGGCTGGGGAAATAGATTGGTCAATTCCGACTTTGACCCAAGCTGAGATTGATGCCACGGCTACTAATGCTCCGGTTGACTGAAAATTAACTAATTTGTGAATTTGTGTCATTTGTCCTTGGTCATTTGTCCTTTGTCCTTTGTCCTTTGAAATGTTACCAATGACAAGGGACAATGGACAAGGGACAATTGACAATTGACAAGGGACAAGTGACAAATGACCAAGGACAAATGACCAAGGACTAATGACCAGGCAATCTGTTTTTTGATTCATCACACCGCCCCCCCAAATGATGAAGTAATCACTAATTTATAGCTAATCAGCATTAACAGGGAGTAAATTGCCAACTGGAGGGGACGTTGTGGCACCATCTTACATAATTTTGCACCCAGGATAACACCGGGCACCGAACCAATCCAAATCGGCACTACTAAACTCCAATCAACTGTGCCTAAGCTGAGGTGTCCGAGGGAGGTAAAGCTGAGCAGAATCGATGCTTGGGCAATATCTGTCCCGACTAACTTTTGGGGTTCAAGCTGGAACAAGACAATCAGCACTAGGGCAAACAGGGAGCCAGAAGAAACGCTGGTCATTCCTACGAAAAAGCCTAAAATTGCTCCCACTCCTACTGCTAATATTCGACCCAGGCGGGTTTCTAAATTTAATTTCGGTGGTGCTGGTAGCTGCATTTGTGGCGCCCAGGTGAGGAGCAAAAATTTGACTAATGCGGCGGTGGTAACGAGGAGCAGTGTTACTCCCAAGCAACGCAGCAGCAGGAAATTAATATCTAATCCTTCCACGCCTTTGATGAGGTGCAAAATCATCACCCCAGTGAGGGCACCGGGAACGCTCCCACACGCTAGCCATTTGACGGCTTGACGGTCAAGTGTTTGCTGTCGCCAATGTTTCCAACCCCCAACAATTTTCATCATGGTGGCTGCAACCACATCAGAACTGATGGCAACGGCGGCGGGAACTTGAAAGGTAAAAATCAACATGGGGGTAATCAGAGAGGCGCCACCAATTCCGGTTAAACCCACAATAATGCCGATGAAAAAGCTCAAAAATGACAGGAGTAAGTAGTTCATATGGGGTGGTCATTTGTCCGGAATGTCATTTGTCCTTTGTCCTTTGTCCCATGACTGGGTGACAAGTGACAATATTTGATGGCCTATTAACTGGGTGAGATGTTTGATTTGTGCAGCGCCGCCGATTTAGTGAAAGGCTGAAAGTAGGGCGCTTATGTTGGTTAAGGCTTTGCTCAACAGTAGGTCGGGAGTTTCTAGGATTTTTAACTGTACTAAGGTGACAATCAGCACGGTGTAAGCAGTGGAGGAGGCTAAACCAGCTAGTAGTTCTTTTTTGAGGTTGCGCTCACCGGCGTTTTCTTGGAAAGCATCGATAATTCCGGCTTGCATGAGGAGAATTCCGGCAATATTGGAGAACCAGTATCCGGCGATCGCTCCTGGTAACAGCCAGTCCCGGTTAACCCAACTGCATATATATCCGAACAAATAAGCCAGGGGCAAATTAAACACTAGGTCATTCCACCAACTCAGGGGGGAGAGTAAGTACCCCAACACAAACAGCACTCCCCCCCGCAATTTTTTCCACGGGCTTTTTAGCGGATTCGACCCCTCAGACAGGTCCCCTGTCAGAGCCGATGTGGGTTTGATGGGATGTTCGACCGCCTTCAGGCGTCGCGTTAGCATCGCGTTGGTCATATGTTTGTCCTTAATTACGATATTCCGATTGGTTTACCGGTGTTTTTGCCCTCATGTTCGTAATTAACACTATCTCGATAGAGATACCGTAGTTTGACGATAAAAGGCGGCTTGAATCAGGCCATTGAGCAGTTGAACCCGTTTCTGGTATGGGTTGGGTGTGAATAGAGAGATGTGGTCCGAGCCGCCAGTTAGCCCAGCGCTGGGTCCAGTTGACAATCTCTATTTATTAAAATAATAGCCTGCGGTTATCAAGATGTCAATGAGTAAATATACTGATTTATCCTTTGTCCTTTGTCCCTTGTCATTGGTCCGGCAGTCATTGGTCCGGCAGTCACTTGTCCCTTGTGGAAGAAACCGGGTTTCTCTCGATATTTCTCGTTATCAACCAAGATTTTTCAAAGAAACCCGGTTTCTGGCTGACAAAGGACAATTGACAAATGACTAAACTACATTTCCCGGACGAATGGCTGACCGTCTTTGATTTCGCCGATGAGTACCACATCGGTAACGCCGACAAATAGACCGTTTTCTAAAACTCCGGGGATGTTGTTGAGGGTTTTTTCCAATTCGGCGGGGTTGTCGATCGCGTCAAATTTCACGTCAATCACAAAATTCCCCTGGTCAGTGATGACCGGACCAGCTTTTTTCACCCCCATGCGGAGCTGTGGTTTACCGCCGAGTTTTTCAATAGCTCGCATTACCGGGGTTTTGGCCATCGGTAGCACTTCCACCGGGAGGAGGAAAGTAGAACCCAGCTTATCTACCAGCTTGGAACTATCCACCACCACGATAAACTGCGCGGCCAAAGCATCTACCACCTTTTCCCGGGTATGGGCTGCCCCACCGCCTTTGATCAGGTTTTTAAAGGGATCCACTTCATCAGCACCGTCGATCGCCACATCGATGCGGTCCACATCATCTAAAGTAGCCAGGGGGATGCCATACTGTTTGGCGAGGACTTCCGCTTGAAAGGAAGTAGGAACGCCTTTGACATCTTTAATTTCTCCGGCGGCGAGGCGCTTGCCGATATACTCAATAGCGTAGGCAGTGGTGGAACCGGTGCCGAGACCGACGATCGACCCGGACACAACCCGATCGGCGGCGGCTTTACCCACCATAGACTTCATCAATGTAACTGGGTCTGCTGCTGCACTCATAAAACCTTATGCTTCGCGAAACATGACACATCTTGGCATGAAAATGCCACTCCAAGTAGGGCGGAGTGGCGAAAATTATGCTGATTCGGGACCCGACTAGATGGTTGGAGCTTGCAGTGCCGGAATAAACCCCTACTAACAAATCTTGGACGAGGCTTGCAAAGGAATTTCCACAATAAACTCGGTGCCATGACCCAACTCAGACATACAACGCAGTTGCCCACCATGACGCTCCACAATCTGGTAAGAGATAGATAAACCCAAACCAGTGCCCTTACCCACGGGTTTGGTAGTGTAAAAGGGGTCAAATATTTTAGAAATTACCTCCCGTTTCATCCCCGGACCATTATCAGCAATGCTAATCCGGACGCAATCATCCACCACAGCAGTGGTAATTTCGATCGTGCTGGGGTGAGCGCGTTTTTCTGCCATACTTAGCCCTTGGTCGCGTTCTTCTAAAGCATCGATCGCATTGGCGATGAGATTCATAAACACCTGATTGAGCTGACCCGAGTAGCAATCCACTTCCGGAATTTGGCCGTAGGATTTGACAATCTGGATGCCGGTAGTGTTGGCCTTGCCCTTGAGGCGGTGATGTAAAATCATCAAGGTACTGTCGATATTCTCGTGGAGATTGACACGCTTTTTCTCCGCTTCATCCAAACGGGAGAAAGTGCGCAAAGACTTGACAATTTCCCGAATCCGATCGGCTCCAACCTTCATCGAAGACAATAGGTGGGGCAAATCTTCTACCAGATAATCTAAATCTACCTCATCAATTGCATCATCAATCTCTGGGGTAGCCTGGGGATAAGCCTCACGGTAAAGCTGAATGACTTTTAAAATGTCATTGGTATATTCCTGGGCATGGATGAGATTGCCATAGATAAAGCTGACGGGATTATTGATTTCATGGGCGACACCAGCCACCATTTGACCCAGGGAGGACATTTTCTCCGCTTGCACCAGGTTAGATTGAGTTTGCTGTAGCTGCATCAGAGTGCGTTCTAGCTCCAAAGATTTCGCCAGAGCTAGGCGAGCCGACTCGCGAGATTGCTGGTACAGATCCGCTTGGTTAATCGCAATAGCCAAATTAGAACAAACGGCGCTGAGTAATTCGATCTCCCCAACGTCCCAATGGCGGCGTCCGCTCACAGAAGCACAACCGATCACCCCAATATCCCCAGATAGAGTTTGAATCGGCAAATATAACAAAGCTCGACAACCCAACTCTGCCATCCGATCCATTCCCACCACCCGGGACATCACCACATCATCCTCGTGGATGATTTCCAAATTAAACAGCTTTGCCACCAGCGGTTCTTTCAGGTCAGCAGGAGTTTTGCCCAAAAAACTGGGCAAATCAGGACGCCGCACCTCACTTACTACATTCCAGGCTGGGGATTCCCCTTTGCGCAATAGCCAAGAGAACCAGCAGCGCTCGATTTGCAGTAAGCTGGCAATTTGTTCCACCACATTTTTGAGGATTTTATCCAGTTCCAGGGAATTTCTAATCAGGGTGCTGATGCGATTGAGCATAGCTTCCCTGGCGGCCATTTCTTGGAACAAAGCGGACGATCGGCGTACCGCTTCCTCAGAACGCTTGCGCTCGGTAATATCTCGACAAACCGTCGCCAAGCCGATCGTTTCCCCAGTTTCTGGGTTTTTAATCTTAAAGATGTTGTAATCCACCGGGATAGGCTTACCGGTTTGAAAATGCCGCAGTCGCAACTCCCCAGACCAACTCCCCACATCCATCACCGCTGGGACAATATACCGTAAAACCACTCGCTCCAAGTCTTCTGGCATGAAGAATTTAAACATATTCAAGCCAGTGGTTTCATCTAAAGAGCCAATCCCCAGGAGCTTTCTACCCGCAGCATTAATGTAAAACGGCTTACCCTCCGCCGACGCCAGCGCGATAAAATCGCTGTTGTTATCCACGATCGAGACTAAATTTTGCCGTTCGATTTCTGCCTGCTTGCGCTCCGTGATGTCATGGGCCGTGCCAATAATCCGGTAAATTCTCCCCAAATCATCTTTCAGAGGATTGAGAGTTGTCAGCCACCAAGTTTCCGCATTATCGATGAGGTAGCACTCCTCATAGTGAAGAGAAGTCCCAGCACTCATGCAATCGAGCAAATGCTGCCGCAGGGAGCCTCCCTTGGTGACACCAAATACCGCTTCGGGAGTTTGGCCGATGATTTCAGCAGCGGCAATCCCCAACAGCCTTTCGCCCGTGCGGTTACATCCCGCAAAACTGTATTCTCCCTCCTGTAATACTTCCACTACAAAGATAAACTGGTCTGTGCCTTCATAGATGCTGTGCAAAAACTGCTCCCGGTGGCGCAAATCCTGCTCCCACCGGTGGCGTTCCGTAATATCCACAGCCGTCCCAATCCAGCCGGTTATATGACGATCGTCCCCTATTTCTCCCACTGCCTGTGTCAGTGCCCAAGCAATACTGCCATCAGCCCGTACCAAGCGGTACTCCGAGTTAAAAGGCTGATTTGCTTGTAATGCCAGATTCCATGCCTCCAACACCCGCTCTCGGTCATCAGGATGGATCCCTTTGTGCCATCCCTGTCCCAAGGCTTCTTTTGGAGTCAATCCAGTTAATTGGCACCAACAATCATTTACATATAAACAAGTACCATTAGTATCCGTGTGGAATATCCCCACGGGAGCGCCGTCTGCGATACTTTTACTGGAACGGCGCTTGGTTGTTTCCCAGGCAGGTTGGATTTGTAACATCCATCAGGAGTTTTATTAATGATTAACACTTTCTATTGTGCCTAAAAAGTAGCCTTTATAACCATAATTTTTTGTAAATATAGGTCACGCTTTCTATAGTTTTGTAAAGATTTCGGTGAGTGATAATTATAGCCCCAAGATAAAATGCCTCAGCCCTTAAATTTCGGGGCTGGGGATTGAGCCTCTCATCTGATTATAATTCTAATTTTCGACTTTTACCCATCCTGTGATAGAATCCACTGATTATTATCAAATTCAACCAGATTTTCCCTAGGCAATTCCTCGGGGAAAATAGGCGCCAGGAAGGCGAGCGATCAGTAACAAGTAACAAGTAACAAGTAACAATTGTTAATTAGTCAAAAACGAGAGTGCCGTTAAACCCATCGAGTTCCACCATTGCGCCCACCGGGAGAGCGGCGTTAACTCCCTCGTGACCGAAGGGGAGGGCGGCGACGATGGGGATACCCAAGTCACAAAGGCGATCGCGCAACACCTCCTCACTGGTCAAAGTGGGCACCCCGGGGTCATTCTCGCAGCTGCTGAAACGCCCCACAGCAATCCCCCGCACACCCTGGAAAGCTCCCAGCATCCGCCATTGAGTCAAAGCCCGGTCCAGGCGATACGGTGCCTCACCTATGTCCTCAAAAGCCAGAATTACACCCTCTAAATCCTGTTGCACAGAAGTTTTCAGCAAGTGAGTAGCTACCGTGAGATTGGCCGGGAGCAAAAGTCCCCGGGCTTTACCCCCCACCCAACCCTGACCCTGCAAGGGAGGAAGTTTACGTCCTTCCACCAGGTCAAATAAACGCGCCACCGACCAGTCCGGCTCCGCTCCCAAGGTGGTCAATACCGGACCGTGAACGCTACCCACACCCAAGCCAAACAAACTCCAAAGCAGACTGGTAATATCAGAAAAGCCGATTAACCATTTCGGCGTTGCCACATCGGGCCATTGCCATTGTTCCAGCAGCCGAGAGGCACCGAAACCGCCACGGACGCAGAGAATGCCAGCGCATTCCTCATCTTGCCAAGCATCCGCCAACCGCCGGCGGCGGCGGGGGTCCGTGCCTGCTAGATGACCAAAAGCATCATCATAACCAGGGTCTAGCTGCACCTGATAGCCTCGATCGCGCCAGATTTCTACACCTTGCTCAAACACCTCCCGGTTGCGCAGGCAGCCAGAAGGAGCCACGACGCGCAGCAAATCTCCCGGTTGGAGAGGCGGCGGAAATTGAAGGGGAGTAGGAGATTTCAACATAGAAAATCAGACAATTAGGGGATTTCAGGAGAATTATCCTCTGGAACTGTCCAAGTGGGCAAAGCAGTGCGGTTGTTGCTACTGGTGTGGGTACGGAGACGGCCCAACTGCTCTAACGCCCAGCGGGCAGTTTCCTGCACTTCTGGGTCCGAGTCTTCCACCGCTAGGCGCAACATTTGGCTGATGTGGCCGATCGACTCATAAATCCGGGTCAAATCCCGAATCGCATTTTTCCGCACGTCAGGATTGCGATCTTGCAGGGAAATCGCCAAAGCTCGCTCTAGAGGCGTCAAAGTGCGGGTGCCGATTTCCGAAAGTGCCGCCAAAATTAAACTGCGTTGTTTAGAGTCAGAATTGAGCATCAAATCCACCAAAGGCTGAGCCCCACGGGAGTCCCCCCGCCAACCCAACTCCCAAATCGCCTGACGGCGTTTGCTCGCATCAGCACTG
>JACCEE010633254.1_pt1 | contig 10334 bp, 12 predicted proteins | sample 7449931 | NCBI WGS metagenome assembly JACCEE01 (sample SAMN15323457, study PRJNA562643) | freshwater metagenome | isolation source: river surface water | place: USA:Blue River Watershed | collected 2017-08-19 | reverse complement strand
GTCGTTTTCGCCCATAAAACATAAGCCCAGAATCCGGCGCTGAAAAGAGAAGTATGGGCGAAAACACATGTTGTGGTCGATTTCGCCCATACTTGTTGAGCGCGAGTTATGGGCGAAAAGCGGGTGCGGGGTCGTTTTCGCCCATAAAACATAAGCCCAGAATCCGGCGCTGAAAAGAGAAGTATGGGCGAAAACACATGTTGTGGTCGATTTCGCCCATACTGTCTGAGAGCGGAGTATGGGCGAAAAGCAGGTTCGGGGTTGATTTCGCCCATAAAACACAAGACTGGGACCCGGCGCCGGGATGAGAGTTGTGGGCGAAAATCAGATTCGGGGTCGATTTCGCCCATAACTCATTGAGCCCGGATTACCATATGGCGTTTATTGACGAGAAATGACAGGTTTTTACAATACTTCACATTCTGACACGGACGAAACGACGAGTTGCTGGCTGTTTCGTATGTGCATCATTGAAAAATAATTTCATTTTTGCTCATTGATGCACATACGAAAGTGTCATTGAGGCCAGTTTAGTAGGTAATCATTGACGAATAATCGTGTTTTTGCTCATTGATGCACATACGAAAATGGCTGTTTTCATCAATTTAGTAGGTAATCATTGAGAGATATTATCGCGAAGTCGTAAATAGCCCTCTTAACACATAATCATTCCCATGGAAAATCCGCCGGACAAGCCGACAAACAAATACCGCCGGGCGAGCCGGCGGCATACGAAGTTCTCTATTTTACTACTGCCCATCCACAGCACCTTTACGGCGCCGTCACCGTAAACCACTGCCCATTCTTCTGGCTTGGCAGTGCCGACTGTGCCGCTTCGAGTTGCTCGTCTGTCGTCTCCGCCTGATAGGTCACCTGCCACGCTGTGTCGACGCGTTGTAAACGCAATGTGTAATAGGTCTGTGTCGTACCGTCATCGAGAAGATAGATAACAAATACCGGGTTGTTCTCGTCGATGATCTCCGTCTTGGGAAAAGCATCGTTGTCGGAAAAGTACTTGGGAATGATCCAACTGCTGGTCTGAAAACGCACGCTCGCACTGTCGGCACCCGCGGCGAAGAGTGTCTCGTCAAAGGCCGCAAATCCCGGATCTTCCGGATTCGTTCCTCGAACGGGTGTCGTCGCTGCTCGATACGCATCGTCGCTTAAGAGGCCGACGCGGTACTGCGCATGCAGATTAACATAGCGCTCCACAGCGAGCTCGTAGCGAGATTCGACGGTGTATGCGTAGGACGCGGCAAGAAATGCAGTCACGATGGCGACCCCGAGAACTCCGGCCGCAAGGACACCGGGGCGAAGACGCGGCTTTTCCCCGATCTTGCGCAGAAACATCTTGCGAACAAAGAGAATCCCAAGAGGCAATGCGATAAGAATCCATAGAGCTAGGTATATGATCAGTGTTGTTTGCATTGATTCCTCCTACAGGACCTTGCTCAAGAACTCGCGGGTTCTCGGCTTCTGAGGATCCCGAAAAATCTGATCCGGCGTTCCCTCTTCATAAATAATGCCCTCATCCATGTAGAGAACGCGACTCGCGACCTCTCGCGCGAAGCCCATTTCATGAGTGACAACCACCATGGTCATGCCCTCGGATGCCAGCTTACGCATGACCTCGAGAACTTCACCGACCATCTCCGGATCGAGGGCGCTCGTCGGTTCGTCAAACAACATGACCTCCGGATCCATCGCCAACGCCCGCGCAATCGCGACGCGCTGCTTCTGTCCGCCGGACAGACGATTTGGATATTGCTCGGCCTTCTCCGCCAGTCCGACGCGCTCAAGCAGAACCATCGCCTTCTTTGCGGCCTCTTTGGGATCCGTCTTCAGAACCTTGATCGGCGCGAGGGTAACGTTTTCGAGAACAGTAAGGTTCGGGAAAAGATTGAACTGCTGGAAAACCATGCCGACCTTGCGGCGCAGCTTGTCGATATCCTTGCGATGCTCAATCAGGGGGACGCCGTCAAGGAAAATCTCCCCCTTGGTCGGCTCCTCCAGAAGATTCAAGCAACGCAGAAACGTGCTCTTACCCGAGCCCGACGGGCCGATGACGCAAACCACTTCTCCCTTGGAGATTGATGCGTTAATTCCCTGCAAGACCTCCAGGGATCCGAAGTATTTATGAAGATCCGTTACTTTAATCACTCTTCTTCAATCTCCTCTCGAGGTTCCCCAATCCGTATGCCATCACGCTCGTAATGAGGAGATAGACATACGCGACGCACAGGAGCGGAACCATATAGTTATATGTGACGCTTGCAATATTAGTCGCACCTTTATTCAAGTCCGCGACGCCGATATAGCCGGCGATTGCGGTCTCTTTGACGAGGACAATCATCTCATTGCCTAGAGCCGGGAGAACATTCTTGATCGCCTGGGGGATGACGATATACCGCATGGTCTTGGCATAGGATAATCCGAGGGATCTTCCTGCCTCCATCTGTCCGCGATCCACGGCGGAGATGCCCGCGCGAATAATCTCCGCAACATACGCACCGCTGTTGATGCCGAAAGCAACCGAAGCGACAAGAATATCCGAGAGTCCCGAGCGTCCGAGAATGACAAAGTAAATAATGGTAAGTTGAACAACGATCGGCGTTCCGCGGATCACCGAGATATATGTGTTCGCAATCGAGGCGCCGATTCCTGTTCCCTTGAGGCGGAGGATTGCAAGGATCAGTCCGAGAACGACGCCGATCATAGCCGCGAAAAGCGTTATCTGCATCGAAGAAGCGAATCCTCGGATCAGAAGAAGATAACGGTTATCCTTAATCAGGGTCTGAAAGATCCCGTTCGAGAAAACTTCGATAATATCGAGCAAAAAATCCATACGTTATCCCCTGTATCATAGTTATCGGAACGCCGCTGCACTGAGATATCCGCGGCGCGAAAAAAGGAGCCGGATCAAAATCCGACTCCCCTATTATCGCATAAAACAGGATCAATATCACTTGATGTATTTGGCAATAATCGCATCAAAGGTTCCGTCGGCCTTAATCTTGGTCAATGCGTCATTGACGTTCTTCAAAAGGACATCGTTCCCCTTGGCTACGGCGATCGCGTACTGCTCATCCGCAAACTGCTTTTCGATAAGAACGAGAGTATCCGGGTTCTCATCGCCATAGGCTTTCGCGGGATTGTTATCGATAATAACCGCGTCAACCTGGCCGTTCTTCAAGGCCTCTACCGCCAGCATGCCGTTGGCAAATCCCTTGATATTCTCTTCTGCTGTGTATTCCAGCGCAACGTAGTAGCCTGTCGTTCCGGACTGTACGCCGATCATAAGGTCGGTAAGATCATCCGCAGATGCAATCGTCGACTCCGAAGAAACAATAATCGTCTGTGCTGCGGTGTAGTAAGGTGTCGAGAAGTCCATGGTCTCTTCACGGTCAGGTCGCACCGTGAATCCGGCAGCGATAAGATCGATCTGACCGTTCGCCAGGGCTGTCGGAAGGGAATCAAATTCCATATCAGAGATGACAAGTTCAACGCCCATCTCCTTGGCAATCGCGGCCATAATCTCCGCGTCGACACCCACAACTTCGCCGCCTTCAACGAACTCGAACGGAGGGAAGGCTGCGTTGGTGCCCATCACAAGCTTTGTCGGGTCCTTGGTTCCGGTCGCGGGCTTGGTCGAACAACCGGCAATACTTACCATCATCACTGCCGCGGCGATAACCGCGATCCACTTCTTCATCTTCATATTGTGTCTCCTCCATATTTAGCTGATTCATCGCGAAAAACGCTATGTAAAACTGACATTCCTACACTAATCGTTTTTCGCTCCTTTGTCAATCCTATATTTATGCGTTTTTTTGTATTTTTATGCTATTTTTGACCTTCATCTTCAACTTTGTAAGAACTTCTTGCGATAATGCAGTCCATCATACAGATTTCTCAAGACCATAATGAAGCAGTTGGCGATCCAAGCAACTGAAATTCTGTCATAATTCGCAATCGTAGTCTATTCATGTATTTTTATACGATCAATCAGGCACTCCGACCGAGATTTGTATGAGAACCAGGGTCTAGGGACACTCGCGCGAGACGAGGCAGATCAGAAACTGATGAGTATAGGCGTAGATATCTCTTCGCGGGAGATGAGAGTCGCTTGCCGCGTGCAGAAAGAGATCTGTCTTCGCGAGATATGAGAGTCACTTGCGGCGCGGAAAAAGAATTCTGTCTTCGCGGGAGATGAGAGTCGCATGCGGCGCTCGGGAAGCGTATTGCTTCGAAAGAGTTTGGCTTCCAGATCTTTGGTTTACTTGAGCGCATGGACTGTATCCTCTGGAGGATTGTATTGTTCGTCTGAGCCGAGAGTCAATCGGCAATCTCTTCAAGATCAATCGCAAACGTGATCCAGCCCTGTCATTTCTGTAGTTCAAATGGTGTGCCGATAATTCATGTATTTTAGCGATACAGTCGATCGACAATCAAGGAAAACACCTGTGCATCTTCTTGTTGAACGGGAGAATAAAGCCACATGTCGATGCCGAGCAGCCGACCGACCTACTAAATCGGGCTCCTATGACGTTTTAGTAGGTTTGTCATTGATAAGAATCCCGAGTCGGGCGGTCGGCGTACCTACTCAAATGGGTATTTGGGTCATTTGAGTAGGTTTGTCATTGATAAGAATCCCGAGTCGGGCGGTCGGCGTACCTACTCAAATGCGTATTTTGGTCATTTGAGTAGGTTTGTCATTGATAAGAATCCCGAGTCGGGCGGTCGGCGTACCTACTCAAATGCGTATTTGGGTCATTTGAGTAGGTTTGTCATTGATAAGAATCCCGAGCCGGGCGGCCGGCGTACCTACTCAAATGGGTATTTGGGTCATTTGAGTAGGTTTGTCATTGATAAGAATCCCGAGCCGGGCGGCCGGTGTACCTACTCAAATGGGTATTTGGGTCAATTGAGTAGGTTTGTTATTATTATATATAATGCGTCGGAGAGTCTGTATCGCCGGAAAATGATCCTATGCATGGATGCTGATCCGCTGACTTGTCGACCGTCGCTATGTTGGTACACCGGCAGCTGATCCGTCAGCCGTTTGTGCGCCGAATTTTCGGAGCGCTGATCCGCTGATCCGTCAGCCGTTTGTGCGCCGAATTTTCGGAGCGCTGATCCGCTGATCCGTCAGCCGTTTATGCACTGAATTTTTGGTGCGCTAATGCGCTGACTCGTCAACCGCCGTTACATCGGTGTATTGCGCTGGTACACCATTGCGCTGGTACACCATTCCTCTGGTACGCCGGTTCTCCGGGGTTACGACACATAAGTCTACCTCAATATCCAATCAATCCCGAATCCACATGTATAAATAGTAAAAGATCTCCCGGCACGCCTTTGCACCGGAAGATCTTTCTTGTCGCTTCTTGCGAAGCGTGGATTTCTTGTCGCTTCTTGCGAAGCGTGGATAATTACTTGATCTCGACGTCTGCGCCGGCTTCCTTGAGCTTGGCGGCAGCGGCATCGGCATCTTCCTTGGAAACGTTCTCCTTGACGGCCTTGGGAGCACCATCAACAAGATCCTTCGCTTCCTTGAGTCCGAGACCTGTCAGCTCACGAACAACCTTGATGACGCCGATCTTGGCGGCACCGGCGCTCTTCAGCACGACGGTGAACTCTGTCTGCTCTTCCTCAACCGCAGCAGCGGCACCGGCGGCAGGGGCAGCGACGGCGACCGCGGACGCGGATACACCGAACTCAGTCTCAAGAGCCTTGACGAGCTCAGAGAGCTCCATGACGGAGAGGGCCTTAACATCTTCGATAAACTTTGCGATTTTCTCACTAGCCATTGTAATTTACCTCCATTGTAGTCGCCGAACATTCGGCACTTGTTTTTGTAGAATATTGCCGAATTACTCAGCGGCTTCGGATGTGGATGCGACGACCGCAGCAGCGGTTGTTGCGCCCTGTGCTTCTGCCTTCTCAACGATAGCGTTAAGCAGCATAGCAAGCTTGGTGATCGGAGAAATAAGTCCGTAGACAATCTGTCCGTAGAGCACTTCCTTGGACGGGATGCTCGCAAGAGCATTGACATCGTCGATCGAAATTGCCTTACCCTCAAGAACACCGCCCTTCAGGTTAAGCTTGTCGTGCTTATCAGCATACTGCTTCATGAACTTGGCCGGAGCAATCATGTCTTCTTTCGAAAACGCGACAGCCGTAGGTCCCTTGAACACATCCTCAAGACCCTCGATTCCAAGGTCCTTGAAAACGAGCTGAAGTGTTGTGTTCTTGATTACCTGATAGCTCACGTTGTTCTTGCGCAGGTCAGCACGCATGGCTGTATCCTGAAGAACCGTAAGACCTCTCGCATCCGCGAAAACGAAGGACTTCGCTTCCTTGAACTCGGTAACCAAAGAGGAGACAACTCCCTGCTTTGCTTCTAAGATCTTCTTACTTGGCATAATGACACCTCCTTTTTTCGCGATAAAAATACCCCTCGTGCCTTGACGGTCCGAGGGGTAGCTTGATCGAATCAGGTCCCATCGAGGAACTTACTCGAAAAACTCACACCTCGGCGGGACGGCGTTACCCGTTTACTGTCCTATCGGACATCCTGCTGTCTCTGGCACACTGGTTATTTACTTGTACGTGTTACAGCTCTGCGCCGTAACGTGCGTTCCGGTCGTCGATTAGAGCTTAGCGCCGTTCACACGGATGCCAGGGCCCATCGTCGAAGCGAGCGAAACATTCTTCAGATACTGACCCTTCGCGGCGGCAGGCTTTGCCTTGATGATCGCGTCCATGATCACCTTGAAGTTCTCTTCAAGCTTCTCCTGGCCGAACGATACCTTGCCGATCGGGCAGTGGATGATGTTGGTCTTGTCGAGACGATACTCGATCTTACCGGCCTTGATGTCATTGATCGCCTTGGTGACGTCCATCGAAACCGTACCGGACTTCGGGTTGGGCATCAGGCCCTTAGGACCTAAGACCTTACCTAAGCGTCCGACAACACCCATCATGTCAGGGGTTGCGACGACGACGTCGAAATCGAACCAGTTCTCCTTGGTGATCTTCTCTACGAGGTCTTCGGCACCGACAAACTCGGCACCTGCCGCGAGAGCCTCATCGGCCTTGGGTCCCTTCGCGAAAACCAGAACGCGCTTGGTGCGGCCGGTTCCGTGGGGAAGGACGACAGCGCCTCTGACCTGCTGGTCGGCGTGACGGGAGTCAACACCGAGTCTGACATGAAGCTCAACCATTGCGTCGAACTTCGCCTTACCTGTCTCCTGAACCAGACGAATAGCGTCTGCGGGGTCGTAGGAGACGGATCTGTCTATGAGCTTTGCGAGCTCCTGATATCTCTTGCCTCTCTTCATTCCTCTACACTCCTTCAGACTTAGTCATCGATAACTACGATGCCCATGCTACGTGCGGTTCCTGCGACCATGCGGGCACAAGCTTCAACGTCGGAAGCGTTCGTGTCAACAATCTTCAGCTGCGCGATCTTTCTGCACTCGGAGAAAGGAATCTTCGCGACCTTGTCCTTGTTGGGCTTACCCGAACCACTCTCAATGTTGCATGCCTTCTTCAGCAAAACAGGTACCGGAGGAGTCTTCGTAATGAAAGAATAGGTTCTGTCAGCGAAAATCGTGATGATTACCGGAATAATCAGTCCGACGTCCTTGGCTGTTCTCTCATTGAATTCCTTGACAAACTGCGCGATGTTAACACCGTGCTGTCCAAGGGCTGGTCCTACCGGCGGTGCTGGCGTTGCTTTGCCTGCGGGTATCTGTAACTTAACATACCCTGTGACTTTCTTTGCCATATGCGGCCACCTCCCAAAAATGATGCTTCGTGGCGCCTTATCCGTCGCCACTTTGTCTATGGTACGCCGGCGAAACCGGCGGGATAAGCGGATCTTAGGTGCGGATCACTTGCGCGAAATCCAGTTCGATCGGTGTCTCACGGCCGAACATCGAAATGCGTACGCGAACCATGTGCTTCTCGAGGTTCATCGCCTCGACAATGCCGATGCAATCGGCGAAGGGTCCGGAAATCAACTTGACCGAATCGCCGATCGTGTAGTCGACGGTCGGAGCCCAGTTCGACTCGAGTCCCATGAGCATAAGCTCCTCATCGGACAAGGGAATCGGGCGGTTGGAGTTCGGGCCTACGAAACCGGTGACACCGCGGGTATTGCGAACGATGTACCAGATCTCCTCGGTATAAACCATCTTGACGAGGACATAGCCGGGATAAATCTTCTTCATCGCGACTTTCTTCTTGCCGTCCTTGACCTCGATCTGTTCCTCCATCGGAACAGAGACTTCCTGAATCATCTCATGAAGTCCGCGATTCTCGATCACGGTCTCGAGCGTTGTCTTGACCTTGTTCTCATAACCGGAATAGGTATGGATAACATACCACTTCGCTTCTTTGGAGTTATGTTCTTCAGCCATTCTTATGCGCTCCTCATCTCTCTTGCGTTCGTTCGCGAACGAGTCCTCACGACGCTGTCACATCAGCAGAAGTCGCTGTCGTTGTATCAGCAGCTGTCGTGGCGGCCGTTGTCGCGGCCACGGTCTCCGAAGGAACCGCAAGCGTCGTCGCTGTCGTCTCCTCCACTTGTTCGTAGAAGCCAACCTGATCAAGGATCCAGTTCGTTCCCTTCTCGATGACCGAGAGGAACAACGCCGCAGCCACAATGACCGTCAGTACGACAGCCGACAGCTGAATCATCTTCTCCTTGGTCGGCCAGATCACGCGCTTCAGTTCTTGACGCACCTCATTAAAACGGCGCGGAATGACACCGAAGGGCTTCACGATCTTCTTGAAAAAAGCAACTACTGCATTCTCGCTCTTCTTCTCTGACATAGGTCACAACCCTCTCACTAAGGTAATCCACAAGAAAGAACAAAGGGATTACTTCGTCTCTTTATGGTTCGTGTGCTTGCGGCAGAATCGGCAATACTTCTTGAGTTCAAGTCTGTCCGGGTTATTCTTCTTGTTCTTGTAGGTCTGGTAATTTCTCTGTTTGCACTCCTCACAAGCCATTGTCAGCTTGTCCCGTGCGCCTGCCTTGCTAGCCATGTTGAACACCTCCATAATCGGCATCCCACAGATGCCAGTTTGCGCATAAAAAAAAGACCTTGCGGCGATAGCAAACGAAAGTTTACCACAGACCCGCTTCTTTTGTCAAACGATTCCGGCGAAAATCCTTGGGAATTCCAAAGGATTTGATCCGACCGCGCGTTACCCTTCGCGAAATGCTCTTCCGGCCGGACTTTTCGCGGGCGAAAAACACATAAATCCCGCGAGAGACGGGTTTATCTTCGCTTCTTCAGCTCCTCCGATACATCCTCCGGCGTGATCCCCTTGTGCGCCATCAGGACCAGTAAATGATACTGGAGATCGGCCAACTCATAAATCATATCTTCGCGCCGGTCTCCCGCGGCCGCGATGACAACCTCAAAAGCCTCTTCGCCGACCTTCTTACAGATCTTATCCGTTCCCTTGGAGAGAAGATAATTCGTGTACGACCCCTCGACAGGGTTCTCCATTCGTCCGAGGATCAAAGTATACAGTTCAGATATAATATCCGGTTGATTCGTCTCCATTGCGACTCCCCCACTTCTTTATGTGTGTTTGCTTATCATTCACCTTGGAACTCTTCCCTCCGCAGTTCAGATCTCGTCGACCGAACGGAAGAAGCAGCTGTGTTCGCCAGTATGGCACGCAGCGCCGTCCTGATCGACAAAGAATAGCAGAGTATCGAGGTCGCAGTCAATGCGCGCCGAGCGAACATGCTGGTAATGACCGCTGGTCTCACCCTTTTTCCAGAGAGTGCCGCGGCTGCGGGAATGGTAGTGCATAATGCCCGTCGTCAATGTTTTCTCGAAGGCTTCGAAATCCATATACGCCAGCATCAGCACATCCTTGGTCTCCTCTTCGACGACAATGGCCGGCACAAGGCCCTGCGCGTCCTTCTTCATCCGCTGCCAGCGAAGCTGTTCCTTCTGTACCATACGTACGGGAATTCCACGCTCATGGAGATATGCCTTCAGGTCATGGATCTGAATCTCCCCGAAGTGGAAAAGACTTGCGGCCAGAACGGCATCCGCTCCGCCGTCGATAATTCCGTCATAGAAATGTTCCATCGAGCCCGCGCCTCCGGAAGCGATGACGGGGATATTCAGGGCGTCCGAGATCAATCGCGTAATCACGTTCTCATAGCCGGATTTTGTCCCGTCCTTATCCATGCTCGTCAGCAGAATCTCTCCTGCGCCGAGGCTCTCAACCTCTCGGGCCCAGGACACCGCGTCAAGTCCCGTCGGAATGGTTCCTCCGGAAACGAAGACCTCATATCC
>JACCEE011470149.1_pt1 | contig 10335 bp, 18 predicted proteins | sample 7449931 | NCBI WGS metagenome assembly JACCEE01 (sample SAMN15323457, study PRJNA562643) | freshwater metagenome | isolation source: river surface water | place: USA:Blue River Watershed | collected 2017-08-19 | reverse complement strand
TTCATTCCATCCAAAACACAACCAGCAGAGTTGGAATTTTCTTCAATGGGCAGAAGCTGTTTCCTTTGCAGGTAACAATGTTTCAGCTTCTATTTCCCTTCGAACCCTAGTTAAAAATGTAGCTTGGTACAATGTTTCCGTCATTAATAGTGTATATCTGTACGATGAAAATTCACAGTCAACAATGCTATCTATCGGTTACGATGGAACACTAAATTTTAACAGTGGCTATGGAAGTGCTTCACCAGCTTATGGTGTAAGAGCTTGGGTTAATTTTGATGGTACTGGTACAAGCACTGGTCAAAGTGTAAGTATCAGACGTAGTGCAAATGTTTCTAGTGTTGTAGACAATGGAACTGGATATTACACTGTAAACCTAGCTTCTGCAATGCCGGACACAACTTATGCTGTAATTGCTTCTGCTAACTACAACAACAATGAAAGCTGGCCTATGGCAGCAGCTCCAAGCAGCGTCACAACAACTAGCTTTCAGCTTACAGGTAAACCACCGGGATTTGGCTCTCAAGACTACATCGGTGTTTGTGTTGCAGTTATTAGATAAGGAGAACCTATGAATCAAAGAATTATTTATCCATCAGATACTGGTGGTGTGTGTGTGCTTACTCCAGTGCTAGAGTGCGGTCTAACAATCGAAGAGATTGCAGCTAAAGACGTACCCGCTGGAAAGCCATATAAGATTGTAGATGTTTCAGACATTCCTACAGACCGTACATTTAGAGACGCATGGGAGTACCAAGAATGATCGTAGTTAACCTTGATAAAGCAAAGAATATTGCTCACAATATCCGCAGAGAAGCCAGAGAACAAGAGTTTGCACCTCATGATGCAGTAATCGCAAAGCAGATTCCCGGCAAGTCTGCTGTCGAAGCAGAAGCTGCTCGGCAAGCAATCAGAGATAAGTACGCTCAAGTACAGACTCAGATTGATGCTGCTCAAGATGTAGACAGCCTGAAAGAAGCGATTCAAGATATTGTAAAGTGAGGAACGATCCATGACACCGGAGCAACAAACTGCTTTTGATGCAACAATGGCGACAGTCGGTAGTAAAGCTACATATACCGGAGCTGGCGCAAGTATTTTAGGATGGATGATGTCTTCAGAATTTGGCGTACTAATCGGTATTCTGCTTGGCGTAGGAGGTTTCTTGGTAAACTGGTACTACAAGCATAAGCACTACCTATTAGAAAAAGAACTGCATGATAAAAAGATGCAGGAAGATGATGGACAGGACTAAGATTGCAGGTATTGTTCTAAGTGCAATGGCTCTCATCACGATTGCTGCTCATGAAGGGTATAGGGATACAGCGTATATCCCTGTCCCCGGAGATGTGCCTACAATCGGTTTTGGGAGCACTACGAACCTAGATAGTACCCCAGTCAGGATGAACCAGAGAACAACGCCTGTAGCGGCTTTAAAGCGCCTTGGCGAGGATGTCAAAGTCTTTGAAGAGGCTGTCAAGCGTTGCGCTCCTGTTCCTATGTATCAACATGAATTCGATGCCTATGTGTCTTTGACATATAACATTGGTCAGGGTGCTTTTTGCAGCAGTACCTTAGCAAAGAAACTCAAAGCCTATGACTATGACGGAGCCTGTAAAGAGATCCTGAAATGGGACAAATTTAAGGGCCAGCCTCTAGTAGGGCTTACCAAAAGAAGGCAAGAAGAATATAAACTTTGTATGGGTGGATAATGAAACTAGAACTTTGGCATATTAAACTTGTAGCTATTTTAGTTGCACTAGCCCTTAGTTGGATGGTGCATGACGATTTAGCTAGCAAGGCCATCAAAAAGGCGGTAGAGGCCGAAAGAGTAGTTTGGGTAAATAAAGTAGACTCTATCAGAAAAGAGCAGGCTCAAATTAAACAAGACCTTGAAAGAAAAAGCCTAGAGGCTGAGAAGAGTTTAATTAGAAGTCGAGAACAATTAAAGGAGAAGAAGGATGCTGAAATTAAACATCTTAATGCTAGGTACAATGCTCTTGTTAGCAGCTTGCAGCAGCGTCCCGAAAGACCAGCCGATAGTTCAAAGCAATCCAGTAACAATACAAGTTCCTCCAATTCAGAAAGCTCCAAAGGAGCTACTGGAAAAGAACTATATGCAGATGATGGAAGATTTCTTGCAAGGTTTGCTAAAGACACCGAGCAACTAAAGCAAGAACTCATTATGTGCTATAAGCAATATGACGAAGTTAGGGATAAAGTAAATAACTTTCCCAAATAAATAAACCCCTTGGCTAATAACCAAGGGGTTTTTCTTTTTATGCTACAAAGTCTTTTAGTTGCTGTGAAGTCATAGCACCAGACTTACGCCTAATAACTTGATTATCTTCAATCAGTAGTAGTGTAGGAACACCAGTGATTGAATATTCACGAACAGCTTCTGTATCTTCATCGATGTCGATAGTTGATACTGGAATACCGAGATCTGTATTATTCAGAACCATCGATAGACCCTTACAAGGTTGGCACCAAGATGCCTTAAATACAACTAGATTTTTCATTTCTCTCCTTTTTATTGACACGCTTCACATTCACCTTTTGCAGCTTGCACACCAGCTTGTGTATATACATAGTACAAAGCTAGAATGTTTGGATCTTCAAAGGCTTCCTTATGAACCTCTGCAATCCAAGCAGGATCTTCATCAGCAGCAAAGAACAGATTCAGTGACTGCCATTGATCGATATATCGACTACGAGCAGAGGCTAGGCGCAAGATAGCTTTCTGATTGATTTCGAAGGCTGTCTTGAAAATTTCCTTTTCTTTATCAGTTAACCAATCTACGTGCTGAACAGAACCCTGCTTGTCGGTAATCTCTTGAACATGCTTCTTAGTATAAACACCTTTTTGTTTCATTAGGTCAAGCAATACAGGGTTTAGTCTGTCTACTTCACCGGCAGCAGTCATCTGGGTAAAGCTCATAGCTGGATCTGGATTGATACCTTCAGAGACACCGCCCATAAGCAGAGCAGTTGACTTTGTAGGGGCAATAGCAATCAGGTGAGTATTACGGACACCATAGCCTTTGCACCATTCAGGTTCACCTAGAGCAATAGCCATATGCTTAGTTGCTTCTTGAGCTTGTTCCCAAATCTCAGCTTGAATTTGCTGACTTAGCATGTGAGCTTCAAAGCTCTCAAATGGTAGCATCTTCTGCATAAACAGCGTGTGAATGCCACAAAGACCAAGCCCCAGTGCTCTACCCTTACGAGTAAACCGAACAGCCTTCTCAAGCCCTTTAATGCCCTCAGCCTTGGCGATAAACTCTTCTGCTACACAGTCTAAGAAGACAGTAGCCCAGTATACAGCGTCAGTATCTTTCCACTCTTCCCACTTAGCTGCATTCATTGAAGACAGAACACAAGTGTAAGTATGATCTTCATCGTTGAACAACATAATCTCTGAGCATAGCTGAGAGTTGTTGATCATCAGACCTAGGTCACGATACATGACTGGGCGCTTTGCATTTGCCTTATCGACAAAGAAGAAATAACCCTTGCCTGTAACCATCTTAATCTTCATGGCTTTCTGGAAGCGTTCGATAGCATCCTGATCACCAGCGTTTAGACGATCAATAAAAGACTGCTTAATAGTCCAACCGATATTCAGATCATCTGGCTCGGCTAGAATATGATCAGCTACTTCTCGGAAGTCACCGTGTTCGATATTCAGGTAAGCGGCCCAAGCACCACGACGAGCAGTACCTTGAGCAATATTACGCATAGCGTTTACGTGCTCTTTGATCACTGGCATAACACCACTAGCTTTACCGCCTACACTAATCTTAGCACCACGAGGACGAATATGACTGAGGTCTGTAGCAGTGCCAAAGCCGTATTTAGTCAGCATAGCTACTTCGTGCAAGTTGCTATAGAAACCGTCTACAGAGTCTTCTGCAACTGTTCCTGAGCAAGATACAGGCATACCTCGGTTAGTCCCCATGTTAGCCAGAACAGGTGTAGAGGCAGAAAGCCAACCATTCCAGAGTAAACGGAAGAAGCGATCTTCAGCTTCAGGGAACTTATCAGAAATATGCTTTGCAGCAGTCTTGGCAATTCGCTCAAACTGTCCACGAACAGAGCGACCTTCTGTTTGATATTCATACTTCTCCTTAAACATTTGGTAGCCAGCAGTTGTGTACCATTCAGGGACTAGTCCCTTGGCTTGTAGTTCCTTGCGTTCTTCGCTTAGTCGCTTGTAGATATTTTCACTCATTGTTGCCCTTCCATACAAATGCTGTTTGATCCCAATTTCGATTATATTCTCGACCTTGACCTGAAAAGAAGTCATTGAACTGATAATCATTGATACCTTTGTAGAACCATGAACTAATGGGATCATACTTCACATCGTACTCTTTTGCAAATCCTAATTCCTTGAGACATTCGTTAAGACGAGACTGAACAAAGTTCTCTAGCTGATGAGCAGTGATACCTTCGATCTTGCCCTTCTCGAAAAGCATGGCAATGATCTGACATTCGTGTTCATAGATCTTTCTTGCAGTCTGCCGCAGTTTTTCTTCTAGTTGCTTCTTGTAAGCATCGATCATTGGGCCTTTACCTAGCTTACTTAGCTTGTAGCGAAACGCCCAAGCACCACCCTTGGCATGAATATTTTCATCACGAACAGAGAAATTGATTCCTCGGATTACGTTCATGAGCTTGTTCTTGCCTTGTGATTGATAGTGCTTTAGGAAAGCGAATGCACTGTACAAGATTCCACCCTCAACCATCGAGAAACCACCTAGCGATACTAGATCATCCTTATCGTCAATAATCTCTGAAATGTGCTCGATTCGCTCCTTGAGCACAGGGTTATCTAGATAAGACAGATAGAACTCTGGTGTATCGATATGTAGAAGCTGGTTAATCTTGTTATAGAACGGCGCATGAACCGCCAGCTCAAACATACTGAACACCGAAGCCATCCGGTGAAACTCAGCAGCATCAAACATATTCTTAAATCTACCACCCCAGTATTCTGAACCAGCATGTGTTTCATAAAGGCTGAATAGCTTGAGGGTAGTAATAACAGCATGCTTTTCTGCTTCGCTGAAATTGACTAGTACATCTTGAATATCCTTTTCTACCTTGATTTCATCAGGTAACCAGAATACTTTCAGTTGCTGGTCAGCAAATTCTACTGGTTCTTTTGTGTTGTTTACCGGCAACAGGTGATTGTCCATATTATTCCTCTTCGTTTACTTTTGCATATTTATCTCGTGCTTCTAGTAGAGCTTGAGCATCTTCGGTCAGATACCGGCTTCGATACAAGTCTTCTAGAATTCTACTGCCACTTGCTTTGTCCTTTGCTTCTTTACTGGCATAACCGCTGTTAATCCAGCTTTCGTCAGTTCGTTCTTCACCTACCCAGCGACTGCACACAACGATTTCATTTAATCGATTACGGTGCTGTAAACCGTCTTGCCGAAGAATAGGCTTTTGAATGTCCATCCCCATATGATATAGGAACAATTTAAACTTAGCTTCATTTTGCTCAAACTCACAAGTGTAGTTTGGAATAGCTTTCACAATCTCTGATTCGGAGATAATGCACAAAGCTACAATGCTGCTTGGACGAATATTTTTTTGTTTTCTGATTTTCATGATACCTCAAAATCAAGTGGAACTTAGGATTATATCACAGGGAGTCTGGTAAATCAAGGTCATTCTGACCCGATTCAGGACTATTCTTTCTATGCTTGAGATAGTATTTAACTATAGCCGCAAGACACAACAGAAAGATCATTACCGATGATACAGCGATAAACGAAAAGGCTAGAACAAGCATGTTAATCCTTTAGGTCAGGGTTTAGAAGGAACTCCATTAGGAACATTGCATTAACGGCTACAGCAGCTAAATGAAGCATGTCTGGCACCGAGCTATCAGGGTCATACAGTTCGCCTCTCCTATGAGCTTCTAGGTGCCTGTAAAGGGCATCCAGATAACGCTGTTGAGCCTCTGGAACCTTCTTCCAGTTGTCTCGCTCTTTGTACTTCTTCAAACCGATAGTTAGGTTACGAGCTACCTCTTGAAGAGCATAAGAGGGGATAAGGCTATATTGCAATTTATCCTTGTCGTACTTAGTACCGGGAACTTGTACTTCTTCTGGCTTGTCAACTAAACTTGACATATCAAATTCAAGAATCTCTTGAGTAGCTGATTTCAGCATTTCCTTTTTCCTCCAAACAATGTTGCGTTTACTACAGAGCTGGTCTGTGATTATATTTGCACTTATGCAAAGATCTTCTTTATCACATAAAGCACATTCTGCACAACCTCTTCCCGGATCTTCAATGGCTTCGTAAGTATTGCCATCATTCAAACATACATCCCAAAGATTTAGGGTGAAATCTTTTTGCATTTAATTCTCATCTACGATTGTTGAGAAATCTTCAAAGCCTTCCTTCAGGTTATCTGGGATGCAGTCATCCAGAGTGTTTCGAAGGAATGTCGATGGCTTTCGTACTTTATCGTGTTTGTCTTTGATTACAAAACAGTCGTGCTTTGCATTGTAGGTAACAAACACATCTTCTTTTTGCTTGTCATACATATCTACTGTTTCAAGTGCATCAGCTTCAGTGTAAACAAACTTGGTCATGTTGTTGACTGCTGTTTTAGTCAAACCACGAGAAACGTTTACTCCAAGGTTTTCTAGCTTCTGCAATAGACCGATAGTTGTTACTAGAACATCTATTGCACCATCAAGAACCTCTTGTGGATTGTTTGTAGCCAAGGCGTCTTTAGTCTCTTTCAGTTCCTCTTCAATCAGCTTGTATTGCTGATAAATATCGTTGAAGGAAACCTTCGTTGATTTTTCAGCTACTTCGTTAAACACATAGCAGGCTTCTGCAAACAGTTCGAAAGTGTTATTTTCGGTATTCATCAATTGCTCCTTTTAAGTCTTCAAGATCATCTACTGCATCGTTCATTGCTTTTGGCATGTACCAGAACCAGTACATCGGTAAGATAACAAGCCAGATAAAGTATAGCACAAAGTCTAACCGCTTTACCACAAGCCATTCAGCCCATTTTTTCATCTTCATGATTTCTCCTTTGACAAAAAATCCCTGCGACTAGCGCAGGGAAAATTATAGCAGCTTATTGAGCAGGAACCAATAGTTTTGCTCGGTCGTGCTTACTATTTAGAGCTTGCCTTGTTCGGCTACGATGACCGCAGTCATTGCAGACAACTTCAGCAAACGATGAAACAGCAGTATACACTACATTTCCAGTCTCTTCGACCTCATCAGAGCCGCAAACAGGACAACGACTATGCTCATCATGATAGTAGTGACCTGCATTAGCTGGACGCTTGTCAAAGGCACGTAGCTTCTTGTAGACATTCTCAAGAAGGACTACATCTTGTTCGTTATAGGTAACCATAGACTCAAGGGCTTCTTTGTCACCGTTCATGCAACGAATCCAAAGAGAAATACCTGTAGTCTCGATCTTCCGACCTACGTTCAGATAGTTGCCAAGTGAATCTAGCTTATTGCTGTTGAAGCGCAGAGTCTTAGCAATCTGAAGTGTATCTACAACTTTTACAGCCTTTGGTGGAGGCATGTTGTTTGAGATAAGACGAGTCTTGAATAGAGGCACATCAAACTTTACAGCGTTGTGAGCAACTACAATGTCAGCTTGTTCAAAGGCTTCGAATAGACCGCAGACAATTCGAACATCATCCCCAGCTTTTGCTTCCTCTGGTGTCAATACCATTCGGGTAACGTTTTCATCGCCATAGAACTTCCAGCAAGCTGATAGAAGATAGCCACCTTCTCGTAGTACAGACTCTGTTCCAATGTTCTGCTTCCAACGTCCAAAAGTAGCAACAATACTCGGTGTGCTTTCCAGATCAAAGAACAGAATCCGTGGGCCTCGCTCTCGGAAGAATTGGTTACCTACTTCTTGGTACTCCAGTTCTCCATCTGGATAGTCATTTGTCAAAATACCTTGTGACCAACGGTTGTAGGTTTCATTAACACTTGTTTTGCTGATGCCTAGTTCTTCAGCAATAGCTCGGCTAGATAGACCTTTGTGTTTAAGCTCAACAATCTTTGAGATAGTTTCGTTTGAGTGCCTTGAGGTGATCATTCATTTCCTTTCGTTTCAATATTACCTTCAACAATAGTACAATCGTCTCTGTGAATCCAGTTAAGACAGTTAAATACACCATCTCGCTCTCTTGTCCAATATGCTTGGTCTTCGATGAAATGAACAATAAACTCTTCACCGATATGTTTGTTGTACCAAAGAATTGGGTTTTGACAACTTACAACTCTTACTTTCATGTTAGCCTTTCACATTGTTGATGACAGAGCGAAGTGTATCATAACCAAACTCCTTTGTCAATACTAGTTGCTGAAAAAGTTGCTTTCTTTCTGAAGCATTCTTACCCTTCTTCCCTAGTAGCTGATGCAGTACTTCGTCCTTGTCTGCTTCCCTGAGTTTATTGAATTCAGTATTGATCTTCTTGATCCACTGAGGATGATACCATCTATGATCCTTCTCCTTGCGTAGATACTCAGCGCACTGCTCAAGGAATGTAGGTAAGTCGTGAGGATACCAGTAGCTTAGATACCTTGTCCAAACATTTTCAATCTTACCTAAAGAAGCATTTGTCTGTCTAGATAGAACAGCACGAACTAGCATTGTCTTGTGGCAATGATCAAGTACATGCTGCTTTGGCTCGATTGGCAGTCCAGTCAGAGCATCAAGATTGCCTTGCTCTTCTGTAAGAAACTCTCTGACTTGCTTGACATCGGTTGTATTGTACAACTCTTTTGTTTTATGCTCCTTCATAGATTCTCTTTTCTAGATCATTGATTTGAAATGCCAGACTACTTACTGACCTTCTTAAGAGCATAATCTCTCTTGCTGCTTCTTCAAGAAGGTCTGCAAGCCTGTCAGGCTTTCCCTCTTGTACAGATTTACGACTTGGAATTTGCCTGCGAATCTCTGCTCGTTTGTACAGTCTGTAAACGACATCTTCAGTTGTTAGGCTCATAATCAACCCTTTCATAAGTCTTTTCAAAGATATCTGGTTTGCATGGATAAAACTCACCGTTAATACCTTTGATAATGTAATCACCCGGTAAAGCTGTAATCAGACCTTCCAGTGTATAGATAGTCCAACTTACAGGTTCGGTGTAAATATCCCCCATAGCATAGGTTGTACAATTTGTCTGTAATTTTTTGAATGCAGCTTCAATGAAGGCAATTCCTCGTCTTGTACCATCCCACTGAATAGCTTCAATTACGATTGGCTTTTTACGGTATTTCAATTTCAATTCCCCTTTGCTTGCAGAATTCTTTGATGTCTCCAGTGTCTTTTCTGGAACGTTTCATATAAGCACACTGCCAATACAACTTGAGCAAATCGTGCCAATCGGCTACATGATGCTGACCACGACAGTCTGTATATTCAACAGGATCGGGATACAGGCGCTTGTACTCGTTGACCAGTACCTGCATAACCTCCTGCTCTGTTTTAGCGCTCTCAAGGGCTTTCATGGCCTTTGTGGGGCCATACTTTAACTTGGACAGTTGGTAACCGCAGTAAGTGTCTGCATTGTCACCAGCTAGTGTTTGAAAGGCTAAGAATTTTAACCCTCTGCCTTTGATAGCTGCTTTATCTTTGTATAGTTCACCGACCTCTGGAATCTTCTCTAGCTTCCAGTCTTCATTCATCCAGTTCAGTAAAATAACCCCTTGGCTTTGGTAGCTGTCCTTATCTACGCTGGCTAAGATTGGTTCATTATTTTGAGATAGCTCTTCATATGCTCTGATTGTCACCATGTCATCAACTTCAATGTCAGAAATAATCTTTGCATTGTATTTTGATTTCATGTAGTCTCTTGCTGCCTCTAGATGAACAGGTTTTAGTAGACCTTCTCTGTTATCTTTATATGGAGTTGGAAGAGGTAAGCTGTGCCTAAAAGTCTTCCCTGATCCCAAATAAATTTCAGTTCTGTCGCACCAACTAAATTCTTGCAGTTTAGTAATCAACCTTTTTATTGTTCCTAATGCAAAGGAAACATCTTCAGGTTTTTGCACATCTACAATCTGGTAGGCTTCTGGTTTATACTCCATGCCTTTTTCTTTTAATAAGTCCTTGAATTCGGTTCTATTCTTAAACTCTTTTTCCTTACCTGTCTTTAGATGCTTGACAATGACACTTCTTTCTTCGGCGGCGGCAGCATATCTATATGCGATCAGATCTCCATCAATGATTAGTATCTTTTCTCTTTCTAAGTTCATATTCCCCTTGCATAAGAAAAAACCCGAAGGTTGTTAGCCTTCGGGCTTAGATTAAC
>JACCEE010387463.1_pt1 | contig 10336 bp, 8 predicted proteins | sample 7449931 | NCBI WGS metagenome assembly JACCEE01 (sample SAMN15323457, study PRJNA562643) | freshwater metagenome | isolation source: river surface water | place: USA:Blue River Watershed | collected 2017-08-19 | reverse complement strand
GCTTATACGCTCGATTGGAGCAACGGGGTAAAAGCAGGATCGATCAACGTATTTCCATCTGTTACCACCAAATATTACGTGGAGGGCAGCGAAGGTTGTTCGCCAAATGTGTTGGATTCTGTGTTGGTGACGGTGCGAAATCCATTGTTTTTAAGTGCGGTTGCGGATACTACCTTGTGTCACGGACAAACTTATTCGGTTCAACTGTTGGATACGGGAGGATATACGCCATCGCGTAAAATTGTGTGGGATAGCACATCGCTCACAGGAAATAATGTTGTGGTAAATCCAATATCGGTGGGAGTAACGAAATACCGAGTGCATGTAGAAGATGGTTGCACAGTGTTGAACGATACCATTGAGTTTGCTGTTACACGTCGATTGCCTTTGACGGGTAGCATTGCCTTGAGCGATACAGTTTTATGTTATGGCGATGCCACAGATGTTTGGATGAATGCCAGCGGCGGAAGAACCTCAACGCTCACCTGGCAATTGGATGGTGTGGCAACAACCCAAACATCGATTACAGACAATCCTGTTGCCAGTAAAGTTTATACCTTGTTGGTTGAAGATGGCTGTTCAATCCCATTTGTAGATACCATAGGGGTAGTGGTTGCGGGTGCCAAAATTCAGTTGACCTTGGGTTTGCGTGATTCGGTGATTTGTGCTGGGGCTGCTTACGGATTTTTGGAGGTGAATGGGACGGGTGGATTTGCGCCATTGAGCTATGTTTGGGATGATCCAGCGAAACAAACAACGGCCAAGGCATCGGGGTTGGGCAAAGGGAATTATGTGTTGCGCGTAGTGGATGCCCAAGGTTGTAAGGACTCTCTAAAGCTTTTTGTGAATGAATTTGCATCGCCCATGAAGCCTTTGAAAGATACGGTGATTGCCAGGGGCAGTGTGGCGAGATTGCATGCCGCGAACGGACAGATGTGGCGGTGGTCGCCCAAGACGTTTATGTTGGGTTCCGATACCCTTTGGAGTGTGAGGGTGAGACCTACGGATAGCATCCAATATTCGCTTTTGGCATTGGATAGCAACGGATGTTTGTTCCGCGATTCGATGTGGGTGCGTGTGGTAGATCCCGAAGTGGTGCGTATACCGAACATCATTACGCCAAATGGTGACGGGGACAATGATGTTTGGGATTTGTACGAATTGTTTGAATACAATCAACGCAAAGTGGATATATACAACCGGGCCGGGGAGTTGGTCTACTCAACCGGTGCTTATCAGAACAACTGGGCTGGAAAGAACAATTTGGGAGAAGAGTTGCCGGTGGGTGTTTATTTTTATTATATGAAGCACAATGTAACGGGCGAGGAACATCGGGGATTTGTGCAAATCATGCGTTAATAAAACAAGGAAGATGGGATTTACGGAAGCGTATTATGAGTTCTTCATTGAACTGGCATTGAACAACCAAAAGACGTGGTTTGATGTGAATCGGGCGAGATATGAGGCAGATGTGAAAAAGCCATTTTTGGCATTTGTTACGCAATTGTTGGAGAAGGTCGCTGCTGTGGACTCAAGGTTCTCGGGGTTGGATGCGAAATCATGCATTTTTAGAATCAACAAAGACATTCGATTTTCGAAAGACAAAACGCCCTATAAATTGCATTGTTCGGCTGCAATTCAGCTGGGCGGGAGGAAGGAAATGTCGGCCGGTGGCATGTATTTAGAATTTGGACCTGAACATTGCGGGATTTACTCTGGGATTTATATGCCTGAGCGGGATGGTTTACAGGAGATTCGGGAACGAATTGCGGGCAATTTGAAGGGTTTTTCCGAGGTGATTGCTGGGGCTGATTTTGTGAGATATTTTGGCGAGGTAAGGGGAGAGAAGAACAAGCGTTTGCCTGCGGAGTTGGTTGCGGCAGCGGTACAGCAGCCATTGATTTACAACAAACAATTTTATGTTTTTCACGCCTTGGATGCCGAGGATACTTTGGCGGCAGATTTTGATGATTATGTGCTCAAGGTTTGGCAAGCGGCGTATGATTACAACCGGTTTTTGGCCGGCGAGTATTGACCAATTTTTAAGGGTTTTGGCTTTGATGGCCTTGATCGAATTTAGCTGCTTTTTCTATTTGGGTTTTGAAGGCAAAGACAGTTGAAAGATTTGATTTTTGATGGTTTTGTACTGAACCAAGAACACCGCGAGGATGAGGGCCGTTCCGGCGTAAATCACCTGCGTGTGAATGTGCTTTTCTGGTTGGAAATCAAGGCGAATGAGGTGTTTGTAGACGTAGTGATTTGTGGTGTAAAGGATTGCCGAACTCAGGAGTGAAATTCCCAGTAAAATCAAGGCAATACCTTGTACATACCAACGGGTTAGTTGGTGGTGTGAAAGGCCCAAACGGAGCAGTGTTTCGAGCTCGTATTTAGATTGTGTGATGGAGAGCTGTAGGTAGAGCACAAAACTGGATACGGCCACGAAAATAACGATCAGTCCCAGGGCTGCTACGCTGCCAAGAATCACATTGAGTAGGGTTTGGAATTTCCCGTTTCGCATCAGTTCTTGGTTGGTTTCGTAACCCATTTCATCGAGGTAATTTTGGAGTTCTGGGAGTTTGTTGGGTTGCGCCGCGATAATGAGTTTATTGGGTTTTTCTGGCGAATTGTTTTGCGACAGTTGTTGGTTGGAGTATCGCAAAAAGTTGATGGGTACGAGTACAGATCCGATGCGATTGCTGAAGCCGGCAATGCGGGCGTTTACCAGCATGGATTTTTTGAGGGGATCGCCGAGTAAAAGTTGAAAAGGCGCCAGTTTGATTACGTCTTTGGAAATTTGCGGCAGGCCTCGGCTCGGGGCATAGTTGAAGTTGTAAAGGTTGATGAAATCGGTGGGGAGAATGATGGGGACTTCGGGCAGCGATGTTTGATTGCCTTTGGGTATCGTCCACTGGAATTGACTGGGTTTTAAATCGAGAAATTGTGATTCCACGGATTCCATGAAGATGTCGGTGACGAATCCATTGTTGACCCCAAATTGTGCGAGGTTGAGGCTGGCTTTTGCGGGGTATTGGTTTGATTCGAAGGCCCCTACGGCACTAACGAACGGTAGTTTGCTGAGTTCTTGAATTTCGGCGGTTTCGAAGTTGCTGTTTCCCAGATTGAGGGAGTTGAGGACGGAAATTTCTTTATTCACCACGAGGTATTGAGATCCGATGCCTTGGTCGGGTGCGTTGAGGATGTTTCTGAAATTGAAATACATCTGCACGGCGATGAGGATGAGGGAGAGTCCAAGCATCGCACCGAAAGTAGCAGCCAACAGTTGTGACGGTTTTTGGGTGCGGAGTAGGAGTTTTTGCAACGGGGCGTTTTTCATGGTTTATACGCTGAGGGTATGGTCGCAGAGGATGTTTGCGTAGGGATTGAGTGATGTGATGATGACGCCGGCTTTTCGTTGTTGGGCGATTTCGAGAATCAATTGCCAAGCAAGCTGGGTGTTGTTGGGGTCGAGGTGAGAAAAGGGTTCATCGAGCATGAGCCATTGAAAGGGCTTCGCCAATGCGCGCAGGATGGCAATTCGCTGTTGCTGTCCGAAAGAAAGTTCCCCGCAAGGTTGCATGAGTTTGTGTTTGATTTGCAACTGATCGGCCCATTGCTCTATGGCGTTGATTGTGGCGATGGGTTGTGAAATGTTTTGGGCGAGTTGAATGTTTTGTAGTGCGGTGAGGTTGGGGAACAATCGGAGGTCTTGGAAAACGAAGCTCGCACCGGTGGCACGCCAATTTGCCCAATCTTGGGTGGTGAATTGTTGGGTATTGCGGTTGTTGATGTGGATTTGTCCAGAATAATCGCCCCGAAGTCCGGCCAACAATCCAATGAGTGTTGATTTACCTCTCCCACTGGGTGCGATGATTTGATACGTTTGGCCGGTGACGAACTTAATATCGTGGTTCCAGATGGCCTCTGGGGGCAGTATTTCTTGAAGTGGGGTGGGGATTACGAAGGAGCAGGTGATCATTGTTTGAATTGTAATTTGTCTTTGCGTTGGTATGCCGATTGGTTTTGCTGGGCGTTGCGAAGAATTTCGTTGAGGTTGATTCCTGCGCGATGCAAAATGTTTTGGTTGTTGGGTTTGAAAAAGATGCCCCCGGAAGATTGTTGGTCTTGCGACTCTGTGAATTCGATTTTGGTGGTGCTGGCCATGATTTGTTGAAGGATTTGATAGGCAGCTTGATCAACGATGGGTTCTTCCACACCGGGCGATGTTGTTTTGTTGGGGATTTTGAAAGATTGGGGTGAAATGGCTACGTACTGGGTGTTTGATGTGATTTTTGATATGGTGGCGGGACTGGGTTCGGTGGAGAATTTCTGATTTTTTTGGAGTTGGCTACTCAGTTTTTGGGCGTAGGGGGAGTTGCCTATGTGCAGGATTAAGCCGTTGCCGGAGGCAACGGCGGTGATCGATCCAAGGGCCTGGTTCAATGGGTTGGCGAGGCCATCAGATTCGGGTAACTGGCAATAAACCACGTCGTTTTTCACTTGGGTGTTGAAGTTGGGATTCACCAATGCGGTGAACTTTTGAACCAATGCCAGTAATTCCTTTGATTTTTCTTTGTTTTTGGTGCCCAAGTAAACACTGAATGAAAATTGCCATTGATTGTTTTGGTTTTTCAATTCGTGTATCGCCATGGCGAATTTGCCGTTGAAGATTTTTGCGAGGGATGCTTTGTTTAGCCACGATGCGTTGAGCAACTGGTATAAATAGGGATTCACTGGGTTGTTGTATTCCTCGTATTCGGATTCTGGTGTGCCCGGTACGGCGGGGATGGGGTTCACCTCTTTGGTAGTATTGTCTTGGTTGGTGGATTTTTTGGTGGGTGATAAATCCACGATGCCTGCCAAGATCATGGGAGATTCTTCCGGACCGATGTATGAAAATTCATTGGGTTGCCATTGTGAAATGACCTTCGATTCGCTGATGTCTTTGTCGGAAATTTTTTCATCGGAGATTTTGTTCGAAGCGATTTCGATGCCCTGTTTGGTGAATTCGATGCCCACAGAATATCCTTGCTTGGCCTTGAAGGCTTGGGCAAAGAACTGTTTTAAATAGGGGTCTGATATGCCTTCTTCAGGCGAAGTGAGAAAAATGTGTATGTCGGAACCGTCGTGGAGTTTTAAAGATTTCTGGTATTTGGCGTTGCTGATGAGGCTTTTTTCTTCCGGGATGTTTAGGATTTCCATGGCCGTTTTCAGGGCTGCCAATTGTACATCGGATCTTTGGGTTTGAGCGTTGGAGGAGAAATCGCTCATTGGAGAATCGTGTTGTAAGCAAACGCATATGTCGTTGTTAAAGACCATGACGAGGTCGTTGGGATAATCGAACACCACTTGATATCCATCGATGGAATCCACTTTTTGCATGGAGTATTCGGGGTTCTCTTGTTTGGCGAGTAATTGGTTGAGTTTAGATCGACTGTTTATTGCGAACAAGACAAGGTTTGATTGGTTGTTGAGTTGCGCGTATATGGGGGAGATGGAGAAGTCGATTCCGGATTGACCGGGGTTGTTGGCGATGTTTTTGAAAATTTTCACCAATAATGAGGGATCTTCTTCCATTTCGTTATTGAAAAAATCGGCTATGTCTTTGGTTTGATTTGGGTCTGAAAGATCGATTTTTTGAAATATTTGCTTCAGGTTGAATTCTACACAAATGGTGGCATTTTTAGGTATGTAATGACGAATGTTGGAGGATTTGAAAAACATCCAAAAGGCAAAGCTTAACGCAATAGTGGCTGCTACACCGATCCAAATACGAACTTTATTATTCATACAACAAAGATTGGTTTTTTATTAATTCACTGAGCAATAATATTGTCATGTTTGCATTGGATGATATGTTTGTCTATTTTCGCTCAGAATTAAATAATTATCGATGAGGATTATTACCACAGCAATTATCATGTTTAGCAGCGTTGTTTCATTTGCCCAGTCTGGGGTGGATGGTGTAAGTGGCGCTGAGATGAAACGTGTGTCGGACCGCGCCAGTAGGGCTTCCGAAGAAGTTAGTAGCCTTCGCCGCGAAGTATCGGCCTTGCGTTCAAAGAACAACGAATTGCAATCACAGCTTTCTGGTATGCAAGAAAAGGTTTCTTCGGAAATTACACGTTCTCAAGAGCTTCAAGCACAAAATGAGCGTGCTATGAACTTGGCACTCGATGAATTCAAGAAGAAGTTTGAAGAACAAAATAAAACGGTTGAGGGTGTGCAAGCATCGTTAGACGATAAATTCAATAAGCAATTGATATTCTTTGTGTTGGGTTTGGTTTTGTTCGTCATTATCGCCATGGTAGCTACCAAATCAGCCACTGCCAAGGGGTTGAAACAATCACAATCGAATTGGAACCAATTTCAGGAACACATACTAAAAAAATAATCCATTAATAAAAAACAATCTCTATGAGCAGCAATAAGAAAAAAGGCAAATTAGATCCGATTACCTTCATTTACGGTTTTGGTGCCGCGGTGGTACTTGTGGGTGCCATGTTTAAATTTTTGGGATGGAATTTCGCAAACGAAATGTTCATCTTGGGTTTGAGTATTGAGGCCGTGGTGTTCTTGATTTCAGCCTTTGAACGTCAGACCGAGGATGATGAATACAAGTGGGAGCAGGTATTCCCACAATTGACCAATGATTCTGCGGATGGAAATGGTGCAGACATGGGTGGATACCAATCTGCGATGTCTCAGTTTGCATCTACTTTGGGTGAATTGAACAAAGGTTTGAAGGATATGACTGAGAGCGTTCAGCAGATTCGCACCGAAATGCAGGCCAATGCCTCTCGTTCTGCCGAAATGCAGAAAAGCATGCAAGAATTCAATCAGTTGATGGACAGTTATAACCAAAACATGCGTTCAATCAACGACAAATACAACCAATTTTTGAACAGCGGTAAGTAAACCGTTTTATGGGATCTACGGTTACCATATCGAAAGCGAAGAACTTTTCGTTCAAGAAACTGTCTTTCTTGTACTTGGTGTTCATTCTGTTCATTTTCTTCTCATCGCCGGGGATGTATGTAACACAGTATGCCAGTGTTGCCAACACCCAAGCGTCGTTGAATGATCGTTTGTTACAAGATTTAAAGGCTTTCAATTCATTGGATCCCAAGGAGCTGGATTTGAAAAATACCACTTTGGATTTGGTGAAGCAGTTGGATGATTTGAACAATGAGTATAAAAAATTCGCCTCTGAAACGGGAGTGAGTGGGGATCGCTTACGTGAAAATAATTTTGCGGAAAAGAAAATTCGTAAGGGTGCAATTGGTCCGAAAGTGGTTTCGATTATCGATCAATATGTGGCCAAATACAAAACAGTTGGCAACAAAGATTTAACCAACGATTTGATTACACCTGCAGATTTTGCTGGTACCAAGATTAACAATTTGGATTTCTTCTTCAAAGAAGCCCCCAATGGAGTTATGTCTACGGCATTTGAGCATTTGAGAACAGTGTTTCTTTATCAATCCTTAATTCTCCTAAAGGGCAAGGAAATTTCTATGCCCAAATTTGAAATTATTACCGTTGAGGAGTCAGATTTTATTCAGAAATATAAGCGAAACCTTATATTGGGCGAAAAGTTGGATATGTTGATTCGGCCTAAGAAAATAGGTGCATTGCCAACAGTGAAAATCAATGGTGGTTTGGTGGATTGCAAACCAACGAACGGAAGCGATTACCGAGTTATTTATCAACCATCTAAAGCGGGCAACTACGGCATGGAAATTATGGTTGGTGAAGATCGGGTTTTGACCAGTTTTCGGGTTGAAGCGCCTGCGTTTCGTTACATACAAGAAGTATCGAATTTGCGTTCTGAAGTGGGTGGCAAGTTTACCATTACTTTGGACACCAATTTTGTCCCCAAAGGCGACCGCGTGAAATTCGTGTCCAATGCCGCTGATATTAATCGTGTGGGAATGATTTTGTATGTGACTCCGCAGAAGGAAGGGAAGTTTGAAGTTCTGATGCAGGACAACGGAAAGAATATTGATAAGGCAACTTTTTTTGCGAGTATGCCAAGATCTCCCAAAGTTTCATTGATGGATGTTTCTGGAAATCCGGTGAACATGCAATCGGCCAACAAACTTGAATCTGAAAATACATTTTGGCAGGTGATTGATTTTGACATGGCCGTAGTTTCTCCCGATGGGAAAACTCAGAGGTTGCACAGTGCAACTCGCTTTTTGAGAAATGAGTTGAGAGAAGCCGAGTCCAAAGCGCCCAAGGGTTCAACTTTGATATTTGATAATATACGTTTGGCAGGACAAAATGGTGGAGCTACTACCAAAGGAAGTCCAATTATAATGGTGAAATAAGATGGCGGGTACGGTAAAAATTAAAAAGTCCAAGAATCTACGCTTTCGATTGATTAGCGTATTGTACTTGTTGTTTATTTCATTGTCGATTCTACAAATCCCCATTGAATGGTTTAGAATTAACTATTCTTTGTTGGACTATATGAATAAATCTACAAAGGTAGCATTGACGGTTCCTGAGATAAAGGAATGTTACGATTATATTGAAGATTTAGATAAGCGATATTTGGTGGCATTGGGCGGTTATGATCCAGCAACTGGTAAATATAATGAACCCAATGGATACTCTGTTTCCGATATTTTCTTTTTTCAACCGGGTACGGGTGACAAGTTGTTCGAGAAATTGACTGCTTTGTTAAAATATTACAAGGCAAAGCCGGCGAATGACGAAAAGCGGAAACAATTTGAGAAATTATTTGAGCAAGATTTGGCGAATGGTTTACTCGAGGGCAAGAAGAAACTGTATTTGGAGTGGAAATTCAAACACGGACCTGCCAACGTGGTTCGGGCGTTTTTGGGCGAAATGAAATTGCGCCTGAAATTGTTGAATGGTGGAATGGAATTGAAGGATGAGCAAGGCAGAGATAATATCGTTTTGATGGCTTATAACATTGAATCGGTTCGTCCTGGTGACACTGTGAAAATTGTGGTATTTGATCATGATAAGATGCAGGTTTCCGCAACGGAGAATGGTAAAAACTTCACATTAAATCAGTGGAAGGGTGATACATTGTTGTTTATCCCAGCTTACGTTGGAACCTACACCATTTCATTCAAGAAGAATGGTGCGGAAGAAACGTTGAATGTGACTGCATTTCCGAAGAGTTTTGAGGAAAAAGCAGACCATGGTTTTCAAACCTTTTACGAAGGAAAATCTGCCGAGCTTCGTTTCGTGAATTTATTGAACGCGGGTTCCGCGAGTTGTAATTGTGACCCTTCTATGCAAATGAGTAAAAATGAAGGGAAGGTCAAGTTTACGCCAAACTCTGCAGGGTGGTGTAAGTTTAAAATCAAGACAACAGATGGTATGACTTTGTTAGACGATTCGGTTTACGTGCAAGAAGTGCCTTCTCCATTTATTTTGATTGAAGGCAGTAGTGATCGCAGCGTTTCTTTGAGTCGTTTGCAAAATGCTAAAAAATTGGATTTCAAAGCGGTTCACCCTGATATGGCAAACTTCAACTATGACATTACATCTATGAGTGTTCGTTTGGTTGGGGTATCGCAAGGCGCTCAAGAAATCTCTGGTAGTTCAATCAGTTTGTCTGCCGAGCAACTCTCCAAGTTGCAATATGTAGTGGTTGACCGCGTGTCGGTTCAAACCCAAGTTAAGTTAATTCAACATCAAGAACCCATAGTGATTCAAATAAAAAGATAATCATGAACAAATTGAGTAAATATACTTTCATCTTCTTAGTACAATTTTTATGTGCAGGGGCATTGATATCTCAGGATGTTATGCGCATTTCGGGTACGCAAATCGTGAAGAAGGGAGAAACAATGACCATCGAAGCAGGCAAATTGGTGCAATTTGAAGCGGGAGCCACTCTTTTGGTAGAAGGAAGTTTGGTTGTTCGTGGTACATTGGAGAAACCTGTGATTTTTCAATCAGTGGATGCCCAAAATCCCGGAAATGGTGTTATGGTGAAAGGTATCGAAGAAGGAGGAAGCATTGCAATTGAAAATGTTCGTGCCGAAGGTTTGGTTCAAGCGTTGCGTTTCGATCCTTTTTGGTATAGGAAAAATGTGACATTGTCTGGTATGACTGTGTCTGGGTCAAACTCCGGTGAGCCGGTGGTTTACGTGGCGGGTCCTTTGTTGGATTTGCGTGAGGGGATGGATATTCAATTTAGCATGACGTCTATGAAATTCTTTAACAATACAGGTTCTGTGTTGTTGGAGAAGGTGGGATCTGATGGTATTGTGTATAGTTTGGATAAGTTGTTGTTTTCAGAGAACAATTTGCCAGGCTCAGACGCTACAATGGGGGTTTTGCATTTGGATGT
>JACCEE012110198.1_pt1 | contig 10337 bp, 2 predicted proteins | sample 7449931 | NCBI WGS metagenome assembly JACCEE01 (sample SAMN15323457, study PRJNA562643) | freshwater metagenome | isolation source: river surface water | place: USA:Blue River Watershed | collected 2017-08-19 | reverse complement strand
GTGACTGTAATTTTTCAGTAAGGGCCACAAGTAGGTGAGAGGTGATCATTCCGGCGTTGTGAATTTCTTCGTAAACTTGAGTATGAGCGGAAGGATCGTAGATCACATAAGTGGGATAGGAGAGGCGGGCATCGTCCGTCTTGGCAATGCCGGGCATATGCATCGTATCGCTTTCTGTAATAGGGCGTGAGTAGTCCATTGGTAAAAAACGACCTAAAGCCCATTCGGCAAAGTGTGTCCTACGATTCATATAAAAACTGAAAAAATCTGAAAGACCTTCGTTTATCGCTCCACCTTCATCATAAAGTAGATAACCTAATTCAGAGCGATCAATACGACTGCTGTTTCTCATGTTCATCATGATACTGGTGTAGGCGTGGGCCATTTCGTGATAAATGACTCCAGGATCTTGGACCATGAGAACAGTTGGATGATCTTCTATTGGCCCAAAGTTTACAGTGAACGCTGATGGGCTGTAAAAAGCACTATTTTCTACACCGTTTTGGGCGTGGGCCGTGAGAGTTTGGTTCTTATTCCAGTTTGCTCCTGAAGTATAGAGAGTAAAAGGAATAGAGGTCTGGGTTTGTTGCCAAGCTCTGTCGTAAACATTTTTTAAGGTCGTAGAGAAAGTCGTCGTTTGCTTTTTTAAGTGATAAAAAGTTTGAATCTGAGGCCATTCAGTCGTGGATGGGCCATAGCCCCAGCGCTTATTTTTGTAGGTGATAGGATCGGTGAGGGCCTTTTCAATAACATTAAAGCAACTGCTTACGTCTCCAGTACCAGAGCCATCTCCAGTGCAAGGTGCAATAAGAAATTGGGAATCTGTAATTTTTTGTTCGGTGAGTAGACTTGCGTAGCCGTAACTGTCTCCGTATTTTTTGTTCCCTGTTAGAATGATGGGGTTCTCCAACATGACGAGCCCATTGCCCTCTGCGACGTTGCTGTAGAAGGTTGCTCCTGTCTTACTTGAGGATTTGCGTGATCCATTGGATGGGCTTTGAAGGCAGGATGCCAAAACGAGGACAAGCAGGGTGAACCCTGCTGTCCTTTGAAGTGAATTTTTAAACAATCCCTTGTTCACAGACTACCTCATTGTAGATTCTGAATTGTGGAGCCTGGATCAAATGTGCCTCCACCAGAGCTAAGACCTTTTTGGAATTCTCCTAAAAATCTATTTTGGTAGGTGCTACCGGCACCTGCCTTACAAGCAGAGCCCCAGCGTTCGCCAATTTCTGACCAACGCTTGGCCACATCGCCTTGAGTGCTGCTCTTATTGATCTTCGTAATGGCGCTGTTAAGTCCTTTTAGATCATAGTCGACAACACCTTGGTTCTTTTCTTTTACTCTATCGACACATTGATCATAACCTTCATCTTTTCCTCTCTTACCTTCAGCACATTTTGATTCCAATATGCTATTTTGCTTAGTTTCGAGGTAGCTACATACATCTTCAGATGCTGCTTTCGTTTTTGCTTTTTTAATCGAAGATTTTAGCTGGATAATCGCTTTAGCCCACGCACTTTGTGCTAGTTCAGAACCGACGATATCTGAAATTTTTGTATCTGCGCTTTCTGAATTAATAAACTTTTCAATGTTTTCACGTTTGCCAGCGATATCACTTGGTGCAGTTTTTAATAGACTATCGATTAAGGCACTTTGCACAGCTGTGAAGTTTCCTTCACTATCGCACATTTCTACTAAACCAGCAGGTTGAATCGCTTCAGTTTCGTTTTCTCCACCTTTAGAAGTTTTCTCTGATTGAATTTCAGCGCAGAGTTCCTTGTAGTCTCTAATGTTGTTTTGAACAGCAGGATCGAGAGAGGCGCTGACTTTTGACATGTCAGAATAAAGCTTTTCAGGAGAGTTACTTCCTGAGCAGCCAGGTCCAGGGTTTGATTGAGCAAGATCTGAATAGCGTGAACAGAATTCTGAAGACGCTGCATCTTCTTTAGCTTTTTGTTCCGCTGCTTTCGCTTGTGCCTTCGCCACTTGCTCTCTATAGCCATTAGCGGCGTTAAAACAGGTTTCAGCGATTTGCTTCCACTTGATTTTATTATTCTCCATTGCTTGAGATTGAGCGTTGATATATTGATCGATAGAATTGGCCACTTGGATTTTTTGATCCTCTAAGACTTTTTGAAGAGACTCAATTTTCTTAGTCAGATCTTCAAGAAAGTCTTGTGTGCCGCCACCGCGTAAGAGTTCGCTTCCAAGTCCTGCCCCAGCACCGCTGGACATTTCTGGAAGTTTTACGAAAAGATCGTCTGGCATTTTCCAAGCAGAGTTAGGGAAGTAATTTTTATAAAATTCAGAATCGCTAAAAACCTTAGCCTGGATTTGCTTTAAAAAGAGCTCGTGTTGGGCCACGAGGTTCTCAACGTTTTGGTTGTAAATGGCCACTTGGGCTTTTTGAGTTGTCTCTGCATTCTTAACGATAGTCTCAGCTCTTTGATAACAGCTTTTTACGTTGTTAGCACAGGTGACAGCAGAGGATACGCAAAAGTTTTCATTAGCGGGGTCCATTCTATTGGCATCACATGAACCGCTTCTTTCTTTCGCTTTCCCAGTACAGTTAATAAGTTCATCGGTAATTTCGTTGGCCAGATCACTTGCGTAATTCTTTTCAAGATCTCTAAGTTCGGTGATATATTTTTGAGCTTGCTCTACTTTTTTAGACTGTGAAGAAGTATTGGCATTATCTTTGCTGTAGGTGTTGTCTTCTGTATAGCGGACTTCGCAACGGGAAACCATTTCTTGATAAAGCTCGTAGACGCTAAGATTTCTCTTTGTTCCTTGGGAGTCAATTGTCACAGTGATGTTTCCTGCGCCGAATTCTGCATCGAGAGCTTGGATTGCGGTGAGTTTGTCTCCGATAAAGGAGTCCGCATTTAAAATAGCATTAAGCTTTTTCTTATAGCTTGTGGTTGTTGTTCCTCTGCTGCCTGTGCTTTTTTGAGCAAGTGAGGCGAGGACTTGTTCATTTGTTAAGCCAAGACCTGTGGTGTCTTTCATGGTCACGCAATCGTTAATCATCTTCTTTTTGAAGTATGTTCCAGCTTCTTTGGAAAAGTTTCCAATGTTTGTAGAAAAATGTTTATCAAGTTCAGGAAGCTTGTAGCCTGGGAAATCTTTTTCAATTTCTGATTTGATTCTAGTGTAAGTGCTTTGAAGCTCTTGGGCTTTACGTAAGAGAGCAGCTTTGACTGCTGGAAAACTTGTCAAACCGCCACGAGTAAGTTCATTGGTTTTATAGAGGTAGTCAGAACCTTGAGCAGAGCCTTGGTTCTGAATAACTTTTAGAATTCTATCTTTCTGGGTTGTAATTTGGTTCTTGATAGAAGCTTCATCTTTAGACATGTTTTTGGCCACATCATAAAGACCTTTTCCATCTTTGCCTGGATTGGTCATGGAATCTTTTACTCCACGAACACCTTTATCAAAGGAACTTTTGTTAAGTACTTCGCTACAGGCTGGGTCTGTAAAGTACTTGGAAACATCCATGGAAGCTGAAGCAGCTGAATTTTTACTTCCAGTAAGAAAGTCATTTGTTTCTTTGAGTTTCTCAAGAACTGCTTTGTTGTTATCACGGAAAAGCTGATTTTGCTTTTTGATATTGTTGTTGATGGATTTTAAGCTATTGATCTTATCTTCCATTGCAACAAGTTGTTTCGACTTGGCATCTTGAAGACACTGAATCCCAACAGGATTGGCAGTATTTTGAGCAGTGCTTGTCATTTGATCCATGAGGTTGGCACGTTCATAGGCCAGCTTAGAAAGCATTTCAGCTTGAGTCAGTTCTGTTGCTGTTGAAATTTTTTGACAGGCGTTGATGGGCATGTCCATTTGTGCTGGAGTAATCGCGCATTGAGGAAAAAACTTTGCAGATTGAAATTGAGGAGGGTACTGAGTGTTCTTCATCGCGAGCATCATCATATTAAATTGATGCTGCTGAACTTTTGATTGAAGAATTGTTTTACCGACAACATCAATAGCAGAGCCAAGAGCACCTGCTACGTCGTTGTAGTTAAGTCCTAATCCTGAGCTAGACTGCGTCTTATCCGCAGCCATTGCCATAGGAAATGGTGTAGGAGAAGCGAAGTAGAGAGAGCAGCTTAGGATAATGTGCAGCATCTTTCTGGTGTTCATGTGAGACCCTTTGACCTAAATTTTTAACACTCCAAATCACTCATCTTATCGGAATTCCTTGAGATTTTTTTAATCTCGTTTACTTAGATATAGTTTAATACCTTAGTGTTTTACTCCCTAATACATTTCATTTTAGCTAATAAGAGCTTTTGTTTGGCTTTCTTCTATTAAAAAATAATCTTTAAAGTCAAAGGCTTAGCTCTTGTGGAGGGGCACAACCAAAAGCTCATATCTTGCTCATTTACTGGCGCATTTTCTTGGCAATTAGGGGGTCAAAAATTCCTACCTACTGGGGACAGGCCATGACAGTCATCCCTTCCAAGGGTTCTTTGGCAAGCTCAGCAGGGATGCAGTAAACGTCTTCAGACCAACGTAATCCTGCCTTATAAAGGTCAACGCGTCCGCCGATATTATCTTTTTCTGAGTCGATAAAGCGATAGGTGAAAGCGTTCTGATTTGATTCATGGCCTGGAATAGGAAGTTTTCCATAAGCAACCCCAGTTCCCAAATAACCTGAAGCGCAGACCTTTTGTTGGCACGCGAGTCGCATGACAGTGGACTTATCTTTGATAAAGCCTGTTCTTTCATTGAAGTTAGAAAGTGCCAAGCTCTTGCCAGCAGAGGAGATATAGCGGTTAAAGTAGACGCTCACGTTGATGTAGTCATTGAGGGCACAATATCCTTCATCACTAATAAAACCTGTACAGCAAAGGTTAGCGTCAGCAGTTGTTCCCACAAGAGTTCCTGCTGGTTTGCAGCTTGTAATACTGTCTGGTGAGAAGATTTGTTTGAGCTGGCCACTATCCATATAGAAGTTCGTTGTGTCGGCGGCAGAGTAGAAGCGGCCTGATTCTGTGGCGTCGTCATTGTTACCTGTGTATTCTGCAGCAGAACCTACACGAATGAGGTTAGGAGCTGGTGCAGTCCCGGCGACAGACTGATTGGTTGGATTGACTTCGCAACGTATATCTCCAAAATCTTCAGAGGCGACAGTGGCCTGAGGAACACCTAAGATTTCCATTGTGTTAATCCAATCAAAAATCTTTTTTGCCACATCTTTGGTTACTGATCTAATTAAACATTTTGGATCAGTAGGTGAAGTCGTGTGACTGCAACTAAAGCCGCTGGTCGTTCCAGATATTGGGGGAGAGCAACTGTCGCCTGAACATTGTAACCAGTTATAGCAACGGAAAGAGGTGATAGGAATCGTTTGTGCTTTTGCCGCTGTCCAGATGTGACCTCCGCCGATGCTGGAATGGAAGTTTCTGATCCAATGAGTAGAGCAACTGGTACGTTCTGCAACTTGAGCAAAGGTATTAAACTGTTTGTACACGCTGGAGATATTTTCGCAACCAATCGAGGTACAACGGTTGGTTAGGGCGACAATGAGAGCAGGATAATCTGGTGCTGTACTTGCCGATTTCATTTCATAGCTCACTGGGGCTAAGCGGCTATAGCGTGATTTATTATTAAGGTTTGTATCGATGGCAGGGATGGCCCCATTGGATGCAAAGAAGGGATTTGTAGAAGTATAAGAAGTCATGGGAAGGAAAGATCCAATCGTGAGGTTCTTTCCGTTCTCGCGGCAGCAACGATTCTTCTTCAAGTCATAATTTGGATTTATAATTTCACGGTTGGAAGTATCACGTGACGTTTTGTCTTCTTCTTGATGACAGATGAGGTTTTCTTGCCAGAAAAGGAGTTCGTAGCGGTTGAGGGCATTAATGCCATCATTGCTGTCTGATGAATTAACCATGTTGATCTTGTCTGCGACAAATTTAGATGGGCCACAGTCTAGGTCCGTATGGCAAGCAGAACCAGGAGCGCGTAGACAGCGGTTTTCTTGTAAGTAGGCCCTTGTGATGTTGGCACTTTCTGAAACAAAATTTTTCATGATGGCCTGGCTACTGTCTAGAGAAGCCTGTAGAAGAGCGAGAGAGTTTGTTGTCATCGCTTGGGCACCGGCGTATTTGGTCAGTTCTGTGTTTCCTAGGCTAGGTTTGCTTGTCATGAAGTTATCATCAAACATGAGCAAGTTTCCCGAGCTATTGAGGATAGGGCAGGAGTTTAGGTACTCCGTTTGCGCTGTTTGGCCCATAAGGGTCATACCTTGATTATTGACTTGGTCACCCATGTGCTCAGTTGATGGAGTGGCCTTTGAAGCATTTACAATTTTGGTTGTCTCATCAGCGGTATTTCTACCAGGGATACAAAGAGCGTTTACTTTATTGCGTGTAAGGTTACCATTACTTGCATCTGGAATAATATCGGTGCCGTTATAATTGAAGGGGCGGCCTAAGACTTTAGCGGCTAATCCAAAAGTACTGTAAGTTGTTTGATAGGCATTGTTGATGCTTAGAGGAGATTTTCCATAGCGGTTAATGCGATTATTAAATTTTTCCGCAGGTAGGCCTTCATTGAGAGATTGGCAGTAGTTATTACTTGAACAACCATGCATGCCTAGTTGGTTTGTTCCATCATAAGTTCGGCTTTCATCAGAAGCGTCATCGTAGTTGGCGTGGCAAGGAGTTCCGCGTGCGCGGTAGACGCAACGTTTAGCTGGGCCATTGAGACCACCAAGAATTTGAGTAAGTCTTAAGGTCTTTTCATGCCCAGGAGTCTCTTGAGCGTTGGTATCAAAAACTGGCCAGTTTGTTTGTATGTTGGAGACGGCCTGACAAGTATATTCCCAGCCGAGTTGAGTGACGCAATCTTGGTCAGTGCTGCAAGAATGGAATTTTTGGCATTGAGCCCCATCACTTTCATAGTCAGTCGTAACAGTAGAGCCAGCATTAGGGATAGCACTTGAATCGGTGACTGTTACTCTGTAGCTGTTATCGTTGGTGAGGTCACCATAGTAACCGTTGACGGCCAAGAAGAGTTTATTTGTCTTGGCAAAAATTCTGCGCTGAGTTCCAACAGCAAACCATGTGACACCGTCAAAAGAACCAATCACCGCGCCATAGTCAAAACCGTACCAATCGCGCTGATAGCCGTTAGCAAAAAGAAAATGTTGAGCCGCAAGACGGGCTTTACGTTGCTCTTGTCTAGGAGTAATTCCACGATGAGTCCAAGGGATCATTGTGGCGGGGAGGAAGCACGCACGACCAAAAATAAAGTCATCTGGCCTATATGAGTCAGCTGTACTTTTAAATTTATCCGTCACATTTTTATAGATATTTGGATTTACTCCACTGCCACCAACAGCGTTAGGGAAGAGGCGACTGATATTGCTGTAATAATCTGTTCCACAATAATAACAGGTGCTAAATGTTCCGTTATCGACAAAGAGGTCGTAAGTCTTCCCTTGGGCGACTTTCACTTCAAGAGCAGGTTTGGCTGAGCCAGATGCCACAGAAATGGAACCGTAAATTTCATTAAAGCCGACATAGGAGCTTATATTATTGGGCTTTAAGAGATCGTTCTTGGTATATTCAAATTTAGTTCCTTCTTGCTCTGGGGTACTGGTGTTAATCGTAGAGTGATAGACTCCTGAACTATCATAGTAACGTATAGGAACGTTTTTAGAGCTGAGCATAACCGTTTGTTGCAACGGAACAGTAGTGGTGTCATTTGTCGGATAGACGCAAGAGTAGTCTGTGATCGTAGAACCAGTATAAACTGGTTTTAGAGTGCAAGCAGCACCACCGCACTGGCAGATGGTGTTGATTTCACTCATTGCTGCTCCCTTGGAAGCGAGGAGATAAGGGTAATCAGTCAAACTGACATAGAAAGTAATTTTGACGACCTGAGTATCATAAACTTGTTGACCGTTTCCAATAAACGTCACAGAACCTGGGTTTCCGTTATTGAGTGTCCAATCAGATTCAAAAATTTTAACGACGTCATCGACTTCAACTTTTAGTTGGCGAGTGAGGTCTGCATATGTAGGGACAAGGAAGGTATCTGTTCCTGGGTAGTGATCGTCTACATCACCAGTATTTTGCCCTTGGGTATAGTACTTTGTACATTGGGCAAGTTGAGTGCTGATTTTTTTACAACTGCCATCTATTTTATAGGCAATCTTTAAGGTGTCACTTGAAGCGGATGTTGGCTTCGCATGATTGAGTCGTATCTCAACTTGATCACTCAAAGTATCGTTTCCAGCATATAGTCCGTTGCTGTTTCCAATATAAAAACCCTGAGGAGAAGTTGTAAAAGCAGCATTCTCATATAGAGTTACCCCCGCATGGCTCACCCTGTACAAAGAGTGAACAGGAAGAGGGGAATTAGAGGGTTGAGTCGTACGAAAGTTTCTGTCATCGAAACCAGTGAGGAAGCGAGTCGTGCTGGCCGTTGTTGTCGCTCCAGTATAACTAGCTGTGCAGATGCTCATTTCTCCCTTTAGAGGAGTAGTACATTCATAAAGTTCACGAAGATGAGTAATTCGTTCCGTTGCTTGGTCTTGAGCGTTTGGTGTTGCTGTTGGAGCAGGTGTCACTTGAGGATCAGCTGAGCAAATATAAAAGAAGTTTGGATATTTGAGCACGTTGCTTGGGTTACTTAAAATATCTTGTAGGGCCTGTTTGTACTCAGATGAGCTGGTATCAATCCCACTCTTGGTTTGTCCATCATTGACACATTGACCGACAGAGCAACATTGGTAGCCTTGGCTTTGGCATTGAGATGAAGACGTACAGCTACTTCCCGAACTGCTACCGGAGCTCGCGGCGACAACTTGTAGGCGTAAGTAGGTCGTTTGTATATCAGTAATCTTGACGCCTGCTTGAGTATAGAAATTGATAGGATTGCTGACAAGCAAAGTTGAACTGCTGCAATTTGGGCAGACCTCTGAGATCGCATAAGCAATTGTTGCTGTTGAATCCAGAGTGGAGAGAGCGTTGATTAACCCCGTTTTTTGACAGTAGTTTTTATTTTGGGCGCTGTTGGATGGTTCCACAAGGTAGTAATACTCTTTTACACCTGTGCTCATATTGTAAAGATAACGAGGATTGGCGAGCATCACCAAAAATTTCTTTCCTGTACTTTGAGGAAAGTAACTGACCAAACATTGTGGGGTAGAAAGATTCTTTGTCGTGATAAAATAGTGAACCTGACTTCCTCTCACATAAAAACTGTCTTTGAAATCCATGGCAAGGCTTAAAGTTGCATTCACAACTGAAGAGCCATTTTGAAAATAGTTTGTTGAAGAACTGAAGGTTGGAGTAGGAGTGGGGGAAGTTGTGGAACCAGAAGTTGAAGCAACTTTGCGTCCAGAAGCTGGCTGGCCCATACATGATACGGCGAAGAGGCCGATCAACGTCCACATGAGAAGATATTTTAATGTATTTTTTAAGCTGGTTTGCATATTCCTTTACACAACCCTTTGAATACTTTTCGGTTTTTCACTCATAAGCTTTACCTCTTAAGTCCATTCTAGAGGGGCTTCGCTTTAGGAATCATGAAGTAATTGTTAACTTGTTGAATTTTAAGGCGTTTGTTGCCATTTAATTCAAGCCTTTCTAGGCAAACTTTGCCACAAAATTGTGGGGGGAAGTCTAAAATACAACTATGAAGACTTAAACATGGTTTATAGGCATTGCCTTAAATTTCGTGTATGGTGGCGCCTATGGAACAAAATACAACGATATCTAAAGTTAAGATTATTTACGAAGATGCAGAAATCATCGCCTTCGACAAGCCTGCAGGATGGGAAACCATTGTTGATGGTGACAAAAAAGGCAAGTACTGTTTCACTTCTCGCGTAAGGGAAGAGCTCGCAGGTGAGCACTTTGTTCCTTGTCATCGTTTGGATAGAGATACCTCTGGGGTTCAGGTCTTTGCTAAGAACCCTTACATGGAACAAAAACTTTTAACGATTTTTAAAAATCACGATCTTCAAAAAGATTATTTGGCCCTTTGTCTTGGATCGCCTCCACAGCCTCAGGGGAGCATACGTCGTAACCTTTCTGCTTGGCAGGGAGGACATCGGCCTGTACAAGTTGTAAAAACCGGTGGGGTTCCCGCACTTACTGAGTACGAATTAGTGGCAAAGGTTCGTGATATTGAAATTTACGAAGGTAAAACGGGAGCTCTCAGCCTTGTGTATTTTAGACCTGAAGAGGGCAGAACTCATCAGATAAGAGTTCACGCTGCTTCTATGGGAATACCAATACTCGGAGACGGCAATTACGGAGACAGGCAGGTGAATAAGGCTATTGAGAAAAAAACTGGTCTTTATCGTCAGGCTT
>JACCEE011363770.1_pt1 | contig 10337 bp, 7 predicted proteins | sample 7449931 | NCBI WGS metagenome assembly JACCEE01 (sample SAMN15323457, study PRJNA562643) | freshwater metagenome | isolation source: river surface water | place: USA:Blue River Watershed | collected 2017-08-19 | reverse complement strand
GAAATTTTGCGCTGGTTCCAACCAAAATTCCAATTGCCGGTGAATTTGGATCTACATCAATTCCGCCATTTGCGATCAATTTAACTTCATATGTTGCCTTAATTAATTTACCTTCTAAGTCACGTTCTATTTTTATTGGGATTACATCGCCGATGCTTCGTTCTTTATAAGCGGTTCTAATCTGCTCTATCTCTTTAATGAGATCTCCATCAACAGAGATAATTCGATCGCCCGGAAGTAGTTTTCCTTTGGCATCAGAGTTAATACGGATTCGACTTACATAATAAATTTCTTCAAATTTATAGCCGAGATAACTTATCGCTGCCGCGGTTGCTGTTATTTTCGAAGTTGTCATCTCGTCACGAGAATCACGGATTACTTGTGAATCATCAGATAACGGCGGATAGACAGATTCTCGAGGCAAGACCGCGTGTGGCCCGATTGCCCAGTTATAAAGGGTCTCAGCGCCAAAAACTGGTGCATCTGGATTAGTAACAAGTATTGACGTTATAAATAATTTTCCATTTGGCTCAAAACTTTGCGCATCTGTTATTTCAATGAGCTGACCCGTTACATTGTTTGGGACTCCGGGCTTAAAAAATACATAAGGAATAGGTGCGGCAAGCATCGCGATGGTAAGGAGAAAGAAGAAGAGTTTGGCTAAAAACGGCCAGCGATATCGCAACGGAGAGAGCGAGTTAAACATTATTTATCAGCTATCGAATCTTTGTTTTGATCTTTAAAAGTCTCTTGGAAACGTCTGAAATTGCCAACTGATCTATGCGTTTGATTCTCATAGCGGTTCTTCCACTTGGTAATCCAATAGGCGTAACCAATTCCTCCAATGAGGGCCAGCAAGGGAATGATCCACCAGATGAGGGCCGAAACCGGGGCTCCTTCACTACTTGCCAGAATAAACACAGTCGTAGCCTAATTGAGAGACCTCCATAGTGCGCCTTCGGGAAGATATTCGACTTCTTTCGGGTTATTTATCACAGAGTTCACATAACGAGAATGAAGGATTTAACAGTAGATTCTTCACGAGTGGAACTAGATTTGGAGAGCAATGGCGGGGTTTGGATTTACAAATGATTCATCTGATGAATCTGAGGAGAATCGCGATAATTCAGGAAATCCATTTGATTTCCAAGAAGTCTTCAAGCAGTTCTCAGGTCTTGGATTAAATCTGCCAGGATTAATCTCAGCACTCTCGGGTCAAGCATCTCCTGGATCTTTATCAAAAGATCTAATTAGAGATATCTCCAAAAAGTTTCTCTCGGCCCATAGCGATATCCCGGTTACTTTAGAGAGTCAGAGCGCCGTTTATGAAGCGCTACAAATTGCAGATCTCTGGCTAAATGAAGCAACGATTTTTGCCGCTTTGCCGATTCCAGAAAGCTCTGCGTTGAGTCGGCGAGATTGGATTGATGCGACATTGACAGGTTGGCAAGAACTTGCCAAGCCCCTTGTAGATGGCATGAGTGAAGCCATGAATCAGATGTTAAAAGAGACCTTAGGTGATTCAAGTGAAATTGAAGGCTCTTCCAGTGACTCAATCAAGATTCCAGGAGCGCCTTTCGATTTTTCTCAAGCAACTTTGACTTCAATTATGGGCACTTTTATGAGTTCACTTCTCAGTACTCAACTGGGACAGACAATTGGCTCACTATCGACAACAGTTACCGGCGCTAATGATGTTGCACTACCATTAATGGAACCGATTCGCGCTCAACTTCTTCCGCAAAATGTAACTATCTGGGGTTCTGGCTTAGATATTGAAGAACGTGAATTGCGTATCTACCTAGCGCTTCGCGAAGTAGCAGCTGCTCGATTATTTGCCGGGGCACCTTGGCTTCGTAAACATATAAAGGAATCAATTGCAGCTTATGGCAAAGGAATCAGAGTCGATATAAATGCAATCTCTGAGCAGGCTGAAAGTGCAATGAACTCTGGAGAGATAGATCCAGCTAATCCGGACTCATTAACTCTGGCAATATCAGGTGGCTTATTTACTCCCGAAGAGACGCCAGCACAGGTGCGCGCTTTGGAGAATCTTGAAACTCTCCTTGCCCTGATTGAAGGTTGGATAGATGCTGTTGTGGCACTAGCTGCCAAGGATCGCCTGCCCTCACTTTCTAAATTAAGTGAGACGCAACAACGTCGTCGCGCAACTAAATCTCCTACCCAACAGTTATTTGCAACCTTAGTTGGATTAGAAGTATCGCCACGAAAAACACGTGAGGCAATGCAATTTTGGGAGAAAATTGTTGAGTTAAGAGATCAAAAGACTCGAGATGAAATTTGGGATGAAGCATTCTTACTTCCAACTTCAGAGCAATTGACTCAACCGTTAGAGTTCTTAAAGAGTCGTACCGTTCCAGACGATTTATCTGGCTTATAAATTTGCTTTGAGTCTTTTGGGTGGAACTTCAAAGTTCTGTTAAGGGCCACGAAAGGCCAACTAAAGTCCAACTAAAGGCGAAGTCCCCGGGCGCACAATTCGTTATCTGCCTTCCCCTTGCAGATAAAGAACGGTTATCCGAGGACTTCGTAACCTGAAACTACGACATTAAGACATAAATAAGCAACTCACTTGCCGACGTTTTGCCCGAAAAAGACTCAGGTATACCTATAGAGTTTTGGAGGTGAGTCGAGAGAGTTTTGCCCGTGTGGATAACTACATTCAAGAAGAAATCTTCGGGACTAATCTCCACGTCGTGCCAACTAAAGAAAATAAATCCCGCAATGCATCGGGTCAAAGGGAAACAGGTCAAAGAGCAAGAAGTGAATCAAAAGGCGGAAGAAGCGATAAGGGATTAAGTGAAATCCGAATTCCGCCCTTAGAGATTGCCGGCGGTGCCGAAATAAAGGTCATACGCAACTCAAGAAGAAGACGTTCTATCAGCGCTTATCGTGAACATGGATCGATTGTTATCCAAGTTCCAGCCAGGCTTTCAAATTCCAAGATTCAAGAAGCTATACCGGAAATGATCGAGAAGATTCTCGCAAGAGAAGCCCGCGAAAAATTGAGTGAGGGTGATTTACTAAATCGGGCAAATCGCCTAATTGATATCTACCTTCCGGAGTTTACGGTTCGACCGGCCAGCGTAAATTGGCGCACGATGAATGAACGTTGGGGCTCATGCACAACCGTTGATCGAACTATTCGAATCTCTGATCGGTTAAGTGGCGCGCCTGATTATGTTCTGGACTACCTTCTAGTTCACGAACTAATTCACCTCGAGATACCCGATCACAGCGAATCTTTCAGAGCCCTCCTATCTCGATTCATGGAGAGCGAACGAGCAAATGCCTTTCTGGAAGGCTACGAGGCAGGCGCGCAGCGTTAATTGGGTGACAAATCGGACTTATTGCAGGAGTTATCGCAGGAAATCACTCAAATGAGCGTGGATTGCGATGGTTTGAGCGTGTGGCGAGGGTATGGTGAGGGCATTCGCAGGTACTAGAACCCTGTGAGGATCGGAGGAAAAGATGGCTGAAACATATAAGGGTGAGGCCTACTGCGTTAAGTGCAAAGAGAAGCGTCAGTTCGAAGGAACAGTAAACGTTTCTGACTCTGGTCGTCGTATGGCGAAGGGCAAGTGCCCTGTATGCGGCACCACTGTTAATCGCATCTTGGGCAAAGCCTAAGAACCCAAAGCTTAAGAATGGGGAGCGCCAAGTGCGCTCCCCATTTTTTATTGGCAGCCCAGTTTTAACTTAACTACCGGCTGGAGAGTTAATCCCAAATATCCACAATTTTTTCACCGCTCTTAGATGTAAGAGTTTCATTTAATTAATGATTGGTCGATGACATATCGACTCAAATCAGGAATTTCCTCTTGGCGTACCCCTTGCGGGCAATTAAGAGTTGGATCACGTTTTCGGAATTTTCTACTTCCCGATCGAATAGCAGGTATTGATATCGAATCTCTTCTTCTTGAATTGCGATTCGGAATTGAGCCAACGGTAGATTCAGCAAAATACGGACCAGCAATCTCTACCTTAATTGAGCTATCCGTTTTAGATAACAAGGTTCCCTTAAATTCACATTTGCAAAGTAACCGGCAAAATACTAATCAAGGCAAGGCGAAAGCTTCTAATGCATTAATCGACACAGCAATGGAAAATCTGCAACAGCGATTTGAGATTGAATCAGTCGGATGCGGAATACGAGAAGGCGCCTTAGATGGCGGGGCAGAAATGCTCTTGGCGCGTCAAAAATTAAAGATTTCAATTGTTGGCGAGGGTAAATTTCAATTCTCAAGAATTGCTATTGCGCTCTTTACCAATTTACTTGCATCAGGCTTTTCGCAAACTGAGTTTAAAAGCTCTAACTCGATTTCTCTTGATGCAAAAGTCGAAATCGTAGATTTAATTGGCGGACTATTCTCTCTAGGTGATATTGGACTTTCAAAACTTGAGATGCTCCAAAAAACCAGGGCAGAAATCTCGCTATTTCCATTGAAGGAAGATGCAGTAAGAGAATTAATTATTTCAATTGGACCACCACATCCTCACACCCAAAAGGAAAGTCTTAATCGCAAGATTCCAATCCTGGTTATTGATTTTGTATCTGGCGATGAACTAAGAATCGGTCCATTTTTTCTCCCCGGAAAAACTCCTTGCTATTCCTGCCTACTTCTTAGCGAAAAAGATTCTGGTGCGCTTACCAAAGTTGAGAACGCCTATTTCCCAAATGATTTCACCGAATTATGCGCTTCCCTTGCTATCGCCGGAGCCGGACTTGCCGCTCTTGCGATAGCGGAGTTCTCCGATACTGGAACTTCCTCACTTGCTGGGAGATCAATTAATTTCTCAACAGAGAATTTCCTAGCTCCACAGAGTCGAAGCTGGCAGCACCATCCCAATTGTTCGTGCAATTGGCTGCCAGCCGGTTCGGAAGAATTTTCAACTCGCGCCCCGGTGATAAGTCAAAGAGAATCTGCGGGTGTCCGAAATCCCAAGAAAGACCAGTACGCGTAGTGCAAAGTTAGCGAGCATTCCCCTCGCAGTTGCCGGACGTGGTGCGATTGGTTTTGGTAAACAATTGATTGGGCAATCTCCGCAATTTGCATTTGCTGAGTTACAAGAGAAGACCGCAGAACAAGTCTTTAAAGTGCTTGGCGAACTTAAAGGCGGCGCTATGAAGTTTGGCCAAGCGCTATCAGTATTTGAAGCTGCGCTTCCAGAAGAAATCGCAAAACCATATCGCGAGACATTAGTTAAATTGCAGGAAGCTGCTCCGCCATTACCTGCTCGAGTAGTTCATAAAGTTTTAGCTAAAGAACTTGGTGAAGATTGGCGAGATAATTTTGCAGAATTTGAAGATAAACCATCGGCATCCGCATCTATTGGTCAAGTTCATAAAGGGCGCTGGAAAGATGGCAGAGTCGTTGCAGTAAAGATTCAATATCCAGGCGCGGCCGAAGCTTTAATCTCTGACCTCAATCAGATTGAGCGATTCTCCAAAATTTTCCAGCTATTTATGCCAGGTCTAGAGATGAAACCTTTGCTCGAGGAGATGAAGGCTCGAATTATTGAAGAGGTTGATTATCGATTTGAAGCAGAAGCCCAAGAGGCCTGTTGGAATGCCTATCTTGATGATCCAGATATAGCGATTCCAAAAGTTGTCACCGCTACTGATCGAGTAATCATTAGTGAATGGTTAGAAGGCAAACCCTTATCGAAAGTCATCGCAAGTGGAAGTCAAGAAGAAAGAAATAGCGCCGGAATCAAATTGGCACGATTCCACTTCACAGCTCCAATGCGGGCAGGTTTACTTCACGCCGATCCGCATCCTGGAAATTTCCGTCTTCTAGCTGATGGCAGATTAGGTGTATTGGATTTTGGCGCCTGTAATAGATTGCCGAATGGTTTTCCCGAGCCATTTAAGCGACTTTTGCGTAATGCGCTAGAAGGCGATGCGCTGGCCCTGTATCAAGGATTTAAAGAAGATGGATTTATTCTTCCGGAGGTTGATGTAGATCCGCAATTAGTTCTCGATTATCTACTTCCACTTGTCGAACCACTGCGCACGCCATATTTTGAGTACACCCGTGAGTGGCTTCGTGAACAAAGTGTCCGAGTCGGTGATCCACGAAATCCCACAGCAAAGATTGGTTTCCAATTAAATCTTCCTGCCGAATATGTATTGATTCATCGCGTAACACTTGGCACAACTGGAATCTTCTGCCAGTTGCGCGCGCAAGGAAATTTCCGGGATGAGGCGCTCTCTTGGTTTCCCGAGATTACGCCCTCCCATTTAGCTTAGGATGCAACTAAAGCTTTAGCGTTTTCAATTTCAACAGCTAGTTCAACCTCTGGTTTTGCGCTTCGCGGTCTACCAGGTGCGCGTTTCCGTAGCACCACTCTTCCATCTTCAAAGAGTTCACCGCCCCAAACTCCGCACGGTTCTTCTCTTGAGAGCGCTCCTTTTAAGCACTCACTCTTTACCGGGCAGCCACCACAGAGGCTCTTGGCTAGTGCAATCTCCTCACTCTTTTCAGAGAAGAAAAGTTCGGATGATGCATTGTGACAAGGAAGATTTAATGCGCGACCATCACTGTAGCTACCTGTCACTGCATTTAGACCAATCTTTCCAGAATCGCCTTGCGCCCAACCAGGTACCAATAATTCGCTAAAGAGAACTGTCATTCTCCTCACCTCTTCCCTATCTCTCGGTTTCGTTTTGTTTATTCTTTTTCTTTTTTAGTTTTCTTTTTTTGTTATTTCTCGTATCGCATAATTAGATAAAGAAAAAGGGCCCCGAATCCTTTTGGATTCTGGGCCCCTGGCCTTCTCTATCTCTTACTTATCCGATAGAGCTCCAGGTTCCAGAATCCCAATTTGAATACTTGGTCGCAAAATAGGTAAAGCCCCAATTTGCTGACTCTGATGCAGTCCATGTGGCAGCCAAAACATTGACAGCCGAAATAGGACGAAGCGCATTGCGATTCGTCTTCAACGTACTAGTGATCTGCATCCGGCAAGGGTAGGTGACGGCCATCAGTGCTCGCAACCTAATTTCCAGAAAGGCCGGCGCTTGCAATAAATGGGCTCGCTTCGCCCGCGTAAGAGAGGTTTAGCTCCCGTTTCGCCCTTGTGACGCCTACATAGAAAAGGCGGCGCTCTTCTTCAGTAGATGATCCTGGCCATGGCAGATATCGACTCGAAGCGCCCACTAAATAGACGTATTCCCACTCCAATCCCTTAGCGCTATGGAGCGTAGCCAGAGTTACACCAGGCAGATCTGGCGGATTATTCTGTTCTGCGCGATCCTCTAATTCGCGAAGAAATGCGCGCATCGAATCAATTCCTTCATTTGCCAATTCCTGCGCTAATTGAATAATCGCTCTTGCGTATTTATCGCCATCGCCAAATTGTTTAAGTAAATCACGTAACTCACTTAGCCAATCAGAGGTCGCAAGAACAGATGCGCTACGGATTGCCGAAATCATGGCTCGGACATCACTTCGTTCAAAAAATCTCTCAGCAGTTCGAATTTGATTTTCAATTCCTGCGCCGAAAAGTGCTTTTTCCAAATCTTCTAATTGAGCATTGGTTCGAGCAAGAACTGCAATCTCATGCGGTTTACTTCCAGATTCTATTTTCAATCTGAGTGAATCCACGATTGAATTAATTTCTTCGCTCTCGCTCTTGAAACCAGATGTTGCTGGTTGATTACCGTGCGAATTGACGGCTTCCAAATCATGACCAAGTTCACCGCTGCGCAAAATGGCATTTGCAATATTTATGATCTCAGGAGTAGATCGATATCCGGCGCTCAATCGAATCACTTCAGCATCGGGAAAGCGCTTTGTGAAATTAAGTAAGAATGCTGGAGTGGCGCCTGCAAAGGAGTAAATGGTCTGCGCTGGATCTCCAACAACACAGATATCACTGCGCTTTCCGAGCCATAGATCTAAGAGCCGTTGCTGAAGCGGAGACACATCCTGATATTCATCAACTGTAAAATAGCGATACTGATCCCGAACTCTATCTCGAATCTCTTTTACCTCTTCAAGCATTCCAACCGTAAGTAATAAAACATCTTCAAAATCAATTGCACGCTCTTGCCGTTTGAGACTTTCATAAGATTCATAAGTACGAGCAATGTCTTCGAGATTCAATTTGCTTCTTGAAGTAATGGCGCGGTTATTGGCCAGCGCTGCTTCCACATATTCATCACTGGGAATCTGTAGGACTTTCGCCCATTCAATCTCACTTGAAATTTCACGCAATGCGGCTGGCGACTTAGTAAGAGTTATTCCTGCTCGATCAAGCGCCTCACCTAAAAATGCGCTTTTGCTCGTTAAAAGGGCGGGAAATCTCCCACCCAAAGCTTCTGGCCAAAAATAAAGTAATTGTTTTAGTGCAGCTGCATGAAAAGTCCTGGCAGCAATTGCTGGAACTCCAAGTGCACGAAGTCGCGCCCGCATTTCACCTGCAGCACGTGCCGTAAATGTCAGCGCAAGAATTCGATTTGCTTCAACGATTCCAATATCTACTGCATACGCAAGTCGATGAGTAATTGCTCGAGTCTTGCCTGTTCCGGCACCAGCAATAACGCAGACTGGGCCGCGAACCGCGGTTGCAACCGCTCGCTGCTCTTGATCTAGCGCTGCCAGAATTTCATCAGCTAATTGCGCCATGTCTCCATGCTTACTAACTCAGCTTTAGCTTGCGGCCCGTACCAAGCATTAATCATTGCTCGCGCAACCGAGATTGACGGCGGTAAAAGTAATTCTTTCGCCGCAACCTTCTTCTTTATCTCACTTCGATCCAGCCAAATTATTTCTTCAATCTCATCCCCATCTGCCTTTACTGAATCTGGATTTGAGATGATCGCTTCAAATGCGATCATGATTGATGCCGGAAACGGCCAGGGTTGCGAACCCAAATAACGCATCTCTATGACATGGCCACCGCATTCTTCTGCTACTTCTCGAATCACGGTACTTTCAAATGATTCACCAGGTTCAACAAATCCAGCGAATGTAGAGAATCTCTTTGCTGGCCAGATCTTCTGCCGCCCTAAAAGAATTCGATCTTTTGAATCTTTTACTAAAACAATAATTGCGGGATCAGTTCTTGGATGATGTTCCGCTTCACATGACTGGCATTTTCTAACTGCTCCACCCATTGTTGAAATAGTTGCGCTGCCACATTTGGCACACCTCTGATGCGCTTGATGCCACTGCGAAAGTGCCAATGAATGAACTGCGGCGCCAATATCTAGAGAATTTAGTTTCGCTCCTATGGTTCGTAAACTTTCATATTCATCTGGATATTCTGCGGGTGCATCACCACGATGAATCAAGAAATAAGGAACTTCTTTTGAGTCTAACCCTAGAAAAAATCTATCTGTAGGAGCGTTAACAACCTCGGTAGCGCTCAAATAATGAAGGGCTCCTTCCTTACATTTAAATCTATCGCCCAACATTTCGATAATCCGCGCCTTCTGCCAGAGTCTTTCCAATTGCGCAGAATCGCTACGCAGATGTCCTGCGCGATCAAGTTCACCTCTGGAAAGCGGTAGGTCTAGAAGCATGGGGCGACCTTACTAGCCACCTCAAAATCCCTCTAAAAATAATAGCTTCAAGTATGTAGCCTTCCTCGCGTGAGAGCTGGGTTAACGATTACTTCGTGGAATTTGTTGCACGGTATGGCAATTCCGCCTAGTGAAACCAGATTAAGTGATGCACTAAAAAAATTACATAGCGATGCCAACAGTGATGTAATTGCAATTCAAGAAGTCGATGTTCATCAAGATCGTTCTGGAAATGGAAATCAGGTCCGCGAAATAGCAGAAGGTATCGGTGCGCCACATTGGGCCTTTGCACCTGCTATGTACGGAACACCTGGTGAAAAATGGCATGGCGTTACTGAAGAAATTGTCTTTGATAATCAAACTCCAATTCCACCAGATGCGATGTACGGAATCGGTATTGTTTCTAAAGTTCCAGTTAAGAGATGGCATCGTATAAATCTTGGTAAGGCCCCGCTTGGAATGCCGCTACTAGTACCAGGAGAAAAACGCCCAAAAATGATTTATGTCTCTGACGAACCGAGATCGGCTTTAGTCGCAGAGCTTGAAAATGGAATATCTGTTACAACTACTCATTTATCTTTTGTGCCAATTAAGAATCTTATTCAACTTAAGAAAATTGCCAGATGGGTAGAACAACTGCCGGGTCTACATGTGATGACAGGAGACTTTAACCTTCCTTGGGGTATTGCTCCAAAATTATCTGGCTGGAATGACTTAGTCAAAGGTCCTACCTATCCATCCTGGAAAGCTAATATTGAATTTGATTACATCATGAGCAAAGAAT
>JACCEE010296478.1_pt1 | contig 10339 bp, 9 predicted proteins | sample 7449931 | NCBI WGS metagenome assembly JACCEE01 (sample SAMN15323457, study PRJNA562643) | freshwater metagenome | isolation source: river surface water | place: USA:Blue River Watershed | collected 2017-08-19 | reverse complement strand
GGTAGGTGAGAGTTCCTTGAAGCTCAAAACTCTGGCGATACCATCATCTAACTCAACGCCTTTGGTGAGAGTTTTTTCAACGCCTACTGGCAACTTACCTTCGAATTGGATTATGTAGGTTTTTTCCAGTCCGTACGACGGATGAGTTGCTCGAAAGGTCAACTCTCCATCATTTGTTAGAAGAATTAGCCCTTCAGAATCCTTATCTAGACGCCCAACATGGAAAAGTCTCTCGGTTCGCAAGTCTATAAAGTCACTCAAACAAGGACGACCTTCTGGGTCAAACATCGTTGACAGAACGCCTTTTGGCTTATGAAGTGCAAGATAAGTTTTGGTCAAAGATTGCGTGATTGTCTCACCATCAACCATTACATTAGTTTTATTCGGATCGAACTTGGCACCAAGTTCTCGGATGACCAAACCATCGACCATAACCCGACCATCTGCAATTAATTCATCTGCTCCCCTGCGGCTTGTGACTCCGGCATCGGCGATGATCTTGTTCAGACGTACTAAATCCATAAGTGGCTATCCATTCCCGACAGTCATTGTGGCGCTACAAAGCGCTCTAGAGAGAACTCTACAGTAGAAGTTGATACTTATTGTGCTGCTCTAGCGAACTAATCGACGAGTGAATCCAGAACTTCATCCAAATGCTCTAGGTCAGGCAGGTAAGGCGCCAGAGCTGGCAGGTCTTCCAATGAGTTCAAACCCAGGCGCTCAAGAAAATAGTTCGTGGTTTTATAGAGAATAGCTCCTGTTTCAGGTTCAAGCCCGTACTCCTCGACCAATCCACGAGTAACCAGAGTCTTCATGACTGCCTCTACGTTGACGCCACGAATAGCTGAAACGCGGGCTCGTGAGACTGGTTGGCGGTAAGCAATAACAGCCAGAGTCTCAAGGGCAGCTTGAGTTAGGCGGGATTGCTGGCCATCTAAAACGAATTTCTCAACAACATTGGCGCTATCTGGGTGGCTATAGAAACGCCAACCCCCTGCGACGCACTTGAGGGCGAAGCCACGATCAGCGTAACTCTCTACCAATTCAGCTAGCGCGGCCGATACTTCGTCCTGGGTCACCTCAAGAACCGTGGCGAGGGTCAATTCGTTCACAGGCTCGTCAACGACCATCAAGATCGCCTCTATGTGCCTATGAATGTCCCTTAACTCCACCTGTTTTTACTCCTGTTCCTTGGCAACTGAGCGTAAATCATCTTCTAAAACGACAGGAATATCGAATTCATCAGTCGTTTCGATCTCCCCTGTTTCTGCTCCAGTCCAACTAATCTGGAGATCACCCAGAGCCACTACTTGGTTGAATCGTAAAGCGCCTTGTCGATAAAGATCTAAAAGCGCGAGAAAACGCGCTACAACAACCAACGTAGAAGAAGCATCTGCGATTAAAGACCGAAAACTTAACGTCCGACCCTTGCGTAAAGCCTCAACCACAAGTTTAGACTCCTCAGTTACGCTCACTAGAGCGGAGTGAAGATGCTCGATAGCCACAACGGGAGCACTCTTTGGAGTGAGTACACGCTCGGCAATGGCTGCAAAACGAGAAGGGCCAACACCGATTAGTACTTCGGGTAGCAGAGAAGCAAGTGCTGGATCCAAAGAAACGACGCGAGCGAAGGTTTTGTCGAAAGCTTCGATTCGTTGATTAAAGGTAGCCGCAATCTCTTTGAAGGCTCTGTACTGCAATAGACGAGCAAAAAGGAGGTCTCTGGCTTCTAACAGCGCGAGATCTTCTTCGTCTTCTACTTCGCCGCTAGGTAGTAACTTGGCTGCTTTGAGATCCAACAGCGTTGCGGCTACGACCAGGAATTCAGTGGCTTGATCTAATTGCCACCCTTCACCAGAGAGTTCTAGGCCCCGAATAAAGGAGATGAATTCATCAGTCACCGCACTTAAAGCCACCTCAGTGATGTCCATTTTGTGCCGAGAAATGAGCTGGAGCAGAAGGTCAAAAGGCCCATCGAAATTAGTCAAATGAACGGAGAAACCGGGGTTTTCAGGAGTCATTACCTGATCGTCGCTGTTAATTTGGGTCTCCACCTGCGAACCGTACTTCACTTTTCGCAGCAAATATACGAAGCGCCTCGCTTGCCTTGAAGGTGGCTAATGCGTAGAGTCGCCGAAAAGGAAGAAAGAGGTTTCTCGCTTGAACGCTAAATCGACATTTGAAGAAGATGTGGCTACTACCTCTTCGCTTCTTAATAAAGCTCCTTTAAGTTTTCCTACACCGCCACCGTTAACCGAACACGGTGGTGCAAAGGTCATTGCTATTTTCAATCAAAAAGGTGGAGTCGGAAAGACAACTTCCACAATTAACCTCGGTGCAAGTCTTGCAGAACTAGGTCGTCGCGTACTTCTAGTTGATTTCGATCCTCAAGGCGGTTTATCACTTGGTCTGGGTGTGAACGCACACTCACTCCCACTAGAGCAAACTGTTTACTACGCATTAATGACGCCAACTGCAGACATAGACCAGATTGTTTTAAAGTCAAGTGTTGCCGGTTTAGATTTCCTACCGGCTAACCGCGATCTTGGTACTGCAGAAACAACTTTGGGCGCTGAGATAGGTGGCCAGCAATACTTAAAGCGCGCACTTACTCCACTCAAAGAGTATTACGACGTAATCTTGATTGACTGCCAACCAACAATGGGTCAGCTCACAATCAACGCACTAGTTGCATCCGATGAAGTAATTGTTCCGCTTCAATGCGAATATTTCGCGCTTCATGGCTTCATCGAATTAAAGGGCAACCTCGACAAAGTGAAAAATTTTCTCAATCCAGATTTAAAACTTATTGGAATTCTTGCCACTATGTATGACCGTAAAACTCTTCACAACCGTGAAGTTCTCGGGGCAATACTTGAGAAATACCCGGAAGATGTTTTCGAAACAATCATTGCCAAAACGATTCGTTTTCCTGAAACAACCGTAGTCGGTGAGCCAATTACTTCATACGCTTCTTCATCTGGTGGAGCAGCGTCTTACCGCCGTTTAGCCCGTGAACTAATTGCTCGAGGAGGAGCACGATGACACGTAGAGCAAGCCTTCCTGGAGCAGATGAGCTCTTTCGCTCAACTTCGCCAGCACTAACATCAGTTAAGCAACCGGATGTAGAACCAGCTAAACCTTTGGTGGCGCCAGCTATTGCTGCACCAACTACATCGCCATCTAAAAAGGGTGTGCGAGCTATCCAGCGTCGCCGCGTTACTAGTGTTGATAAATCACCATCAGGTCGCGAAAAACACGATGAAAAAATTACTGTTTACCTATCCCCCGACGAACTCTATGATCTTGATCAAGCGCGTTTACAGTTACGAGGAGATCTGGGTTTAGCTGTTGATCGGGGCCGAATCGTTCGCGAATCAATTGCTGTAATCATTGCTGATCTTGAAGCTAAGGGTGATCAAAGCATTCTTGCCCGTCGTTTACGCGGACAGTAATTTAAAAACGAGCTCTCGGGTGAGCCATAGAGTAGGACTCACGGATTTTATCTATCGTAATCAAGGTATAAATCTGCGTTGTCGTAACTGATGAATGTCCGAGCAACTCTTGAACCACGCGAATATCGGCACCACCATCTAACAAGTGCGTCGCAAAAGAATGTCTAAACACGTGCGGAGATATACCTTCGGTTAATCCAGCTTTTTTAGCACAATCAACAACAATTTGCCATGCACTCTGCCTGGATATTCTTGTTCCCCGTTGATTGAGAAAAAGGGCCTCACTTTTACCCTTGCTATTCTTAAGTTGCAACGCAGGTCGCACCCGTACAACGTAATCGTTCAAGGCTCTAACTGAAAAACTACCCATTGGGACAACGCGCTCTTTGCCACCTTTACCCCGGAGTTTTATCACTCGAACATCATTGGATTCAAAAATATCACTCAAATCCAGTCCAACAATCTCTGAAACGCGTCCACCTGTGCTGTACAACAGTTCAAGTATTGCTTTGTTACGCAGGGAAATAATGTCATCCTCGCTAGATGATGCTTCGATAAGAGAAGTGATCTGAGCGATAGTCAGCGCTTTCGGTAAACGTAATGGAATCTTTCGAGATTCAATATCCTTCATAGGGTTATTCAATTGATGCTCACGCTCTAGATACCCATAAAATGAACGAAGCGTAGATATCACTCTATTTATCGAACTGATAGCTAAATCTTCTTTGCTTAGCTCGTTGATGAAAACATCTAATGAATCTTGATGAAAATCTATAACATCAAGAGAGCGACTTGAGAGGAATTCGGAGAATCTCTGCAGATCACGGCTATAGGCAGAAATAGAGTTATTTGATAGACCGCGTTCTATACGCGAAAAGTTTAGGAACTCTTCAGAGTACTTGTGAAAATTCATAACCGTGGGCATCCGCTACGGCCTTATATGTAACTTTTCCATCGTGGGTATTCAAACCTTTGGCTAAGTCTGGATTCTGTTTTAGAGCTTTTTCCCAACCTAAATTAGCAATTTGAATTGCAAATGGAAGAGTGACGTTGGTGAGCGCGTATGTTGAAGTTACTGGGACCGCTCCAGGCATATTGGCTACGCAGTAAAAAACTGAATTGTGGACTGTGTATGTTGGATTCTCATGCGTGGTTGGTTTTGAATCCTCAAAACAGCCACCCTGATCAATTGCAATATCCACAAGAACAGATCCCGGTTTCATTTTGGAAACATCTTTATTAGTTACTAGCTTTGGAGCCCTTGCCCCAGGAATTAACACCGCGCCAATAACTAAATCAGCATCGTAGATTGATTTCTGAATGCTGGCAGTACTGGACATCAGAGTCTTTATTCGTCCGCTATAAATCTGATCTATCTGAGCCAAACGTTTTGCTGAACGATCCAACACAGTCACATCAGCTCCCATACCCAGAGCAATAACGGCAGCATTTAATCCAGCGATACCACCACCGATAACTACCACTTTGCCAGGAGAGACACCCGGAACGCCCGCCAAAAGAACACCTCGTCCACCCTTAGGTTTTAGCAGAGCATCGGCTCCAACCTGAGTAGCCATACGTCCTGCTACTTCACTCATGGGAACGAGTAAAGGAAGAGCGCCATCTACTTCTACAGTTTCATACGCTATAGAAGTTGTTTTGGATTTAATGAGTGCATCAGTACAGGCTTTAGATGCCGCAAGATGAAGGTAAGTAAACAGAATTTGTTTTTCTTTCATGCGTGAATACTCGGCTTCGATCGGTTCTTTCACTTTAAGTATCAGATCAGATCCCTGCCACAATTCTTCTACAGAATCAATAATCTTTGCACCGGCTTGAACAAAATCTTGATTGGAAATACTAGAACCCACACCAGCGTCTTTTTCAATCCAAACAGTGTGACCATTTTTTACAAGTTCAGTGACACCTTCTGGAGTTAATGCGACTCTGTACTCTTGTACCTTAATCTCGCGGGGTACGCCTACAATCATTTTTTTCCTTTCAAGGCTATAGCCGTAGAAATTAATCCAATAAACAATGGATGCGGCCTTGTAGGTCTTGACTTCAATTCGGGATGGGCTTGCGTACCAACATAATATGGATGAACTTCTGCTGGAAGTTCCACAAACTCAACTAAATTCTCCTGTGAATAAATCCCGGAAAAAACCAAACCAGCCTCAGATATTTTGTCTCTATAGGCGTTATTCACTTCGTATCTATGACGGTGTCTTTCTGACACTTCTTTGCTTCCATATACTTGCGCCACTATCGAACCTGGAACCAAATCAGCTTTATACAATCCCAGTCGCATAGTGGCGCCCATATCTCCACTTCCAGCGACAATAGATTTTTGATCTTCCATTGTTGCAATTACATGTGTTCCAGAATCAGGCGAGAACTCAGCAGAGTTTGCATCGACAATTCCTACCATATTTCTGGCGGCTTCAATAACCATGCACTGAAGACCCAGGCATAAACCAAGAGTAGGAACTTTGTTTTCGCGGGCAAACTTCAATGCCCCGAGCTTTCCTTCAATACCTCGCACACCGAATCCACCTGGTACACAAATCGCATCCACATCTCCAAGAGCCGCTTTCGCTCCCTCATCAGTTGCGCAATCATCACTTGCAATCCATTTCAAATTCACTTTTGCATTATTTGCAAAACCACCTGCACGTAATGCTTCAGAAACAGAGAGATACGCGTCCGGAAGATCTATGTACTTGCCCACGAGTGCAACCGTTACTTCATGTTTTGGATTATGAACGATCTTAAGAAGATCATCCCAGTCCCCCCATTTAACGTCATGAGTTTTCAAACCCAATCTGCGCACAACATAGGAATCTAAACCTTCTGCATACAAAACTTTAGGGATGTCATAAATAGATGGGGCATCAACGGCTGCAACAACCGCTTCCAGATCAACGTCACACATCAATGAAATCTTGCGTTTAATGCCATCTGGAATTGGGCGATCTGACCGCAAAACAACTGCATCCGGTGCAATACCGATGCTGCGCAAAGCAGCAACACTGTGCTGTGTTGGTTTTGTTTTTAATTCTCCCGATGGTCCAATATAGGGAACGAGAGAAATATGTAAATAAAAAACATTGTCGCGACATTCTTCTTGTCTAATTTGACGGGCCGCTTCTAAAAATGGCTGAGATTCAATATCGCCGACAGTTCCACCAATTTCAGTGATAACAACATCAATATCTGAGGCGGCCATAGCCCGTATGCGTTCTTTAATCTCGTTTGTAATATGTGGAATGACTTGAACAGTTTCGCCTAAGTACTCGCCACGTCGTTCGCGGCTAATTACCCTTGAATAAACCTGGCCAGTAGTTACATTTGCCGAGCCGTGAAGATTTCGATCTAAAAATCTCTCGTAATGCCCGATGTCTAAATCTGTTTCAGCACCGTCATCAGTAACAAAAACTTCCCCATGCTGGAAAGGCTTCATGGTTCCAGGATCAACATTTAGATATGGATCCAACTTTTGCATAGTTACTCGAAGGCCACGAGAAATCAATAATCTTCCGAGACTAGATGCTGTGAGGCCTTTACCAAGACTGGAGGCGACACCGCCTGTTACGAATAAATGCTTGGTTACATGAGGTTGGCCCATGGAAGGACAACCTATCACTAAATGCTTAGTTATTCTTTCAGGCGCATGTTCAAGAGTTCTGCAGCATGCTCTTTTGCGCTTGATGAATCTTGAAGGCCCGCCAACATTCTGGCAATTTCAGATACGCGCTCATCTCCTTGAACAGAAATTACGCCACTTGAAACTACAGTCCCGTCCGAACTCTTTTGAACAACATAGTGTTGATCGCCCCATGCGGCCACTTGCGGTAAATGGGTGACAACAATTACTTGCGCATCCTTAGATAGTGCATGTAATCGACGACCTACTTCAATTGCTGCCGCACCCCCGACTCCGGCATCAACTTCATCGAATACATATGTTCCAACCGGATTGGAGGCTGCCAAAACAACTTCAAGTGCAAGCATTACGCGTGACATCTCGCCACCGGAGGCTCCTTTAGCTAAGGAAACTAAAGGTCCATCTTTATGTGTCTGCAAATACATTGAAACGCTGTCACAACCGAACGTTGTGAAATCGCCCTCTTTCAATCCTGATTCATAATTTGGTGACGCTACTTCAATCACCAAGTTTGTGTGCGGCATTGATAATGCATGCATCTCATTGGATACATTAGAAGATAGTTTCTGTGCAGCATTGGTGCGTTCCTTGGTCATTTCTATAGCACTGGCAACAAGATTCTTCTTGCAAACGCTGAGTTCTTTTTCTAGTTCCGCAATCCTTTGCTCCCCACCAGTTAAATCTTCAAGAGATGATGAAATCGTTGAGTGTTTTTGGATTACATCCCTCAGACCTTGATCCGCACTCCCTTCATTAGACCATTTCTTGATGAAAGAATTGATAGCCGATTTTCTCTCCTGCAAGAAATCTAATCTCTCTGGGTCGGCTTCAAGAGATTCGAGATAAGACGTTAATTCAGGAACAACGTCGGCTAACACAAAGAAAGCTTCGTTGAAATCATCTGAGAATTTCTCGACCTTAGAATCTTTGCTTTTAATGGCATCGAGTGATTTCTTTGCTAAAGCCAAAGCGTTTATCACGCCTCTGTCTTCGCTTTCTAACGCCTGCATCGCTTGAGTAACGGCGATACGCAACTCTTCTACTGACGAGAGCCTAGATATCTCATCATCGATTGCACCTAGTTCATCCGGCAAAGGTTTCAGTTTAAGAAAGGAATCATTGAATAACTTAAGTTGAGCCAAAGATTCCTCTCGACTTGCAGCATTTTTCTTAAGTTCGGTAATTCTACTCTTCACATTTTGGTAGGTGTTCAAATGATCCTGATAACTGGTTAGCATCGTCTCAAAGCTTGATCCGGCGTATCGATCCAATAATTCTCGTTGTTTTGATCCCTTTGCGATGTTAAGACCTGAACTTTGTCCGTGAATCTCAACCAAATAATCACTCGCATCCGATAAAACACTTGCGCTGACACTTACTCCACTCGCAACTGCCTTACTCTTTCCCTCAGTTGTCACGCTACGAGAGATTGATAATGATCCATCCTCAACTTCTATGCCTAAACTTTCGAAGCGTGCGATTTTCTTTTTTGGGATACTAAAAAGCGCACTTGCGGTTAATCTGTCTTCTCCGCTTCGTACTAAAGAACTCTCAGACTTGCCGCCCAATACCAGGTTGAGGGCAGTTAATACCATCGTCTTTCCAGCTCCAGTTTCGCCAGTAAGAACCGTGAGCCCTTTAGTAAATTCAAGATTTGCTTGCGTTATAACGCCAACATTTTTTAGATGTATTTCCTCTAAAAATGTTCTTTCACTCACCGCGCCAACCTTCAATAGGTAACTTGAACTTTGCGACCAATCTATCCGTGAAAACGGTCGACTTAAGGTGAGCCAAAATTACTCGCTCTGATTTCTTGGTTAATTCGACGTGATCACCTTTCTGAAGATCAATCTTTCTCAAAGCATCGGCCGAGAGTGAAGCATCTGTCGATTCAATTGCAATTCCTATGGTTGAAGTTGGAGCGATAACCATAGGTTTAGCAAACAAGGCATGTGCCGCTATTGGTAAGAGAACAAGTGCCTGTACTTCGGGCCAAAGGACGGGACCACCTGCAGAAAATGCATACGCAGTGGATCCAGTTGGCGTCGCACAGATGATTCCATCACAGCCCCATCTAGAAAGAGGTCGGCTATCTATTTGAACAAAGAGTTCGAGCATCGTTGTGCTTTTTCTTTCGATACTAACTTCATTGAGCGCCCACCCTTGCTCAATTATCTTGTTAGATCGCTTCACCTGAAAACTCAGCAACATACGTTCATCAAGAACATAATCTTTATTGATAATCGATTGTGCAACTTCATCAAAAGTGAAAGCGTCAACTTCGGCCATAAATCCGACGTGACCAAGGTTAATTCCAAGTAAAGGAACTTTTCTTTCTAAGGAATACTCGGCTCCGCGCAGGATTGTTCCATCTCCACCTAAAACTAGAACGATTTCAACATCTGGAATTGCGGAATCTGCCGGTGTATAAACATCTATCCCTGCAGCGGTTAAGTGATTTGTGATGGCATCCGATGCACCTTTTGCTTCTTCTCGCGAAGGATTGATCAACATTAAGATCGATCTGCGATTCATTATTGTGGACCTATCTGAATAGCTTTTTCTAAATCACTTTCAGAGATTTCATCTGCGCCTCTTTTGAGCCACAAGAAATACTCGACATTTCCAGCTGGTCCAGGAAGGGAGCTTGCAACCACGCCTTTTGTTCCCAAACCAACATCGTAAGCGCTCATTGCTACATCAAGAACCGCAGATTTTCGCAATGCAGGATCTCTAACCACTCCGCCAGCGCCTAATTTTTCTCTTCCTACTTCAAATTGTGGTTTTACCATCAATAAAAAATCCGCATCAGACTTAGAAACAGCAGATAAGGCAGGAAGTACCAGAGTGAGGGAAATAAAAGAAAGATCTGCAACGACCAAGCCAGTAGGTTCACCAACAACTTCGCCTGTGAGATGGCGAATATTTGTTCTATCCAAAACAAGAACGCGTGGATCTTGCCTTAACTCCCATGCTAACTGGCCGTAACCAACATCTACCGCTACTACTTCTCTGGCACCACGACGAAGCAATACATCCGTGAACCCACCAGTTGAAGCCCCTGCATCGAGAGCGCGAACGCCTTCTACTTTGATTTCAGGAAATGAATCAAGGGCACCCGCAAGCTTATGACCCCCGCGCGATACGAAATCATCACGGTCGCCTTGCAGAGTAATAGAAGTTTCTGCGTCAACTTGAGTTGCAGGTTTGGTAGCCG
>JACCEE010028828.1_pt1 | contig 10341 bp, 8 predicted proteins | sample 7449931 | NCBI WGS metagenome assembly JACCEE01 (sample SAMN15323457, study PRJNA562643) | freshwater metagenome | isolation source: river surface water | place: USA:Blue River Watershed | collected 2017-08-19 | reverse complement strand
CCTACATGGAGGCCACTGCTTCGCTTCCACAGAAGAGCTTGAATGTCTTTGCTCCAAGGAAGGCGAAAAATGCACCCGTCTTGATTTTTATCCATGGGGGAAGTTGGCACAGCGGTAGAAAGGAAATCTATGATTTCATGGGCAATCGACTTGCTGCGAAAGGGGTGGTGTCGGTCATCATCGATTATCCCTTGGCACCTGCCTACCAGCTCCCAGCCATGGAAAAGGCCAGTGCGTTAGCCATTCAATGGGTAAAAGAGAACATTGCTTCCTATGGAGGAGATCCTTCAACTATGTATGTGTCGGGCCACTCAGCAGGTGGGCATTTGGCAGCTTTGGTAGCCATCAAGGAAGAACCATGGAAGGAATTGGGTACGACAAACCCATTGAAAGGAGCTATTTTGAATGATCCTGCAGGATTGGATTGGTATTGGTTCCTGTCCGAGCTTAAGGAAAAATACAACAAGGAAGATAATTACGATGCTTTTACCAGCGATCCTGCGGTTTGGAAGACCTATTCGCCCATATATTTTTTAGGAGAAAAAGAGATCCCAATGTTGGTCCTTGAGGGTGAGCGTACTTATCCGGGCATCAAGCTCACTGTAGAACGTTTCCGGAAGGCGGCAGAAGAAAAAGGCTTGCAGCTAGACTATTCCTTTTATCCCAAAACAAAGCACATTCCCATGGTAACCCAGTTTTACTTTCCTTGGAGCAAGGGATACAAAGATGTGTTGAAGTTTATGGACGTAGGGCAGTAATTTGGACAGCTTTGGCCGCTTCCAAATTTTTGATAAACTTTAATTGAGAAGTCGCTTTGGTGGCTTTTTTAACGAATGAAAACTAGAGCACATTTCCCCATTCTTTTAGGTATACTCATCCTATCGCTAGGAGGCTGTTCCCTTTTTTCGGAGGAAATTCTCTTAGAAGATGGAAAGAATATCCGAATGGTATTTGAGGAGGGATTGCATGAGGATCCTCAGTTTAAGCTCCCCAAAGATGCCAACGGCTACTATTACATGACCTTGACTAAGGGAGGTCAGAACATACAGCGAATATCCATGCGGCTACTGGATGGAGATAAGGTTGTAGATACGAAGTGCTGTGGACCTCGTCAAAAAATAAGCTGGAGCAGCAATCGCTTCTGGTGGATTCTGGCAGGAGATACAGTTGCCAATATCACCAAAACCTACTTCAACGAATTTACTGGGCAACTCCAATACTCCAACCTGCCACCCTTGATCAATTGGAAAGATGAATTGGTGCCTACCGTGAATTCGGCTTCCTATACGGATGAATCCACCGGTCGTACCAGTACCGTGATCGCACCCATTGGAAAGATGAAGGGGGATACACTGACTGTTTATGCACGGTATTTCCATAGCATTGCGAGGTATAGGAAAAGCTCCAGTTTTTATACCCCTGAGGGATCTTTGGAAATTGTGGATTCTGTAAAAATTATACTGAGATAATTGAGTTCAATCGGTAGCGAAGGAGAGTTGATTTTTGGCTCTCGAATCCGCTTTTGAATCCCAAAAAATCTCCTAGTTTTGTGTAGGACTCACCCTCCTTTTTTAGCTCACTTGCCCTTTTCTTACATGCGATTATTACACATCCTCGGCTTTGTGTTGTTTTTTGTATGGAGTTCCTGTGCTCAGGAGGAGCCATCCCCTCGCTCCGGTGTTCAATCAGAGAACTATACCCCTCAAGCCTCACTTGGGTACATCATCCGGCACAATTATTACACCCTTTCCTATTCCAGTACACATCGGCAGGCGGAGTTTGCGGCCTACTACCTCAGTCCAGCGAGCATCCGAGGAGGCCAAGCGCGCACGGATGATTTCAGGATAGATCCGAAGGTGAAGTCCAATCCGGTCAAATCAACCGAGTACCAGGGTTCGGGCTACGACCGGGGGCACCTTTGTCCTGCGGCCGATATGGCCTTGAACTTGACGGCCATGTCGGAGACCTTTTACATGTCCAATATGTCTCCGATGACCCCGGCATTTAATCGAGGGATTTGGTCCAAGTTGGAGGATTGGGTAAGAGATGCTGCCTTACAAGAAGGGGGACTCTATGTGGTTACAGGTCCGGTCCTTTCCAAATCTTGTGGAGCGATCAAGCAATCCATCCGGATTCCATGTTCCTACTATAAAATTGTATTTAATGGAGGATCCAATCCCAAGATGCTTGGATTCCTGCTTTCCAATGCGGGGGCTTCCGGCTCGGTTCAGCAATTCGTAGTCACGATTGATGCCCTTGAGCAACAAACAGGCATTGATTTTTTCCCACAGCTCGACAACGCTTTAGAGCAAAGTCTGGAAAGTAAGGTAAGTTTGAGTGGGTGGAGGTTTTGATTAAAACAAATAAAGTTTTTTCTTGAATTTCCCTTCATACTTTTCTGACCGTCCCTTCGGTTGAACATGAAAGGCAATAATCCTTCAATCAGTATAATTAATCGTCCTTAACGCATCGACAACTAAAGCGTGAGCTCACATAATTATTTAGTTGTATTTGGGGACTTGATGAAAACATTAGTTCGTCACTGGTATTCTTGAGGGTATAGGTCGATAAAGTTGGATAGGAAAGAGAATAATCAGCAGCGTAAAATACTGCGATAGAATCCTGCTTAATTACTTTTAAAGCATTGTTTTCCCAAAAATCTATTCCATTGGGAACTGCATTAAATCCAATATTTTTCTTAGTAGGCCCATTCCATCCCTTAATCCCTGATTTTTTAAGTTGCTTGCCAATAGTCTTTAAATCCCCTCCTAAATAGCGAATTAATTTATCCCAATCGGCTTTTGATGACACATGCCAACCTTTAGGACACAAGACATCATAAAAAGCCTTTGAATAATAAAGCTTACCCGAGGAGGATTGAATCCAGTAGGGGTTTTCAATCCCATTTTCCCATTTGGATACATTCAAATTTTCCGCCATCCAAACCTGTTCTCCAATGGTTATTGTTTCATAAATATTACCATCAATGTCTTGTACTGTTAGTGTGGGTTCTTCCAAAGAATTACTGCACGAAGAAAAAACAAAGAAAAGAAGTAAAACAAGTGGTTGACTTTTCATAAAGGAAGGAGACAAGGGTAGGCTTACTGGTAAGGCGAGTTAAAAATAGGGGTTAAACCTTGAAAAAAATCGAAGCCAAGGAAAAAGTCAAACATTGAAGCGGCACTAATTAATTGCCGCTTTTAACTATCCATCTCTTTTCAAACTTTTTTCCTCTCCATTGGTTTCCTACATATGAAAACTCTTATTTGGATAGCAGGTAGCGTAATCATTCTTGGTGGAGTGATTTCTTTTTTCTCATTTCGGTTTAAAGGCATCGAAACTCCAAACTATAAAGTCATTAAAACTTTGGGGGATGTGGAGATCAGGGAGTATCCCCAAATGATTCTCGCACAAACCAAGTTGGGCGGCAAGCGCTACGATACCAATGGAAACAATGGATTTGGAGTGGTGGCCAACTATATTTTTGGTGGAAATCAGCAAAAGCAGAAGATTGCCATGACCGCTCCCGTGATCATGAATATGTCCGATACAGATGCGTCCATGTCTTTTGTGATGCCCAGTCAGTACCAACTATCAGACCTTCCTTCGCCCAACTCCACTGCAGTTTCTCTGGTAAGTCAAGATTCTATGAAGCTGGCAGTCTTGCGATTTGGGGGATTCAGTTCGGACGAGAAAATCGCAAAATATGCCCAAATCCTAACCGAGGTCCTCGAAAAAAATAACATCCGTACCAAAGGATCCCTTTTATTTATGGGTTACAATGCCCCTTGGGATGTGATCAATCGCCGGAATGAGGTGGCTTTTCAGATTGAACCTTCCTCTGATTGATTTTAGTCGGTTATTTATACTTTGATTCTTTATGACAACTACAAACGAATTCTTAGAAAAATGACTTTTTAAGCTTTAATGCTGATTTTTGGAAAGTAATTTCTCTCTTTCCAGGGTCAATTCAACCAAGGTTTCTTTAATTAGTTTAACCATCCGTTCATTTGTTTCTGCATCCTTTACAGCGATCCTTACAGCTTGCTCTCCTATATTCTTTCCCATATTGCTGACATCACGTAAATAAAGATTTTTTTGTCGACACCCTTCAATAAAATCCTTTACCGAAGGTGCGTTTGCTGGTAAAAAGAAGAGTAAAAAATTGGCTACCCCATTGATAATTTCAGTTATTCCAAGTTCCTCCAAGTCTTGTTTTAGTTTTTCCCTCAACCAATGCGTGGTGGCATACTGCTGTTGATAATATTTTTCATCGCTGAATGCCGCAATGGCGGCCGCTTGTGCGGGTAAACTTATAGCCCAAGGAGGAGAATATTGTTTTAAAATTTCAATCAGATGGGGAGAACAGCATAAATAAGCTGACCTTACTCCACTCAGTGCATATACCTTACTCATTGATTTGCAAATAATTACATTTTCAGTAGTTACTGCAAACTGCTCTAAAGATTCATTTGATCCTACATACTCCACATAGGTTTCATCTATCCAAACCTTTGTTGATAGGGGAACTTGCAATAAGAGGTCTTCCATTTCCTGTTTGGAAAGATGTACTCCTGTTGGGCTATTAGGATTGACTAGAATCACCATGTCGTATCCTTTCTTTATTTCTTGGAGAAGGTCTATCGAATTGACTTCAAATCCCTTTTCTCGATAAAGATTAAATCGACTTATTTTACAGTGAATTACTTTTTCCAACACATGTATGTATTCCCCATAGCAGGGGTCAAGTAGTAGCACCTTAGAGTTTTGATTCAAAAAACAGGGCAACGAAAGAAAAATGAGATCGGAAGAACCTGCTCCTGGCAAAATTTGCTGCTCATGTATTCCCCTTGAACTCGCTATCACTTTGACTAGTCCTTCAGCATGAGTTGGTGGAGATGTTTGCAGTAGAAATTTTAAATTCTCCTGAATGGCTGTTACAACCTTAGGGGATGGAGGAAACCAGGCGTCTAAAACATCGGCATTAATGATTTGAGTAGCCTTGTCCAAGGTTTGCAAATCTTCTCCTATGTCCTTAAAAAATGAACCTCCATGGTAGCAGGCAGCAGGAGCAAAAAAAAGATAGGGAAGCTGCCAGTCTATTTTTTGCTGGATCGCCTCATAGACGGATCGATTATTTGCTACGACTTGTTCAAAATCTTCTGTTGAAGCCACCGCCAATTCGTAAGATACTTGGCCGGACACCGTACTCAAACCCAAGGGTTTTAAACCTGCTTTTCGATACATATTTAGTAGATCTGCACGGCAAATAGCCACTACATATCTACCTCCATGCGATTGGACCCAGCGAAACGCTGCAAACATTAAACTCAGTGCGACATAACTGGATCGATTTTTATTTAGAACAGTTAGTAATCGTATTTCATATAAATATTCATCAAAAGCAAAAGGTATTTCCGAACGCGAAAAATACTTTTCTACCGAATACTTTTTAGAATTAGGAGAGGTAATACTTATAAATCCAATGATCTCATTTTCTTGTTTGGCTACGATGTAATTATTTTCCGAATCGAGGGTATCAGAAAGTTGTTGATTGGAATTGGTGCTGTGCTGATGGAGTTCCTCCGCATAGATGGAGTGACGTAGTGTATAGATTTTCTGTCTGTCCTGATTAGAGGCAATCGCTAAAACTATTTGTTGATTTTTCATCTCAATGGTATATAACATTCATTTTTTTTAGAAAAATCTCTAATCCTTCAACTCTTAATTAACGCAAAAAAAATGAAATCAAAAAGTCGTCTGAATTGTATCGAATTCCCACTCCGCAGTCTTCGATTTAAATGAGATTCTTAATTCAATTTAAGGTGCTCAGAAAAGACATCTCAAAAATCTCTATTAAATGCGTCTTTCTAGAACGGAAACTCGAAAAAAATCCAAATTGAACACCTATTCTACAAATAATTATAGTCCACCAGGAGGCTTTTCTCATTGGTGGACTTCTTCAAATTTTAGATAGAATTAAGTTGGAAAATTTCAAAAATCTTGAGTGCATATTTGTTACTGAAAGTTATTAAGCTCCTGCAGACAAACGACTTAAACTAAGTTATTTCACCTATTAAATTCTATTTTGATCCTTTTCCTTGTTCATAGATTGCTATCGCTTCTGGTAGCAATGAATTAAGTCGTTCCATTCTTTTAGTATGTCCTGGATGCGTAGACAAAAATGTCAATCCATCATCTTCAGAATCTTCGGCCATTCTTCCCCAGAATAAGGGTGCTTCTCTTGGATCGTAACCTGCCTTTGCCATAAAAATCAAGCCCATTCGATCAGCTTCTAACTCATGTTTTCTAGAAAAACTAAGCAATTTGAGGTCAGAGGCGATTCCGATGGAAAGGAGTAATATTTCTTGGGTAAGGGTAGGGTCTTGACCCATGGCAAGGTCTATGGTGCCTACACCTAGTTCCATCAGGATTTCTTGTGACATTCTCTCTCCCGCATGATTGGCTACGGCATGGGCTAATTCATGCCCCATAATTACCGCTACCCCCGTTTCATCCTTGGTAAATGGCAAAATCCCAGTATAAAATGCAACCTTTCCTCCTGGCATACACCAAGCATTCACTTCCTCATTTTCCAGTAAATTAAACTCCCACTCAAGTTCGTTAACTAACGAGTCATAGCCCTGCTCTTTTAAATACAACTCTACCGCTTCAGCCATTTTATTGCCCACTTTCACTATTTCTTGACCTTCTTTGGTAGATGTCAATACCTTACTTTCCTTCAATGATTCCTTGTACTCATCTTTCACCAACGGCATCAAATCTTGGGTGGTAAAAATGGCTAGTTGACTTCTTCCAGTCAAAGGAACTATGGAGCATGACGCATATAAAAATGCAGTCAAGAGAAATAGAATTGATTTTTTCATAGAATAGTCTTATTTAGCCTTACTAAATGTAACAAAAAGAAGTAAAGCTGCAAGAAATTCTTTAATCCAGGTTATAAATAGATTTTTTAAAAATATGCTTGAGGATTATTAATAGTAAAAAAATAAGGTTTGTAGTTTAATTTAGTGAACAGAGTACCGTGGACTTAATCCTGCCTATCAAAAAAAACGCCCAATAAATTCAAAATCGAAAATTTATTGGGCGCTTCAGAAGGAGAATTTATTCTACTTTGAAGGCATAATTACCATCTTCGTCGATGTAAAGCGTTAAGACTGAAACCTCACATAAGTCAATTTCATTGATGTAGATGTATTCCTCTTCCGATTCGTCATGGGTCAACCTGAGATCCCAGATGCAGAGGGTCTCATCATCAACATATTCGAATTTAATGGCTATGATATCCCCATCTTCTACGATATCTGCAGGAAGGATGTCCTCACCCCAATCTTGCGTATTGGTTTCTGTCAAATACACAGCATAAAAATCTTCGCCTGTGTTATTTACCAATTTAAAATCTAATACAGTCTGTGCCTGAGTCCAAGTAGTAGCCGCAAAAACTAGGGCTACAAGAAGTAAGATGTGTTTTTTCATGTTGTTCTGATGTTTGAAAAGGTAGAATTAGTTTAAAGATTAATTTAATTATTGCTTAAGTTCCTTCAATGTAATTTTAAATAATCAAAGTAAAAGCAAAGCCTTGTTTTAATTTTTTGAAAATTAGTCACTTAACGAACCGTTACCATTTTTAGTACCAGAAGAAAAAGAGTCGACTTTTCAATCGGATTAGTTTAAAAAATATTGTTAATCCAAAGAAGCGACAAAATTGGTAGAGCAATACGAGGGTGGACACAAGTCTGGCTCCTTTTTGATTCCTAGAAAAATGTTATTGGAGATTTTTCACAGATTGAAATTGAAGTGGTGTATTTAGGGCTTTGACTTTTTCACCAATTAATTAAAAAGAAACAGATACAACCGGTACACTCAAGAGTATTGAAATGCTAAAACCAGCGATAATTATTGCACCTAAAACTATAGCGAATTGTAACTTTTCCTTCCGAATAACTGAAGTAATACCGAGCATGAACAAGGCAACTGCTAGCAGAGCGGTTAGCATTTGAAGGCGATCACTGTATTCGTTTGAAACCTCATATTCATTTAAAGATTGAATTGCTTGGTCGAATACTTCCTGTTGTGGTAGGTATAATGTATCCATGTAGGATTTACATTCTGCCAATTGACTTTCTGGATTCTCTAGAAGGCAGGGTAGTGCAAGTTCAAATAGTTCTACCGACCCCGCTGAGTAGCCAGCGTTAATGTCACCACCTTGGCTAAGGGTTGTTTGCTTTTCTGTCCAAACTACCAGATCCGTCCGGTATTTAAGTTCTGAGGTCAAATAAAGGTTATTTGAATTATTAAGGCCCTCCATGTAGAAAGCCAAGGATTTATTGGATTGCCCACTATGCAACGAGGATTGAACACCAGCCCATGCAGTGATAACGGAGATGACGCCAAGCAGCGTAACGATGGTGATTTCTTGAGAGAGTAATTTTACAATTTTGTCCATGGTGATATTTTAATAGACTTAATGAGTGAAGATTTCTTCTACCTGCCAATAGCCTCCGCCCTTCCTAAGGATTTCAACTAAGTTTTTACACTAGCGATTTAGGTAAATATGCTAATTTAAACTAGTATAAAATCTTTTTATTTGGGACCTAAAGGTACTTTTTGATCGAATTATCCCTTTCCATATTTACTGATCGAAAAATTATCCATGGAAATAAGTTTGATGCAAACAAAAAAGGAGCTACGATTTTTGACTTCGTAACTCCTTGCTAATCAAGTCGGGGTGACAGGATTTGAACCTGCGACCACACGCCCCCCAGACGTGTACGCTACCGGACTGCGCCACACCCCGTTTCAGGGAGGCAAATTTAGAACTTTCTTGAATTTTTTCCAGTCTTACCTCAAGAATCCCAAATTCCACATACTAGAGTATTCATTTTCAAGAAAATAAATGCCGCCGCTTAAGAAATCAGTGTTTTTCAACTTGGAATCCCAGCTTTTTCCCAGCTTAAAAAAATCAAAAAAAGGGGACAAAATTGAACTTGGCAAGAAGGGTATAAATCGTATCTTTGCGAATTATTTAGAAAATCTAACACTGAATCCGACTAGTTTATGGAACAAGCGCTGATTTATTTAGTCCCTGCGCTGGGACTGGTAGGCCTACTCATCATGGCAGTAAAGTCTGCCTGGGTGACCAAGCAGCCCACAGGGGATAAAAACATGGTGGAACTTTCTGGCTACATTGCCGATGGTGCCATGGCATTTTTGAAAGCAGAATGGAAGGTGCTTTCCTACTTTGCTGTAATCGCAGGTATCGTCTTGGCTTGGTCCGGGACCTTGGTACCCACTTCTAGCCCAATTATCGCCGTATCGTTCCTTATTGGAGCATTTTTCTCTGCACTAGCAGGATACATCGGCATGAAAATCGCCACCAAAGCCAACGTGCGTACCACGCAGGCGGCTCGTACCAGCTTAAAGCATGCCCTAAAGGTATCCTTCACTGGAGGATCTGTTATGGGTCTTGGTGTAGCAGGTCTAGCTGTGCTGGGCTTGGGCTCCCTATTTATCGTATTTTACCAACTCTATGTGGTATCGGTAGGCGCAGGTGTGAACGGAATAGAAATGGAAAAAGCATTGGAGGTCCTTGCGGGCTTCTCTTTAGGTGCTGAATCCATTGCACTTTTTGCTCGCGTGGGCGGTGGTATCTACACCAAAGCTGCTGACGTAGGAGCTGACCTAGTAGGTAAGGTTGAAGCAGGTATCCCTGAGGATGACGTGCGTAACCCAGCCACTATCGCGGACAACGTGGGTGACAACGTAGGTGACGTAGCCGGTATGGGTGCCGATTTATTCGGTTCTTACGTGGCAACTATCCTTGCTACCATGGTATTGGGTCGTGAGATTGTATCTGTGGACAACTTTGGCGGAATCGCTCCAATCCTATTGCCAATGGTATTGGCAGGTCTAGGAATCATCTTCTCCATTATGGGGATGGCTTTTGTGACGATCAAAGATGATAACGGCGACGTACAGAAAGCCTTGAATATGGGTAACTGGTCTTCCATTGTGTTTACTGGTATCGCTTCGTTCTTTATCGTGAAGTACATGCTTCCTGAGACACTCTCCATCCGTGGGTATGAATTCACCAACATGGACGTGTTCTATGCCATCATTCTCGGCCTAGTAGTAGGTACCTTGATGTCTATCATCACCGAATATTATACAGCGATGGGCAAGCGCCCAGTGGTTTCCATCATCAAGCAGTCTGCTACTGGACACGCAACCAATATCATTGGTGGTCTTTCTGTAGGAATGGAGTCAACCGTACTTCCTATCCTAGTGTTAGCAGGAGGTATCTATGGGGCGTATGAGTTT
>JACCEE011576912.1_pt1 | contig 10342 bp, 7 predicted proteins | sample 7449931 | NCBI WGS metagenome assembly JACCEE01 (sample SAMN15323457, study PRJNA562643) | freshwater metagenome | isolation source: river surface water | place: USA:Blue River Watershed | collected 2017-08-19 | reverse complement strand
GATACGTGCGATGAAATCCTAACACAATTGAGTAAACGCACATTCACATCAATAGCATCAGAATCGAAATTGAAAATGCCCAATCTAAATAGTCTGGTTGACGAACATTTAGAGTTTAAATTACGAAGGTTGATGCAATCGTGGAAATCGCAAAACCTACCACCGGTTGTAACTCACAATATGATAAATGACGATAAGGATGAAATATTGAATTATGTTCGAATGGCTGGTTTAATAAACAGACCGGAAGACAAAGTTAAAGTTGTTTATCATCCCGATTTCTTATCACAAACAAATCCTTTATTCCGAATGGACTACGGACAATTTGTTCGAGGTTGTAATTTAGGTGTTTTCCCTAGTTACTATGAACCTTGGGGATATACACCGCTGGAATGTTTGGCAAGTGGGTTGCCAGCTGTAACCAGCGACCTGTCTGGATTTGGAGACTATGTGTTAAATAATGTTAAAGATTATCAAAATAATGGAATATTTGTTAATCATCGACGCAATCGAAATTTCAATGATGCTGCACATGAATTAACCGAGCAATTGTTTAGTTTTGCAACCTTGTCGTTGCGTGAACGTATTGCCTTACGCAATAGAGCTGAAGAATTATCATCAATGTTTGATTGGGAAAAACTCGGTCAATATTATGATGAAACATACAGGAAAGTGTGTGGCGGTTGATAATATAAAATAAAAATACAAACAAATATGTCGCAGAGCGAACAGAAATTTATTGATTTAGATAAGGTTATAAAAACCAAAGCCCCCAAATTATATAAATATATTCCGGGTTTTGCGTTACGTTACTTGAAACGAATTGTTCATCAGGACGATTTAAATCGAGATTTACAAATATTGAAAGATTATCATGGCGTTGAGTTTTTTAAGAAATTTTGCTCAATGATTGACTGGAAAATAGAAATTGTCGGCGAAGAAAATATACCTAAAGATGGGAAATTTATATTTGCATCAAATCATCCTTTGGGAGGACCCGATGGCATTATTATTATTGCCGGAATGTCGCGATATTATGCTCATGTAAAATTTATAGTTAACGATCTGCTTATGTATTTGCCCAATGTTGATAGCGTTTTTTTACCTGTCAATAAATTAGGTGGCAATTCTAAGGAATATAAGATGATCATCGATGAAGCTTTTTCAAATGAAGAAAATCAGATATTAATATTTCCTGCAGGTTTAGTCTCGAGAAAAATAAAAGGGAAAATACAAGATCTTGATTGGAAAAAGACATTTATCAATCAAGCAAAAAAATATCAGCGTGATGTAGTCCCCGTTTATATCGATGGCAAAAATTCAAAATTCTTTTATAACTTTGCATTGTTACGAAAGAAGTTGGGGATTAAAGTTAATCTGGAAATGCTATATCTCGTTGATGAATTGTATAAACACAAAGGCGATACATTCCGAATAATAATAGGAAAGCCAATTTCTTATAAAGAATTTGACGATACAAAAAAAACTGAGGCTTGGGCGCAAACTGTTAAGCAAGCAGCATATGAACTTGCCAAATAATAAATAAAATGAAAGAAGTTATATCTCCCATATCTAAAGAATTAATAAAAGCTGAATTAACACAAGAGCGTTTCTTGCGCGATACTAATTTCGGTTCTAATAAAATTTATGTTCTCACACACGACAATGCACCCAATACTATGTTGGAAATTGGTCGTTTGAGAGAATTGACATTCAGAGCTGCTGGCGGTGGAACAGGGAAAGAAGTTGATATTGATGAATTTGATACCGCGGAGGTTCCTTACCAACAATTAATTGTTTGGGATCCTGAAGCTGAAGAGATTCTAGGTGGGTATCGATATATTTTTTGTCGTGATACTCGTGATGAAAACGGGGAATATCATCTTGCGACTACCGAATTATTTGATTTTTCAGACGCCTTTAAAAACGACTATTTACCGTATATTTTAGAATTAGGCCGTTCTTTTGTACAGCCTGAATATCAGTCAAGTAAAGCCGGAAGAAAAGGATTGTATGCCCTTGATAATTTGTGGGATGGTTTGGGAGCAATAGTTGTCAATAATCCATTTCTAAAATACTTTTACGGAAAAGTAACAATGTATACAAGTTACAATCAGTTTGGAAGAGATTGTATTTTATATTTATTAGATAATTATTTTGGAGATAGGGAAGGATTAATAACTCCCAAAATACCATTAACATACCACCATTCTGTAGAAGAAATTGCTAAAAACTTCGTTGGAAATAACTATAAGGAAGACTATAAAACGTTGTCGAAAATAGTAAGACAAATGGATGTATCAATTCCTCCTCTTATTAATTCTTATATTAATCTATCGCGTTCGATGAAAAGTTTTGGTACTGCGATGAATTTTGGGTTTGGTGATGTTGAAGAAACCGGAATTTTAGTAAAAATAGACGATATATATCCTGAAAAGAAGCAAAGACACATAGAGTCTTATCTTAAACAATTAAAATAAAAACATGGAAACTCGTAAAACAGTTTTATTGCCCAATGTGGGGAATGTTTTACTGGTTAAGAATAAATTATCTCGAGGAATTTCTATTAAAGTCAGACACGATTGTTCTGTTCGTGTATCTTTACCATGGCGCACCGCTTTTTCTGAAGCAGAAACGTTTCTTGTAAAAAAACAAGAATGGATTGTTCAAGCAATTGAGAAGATGAATCAGAACAAGATACAGAAGCAACGAATTTATCAGGGGAATGGAGAGAAGGTTAGCCTTTATCACATGCTTGATGTTGAGACTCACGAGTTGAATCAAATATTGATTAATGTTTCAAAAGGACGAATTCGAATTACCTATCCCTCCATACTTCAAGTCAACGATTCTCAGGTTCAAGAATCTATAAAAAAGGGAATTCTCTTTGCAATGAAACATGAGGCAAAGAATTATTTACCTCTTCGACTTCAGGAGTTGGCTTTAAAACATCAACTTTCTTATAAAAGAATAACAATCAGGGATGCAAAAACTCGCTGGGGAAGTTGTTCTGCAGATAATAGTATAAATCTCTCATATCATTTAATGAAGTTGCCAGTTCATTTGATAGATTATGTGATTCTTCATGAGTTAGCTCATACGATTCATAAAAATCATGGGAAAAATTTTTGGATATTTCTTGATCAATTATCGGGTAATCTGGCTCGTCAATTAGCTCGGGAAATGAAACAATATACAACTCACTTATAAAAAGCGTAATAAAGCTGAAAAAAATACTGTACTTTTGCGCTTTCAAACAGATAATATTCGAATATGATTCTTCAGGTAGCTTTTACAAAATTTTGGGTGCTTCATACTGAATGGGATTTTATTTTATTACCTGTTTATCTGACAATGTTTATTAGTTGGGGATATTTCGTCCAAAAAAAAAAACGAAAGGATAAGCCGGAATATCAGTATTTTCTACCGGGATTAATTTTTCGTTTTGTTGGAGTTCTATATTTCACTTATATCTATACTTTCCACTATTATGGTGGTGATACAACCAATTATTTTGAAAGTGCTCAATGCGTTGTTCGCTTATTATTTAAGGATTTCTGGTCAGCATTGTCAATTATAAGCGGTAATTTGTCACCTGAAAATTTTTCAAAATTCAATTCTCAAACAGCTTGGCCACTTTATTATTTAAAACCAAACTCGTTTGCTGTTGTTCGGTTTTCTACAATCTTTGTTTATTTGGGTTGTTTTAGTTATTATACATCATCGCTTGTCGTTGCAACATTTACATATAGTGGTTTATGGAAATTATATCAGGTCTTTGTCAATGAATATCCAAAATATACGAAGCAATTAGCAATTGCAATTTTATTTATGCCATCAGTTGCTTTTTGGGGAAGTGGAATTTCTAAAGATTCATTTATGTTAGCCGCTTTAGGGTGGTTTGTTTATGGTTTTTATTCTATTGTTAAAAAGGGAGGCCTTGGTATCTTTAAAAATATTGCTTTAATGATATTGGGTATTTATATCATGATATGTATTAAAGCCTTCAATTTTTATGTTATGGCCATGTGTATTGGTTTGTGGTTCAGTTTTGAATTTATTGGTAAAATAAAAAATAATGTTCTTCGCGTAATGTTGTATCCTATAATATTTTCGATTGTCAGTGTCGCGGGAATGTTTGCATTCTTATATGTCAGTTCGCTTGCCGGTGATACTTATTCGTCTGTCGATGGAATGCTTGAACATGCTGTTGTTATTCAGCAAGACCTAACTCGTGACGCGTATGGTGAAAACTCATTTGACATTGGACCTTTCGAACCAACATTGGCCGGTATTTCATCTAAAATACCGCAAGCAACGATTGCTGGTTTGTTCCGACCTTTCCCATGGGAAGCTCGAAATATATTGATGGTCATTTCAGCTGCCGAAAATGTGTTCCTGTTTTTTCTAACCATCTTTGTCCTGTTCTCTATTGGTCCTTTATTCTTTTTTCGATCGTTTACCCGAAAACCATATATACTGATGTTGAGTCTTGTATTCTCCTTGTTTTTTGCGTTTTCGGTAGGACTTGTGACTGCCAATTTTGGTGCCTTGGTTCGTTATAAAATTCCATTAATACCCTTTTATGTTGCTGCAATGTTTATGCTTTATTATTCATTTAAAGAAAAGATGGAGCGAAAAAGAAATGAAACGGTTTAGAAATAGGCACTCAGTTGAATACTTCCTGTGTGAATAATTTTTGTATCCTCAGATTTTTGACCTTGGTATTCAATTCCTAAATGAAGATTCTTTCCCAAATCATTTTGAATCGTAAGTTCCCATGTGAAGTTTTTCCCGGGTAGAAGCCCTTCAAGCATTGTATAGGCTAGAGAACTGTTTGTTTCTGAGTTATATTTGATAAAAATATAGTCGCCTCGCATTGTTATTTTCCCTGTTTTATTATTGTTTATATTCCATTCACTACTAAAAGTGCGACTTTGCGAAGTAATTCCCGATTGATCTTTTTTTTGTGATATTTTTGATGAAAAATTAATCGAAAAATCGACAGATGGTTGCCAAATTATTTTCGGTTCAATATTTTGAAAATTAATCTCATAGTTTTTGTTTTCCATAAAACTAGCTTCAAGTTTTGAACTGTTGTTGCCTTTCTCAATTATCGTATTGAACGTTATTGTTTGAAAAACATCGATACGGCTATTAAGAGAGTGTTTTATCGTTGAAGTTTGTTCCCATCCATTTGAATTTAGATATCGGTTGGTTTCGTTTAGAAAGTTGTAATAAAAATTGAATTTTGACCGATTCCTGTTAAAATAAAGTGTATTTGAAAAATAGTTTGAAATACTTGTTAATGAGGTATCTCGTTTTGAATTGCTGCGAGGAAGCATATTGTTTAAAAAGGAATTGTCGAGTGTTTTAAATGAACATTTATAATTTGTAGTATTTGAAAATCGTGCAAATAGTTTCTCAATTTTTCGTTGACCGAGAATTTGTTGAGGTGTAATTATTAGTAATTCGTTAAATTGATTTGAGAATGTGCTAATGTATTCATTACTCGGGATGTACATTTTGATGTAATTAGCCTGATATTTATATTTGGCAATTTCAAATTCGTTAATTTCTGCCTTCTCGTTTTTGTTGTAATCGGTCGATTCGTTCCACATATATATTCCTTGTCCCGATGTAACTTCAATGAAAACGTATGTCTTTTTTGTTTCAAGTCCTGAACCTATTTGATAAAACATTGAAGATGTTATTGCTTTTTTGAAAACGGCAAAATGATGTTCTATTCGTCCGAGTAGATTCTTTTCTGGTTTATTGATTGATGAGTTTTCGGGATTTAAAATCCGGTAATTACATAAAACTCGGAATATGTTGTTTGGATTTTGATTGAGCCCTACCAGTGCGTTAAAATCGTAGCTTTTATATTGCTTTTTAAAATTGTTTGTGGTTGTATCTGGCAGATAATCATTTCGAGTTTCGGTGCTTATATTCCAAACCCAATTTGTACTGTCCGGTTTTTCAATGAAGATTTTGTGGCTAAAATTTCGTTCCGAAAGCAATGATAATTTTTTATTGTCTTCTACCTTTTTATTATACTCTTGATTTGTGCCTAATCCTATTCGAATTGTCTTGATTTCTTTTGATATTAGGAAATTATATCTGTTAAAAAAAGTTTTGAGTAATGTGTCAGACGAAAGCAATGAATTTCCCGATAGATTAATTGAATATCCATTCTTTGCGAAATGTCCGGTTACTGTTTGATTTGTGCCTGAATAGAAATCTGGCAAGACAAGAAGTTCTGTTTTATATGCAAATTCTCTATTTTTCGATTTTCCATCAAGACTAAGTGTTGTATGCCATTCCGATGTTTTTTTGTCATTCCATAAGTTCCAATTTCGATTAAATTCCACAGGTTTGAAATTATCAAATCCATCAAATGATTTACTTATTATTTCTTGGTTCAATGATATTTTGAGTGATCTGAGATTTGAGTCGGAACGAAACCAATGATCCAATCCTGTTTGAAGAGCAAAACCTTTATTCAAAGAATCACCAATGCTTGAAAATGTGTTTGCATCATTATCGGAAAATGATAATGCGATGTGTGAATTGGAGTTTTTCGATATCTTATATTCATTTTCAATTACAAACATTTGTTTTTTCTTCGGAGCAATCAGAACCGAAATGGGCATATAATCGCCTTGTAAAATTCCCAAGTCATTGGGTGCAATCCATTGGTATGTTTTCCCATTCGCATTGCTTTTAAACTGTTTGTAATAACCTTTGTTTGCTCCAACGTAGCTAAATGTTACCGAATACACGTTGTTTGACGATGATTGGGACAGAACATATATGTTTTTAAAAATTGTACCATGAATATTTGTATCGGTTTTGATATAATAAATTTTATTTTCATTCTTCGACGAGTCTAAAATACTGCTTTCAACGTAAGCTGTATTGTTGCCTGCTGCTTCAAGTATCTTTATTCGTTCTGAATTCAGATTCTGTTGAAGAGACTGATTCTTATTGTCTTGCTCGCTGATATAATTGATTGTCGTTTTACTTTTCCTTGATTCTATTACATTGTTACTTATGAACATAAATCGGGCATAATATTTATCCGAATATTCAAAATCGACTGTTATTCTCGAATCTTTTGTAATAAGTTTGTATGGTGTAAATGTAATTTCAGCTGAATTGTAATCAATTGTGTAGTCATAATCATCACCTCGTTTCATTAATTGGCCATTTATATAAACCTTTTCAGTTCCGGAAAGAACGATGATAAATAATTCATTATCGTTTCCAGTCAACTTATATGGACCTTGATTTCCCTCAATTCCTTGAAATGTTTTTCGACAAGTTCTGCCTTTTGAAACAGCAAATGCCGCTTCGTTTTTAATGTCTCTACCCTTATAATTATATTCGGTGATAGCCATTACACCTTGCGATTTTTTGTGATATTTCAAATATGAATTTCCAAATGGTTCAATCTCATAATCTCCAAAAATTGCACTGTTTTGTTTGTTGTAAAGTTTAATGAAAACCTTGTCAAAATCCTGTAATTGTTGCGAATTCCCTTCTGGTTGAATGGGGATATTGTTGTCAGAAATTGAGCCTTCAAGAAAAACATTATCAGAGAGTTCTCCGGTTAATTGTAAATTAAGATTTGAATTCATTATCAAATCCTGATTATTACCAACAATGAATCCCCGAGAAATACTTCCATTGGTTTCAATATTCCCGTCATCGGAATTTGTAAAATAGCTGTTTTTATTTTTAATACGAAGCGTATCTATTGCCGTACTTTTTGAGGGGCGAAATGAATGTAACGAAAATGGGTTCGTGTAATTGGATTCAAACCGACGGTACGATATTGTAATGAGGCCTCTTATTGTACGACTAAGAAAAGCAGATTTTGCATAATTAATTTCATAATCTCGATTACGTTCAAGTTCTACATTATTAAAATATATTTTTTCAGAACCATAAACAATGCTATTTGAATCAATGATTGTTGTGTCTGAAACAATAAATGTGTTTTTAAATCGAATATTTGAATAGCTTTGAGCATACGAAACACTCTGAAAACCAATAATTAATGATATGTATAATAAGCGTCTGATAACAAAATTTATTTACGAAATTACAATTTAAAATAGTGTTTAACAAAAAATTAAAAAATCCGACATTTTTTTGAAAATTATCATTGAAAAAAATGGTGTTTGAATTTGGAAATAACGTATTTTTACCTCGTTTCTATCTAATAAAAAAAATAAAAATATATACTATGAAAAAATATGTTATTACGGTAAACGGAAATAAGTACGAAGTTGAAGTAGAGGAAGTTGGTTCAGTAGTTACAAAAGCAGCACCTGCTCCAGCTCCTGCACCCAAAGCAGCTCCGGCACCTGCTTCTGCACCGAAAGCGGCAAAGGTTGAATCATCTGGAGTTTCAAAACCGGTTACTGCTCCAATGCCAGGAAATATCATCAATATTGTTGTAAAACCTGGAGATGTTGTTAAAAAAGGACAAACATTACTTGTTTTTGAAGCAATGAAAATGGAAAATGACTTAGCTTCTCCAAGCGAAGGAAAAGTTGTTGGAATCAATGTTTCAAAAGGAAGTATCGTTGCTGCTGGAGATGTACTTCTTACCTTAGAATAATTTAAAAATCATGGCTAAAGTTAAAATTACAGAAACCGTTCTTCGCGATGCACATCAGTCGTTAATTGCTACTCGCATGAAAACTGAAGAAATGCTTCCGATTGTTGAAAAACTCGACAATATTGGATATCATTCTTTAGAAGCATGGGGTGGAGCAACGTTTGATGCAAGTATTCGCTTTTTAAATGAAGATCCTTGGGAACGTTTACGTAAAATAAAATCGGTGGCGAAAAATACACCATTGCAAATGTTATTAAGAGGTCAGAACCTCTTAGGATATAAACATTATGCCGATGATGTTGTAGAGTATTTCGTTCAAAAAGCCGTAGCAAACGGGATTGATATTATACGAATTTTCGATGCTCTTAATGATGTTCGAAATATTGAAAAAGCGATTGCTGCCTGTATAAAAGAAGGAGGTCATGCTCAAGCGTGCATTTGCTATACAACAAGTCCTGTACATAGTATAGAGCTTTTCCGTAAAAATGCTAAAACGCTCGAAGATATGGGGGCTCATTCTATTTGTATTAAAGATATGGCTGGGTTGTTAAAACCTTACGATGCATATAATTTGATACAAGCAATAAAGTCTACAGTTAAAATTCCAGTTCAATTACATACACACTATACTAGTGGTGTTGGTTCTATGACTTACTTAAAAGCTGTAGAAGCCGGCGTTGATGTTATCGATTGTGCGATATCACCAATGGCGTTAGGAACCTCACAACCTGCAACCGAACCTATCGTAGCAACCTTGGCTGGAACCGAGTTTGATACAGGTTTAGACTTGGAAAAATTAAGCGAAATCGCCGAATATTTCCGTCCGATGAAAGAAAAATGGATCGAAACCGGCTTGGTCGATATTAAAGTTTTGGGTGTTGATGTGAATGCATTGAAGTATCAAGTTCCAGGCGGAATGCTTTCTAATTTAGTATCGCAATTAAAAGATGCCAATGCTTTAGACAAATTTAACGATGTATTGAAAGAAGTACCTCGTGTTCGGGAAGATTTTGGATATATTCCATTGGTGACACCAACAAGCCAAATTGTTGGAACCCAAGCTGTATTTAATGTCTTGAAGGGAGAACGCTATAAAATGATTACCAAAGAATCGAAAGGGCTTGTAAAAGGAGAATATGGAAAAACGCCGTCTCCGATTTCAGCTGAAATCTATAAAAAAATTCTTGGTGATGAATCTCCAATTACTTGTCGTCCTGCCGATTTAATTGCTCCTGAGTTAGAAGCTGCTCGTGCAAAAATTAAAGATTTGATGATTCAGGATGAAGACGTTTTATCTTATGCATTACTTCCTCAGGTTGCTGAAGCCTTTTTCAAAAAGAGAAAAGAAGGTACATTAAATACTCCAGCTCCTGATGTTAAATCTGTAGACCCTATGAAAACTACTGACAAGTCAAATGTTTCCGTAAATGATGACGAAATAACAGCAGTTATTGCTGCCGCAATTGCCGCTATTGAATCTGAAACAGGAACGAAATATATTATTAAAAACATCAGATCTGTTACAAGTCCTTGGGTAATGTCGGGACGATTTTCTCGTTAATATATCTGCTTAGAAATATAAACAAAAAAGGAGTACTTTTAAAATAAGTACTCCTTTTTTGTTTATATTTCTCTTTACTTTGAAGGTATATTCTGAAGTATTTCAACAAGGAGTTGCCAATATTTCGCAACTGAAGAAACTTGTACTTTTTC
>JACCEE010886542.1_pt1 | contig 10342 bp, 9 predicted proteins | sample 7449931 | NCBI WGS metagenome assembly JACCEE01 (sample SAMN15323457, study PRJNA562643) | freshwater metagenome | isolation source: river surface water | place: USA:Blue River Watershed | collected 2017-08-19 | reverse complement strand
TGTTGGTCTACGCCAAGGAAGGTTGATTCCAATGTTGAAATTATTTTCTCTTTTGATATTGGCGCTAAGTGCGCCTGTGCATGCTTCAGAAGGTTATCAGTGGGTGAGTTCATTAGCTCATATCATTCATTTCCCTGAACATATTATTACTTTTGCAATGATAGGATTTCTCATCATCTTATTAGGTGGAATCTATCGTTATAAACTTACAAAAGCAGCGAGTATTGTGATTCCTGATGAGGGGATCACTTTTAGAAACATTGTGGAAGCCTATGGGGCTTTTATCTATGGTCAGTGTAAAAATATTTTGGGTGAAAAATACGCTGCTCAGTATTTTTCTTATGCCGCTACCTTTTTTATAGTGATTCTTCTTTCTAACCTGATAGGTCTTGTCCCAGGCTTCTTGCCTCCTACAGGGTATTTCAGCACGACCTTTGCTTTGGGTTGTACTTCCTTTATCTATTTCAACTGGCAAGGGATTAAGACTCAGGGTTTTTGGAAATATATGAAGCACTTTGCAGGTCCTTTCTGGTACCTCGCTTTCATGATGTTCCCTCTCGAACTTCTTTCAAACTTCATCAGAGCATTTTCACTCTCTATCCGTCTTAGAGGGAATATGTTCGGTGATCATATGACTTTAACGATTTTCACTAACCTGGCTCCTTTTTTGGTTCCAGTGATATTTTTAAGTCTTGGTCTCATGGTGTGTATCATTCAAGCTTATGTCTTTATGCTTCTCTCGCTCGTGTATATTGCGCTCGCTCTTCCTCATGATGACCATGAAGAAGGGCACGCTGAACATTAATAGTTAAACGGTTTATCCTAAGGAGAAAACGAGTATGAAAATTTTTTGGAAAGTATTGTTTGCAATCAGTGCTCTTTTAATTATGTCTTGCGCTTTCGCTGAAGAAGCTGCTCCTGCTGCACAAGCAGTTGCTACTGGCATCAGTGATAAAACCTTAGTGCAAATGGCCTATATGCTTGCATTAGGTATTGCTGCTCTTGGTGGTGCTATGGGACAAGGTCGTCTTGTTGCTGCTGCTTTGGAAGCTATCGCTAGAAACCCAAGCGCTGCTGGTAAAGTTCAGATGATCATGATTCTCGGTATCGCTTTCGTAGAATCTCTTGTGATCTTCGCTTTGATTTCAAAGTTCATCTAATAAGAAATTTGAAAGTCATTCATAAAAAAAGCCCCTCAGAATTTGAGGGGCTTTTTTTATTTCACTTGTTCGAGAGTAAAATTTTGTCGTTCCTCACAGCGCTTGATGAGTTCAAGAGTCTCTTCATAGTGTTCAGCAAAAACACGAGAGGTCATTTTAGAAGCACTTTCAAGTTGTTTTCTCATGAGAGAGTAATCTGAAGCTTTGCGCTCTGCTGCCGGTGGACAAGACCAAAAATAGAGAAATTCATAAGCGATGCAATCAGGAGTAGGGGCAATTCGTCTTAAAGGATTATGAATGGACGAACCTTCTTTTTGAGGATTTTGAATATAGCCTTCATTAAGAAGCCAATCGCTATAATGATCAGAGAGCATTTTTTGCGCTAACTTATTTTCAATAAGAAAACGCGCCCCTTTTTGAGTCTTTTCCAAACCGACAGCACGAGCAAGTGTATCGTTGCTTGGCAAAAGAGAATTTTTATAATGACGAAGTTCAAAACGAGGGTCGGTGAGAAGTTTTCCTGAAACCATCGCTCCTCTAAGGTAGAGACCCTTCGTTAAGAGTTCGTTATAGAGTTTGTGAAGTTCAATCATCGCTCGGCCGGCATCATTACCCCACATAAGGATACTGTCAGAGAACATGACAACACTGATGTCATCTTTTCTTTCCTCTAAAAATTGAGAAAGAGTTTTAAATGTCATTTCATAGAAATCATTAATACGTTTATAGGCAATTTCAGGGGAGAGGCGGTAAAAACTCGAAACCCCTAGCAAGTCACCATAGTAAGTAAAATCCATAAATATCCCTACACAAGAACTGTATGTTTACCACTACTTCGTCATCTCATAAGAGAAGCTTGAGCAAATAATTCTTGAGTGTTTTTCTTATAGCAGAAGGGTCTGGTGAAAATAGCTAAAACTCTTGATATATATTCCGAAGTGATTTTTATGAACATAGAAACTTTTTATAAAATTACTTACGGGCTTTATCTCGTTTCCTCTGTGAAAGATGGAAAATATAATGCCCATGTTTCCAACACTGTTTTTCAAGTGAGCGCTGAGCCTCCTCTGTTTGCGATTTGCTCTAATAAAAACAATTTGACCACTGAGTATATGGAAGACAGTGGTGTTGTTGGGGTGAGTGTGATCCAAGAGGATGTGGATCTTCAATTTATTGGGAAGTTTGGTTTTAAGAGTGGACGTGAAACGAACAAGTTTGCTGAAACCAATTTTCTGATAGGAAAAACAGGAGCGCCACTTATCACTGACAAGGTCATCGCCTATTTTGATTGTCAAATTGAGTCGGTCGCTGATTTAGGAACTCATAAACTTTTTATTGTAAAAGTTTTAGATGCTCAAACACTTAAGGAGGGAGTCCCACCCTTAACCTATCGTTATTACCGCGAAGTTATTAAAGGGGTTTCTCCAAAAAATGCACCAACCTATCATGCTCCTAAAGTTGAAACGAAAAAAACCGAAGATAAACTTATGAAAAAATGGCGCTGCGAACTTTGTGGTTATGAATACGATCCTGCTCATGGTGATAAAGAGCACGGAATAGCCCCGGGAGTTGATTTTGATGATCTTCCCGATGAATGGCACTGCCCAGTTTGTGGTGTGGATAAATCAAGCTTTGTCCCTTTAGGGTAATCTATATTTGTGAAAGGAGAAATTTTTATGAATTTAGCTGGAACGAAAACAGAACAGAACTTACTTAAGGCATTTGCCGGTGAGTCTCAGGCACGCAACCGTTATGAGTTTGCTGCCAAGCAGGCTAAGAAAGAAGGCTTTGAGCATATTGCCGCCATTTTTCAAGAGACAGCAGATAATGAGAAAGAGCACGCTAAGCGTTTCTTTAAATTCTTAGAAGGTCGTGATGTAGAAATCACAGCAACCTATCCTGCAGGTAAAACTGGAACAACTGCAGAAAATCTTAAACATGCGGCCATGGGGGAAAATGAAGAGTGGACTAAGCTCTATCCTCAATTTGCTGAGATCGCACAACAAGAAGGTTTCCCACAAATTGCAGCTGTATTTAAACTCATCGCCAAAGTAGAAGCTGAACACGAAGCACGTTACAACAAGCTTCTTAAGAACGTTGAAGAAGGCAAAGTTTTTAAAAAGGAAAGTAAGAAGCGTTGGAAATGTCGCAACTGCGGACATGTGCATGAAGGAGAGGGTGCTCCTCAAATGTGTCCAACTTGCGAACATCCTCAAGCATATTTTGAAATCAAAGAAGAAAATTACTAAAAACGAAGGGCCTCAAAAAAAGAGGCCCTTTTTATTTTAGAGTGAAGTCTGCAATTATATCTAAAAGTTTTTGCTTCTTAATAGGCTTAGTGACATATAAGTCGCAGCCAGCCTCAAGGGCTTTCGCTTTCTCTGTCTCTAAGGCGTAAGCTGTTAAAGCAATAATCGGAGTGCGCTCAAGATTGTTTTCTTTTTCATAGAGACGAATGGCCACGGTCGCAGTGAATCCATCCATCACTGGCATGGCCATGTCCATCAAAATAATATGGTAACGCTTTTTATAGATGAGCTGGAGCGCCTGGTTTCCATTTTCTGCCGTATCAAGTTTACACGAAGTTTTCTCGAGATATTTTTTTGTAAGAATAATATTATCTTCTGAATCATCAACGACAAGAATATCTGGAGATGAATTAAGAAGAATTTTATGAACTTCGTTTTTTGTCGCAGGAATAGATTCAATGCTCGCTTCTTTAAGAGGTAGTGTAAAAATAAAAGTAGAACCCCTTCCAATTTCAGTCTGGCATCGAATACTTCCATGCATGAGTTCAACGAGATTCTTACAAATACAAAGACCAAGTCCTGTTCCTCCGTATTTTTTAGTGATGGAACTATCGAGCTGAGAAAAACAGTTGAAAAGAAGAGGCAGCTTATCCTCAGAAATTCCTATTCCCGTGTCTGTTAGGGAAAACTGAATAGCACAGGGAATCTGAGCCGTGGACTCCTTCGTCACTTTAAGAGTGATTCCACCAAGCTCCGTGAACTTTATTGCATTGGTTATAAGATTAACAAGAATTTGACGTAAGCGGAGGGTGTCACCCCAAATGGCCTGGGGAAGACTTTTTTCGATCGAAAGCTGAAAGGTCAGCCCTTTGCTGCTAAGGCGAGGAGTAAACATGGTAATGACTTCATCAAGAAGGTGCCGTAAATCGAGTGGATAATTCTCAACAATCATTTCACCTTTTTCAATTTTCGAAAAATCTAAGATATCAGAAATAATTCCAAGTAAGGCTTCGCAATTACTTTGGGCGATTTGCAAAGGTTGTTCTTGATCTGAATTGAGTTTGGTTTCTGAGAGAATCTCAATCATACCTAGAATTGAGTTTAGAGGAGTGCGCATTTCGTGAGTCATGTTGGCCAAAAAAATAGATTTTGCTTCGTTAGCCTGGATTGCTAACTGTCTGGCTTGTGCCAATTCATGCTCTACAAGTTTTCTCTGTGAAACATCACGTATGATTGCAATGGTTTGCTTAGTGTTTGAAAGAGTGAAGTTATTAAGAGAAACTTCTGCTTCAAATTCTGTTCCGTCAATCTTCTTGTGTTTCCACTCTATAATATCATGGCTTTGAGTATTGATGGATTGAAGATGTTTGATCATAGCTTCGCGAGAGCTTGATCCATCGCTCTGTGTGTCTGCTGAAAAATCAAGAACGCTTCGGTTTATCATTTGCTCTTCGCTGCAACCAAAAAGAATTTGTGCTTTTGCATTACAAGCTTTAATGATATCGCCTTCACTAAGGAGGATCGCATCAGAGGCTGAGTTGAAGAGGGTTCGATAACGGTGTTCGTTTTCTTCAAGATTTTTTTCCATGGCGACGCGGTCTGAAATATCATTGCTAACAAATAAACAGCAAGCTTCGCCTCTGAGAAAAACTTGAACAGCCGAAATTAAAATAGTACGCTCACCGTTTCCAGTTTGAACTTTGATTTGATAGTTCGAGATAGCATTGTGAGACTTGACTTGGTCGATGAGGTGAAGAATGCTTTCGCGATAGTCTGGACCAAAGCGATCAAAGATACTAATGTTTAAAACTTCATCTTCTCTTAATCCGTAAAAATTAAGATAGGATTTATTAACTTTGAGATAATGAAAGTTTTTTAAATTAATAATTGAAGCGGTATAAGGAATAGTTTCAAAAATGATTTCAAAGAGCTGTTCACCTTTAACTCTTCGCTCTTCGGCAAGACGTAGTTCGGTATATTTTTTTTGAATTTCACTATTTCTTTTTTTTATTTCTCGTCTTAGGGTCCAGTTCCAAAAAGCAATGCTGGTGATAATGAGGGCGAGAAGGCCAAAGCCGAAGAGAATATAATTGTAGTTCGTTGCGGTGTAGCTAGCAACAGGGACCCACCTTTCATAGATGGCTTCTTTTTCTTCTGTGCTTATTTGAGCTAAGGCTTTGTCTAGAATACTTTGCAAGATAGGCCAGTCTTTTCGCACGGCCATGCCAAACGAATAAGAATACTCAGCATCACCAGCAATGCGAATATTCGCTAGTCCATCAAGTTTGCTAAAATATAAAGCCACAGGAAGTTCAATAATGGCAGCATCAAGTTCGCCTGTTGAGACCATGCGGAGGGCCAGTCTTTCGTCTAGAACTTCAATCAAATTAATGCGTGGAAAGTTTTTTCTTACATGCGCAGTGATGGCGAAACCCTTCGCCGCTCCGACGTGAAATCCCCCAAGGCTTGAGAGATTAAAGTTGGATTTAAATTCTTTGCGAACAACAATGACACTTTGAACAGTCAAATAGGGGCGCGTGAAGTTCCAAAAGGTCTCGCGTTCAGGTGTTTTTTGTGCAGCTGTAGTGAAATCAATTTTGTATTCTTGAGCCAGTCGCAACACTTCCGACCAAGAGGCCATTTGAGCGACTTTGAATTTTATGCCAAGTTTTTTTTCTACAACCTTAATAAAGTCAGCACAAATTCCGTTAAATTTTCCTTCAGAATCAAAATATTCAAAAGGCGAATAACTGGGGGTTGGGGCGAGTACAATATTATCTTTATGCTCATTGAGCCACTGTCTTTCAATGGGAGTTAAAAAATCCTCGGCCAGGCAGACCTGACTGATAAGTATAAAAGATAGGAGACGAATGAAATAAAACATACATCTTCATCTTATAGGTTTAAAAAAAAGAGTGAACTAGGAATAAGTAGTAAAAACGAATTAACGTTTGAGAAAAATAATCTTCTCAAAAATTAAAAACTAAATGGTCAAATATTCTTTAATTTAAAAATAGAGTTTGGTTACATAATGATTTATGAGGATTTATACAATGAAGTTAATAGTTGTTTTTGTCGGATTAATAATAATCAGTTTTAGCTCTTACGCAGATAAGCTTGAGGCCGTGTCTGATCCTTGGTGCCCTTATGTCTGTGCTTCAGAGGAAGCAGGGGGAAAACAAGGATATTTTGTGGATGTTCTCAAAGTGGCCATGAAAAGACATAACATCGAAGCAGTTTTTAATATCACTCCTTATACGAGGGCGCTTAAAGAAACCAAAGAAGGGAAAAAACATGCTTTAGTGGGAGTTAATACTGAGGGAAAGCCTGAGTTTATGTTTTCAACTCCCTTGGGAAAAACACAATCATGTTTTTTTGTTTTAGGCGACAAGGCCTGGACATATAAAAATGCTGCGAGCCTTGCAGGAGTTCGTTTTGGTATTGTTCAGGATTACCATTACGGTGACGTGATTATGAAGTATATTGAAAAGAACAAAGACAAATCAGAATTGATTCAAATTCTTCCCACAACAACAAATCTAGATCAGAATATAAAAAAAGTTTTAAATAAGCGCATTGATACTTTTGTAGATGATCGCGCTGTCGTGGAATGGTATCTTGTCAAAAATAATCTCAAGGGCAAACTTAAGGTCGCTGGTTGTATCCAGGAGAGAGAGCTAGTGATTGCCTTTCCCAAAGTCACAAAAAAACGCTCAGAGCGCTATTTAAAAATTCTCAATGATGAAGTACGGCGCATGACTGCGAGTGGTGAGCTTGAAGAAATCAAAGGGAAGTACAGATAATTGAAGTTTGAAATTTTGATATAAAAAAGGGCTTCATTTCTGAAGCCCTATTTTTTTTAAGATGGCGGAGGACACAGGAGCTATAGGAAAAGCAAATCCTAGGTGAAAAGTAATATGTAAAAGATTATAGATCAGTCGCCAAGTAAGTATTCGTCAAAATGGGAGTAAAGTTCTTTAAGGTTTTTGAGATGAATTCTAAACTGGCATCTGGCTTTTTGTTCTTGTTTTTTTTCTGTATTTAAAATGATTTTTCCTGCTGGATCAAGATAGATTTTTTGTGTTTCAATACATGTTAAAAATTTTACGAATGTTGTGCCAATGCCAAGTGAAATTCTCGGAAGATAGCGATATAAGTAAATTTTGTTCTCTTCTTTCATTTCCGAAGGGACATAACACGCTCTTGCATGTTTTTTACTCCAATGCTCAAGAAGTTTTGGGAAAGTCCAGCATGCAACAGGTTCATTTTTTATGTTAAATAGTCCAATAAATCCATTTTCGTCATTAATTTTTCCATGAGAAAAACCAACTAGCCTAAGGCTAAGTTTAGTATCTTTATGAGGGGGGGCGCCATTTTTGTAAATCCCCCCAAAGTTCAGTCGTCCCTTAATTCCATTTTTATCCGGATAGCCATATTTTTTTATAAATTCAGCAACTCCTTTCTCTGAATAAAAACCAGCATCTGGTTCAGGAGTAAGTAGAGTTATTATTTTAGATTTGACCGAGTGTTGTTTTACTTCCCATCCCTTGTAGTCAGGCTCGGCATCTCCGTTAGGTGTAATTCCAAGCTGAGCTTCTAGAGTGTATCCTCCTCCGTTCCTTGCTTTGTAGGGGTGACAAATTTTATCTTTAGAAAGTTTACAGGACTGGATCCATCCTATTTTGCTTATTCGACTGATGGCATTTGATATTTCAAAAATAGGATCGGTTGGAGAGAAATCTTCTTCTAGGTAATAAAAAATGTCGCCTCTTCCAAAAGGGACAGTATGGTTAATTATTTCATTTTTGAGTGCAGTCGACCCTTGAACAACAAAACCAAAAGATTTCTTTTCTGAATTGGAGGAAAGAAAAAGAATGCGATTTTCAAGTCGATTGGCCAAAAGTTCACGAGGTGCTTGCTTACAACCTTTTAAAAACCCTGAAAATCTAGATTCAGGGTATTGTGGATAAAAAATTATTTGTGCTTGCGGTACTTTAAATAATCCAGTTGCATCCAGCCAATAAAAATCAAGGAGACAATGAAAGATAAATTCATCAGCATTTTTCTTTTTTGAGTATTGTTTCTGCAAAGTACTGTTAACCGAAGGAAATAGATACAACGCCTCTTCTCCACCAAGGTAAATTTGATTTTTAGAGTTATCATTAGGAGAAAGAAATTTAATTAAAATGCGGTTGCAATTATTGGCCTTAAAGAGTGATTGAATTTCTTTTAGTTTCATGAATAGATCCTCCATGACCTTTTCTTGAAATTAATAACTCGCGATATGATTTATATAGTTTCTTTCATGATGGAATTATTCGCCATACAAAACATAAAGAAAAACTGTTGGCCAATAGAAATTGTTTTTGTGCATGGCCGTATATTTTTCAAAATAGAAATAATCACACGAATATTGCAGTTCGAACCTGGCAACCAGGTCTCTTTTTTTATACAATACTATGGAAGCGTTCCTGGCAATAAGAGGGATTATGGAAAATTTTAGCACACCTGAATCAATTGCAAGTTTGAGAGTAAGTCGCGGTTTAACTCATGAGGAGCTTGCAAAGCTTTTGGCAGGATCTGAATGGAAGAAATATCTTTCGACAATTGTAAAATGCGAAAGTGGAGAAATGGAGATTCCATCTATTTTGCAAAATGCTTATTTGGGGTTGCAAAACAACCCTGAAGTTTTCAAAAAAGAGAAAAAAGAAATTAAAAACGCTCAATTCACATTCATAGATTTGTTTGCAGGAATTGGTGGAATGAGAATGGCTTTTGAAAAAGCTGGTGGGCGTTGTGTTTTTACGTCTGAATACGATAAGTATCCTGCAAAAATGTATGAAGATAATTTTGGCGATCGCCCTGCTGGAGATATAACAAAAATTCATGAAAAGGATATTCCTGCTCATGATGTTCTTGTCGCTGGATTTCCATGTCAGCCCTTCTCTATCGCAGGTGTGTCCAAGAAAAATTCAATGGGCCGAAAGCATGGCTTTGAAGACGCCACCCAAGGGACTTTGTTTTTTGATGTTGCTAGGATTATTAAACATCATCAGCCAAAAATGTTTCTTTTAGAAAATGTAAAAAATTTAAAGTCTCATGATAAAGGGAATACTTTTAGAGTGATAGAAGAGACTCTTAAAGAGCTTGGTTACTTTATCGAAACAAGGATCATTGACGGAGCAACAATGGTTCCACAACACAGAGAAAGAATCTATATTGTGGGATGGAAAGATGCAGGAATAAGTTTCAACTTCCCTGAATTTGAAAAGGATGTAAATCACAGTTTGGGAGATATCTTGTTTGAAGATAAGGAGGTTGAAAAGAAATACACTCTTTCTGATGCCCTTTGGTCAGCTTTGCAAAGACATGCTGAAAAGCACAAGGCTAAAGGTAATGGCTTTGGGTTTGGCTTGGTTGGACGCGAGGATATAGCAAGAACCCTTTCTGCTAGATATTATAAAGATGGAAGTGAAATCTTGATCCGTCAAAAAGGGAAAAACCCCAGAAGGCTGACTCCTAGAGAGTGTGCACGATTAATGGGATTTGGAGATAATTACTCAATCACTGTGTCTGATACCAGAGCTTATAAGTGTTTTGGGAATTCGGTTGTTGTTCCTGTTGTTGAAAAATTGGCAAAGCAGATGGTAAAGGCTATGAAAACTAAAAATCCCCAAAACATGGTTCAATAGTAAAAAAGTATGATTATTGAAAATAAGTAATAAAAAAGGGCTTCATTTCTGAAGCCCTATTTTTTTTAAGATGGCGGAGGACACAGGATTACCATGTCTCGCAGCCAATCCTTTGTTTATATTCGTGTTTTTTAATATTCTCAACATGTTAACTCTTTCCAATGTCTACTGCGATCCACCGATATTCACCCAAATACACCCTGACTGGTTGCAAGTGGTTGCAGATTTTTAACTAAGCCGC
>JACCEE010475281.1_pt1 | contig 10342 bp, 4 predicted proteins | sample 7449931 | NCBI WGS metagenome assembly JACCEE01 (sample SAMN15323457, study PRJNA562643) | freshwater metagenome | isolation source: river surface water | place: USA:Blue River Watershed | collected 2017-08-19 | reverse complement strand
GGTTGCTCGTGGAAAGTATGCTGCAAGTGAAGTTTGGTTCGGTGGATGCAGAGTTAGCGCAAATTATCGAGGCGTTAATCGAAATTCCCACCTTGGAGCGAACCCAGTTGATTTGGCAGCTATCCCGTGAGGAGCTTTTAGCTCGTTTTTCTCGTGAGGATGAGGTATAATTTCGTCATTTGTCCCTTGTCATTGGTCATTTGTCCTTTGACAAGGGACAGGACATAATGTCAGAACTGTAGGGGCGAAGCACCCGCGCCAGATATTCCTGGGGAAATGAACAATCTCTCAACGCGGGTGCTTCGCCCTTGGCTGGGACTGAGAAATCGGGTTTTTCGCATCAAGTTTTCGTCTCATACTCAGAAACCGGAACTACCTGGCGGAGTCAGTAAGGGCGAAGCACCCGCTCATAAAGCGTCTGGTAAAACGAATAATCTCTTGGGGCGGGTGCTTCGCCCCTACAATGCGCTTTCGCTTCGTCCGTCATGGAGTAGAATTGTAGGGTGGGCAGTGCCTGACCGACGAACTTTTCACAGGCAGTAACAAAAGGTATGGCACTGCCCACCCTACGAACTCTGGGTTTTATGCGAAATTTTCCCGGAGATATGCCCTTCTGGTTATGGGGGGCACGGCGTTATTTAGCTCTGGGTTTTCTGCGAAATGTTAAAGATGCCGTGCCCCTACATATGTGTAATAATCTATTTGTCATTGGTCATTTGTCCTTTGACAAGGGACTAATGACTAATCAAGATGTTTAAATTTTGCTTAAGCTGGTAAAATTATGCTGGTTTAAGTGGATAATCAGATGATACCACGCATAGGGGAGAATTGGCAGATGCAGCAAGCTGGACTAAAACAGTGGGAAAGGTGGTGGCTAATCACGCCGTTTCCTGCCAATAAGCGGCGCCAAATCCTGATTTTTATCGGGTTTTTGGGGTGGGGACTGTCTGTTTTATGGCCGGAAACTGCGCGGGGTCAAATTACGCCCGATCGCTCCTTGGGGGCAGAATCCTCTACCGTTAACCAAACCAACAGTAACCGCCTAGAAATCGGCGGCGGAGCCACTCGCGGCGTTAACCTATTCCACAGTTTCCAAGAATTCAATATCGAAGCCAATCAAACGGTTAATTTCACCAATACCACCGCCAGAGAAAACATCATCACCCGCGTCACCGGGGGCAACCCGTCTAATATTAATGGCATCCTGGGGGTTGACGGTAATGCCAACTTATTTTTACTCAATCCCAACGGCATTATTTTTGGCAATAATGCCAGTTTAGATATCAACGGGTCGTTTATTGCCACCACTGCCAGTAGTATTGTATTTGAAAATGGCCTAGAATTCAGCGCCACCAATCCCCAAGCGGAACCATTACTCAGCGTCAACGTCCCCCTCGGCTTGCAATTCGGAGTCAATCCCGGGTCAATTGCAATTCTGCCATCAGCAACCTCGCCACAACTACCAGCGAACTTGTCACCTTTGCCCACACCTCCTTTCCTCTTCTCCACATCTGGGAAAACTTTAGGGTTAGTGGGAGGTAATTTAACTTTCCAAAGTGGCACTATTAGCGCTCCCCAAGGAAGAATTGAATTAGGAGCAGTGGGGGATAACAGCTATGTTACTCTTAATTATACCGATAATGGATTCCAGTTGGGATATGAAGGAGTCGCCAACTTTCGCGATATCCAACTATCCGGAATAACCCAGATTGGCGCAGAGCCACCAGGAGTCGCCAGTAGCGGAAATGGTGGGAGTATAGCCGTCTGGGCAAATAATTTGCGTCTCCAGGATAGCTCAGAAATTTCCGCATCCACTTTTAGCCAGGGAAATGCAGGTGATATCTATATCAATGCCAGCAATTCTATCGTAGTTAGCACTGATAGCGGGATTTTTGCCCAAGTAAATCCAATGGCGACAGGGAACGCCGGTTCTATAAGTATTGACACTAGACAATTGCGGATTGAAAATGGAGGTCAGGTAGCCACTAAGGCGTTTGTCGGAGGGAATGCAGGCGATTTGACAGTCAATGCTAGTGATGCTGTGGAAGTGGTAGGCTTTTCTATGATGAGTGGTCCTAGCAGCTTGTTTACCGATACTTCTGGCTCCGGTAATGCGGGTAACTTGACCATTAACACAGGACGATTAATTATCGATACTGCCCAAGTGAGAAGTGAGACTGATGGTGCCGGTTTCGGGGGCAATTTGACTGTAAATGCTCGTGAATACGTGGAAGTAAGAGGGAGATTTGATGATGAATTTCCAGCCAGCTTAACCGCATCTACTGGAGGCACAGGCAACAGTCAAAATCTGACGATCGACACACCTGTATTGAGAATTTTAGACGGAGCCACCGTATCGGCGAGAAGTCGAGACCCTGGAAGTGGTAATGCGGGGGATATCACGATTAATGCTTCGGAAATTCAAGTGAGCGGCAGCCAATTTGGGCAACCGAGTACCTTGAGAGCGGAAACTCTCACCAGTGGTAATGCGGGCAGTATTAATATCACAGCAAATTTGCTATCTGTTACAGATGGCGGGCAAGTCACGGTCAGCAGTAGCGGTACGGGGGAGACGGGGAATTTAGAGATAAATGTACGGGATATCCGGTTGAGTGACGGTGGCAGTCTGCAAGCGACAAGTGTGGCGGGAAACCAGGGCAACATCACGATAAATTCTAGTAATTTGTGGGTGCAGACAAATAGTGAAATTACCGCTACTGCCACAAAGGACGCTAATGGTGGTAATATTACAATTGATACGGGAACTCTGTTAGTTTTGGACAGTAGTAGTATCGCCGCCAATGCAGTTGGAGGGAATGGGGGAAATATAGATATCACTACCACGGCGGATATTCGGTCTTTCGATAGCAGCATTACTGCTAGTTCTGAATTGGGTATCGATGGGGTGGTGAATATCCAAACGCCGGAGATAGACCCGATCGGCTCGCTGCTGGTTGTCCAAGAAAATCCCGTGGACGCCGAGAGTCTCATCGCCCGAGGTTGCAATGTGGAAGGAGAAAAATCCCGGTTTGCCTACACCGGATATGGCGGGGTGCCTCCCAGTCCTAGCGATACCTTTTTCAGCGATATTTTTTGGGACGATATGCGTCCTTTGGGTACAATACAAGGGAGCGGAAGCCACCAAAAACCGGAGCCAAAGCCAGTTACCGCCACTGTGACATCTCCGATTATTGAAGCGGACGGATGGGTGTATGATGAGACATCGGGGGATATCATCCTCACGGCGGCAACTGCTGCTAATATAGGTGGTTATCCGGGGTTAAATAATATCCGTTGTGACGGCGGAGTGAGCCAGTTGGGGAGCAACTCAACTGCCAATGATGAAAGGAGGTAAAACGTGTTAAAGAAAGGGGCAGCATTTTACCATCGTCTGCGAGCTTGGGTGAAGCGCCAAGCTAGATTTATTTTCATATGTATGTGTGGGTTGTTGGCTACATTTGGCATTCAACTGCTGGCGCTATCACCGGCAGATTCAACTGTGGATTTACCCGATGCCTATTTGACGGAAATAGTGCTTAATGATAGCATATCTAACCCGCCCAATTCGGGCAATGATGGGGTAACATTATATCAAAACGGGCGGTTTGCCGAGGCGGCGGCGGCGTGGAAAAAGGCGCTGGAGCTACCATTAGAACCACTAGATAAGGCTTTGACCAGGAATTATCTATCTCTGGCTTATCAGCAGCTCGGAAATTGGCGGGAAGCAGAGGAGGCAATTAACCAAAGTTTAGCGATTTTGGCAAATCTTCCAGATGAGGCTAAGAAAAATCAAGTTTTAGCCCGGTCTCTCAGTACCCAAGGACGGCTGCAAATGTTGCAGGGACAGTTAGCTGAAGGGTTGGCTAATTTGGAGAAGGCGACAGAAATTTATGAGGGAATAGGCGATCGGGAGGGTGTGATTGGTAGTCAGCTCAATCAAGCGCAAATTTTGCTGGCTAGCGGACTTTACCGGCAGTCTTTGAAGGTGTTGGCGGCGGTAGCAGAAAATATAGACAAGGAATCTATTAATCCGCTGGTGAAAGCGGCTCAATTGCGCACTCTGGGTAATGCGCTTCGGGCAGTGGGAGATTTAGACCGCTCTAAAACAGCCTTGGAGCAGAGTTTAAACATAGATAGGCAATCACCAGCCGCCAAAATTGCCACTTTGGTGAGCTTGGCAAATACGGAGCAAGCTATAGGCGATCGGCTGCGAGCCGCCAAGCAAATTGGTCCGGCATTAACTCCCTTTGGGTGTAGCATTAACACCGAGGGTAAAGCTAATTCTAGTACAACAAAGGCTTATCAGGAAGCTGAGCAAAACTACAATCAGGCAGAAGCGGAATTAAACCAAGTTGATAATCTTGACCTACAATTTAAGTTGAAACTGAGTGAGTATAACTTTTACGTGATGCTGGCCAACCTGGATTCTAAGCCAGAAAGTGCCGAAAAAGCCGAAATATTAGACCGGGATATTGCAGCGGATATAAACCGACTGTCGCCTGGGGATATTGACCCCAAAATCTTGATTAATTTTGCCCATACTCGGACTTGTTTAAACCAAGAAAAACTGCAAACTTCTGGGGTTGTCTCAGATATCGAGCAACTACTGCAAATGGCAATTGAGAGAGCGGAAAGCCTGGGAGATTGGCGGACAAAAGCCTACGCTATGGGGCAGTTGGGTGGTGTATATGAACTGGCGGAACGGCTAGATCTGGCGGAGCAATTAACTGGGGAGGCAGCCCAAATAGCTAACACTATTCAAGCTCCAGATATCCTGTATCAGTGGGAATGGCAATTGGCGCGGCTTTACAAAGCTGAGGGCAAGAAGCAGGAGGCGATCGCGGCTTACACTGCAGCTATCAGCGATATCGAATCCCTCCGCAAAAACTTGAATGCCATTAATCTAGATTTCCGCACCACTAACGATTCCCCAGATGGGCTAAAACTGGAAATTCAGCCCATAATCAGCAGCAGAAATCCAGCAGATTCCCCATTTGAACCGCCGCGCTTGGATACAGACATTCCCTTTGATTTTCGTTCAAAAATAGACCCGATTTATCGGGAATATATTGAGTTAATCTTACCCAGTGAAGCAGGAACCGAACCCCAAGAGGATATTGTCCAAGCGCGAGACTTAATCTTGCAGTTGCAAAATGCCGAACTGGAAACTATTTTGTTGTGCGATTTTGCCCAAACAGGAGAAGGAAAACTGGTGCCAGTTCACGAATTCATCGACCAGCGAGATTTAAAAGCAGCAGTTATCTATCCCATAATTCTTGGAACCCAGGGGAATTATGCCATTGGCGTGATTCTGAAAATGCCCGGTAAAGACCAGCCTTTGTATTTCAGGAAAACTCCCATCTTTGAGAACCCAGTAGAACTGTTAAACAGCTTGCGGGAAAAGGCTGAAGACCAAAGCGATCGCAGATTTAACGTCAAAAATGATGCCAATCAATTTTATCGATGGTTAGTAGAACCTATAGAAGCTGAATTAACAAAGCAGTCAATTGACACCTTAGTTTTTGTCTTAGATAGTCCCTTGCGGAATCTGCCCCTAGCCACCCTTTATGACAGGAACCGCGAGCAATACATAATCGAGAAATATGCTGTAGTCCTCAATACCAGTGGCATCCCAAAAAACGCACAACCTTGGGGAAAAGTCCGGCTCAATCCCTTAGTAGCGGGTTTAAACGACCCGAAAGATGCTTCTTTTAAAGCCCTCAAACAAGCTGAAGCTGAAGCCAAAGAAGTGGCAGCAACTTTAAACACAAGCGCTTTAATTGCCACCAAGAGTAAAGAAATTATCGCTGAAGTTTTCACCCGCGATAATTTTCAGCGTGAGGTAGTTGCCGCTGCCTCTCCCTACAATTTGATTCACATGGCAACTCACGGGAAATTTAGCTCTACTCCCAAAGAGACATTTCTGATGACCGCACCTCCTGCTGGTGCAACTGGAGGCCAAAATCGCGTCACCCTGAATGAGCTGGATAACCTCCTGAGAAAAAGGGATGAAATTGGATTTGATACGATTGAATTACTTATTCTCAGTGCTTGCCAGACTGCAGAGGGAGACAATCGGGCGGCATTGGGGCTAGCTGGGGTAGCAATCCGAGCGGGAGCGCGCAGCACGATCGCCTCTTTGTGGCAGGTTGACGATGCGTCAACCCGTGCATTTATGACCCAGTTATCAGAAAAGCTAGCCCTTCACGAAGCGACCAAGGCGGAAGCTCTGCGACAAGTTCAAGAATATTTTTTGACGGAAAGTGACTACAAACATCCTGCTCAATGGGCTGGCTTCGTTCTAGTTGGCAACTGGCTGTAAGTGCCCTGTACTGACATTGGGCGATGGCACTGATTTATTCAAACCTGTGCCATCCTAGCACTGGTTTATCCTTTAATTCTGAAAAACCAACCCGATCGTCTTCTAATAGCTCAGTTAATTTATCATTAGGAACATCCTGATAATTGCCCTCGCGATGTTTGGCTAAAGCGGTTATAGTTTCATGCCAAATTTTATGCTTTTTCCATGCAATGTCGAATAATGCTTGGTTGTTTTGCCCTTCGGCAGTTTTAATTTCCTGCTGTATATTGGCATCATTGATTCTAATTACCGCTGCTTTTACATCAGAATTTTTATAAGATTCTTGAGGGCACTTAATGGAAAAAGTCCAACCATAAGGCTGGTTATCTTTGAGGGGATATGCTTCTGGTAAGCGAAAGCCGACAATTCCTCCAGATTGAGGTAGAGGCATCTCAAAAGGGTCATCTCCTTTTTTTAAAAAATTCTCATTAGTATTACCGTTCTCATCCAGCTCCTCAATATCAAACCTAGCTTGGCAACCTGCGGGTAATTCGGGAATATAAAACCAGAAAATAGGATGAGATTCTAAGGTGCCGGATAAACTGCTAATGTTCGCGTCGTCCTGTTGCTCCCATTCCTTGAGAGTGAGGTCTGGGTTGTCTTTCTTCGCATCTTGGAAATCATTGAATGTGTGTTGAGAAACAGGCACTAAGGCTAACAGAGGCAAATTTTCTTGAGGAGGGCAAGGCACTGATTGACCATCTCGCTCACAGCCACCGCGTCTCGTGCCTCCCACTCTCCTGCCTGGACCAGACGGGGTTTCCTGCCAATTATCTAAAACTTCTGAAGATGCCAACATGAAATTAGCCCCGGGATGATGCAACTCTCGATGAGAATTGGCAACATTGGCCAAAGCGAGGGTAATGGCGATCGCCCAACAGGGGTAGCTAAAGAAAGAGTATTTCATGGCGATTTTTAGAAAAAAATAGGTAGCTGGTAAAAATTTAATTTACTGGCGGCGTAACAAGGGGTATATAATATAAACAATAGCGCAGCCAGCAGTTGTCAACAATATGGCAAAAGCAGCAGGAATGAAAGGCATCCATCTCGCCGTCTGCCATAATATGAGGAAGCACAGCCCAGATATAGGGACGATCGCCCCAGCGGCAGCCACGAGCATTAGCGCAGTTCGCCGCATTCGCCACACGAAAAACCCCCCCACCGCCGCCCAAGAGGAAACCCACAAAGCATCACCCCACCAAGGGAACGCCCACAAAAATGGTCGTCCGTCCATAATCCCACTGAGAATTTGGCTCACCGCGTGTGCGTGAATCAGCACTCCAGGCATTTTTTCGGGGTAAATGGTGGAGTGATAATCAATGTTGTTAGACGATTTAGCAGTGTAACCAATCAAAATTATTTTACCTTTAATTTCCTCCGGTTTAATTTGCCCATTGATAACTTCCTGAACCGTAACCATCCGAGCTACATTCCAACCATCTTCACCAGAAGACCGGTAATTTAATAATATTTGATATCCATCCGCCAACATTTTTTGATCACCCCCATTTCCTGGCTTCCAGCGCTTCATTGTCACTGAGGGATACTCTTGTTTATTGTGGACAAATTGCATTTCTTGATCGGCAGTTCTTTTTATCTCAAATCCCTTAGCCTCTAGGTAGTGATATGCCAAGAGAAAACTCAGAGAAAATTTGCTCTGACAAGGGTCATTGGGATCTACATTTTCTAAAGATTGGGCGATGAGCTGACGCCGGATTGTTTCATCGCCGTTTTTGGATATAGGGAAATCACCAAATCCCACACGCTTCACCGGGACTCCTGGTGGGGGACCGTAGCCTTGAGTTTCAGGTTTTTCCTGTGGTCTAGCGACGCATACAGAAATAATATCCTCATTTTCCTGGAGATACTTTAGCAACTTTTGATGTGCCTGCTCGTTTCCCATTGGCCGAGGGCTATCGCGGATGATGTCCAAACCAATTACCTGCGGTTGATAGGCGGCGAGTTTTCTCAACAGTTTCTCGGTAGTTTTGTCAGACATATACTCTCGGTCTTCTTCTTTTTCCAAGTCTCTATTTGTCACCGCCACTACCAGGATGCGGGGGTCGGGTTCTTCTGGGGGACGCTGCAGCATCATTTGGTCAAAGGAGCTAATTTCTAAAGGCTGCAATAATCCCATTGCCCGCAGTAACATCACCAAAGTTGTACTGGCTAAACTGGCAACAGCTACTTGCGGCGGTGAGATGGGGCGGTGCAAATCTTGCCAAGTGGGGGGGCGGAGGGCTGGGTTTTGGCAAATCACTGGCAACCAATCAATGCTGGGGAGGCGTTCTTTCCAGTCATCCAGGATTCTTTCCCTGGCTTTCCGTACCGCTACAGATAAATTTTCCCCGCGTTCGGCATATTGCACGAGAAAATGCTCTAAAAAATCCTGCGCTACTCGATTTGGCACTTCCTCCCGCATGGCAATTACCAGGGGAATCTGATATTCTGTCACCAGTTGGCGGGCTAAGCCCAAGCCATTGCAAGAGTTAAAAATCGCGATTTTTAATCCTTTTTCAATCGCGTGTTTTAAAGTATTTTCTAAATCTTCGGGAGACAGGATATCGGCACTATTCAGATAGACCATGCCGGTTTGCGGCTCTTCCGCGCTATCACCATGTCCGGCAAAAAACAAGATATCCCATTGTTTTTCCCACAGCCGATCGCGCACTTGCCTCGGCGTCGGTTGGTTTAAAAATTCCGGAGCCGCTCCCACCTTGACCAACCGCTTTAACATTTCTTGGTCTGGCTGGTAATCAATCCCCGTACTCTCTCCCCCCACCGCCAAAATTCGGACTTTTTTTCGGCGTCTAGCTACTACGGGTTTCTCCACCCCTTTAAACTCCGCCGGACTAAAAGCTACTTCCGCATTCCGGTAATCATCAAAAAAATTCCATACAGACCAGGGCAACTGCCACAAATCATAATCTTTCGTCTTCACCAAAAATCTAATATCTTCCCAAGGACTCAATATTGTTCTCAGGATATTTTCAATTTTCTGAAATTCTGGATAATCCAACCACTGATTAAAACTTTCTTTCAACCGCTGAGCAGCCATTTGACAAGCCTCTACAGAAATCTCCCGGGGCAACTTGCCTTTACCTCGTTTTTGCGGGGCTCTCACTGTGGGGTCTAGGCATTCATATTGACGCTGCCATTCTTCATAATCTTGGTAAACCAGGTCTGCTGGGGGTAAACCCCCAGAAATCCCCTCTGCCAAGGTGCGTCCATACTGCCCCTCTTCCTTGATTTCTACCAACTCCACCTGATAGCCAGAGTTGATTTGGCCTTCCAAGGAGAGTTTTACCAGCTTTGCCATTGCTGCCTTCCCAGTTGCGATAATTCCATTAAATCACAAAACTTTCCTTCACCGTCGTATCCTGGTAAACAATTTCGAGTATAAGCCGGGAATCAGGAGCATCATTAAACCAGTCGTCGAGCTGAATCATATTGCTAGCGCGTCCGGCTCTAACTTCATCAAAAGTGGCGCCAGATTCATCCACAACCCTTAGTTGTAGCCCCTCGGGCAGACAGACCGATCGCTCGATTGCCCCCAAAGTTCGGACTTGAGGCAGAATCCAAATTATACCATCTTGGTCTCGCATCAGATTCATCACCAGCGCAATGCCGTATTTACTAGGAAAAATCTCCCCATCAATCCGCTTCACCCAGCTAATTGCCGGTTCTGATTCGGTTTTCCTAAACCGGCGAGCCAAAGCTACCACCTCAACCGCGCTGAACACCTCCCCATATAATTGCCAGCCAGAGGCTCTAATGGCCTGAACTGCTGGCAGTTGCTCCATATCAAACCATTGGCTCAAAGGTGGCACCAACCGCCGCCGATATAGCTGCAGGCGATCGCCATCACTATACAACAAAGCTGCCCACTTTGTAAAGGGCAATTCCAGACGAGGCGAATAAGAACGGATCTGCCCCAACTCTTGCAACAAACCCGGAACCTCAGCCGCATCAAGAGTAGGC
>JACCEE011284619.1_pt1 | contig 10344 bp, 6 predicted proteins | sample 7449931 | NCBI WGS metagenome assembly JACCEE01 (sample SAMN15323457, study PRJNA562643) | freshwater metagenome | isolation source: river surface water | place: USA:Blue River Watershed | collected 2017-08-19 | reverse complement strand
TCGATTTAAGAAAAGAAAAAAATTAGTGGTCTAGGGTGGTCAATTTTGGACGCTGATACCTGATCAATTTTCAACGCTGATTGACAGGTGGAGACCATCACGACTTTTTTGATAGCGAATTGCAATATCAATATGCTTTTGTCTTCTACAAATAGTCGAATAATCTGGTGCTGTCCAATCTAATCCACAAAGTTTAAGGAGGCTCTGAACAAAGCCAGTGACCATGCGTAAAGAGAGTCGAAATAGAGATTTAATCATAAGACAGCATTGAATAGCCGCATCGGAATAGGTTTGATTTCTACCATGTTTGCCTTTTGGTTGTGCATACCATTGAGTAGTCGGGTCAAACCAGATCGAGAGGTTTCCTCGATTTATTAAAGCTCGGTTGTAAGAAGACCAATTCGTTGTACGGTAGACTTTAGGTGCAGGCTTATTCATTTGGAAATTATATTGTTGAATAAGCCTTTAAGAATAGGTTTGTGCAACAAAGCCATTGGAAAGGATTAGAACATATAAATCAGCAGGCCTATGAGTGCCGATACAAAAATCACCGGCATAACTTTGATTTCATAGCGGAAGAGCGCAATAAACGCTCCCAGTGTGATCACGGCAGCCATAATGTCAAAATGCCCGTCGAAACCTGTAGGCCATAACACATGGTAGCTAAAAAATAATGCCAGATTGAGAATAACACCCACTATAGCAGCAGTAATAGCAGTTAAAGGTGCAGTAAATTTAAGCTCGTTGTGAGTTGATTCAATGATCGGGGCACCCGCCAGAATAAAAACAAACGAAAACAGGAAGGTAAACCAAGTGACAATAATTGCCCCTAAAGCTCCTGAAAGGAACAGATGTTCAGAACCCAATAACGCATGATTAAAACCACCTAAAAATCCTACAAAAGCGACCACCATAATGAGTGGTCCAGGTGTGCTTTCGCCTAATGCCAAACCGTCAATCATTTGAGTGGGACTCAACCAGCCATAGTGATTGACAGCCCCTTGATAAACATAGGGCAGTACAGCATATGCCCCTCCAAAGGTAAGCAAAGCTGCTTTGGTGAAGAACCAGGCCATTTGAGTATATGCATGATCCCAACCAAAACTGTAGCCTAAACCAAGCACAGGAATAAACCATAAAAGTGCAGCGATAGTAAGAATTTTAAACAAATGCATCCAACGAAATTTGGCATGATCGGGTCTTGGCGTTTCGTCATCAATCCAAGCGATGCCATAATTTTTTTTATCACTCTTATGTCCATCATGACTAGAAAATAGTTCTGGATATTTCTTGCTTGCCAAATAACCGGAAAGTGCAGCAGCAAATACAATCAGTGGAAAAGGTAGATTTAAAACAAAAATAGCAATAAATGCGATGATAGCGATTAGCCATAAGAATCTGTTTTTTAATGCACGACTACCTATGCGGTAAGTTGCATGAAAAACGATCGCAGTCACTGCAGGTTTGATGCCGTAAAACAAGCCAGCGATTATAGGTACATCACCAAATTTGATATACACCCATGATAAAGCGATTAAAATAAACAAAGACGGCAATACAAACAAAATACCAGCGACCAGCCCTCCAGCAGTACGATGCATGAGCCATCCGATATAAGTCGCTAATTGTTGTGCTTCTGGTCCAGGCAGCAACATGCAGTAATTCAGTGCATGTAAAAACCTTTTTTCTGAAATCCAGCGTTTTTGTTCGACAAGTTCCTGATGCATTACAGCAATTTGGCCTGCCGGTCCACCAAAGCTAATCAATCCTAATTTGAGCCAAAATAGAAAAGCACGCCAGAAACTGACAGGCTCAACAGGTACATCAAGTTCAGGTTGTTTTTCTTGGGTCATGAGCTTTCTCGATTAAAATCGGCATATAAGCCGTCAAAGATATAATTTGATAGTTCAAAAAGTCGCTCATCATTGCTGATCTTACTGCGTAAACCCTGAATCACTTTTTCGATCCCTAATGCTTCTGGCGGTTCGATCCCCCCAACATCGAGGTAATGCACGATCTCTGCAATTCTTTTTAATGCCGGGGTTTCCAGTGCAAAGCTATGCAGAAGCACCTCAAAGGTAACAAAATGATTGATATGGCTAAATTCAGCGCCATCGAAATCAAATCCCAAAGCATCTTCCGGGCAGTCAGATGGGGATTCCAGCCAAATAAACTGTGGTGATTGATCAATAAAGTTTTTAATGAGCCATGCTGAAGCCAATCGGTCTATCCAAGGATTCTGACGTGTTGCCCAAATCCGATTTTGATAATGGTCTTTTTGAAGTAATTGGATAGAGTTCTGAATGGCTTGAGGTTCATTTACCTCACCTAGCCGCGCAATAGCATGTTCCAGAGAAGTAAGTTCACCTAGTACCTGAAGCTGTATTTCATTTGGGAAATAATCAATCTCGACGAGTGCATCAATGTTCTTTCTCAGCTTTCTTACTTGCTTGAGTAGCTCTTTTTTTTCTGACTCATTCTGATTTCCACGCAACTCAACGAGTTGTTTATACAAGATGTCATATTCTTCTTTACGGTCAAAAAGTGGAATGATATCAAGATTGGGGGCTGACTCTGCTTGGAAGACATAGGCTGATCCTTTTTCTGCCATGACATCATGAGCAATAGGAATAAATTTTTCAGCGTAAGCGGCAGGTAATAAATACACCCCATCACGCAGAGTTACCGCACCACTGGCTTTAAGTGAACGCCAGACTCTCATTCGCGTAGTGGTATTCTGGGTGGGTAAGGACGATATGAGTAAGGAAACTTTCATGTAATATACTTAACAAGTTTGTTTAATATATTACATATTTTTACAAGTATGGTAAATCTAATAATGATCTGGAATTTTTATAAGCCAACTGATAAAAAAACTCTACATGAGAAAGATTATTAGTTATTATTTGCTCAAGAAAATAGCACGATGATTTCAACATGAATGCCTATGCAGAACATTCAGCCAATGTCTTAACGATTCATAAATTAAGCAAAAAATTCGGCTCACGTTTTGCAGTCGATCAAGCAAGCTGGTCTGCGACAAGCGGACAAATCATTTGCTTACTCGGACATTCCGGTTGTGGTAAAACCACCATGCTACGTTTGATTGCAGGTTTAGAAACACCCAGTAGCGGTTCGATTCAGCTTGAACAAAACATGCTGTGGAATGAAGAACAGCACGTCCCTGCTGAAGCACGCAATATTGGCCTGGTGTTTCAGGACTATGCGCTGTTTCCACACCTGAACGTGCTGGAAAATGTGATGTTTGGCTTAAAAAAGTTTCCTAAAAAACAACAACAGGAAATTGCCGAACAAGCCTTAAAACACGTGTCCATGCATCATCACATGCAGAGTTATCCCTACACCTTATCGGGTGGTGAACAACAGCGCGTTGCCCTGGCGCGTGCTTTGGCTCCGAATCCCCATGTATTACTCATGGATGAGCCTTTTTCTAATCTGGACCATCGGCTACGTGATCAGATCCGTCAAAGTACCATCGATCTTTTAAAACAGACAGCGACCACCACGGTGATTGTCACGCATGATCCGGAAGAGGCTTTGCAGATTGCGGACCTGATTATCTTGATGCATCAAGGAAAAATTATTCAGATTGGTACGCCTAAGCAACTGTATTTGCAGCCGTCCACCCTGTTTGCTGCACGTTATTTTTCTGCTTTGAACGAAATACCGGCCCAACGCCTGGATCAACAAATCAAAACCATTTTTGGTCAGATCACTGTACCTAAAAATTTGGCAGACATTGAACCACCGATTTCCTGCTGTTTCCGTCCGCATCAAGTACAGGTGAGCCGAGAACCCGTCGCAGATGCAGTCGCAGCAACAGTCCTTTCATCCAGTTTTATGGGGCATGCCTACCAGTTACGTCTGCAGCTTGTCTCTGATTCGAGCATCATATTGGCGCAAGTTGACCATCAACAGCATTTTTCTGCCAATGAACAGGTCTATGTTTCGGTTGATTTAGCAGCATGTTTTTTCTTTGCATCCGGTGACGACACCAACATCGCCATCACATCTCAGCTTGAACAAGCCGTTCAGGTTTAAACTCTGTTAAGGAAATAAGAAATGAAATCACCATCGAAAGTTCATCTTCTTTTAACTGGTCTGGTTGCCTTCAGCGGTAGCTGGGTACATGCAGCGGAAGTCAACCTTTATACCACGCGAGAACCTGTCTTAATCCAACCTCTGTTAAAAGAGTTTAGCCAAAAAACCGGCGTGAAAGTGAATACGGTTTTTATCAAGGACGGTTTGCTTGAACGTGTGAAAGCGGAAGGCCGACGTTCCCCTGCAGATGTGATGCTCACTGTCGACTTTGGCAATCTGGTGGATCTGGTCGAAAGCGGTTTGACGCAGCGCGTTGACTCAAAAATTTTGAACAAGTCCATTCCGGGTAATTTGCGTGCTGCGAATGGCCACTGGTATGCCCTGTCGATGCGTGCCCGTGCCGTGTATGTGTCCAAAGACCGTGTTCCCCTCAGCGCGATCAGCTATGAAGATTTGGCTAACCCAAAATGGAAAGGCAAGATCTGTATCCGTTCCGGTAGTCATCCTTACAACACCGGTTTAATCGCGGCTTATATTGCCCATCATGGTGAGAATGAAGCGGAAAAATGGTTACGCGGTGTCAAAGCCAATCTGGCACGTCCTGCGAGCGGTGGTGATCGTGATGTCGCACGGGATATTCTCGGCAAGATTTGTGATATTGGGGTAGCAAATACCTATTATGTGGGGACCATGCGCACAGGTGATGCTGAGCAACAACGTTGGGGCAATGCCATTAATGTAGTCTTACCACGCTTTAAAAATGGCGGAACACACGTCAACGTTTCAGGTGCGGTCGTTTCAAAATATGCACCTAACCGTAAAGAAGCGGTACAACTGCTTGAGTTTTTAGCCTCAGACCATGCTCAGGCGATCTATGCGAAAAGCGACTTTGAATATCCAGTGAAACCAGGGGTGAAAATTGACCCGATTATTGCAAGCTTTGGCAAACTCAAGGTGGATTCCATTCGTTTAAGTGACATTGCCCGACACCGTAAAACCGCCAATTTACTGGTTGATAAGGTACAGTTTAACCACTAAGTCTCGCTCGACTTACAGGGAGTAATTTACGCTTCCTGTAAGATCGGCTTTGTTTCCACCTCTTATCACAGCTACATCTTCAATGCCCAACAAGAAATTTGCATTTCGTCCGTTATTTTCGCTCAGTGGACTATTGACGCTGCTCGCCTGCTTACCCGTCCTGGCTTTAGTCTGGACAGCCCTGCAAGGCAATAGTGAGATTTGGCAACATCTGATCCGCTATGTCATTCCGCCAACACTGGTCGAAACATCCGTACTTTTACTAGGTGTTGGTGTATTCACTATCCTGATTGGTACAGGCAGTGCCTGGATTGTCACAGCCTATCAGTTTCGTGGCCGAGCGTTTCTGGACTGGGCACTGCTGTTACCGCTTGCAGTTCCCACTTACATTATTGCCTATAGCTATATCGACATTCTGCATCCGATTGGTCCGGTTCAAAGCCTGTTGCGTGACGGGTTGGGATTAGATATGCAACAGTTCTGGTTCCCCAATATCCGCTCGGTGTGGGGAGGCATCTTTTTATTAAGTTTTGTCCTGTATCCCTATGTCTATTTAAGCACCCGTGCCATGTTTCTCATGCAGTCAGCCAGTCTGATTGAAGTCGCACGCAGCTTGGGATTGAAACCGAATCAGGTCTTTTTACGAGTTGCAATGCCACTCGCACGACCGGCAATTGCCGTGGGCACCAGTCTGGTGTTAATGGAAACCATTAATGACATCGGTGCAACCGAATTTCTGGGTATTAAAACACTCACGTTATCCATTTATTCAACCTGGATCAACCAGTCTGATCTGGCCAGTGCCGCGCAGATTGCCATTTTTATGCTGATGATCATTACCTTTTTAGTGATCGTAGAAAGGTTGGGACGACGTAAACAGCGTTATATGAACTCTGCTCAACGCAGTCGCCTGATGCCTGCTCAGCCCGTTACAGGAAGCAGAGCGCTCACCTTATTCGGGCTTGGGTTGATTCCTGTCACGATCGGCTTTTTGATCCCGTTCAGCCATTTGCTGGTGGAGTCTTATAAACGTATTCAATATGCGGGTTTTTCTGAATATTTATTACAAGCTTCGATCAATACCCTTACCTTGGCCAGCATCGCGACATTTATGACTATTCTGATCGGTTTCTTCATTGTCAGTGCGGCACGATTTAGCCGAAATACCTGGTTTAGCCGAATTTCGAGTTTGGGTTATGCCATTCCAGGAACAGTACTTGCCATCGGCCTGATGCTGTCGTTGGGTGCTCTCGATCATGCCGTGGCGGATTTTCTTGAATTCCAGCTTGGTATTTCTACCGGGCTACTGTTTTTGGGAACCAGTTTCACCTTGATCTACGCCTATGCGGTGCGTTTTCTGGCCATTTCAATTGGTAGCATAGAGTCTGGATATAACCGGATCCATGCGGTTCTTGATGATGCTGCACGCAATTTAGGACAGAACAAACGGGGCATTTTATGGCGCGTTCATTTCCCTCTGTTACGCCCTGCAATCATCTCGGCTGCATTATTGATCTTTGTCGACTGTATGAAAGAATTGCCTGCCACGCTATTACTGAGACCGCTGAATATGGAAACGCTGGCCACACAGCTCTATGCCGAAGCTTCAAGAGGCACCTATGAAGATGGCGCAATCGCGGCTTTACTGATCGTATTGGTAGGCTTGATCCCGGTGATTTTACTTGCTCGTATGAGTAAAAATAGCCGATAAAAAAACATTTTAACGGAACAAAAGCATCTGTAAGTATAAAAAGAGCGGGTTAAACAGTTCCTTTTCATGAAAAATTAGCACATTCCACTCATCAATAAAGGCGTTTGTAATCTATAAACCAAAAATTTCTTCAATACTGATCATTTATGATTGCTATAGCATTTATTTGGATAGCACAGTCGTGACCTTAAAGATGCCTTCCATTTTTTAAGTCAGACAATTAATAAAACAAAGTTAAAAACCAGAATAAATTTTAGAAAAATAATCGTTTTATTAAGACCTATTTCTTCTAAAAGATAATAGCTTGTTAAATATAAGTGATAATTGTTTTTATTTGTATTGCAATTTAATTGTTTTGTAAGTTAATTTATCTACAAATCGATTGCCAACCCGATCTTTTAGACAGAGGTAAACATGGAAAAACGTTACTTTTTGAAAAATCCAATCGTCATGAGCGGATTATTATTCAGTAGTTTTGTGCCTAATTTATATGCAGCCCCTGAGCAAGAACAAAAAAGTATGGTTTTGCCTACAATTCAGGTGATTGGCTCACAGGAGGACGCTGTTTCGAAGATTCCGGGTGCAGCGGTGATCGTAGACCAAGAGCAAATTAAACAGGTTATTCCAACATCTACAGAAGATATCTTAAAACGTGTTTCCGGTGTCTATGTGAAACCTGAGGAAGAGTCTGCTGTAGTTGCCAATATTGGTATGCGAGGTATCAGCTCAGCTGATTATAAAACTTTAATTTTAGAAGATGGTGTGCCTGTAGCTCCTGGTCTATTTGTTGGAAATGGCCGCTATTACAATCCACGTGTACAACGCATGGATAGTATTGAAGTGATGAAAGGTTCTTCAGCTTTACGTTATGGTCCACTGAATATTGGGGGGGTAATCAATTACCGGACGAAGCAACCGGAAGATGGTGCTCTGGTTGATGTATCGGTTGGCTCTTGGGATACGTATAAAACAACAGTTGAATTAGGAGGTAGTTCTCCAAACAAAGACAGTAACGTTGGCGCTATTTTAAGCTGGGCAAAAAGTGACGGTTTCATGGACAAGGGCTATGAAATGAAAGATGCTGTCATTAAGGCGGGCACAGCAATTGGTGATAATCAATGGTTAGGTGTGAAATTCACCCATTATGAGAATGATGCCAACATCTCTTATCGCGGGCAGTTCCTGGGCGAATATCAAAATGAGAAAGAGAGCAACCCTGCACCAGATGACTGGTTCTTAACGGAACGTAATTCTTTCGATGTTAATCACCGCTGGAATATAAATGATGACATGGAGCTTCAAACATTATTTTATTGGAGTGAAATGAATCGTGATTACTGGCGTTATGATGTTGATGGATCTGCATCAAAAGCTGCAGGCCAGTGGATATATAAGGATACATTGAATGGCAATAATCGTGCATTTGAACGTATCGGTGCTGAAACCCGCTTAGTGGCAAAACATACTTTATTTAATATTCCAGGTGAGGCAGAAATTGGCTTACGCCTGATGAATGAAAAAATGGATGATGTCACCATTAAGGCAACTCGTGCAACGCCACGTACCGGCACGGTCGATAAGGATGTCCAAGATTCTGCTAAAAGTGTCGCGTTGTATGCCCAAAACCGTTTCGATATTACCGACCAACTGTCGGTGACACCGGGTGTTCGTATTGAACATTATGAGCAGCAACGTGAAGATAAGAAAACGAGTGCATCGGTTGAGACTTCAAATACTGAAGTGATGCCTGGACTGGGTATGACATTCCAACTCGATCCAGCTGTGCAGCTGTATGGTAGTGTCTATAAAGCATTTTCCCCAGCATTGAATGGTGATTCACTGAGTGGCCTGCAAGACCAAAAATTGGATGCGGAAACTGCCGTGAGTTGGGAATTGGGTTTAAGAGGTCAACAAGATGCTTTACGCTATGAAGTGACTGCTTTCCGTATGGACTTTGATAACCAGATTATTCCAGCGAACAGTAATTCTGACTTTCAAAGTACAAATGGCGGTAAAACCTATAACCAAGGTCTGGAAGGCGCGGTTAATCTAGAATTGGACAACGGATTTGATGTATTCGCTAATCTGACTTGGGTAATCGATGCTCAGTTTAAGGGCGACCGATATAATAAAAACGGTACGCTTAAATCAAGAGATGGTGATCGTGTTCCGTATACACCAGAGTGGGTAGCAAACCTAGGTTTAGGTTATACCTATGCAGGTTTACGTACGCAATTAAGTGCGAATTATACGGGTTCACAATTTACCGATGAATTGAATACAAAACCAATTGTAGAAAACACATCTGGCTTTTTCACGGGCAAAATCAATGGCTATACGACAGTTGATTTGACTACACGTTATACGCTTAATGATCAAGTTGAATTCTATGGTGCAGTGAAAAACCTGGCGGACAAGCGTTATATTGCCAGCTTGCGTCAGGGAATTTATGTAGGTCCAGAACGCTCGCTTGAAGCTGGGGTTCGTTACCGCTTCTAAATCATTCTTTCTTTTCTAAAATCGATAGGTCATATTTATGGATTTTTAAAATATGACCTATCATCAACAAGCTTGAATATATAAAGTCATTATAAATACCTACTAATTTAGTAGACGTCTTTTAGTCCACTTAGGCTGATTATAGGTTTTCTGAATAAAGAGCAATTGAAAAATCAATTTAATAAAAATGAGAACTGTGTCACAGAACATATATAATAATGTTACATATGTTGACGTTTGTGCCTATGTTCAATTTCTGGAAGTGTTTCTCAGTCTTATTTTTAGTAAGTTTCCTTTTATTAATATTAGAAGGTTGGATGCAGCCAGTAGATGGCTTTATAAAAGAAGTTGTATTGGTGATTTTGGTTTCTTGTTTAGCTTATATAAGAACCGTGCGAAGCTAGAAAAGGCAGGATAGCCATCTAGGCACTTTTTCGTTTTTCGAAAATAGACATACTATTAAAGTTTTTGATTTTTATATTTAAATATAAGTATATTAGGCACTGCCGCCCTGAATCACAGAGCAACAGGGCGGCTACTTATTTACTTTTTATCTTCCACGCCTGTTGTTCGACTGATTCTCAAGAACTAGATTAGCTCTGTTGAGCAACTAGGATGCAGGGCCCTGCTCTTTTTGGCGTTTTTTTTTCAGCTCTTTTAAATGCCGCGTGATCCTGATAGGACAACATTTAGCATGATCGGGATCAGCAGTGGAGCAACTACAATGCTCATAACAATAATTTTGGGCTGCCCCCCAGTTTGATTCATCAAAACTTGATTGTATGAAGACCAATTGCTTGTACGATAGATTTTAGGTGCGGGCTTATTCATCTGAGAATTATATTGCTGACTAAGCCCTTACGGACAGGTTTGTGCAACAAAGTCCGCCTAAGGTGAAGTTATTCAACATAAAATAAACTTTTAAATTTTTCTTCTTGACCAGGGGCTGTTGACATTTACTGTTCATAATTAAACCTATAAAGGTAGCCATAAAAATATACAGGCTAAAGCAACAGAACTTTGATAATTTCTTT
>JACCEE010762402.1_pt1 | contig 10348 bp, 6 predicted proteins | sample 7449931 | NCBI WGS metagenome assembly JACCEE01 (sample SAMN15323457, study PRJNA562643) | freshwater metagenome | isolation source: river surface water | place: USA:Blue River Watershed | collected 2017-08-19 | reverse complement strand
TAAAAAGAGGAAATCGCGAAAAACTAAACCGAGGAGAATGGCCAAATTTTGCTCCTATGGGTTATCTAAACGATAAAATAAATAAAACAATTATCGTCGATAAGGCTAGAGCTAAATATATAATCAAAGCTTTTGAACTATATGCCACTGGAGGTTATGGAATAAATGACCTTGTAAAAATTTCATACGAGGAAGGTTTTAGAACTAGATCAGGAAAGAAAGTTTACAAAAATCAAATGGAGAGAATAATTAAAAATCCGTTTTATGCAGGACTAATGTTAAGAGAAGATAAACTCTACAAAGGAAACCATCAACCCTTAATCCCTGTTTCAATGCTAGAAAAAATAAAAAGAGTTGCTAATGATCGTTCAAGACCTAGAGCAAAGACTCACTTCTTCCCTCTTCGAGGATTCTTAAAATGCGAAAACTGTGGATGTCTAATTACTGCTTCCAAGAAAAAAGGCCATGATTATTATTACTGCACCAACGGGAAAAAGATATGCAACGAATCTAAGAAAGGCTACATTCGAGAAAATTCAATATATGAAGAAATCGCCGGAATCTTTAAAAACCTATATTTTTCAGAAGCTAAAATAGAGTTAATGTATCAGGCCGCTAAAGAAAAGCTGGATTCAAACTCAGGCTATCAAGAAACCGCTCTAAACAACCTTAAAAACGACCTAGAATCGCTTAGGACGAAAGAATCTAAACTTTTGGATGTATTCCTTTCAGAACAAATTACTAAAGAGATATACGATGCTAAAATTCTAGAAATACGAAATAATAAAATTCTAATCGAAAATCAAATTAATCAGCTAGAAAATAACAGACCATCTTTTACTTTGGAACCTATCAAAAATCTATTTTTACAAGGAAATAAAAGCTCAAAAGAGTTTTTAGAGGGTGATGAGTATCAAAAAAGAGAAATACTAAAAAATTTACTTTGGAACCTTACCATCAAAGACAAAAAAATCCTTAAAATACAATACAAAACACCTTTTGACATCATAGCAAAAAGCCCCAAAAATGGGACAATTTACGAAATGCTCCGTGGGTAGGGATCGAACCTACGACCAATCGCTTAACAGGCGACCGCTCTACCGCTGAGCTACCACGGAATGTTTATTCTTTTTTTAAACAATGCTTAATATTCTATAGTAATGTTTGTGCGGTCACCTTACAGGCGACTTCCTTACAGGAACTGTATACCTTTCGCCTTTTGATTACAAAACGCTCAAGGTCTTGCGAATTGGGTCCCTACCCAATTCTCACTCCACCGCTTTTCTACCACGGAATGTTTATTCTTTTTTTAAACAATGCATAATGTTATCTGATAATATTTGTACGGAATGTTTAAATATTTTAAAGAAAAGCATCAATAAAAATTAATGCTCATACATAATAGCAAAAAAAAATAAAAAAGAAAAGCCCCCAAAGGGGCTTTTCTTAAAAACAATTAAGCTTTGAATTTTCTTATAATAACTCTATATAAAACAATAATAGCTAAAATAAGTAATGCAACGATCAACCAACCAAAGAATGTATTTGGCATAAAATTGCCAGAGCCACCTGTTCTAATTGATCCAAAAGCAGAAGCACCAAGATTGTTGTTGTACAAAGAATCATTTACATCTCTAAGATTTGCATTGTTAGCATTTGTTGTATTTGATACTCTTGTGGCTTGAGTTTTTGTAGACCCAGAATTTGAAGTTGCTACTTTTGTAGAAGTCTTTGATGTGTCGGAAGATTTTGAAGTTGTAAGATTATAATTTCTGTTTATTGTAGTGGTGTTTGGATTGTAAGGAGTCGCTACTTTTTGTGGTTCATAATAACCTCTTGCATAAGGATCATAATTGTAAGGATTGTAGGAGTTGTTATTGTAGTAACTATACTCATCATAAAATCTTCCACTTTCACTATAATAATCAAAAGCATCTCTTGCATTTAGGTCATCTCCTCCAGAAAACGCATAAGTCACACCTCTGCTTCCTGCTGCAAATGCATTGTTTGCAAAAACCAAGCCCAACAACACAATTCCAAAAAATATTAAGTTTTTTACTTTATTTTTCAACATGCGAGAATTATAGCACAATTAATACCTTTTTGTCAAGCCCCTTGTCGTCCTATACATTACACCCAAAAACCCTTATTTTTCAATCTTTTTATGGATATAGCTTCTTCTGTGTATGTCTGAAAGCCCATTTTTTTCTATAGCCTTATAGTGTAAAAAGGTTCCATAACCCGAGTTTTTTTCAAAACCATACTTAGGGTATTTTTTAGAAAATTGTTCCATTACCCTGTCTCTTGAAACCTTGGCTACAATAGAAGCAAAAGAAATAATAGGATAATTCTCGTCCCCCTTAATAAAAGTTTCTTGATTTTCAAATTCTTTCGGAGCTCTAAGTCCCCCATCTAAAACAATGCGACAATTTGAATAAAAATCTTTTTTATCCAACAGATGTTCTAATTTAAAAAAAGAATAAATTTCACTGTTATAAGTTTTAGAAATAGATTCGTCTACTGCTTTTTGTATGCATTTTGATATTCCAAATTTATCTATGTTTAAAGGAGAAACAAAAGAAACATTAAAAAAACACTTTTTTAATGTTTTCTGTTGTTGTAAAAAAACAAACCATTTTTCTCTTTGTTTTTTTGTAAGTTTTTTAGAATCACGAATAGGTACCTTCAATATTTTTAAAGCTTCAGAAACAAATAAATCATATTCATGAAACGGTAACAAAAAAGCACAAACACACACAGGCCCAGCTATCGGCCCTCGACCAACTTCATCGACCCCTAAAATGTATTTTGCTTCAATATTTTCTTTCATTATTAATATATTAAAACAAAAAAACGATTGGGTCTATATATTGTGATTTTAACTAATTTGATATACTAAATAAATGGAGGAAAAAATACTAAATTCAAGATTCATACACTTACACACTCACTCACACTATTCCCTTTTAGACGGACTATCAAAAATTCCAGACATGGTAAAAAGAGCCAAGGAAAATGGTATGGACTCTATAGCCCTTACAGACCACGGAAATATGTATGGCGCCATTGAGCTATACACAGAATGTAAAAAAGCTGGAATAAAACCAATAATTGGAGTTGAGGCCTACATCGCTGAAAGAAACAGAAAAGACAAAGAACCAGGAGTCGACAACAAAAGATACCATCTTACCCTTTTGGCAAAAACAAAACAAGGTTACAAAAATTTAATGAGGCTTGTTTCTCTTTCAAACATTGAAGGATACTACTACAAACCAAGAATGGATAAAGAGATTTTGAAGGAATACAGTGAAGGTATCATTTGTCTTTCTGGTTGTATGGGAAGCCAGCTTTCACAAGCTGTAATTGCAGGAAACACAGAAAAAGCAGAAGCCTTAATAAAAGAACATCAAGAAATTTTCGGTAAAGAAAATTATTTTTTAGAGGTTCATTCTCATGCTCATATTGAAAACGACAAAAAACTCAGAGATGGCATAATAGCTTTGGGAAAAAAATGGGATATAAAAGTTGTTGCTGGACAAGATTCTCACTATTTATGTCAGGAAGATCATGAAGCACACTCTACCCTTCTTGCTGTAAACACAGGAATAATGGATGGAAAAGAAGGAACACGATTTGAATTTTCTGAAGATGATTTTTCTTTAATAAACGAAGCACAAGCTTTAGAATATTTTGCTGACTATCCAGAAGTTGTAGCCAATACAAAAATTGTTGCAGATCTTTGTGAGGATTACGACCTAGAACTAGGAAAAGCATTTTTCCCAGATTTTCCAATAGAAGAAGGAAAAACTGCCGATGAAATGTTGAGAGAGGAAACATTTAAAGGTTTTGAATTTAGAGGACTAGAACAAACAAAAGAATATTTAGACCGATTAGAATTTGAGCTTGGTATCATTAAACAAAAAGGATATCCTACATACTTTTTGGTTGTTGGAGATCTTTTAAAATATGCTAGAGAAAACGGTATATACACAAATGTCCGAGGATCTGTTGCCGGATCTCTTACTACATATCTTCTAGGAATTACCAATGTCGACCCTATTGCTTACAAACTTCCTTTTGAAAGATTCCTAAACCCCGAAAGACCTTCATTACCCGATATAGATATGGACTATGCTGATAACAGAAGAGATGAGATCATTGCTTATGCAAGAAGAAAATACGGAGAAGATCGTGTTGCACAGATAGGAACTTTTGGTACGATGATGGCCAAGGGTTCTATTCGTGACGTAGCAAGAGCTTTGGGTTACCCTTATGCTATAGGAGATAGAATTTCAGGAATGATACCACTTGGATCTCAAGGTGCCCCCATGACAATAAAACACGCAATGGAACTTGTACCAGAATTAAAAGAAGCTTACGACAAAGAAGCTGACTCAAAAAGAATAATAAATCTAGCTCAAAAACTTGAAGGTTGTGTACGCCATATTTCTGTCCACGCAGCAGGAGTTGTTATAGCACCAAAACCTCTTTTTGAATTTACACCAATACAATATGATCCAAAAGGAGGAATTATTATTACTCAATATGACATGTATAGTATTGAAGATGCAGGACTTCCAAAGTTTGACTTTTTGGGTATTAGAAACTTGGCAATCCTCGCCCTAGCAGTAAAGCTAGTTAAAAAAATAAAAAATATTGATATTGATATTATAAAAATACCACTTAACGATAAAAAAACTTTTGATCTTTTAGCTCGAGGAGAAACAATGGGCCTATTTCAATTAAACGGATCTGGAATGACCCATTATTTAAAAGAATTGAAAGTCTCAACTATTCACGATATCAATGTTATGGTAGCTCTTTATCGTCCAGGGCCAATGGAAAACATTGATGAATACATTGCCAGAAAACATGGTAAAAAACCAATAAGATACACTCACCCAAAAATGAAAAACTTCCTAGACACAACATTTGGAGTGTTAGTATATCAAGACGACCTCTTAATGACAGCTATTGAAGTTGCTGGATATTCATGGGGAGAAGTAGATAAATTTAGAAAAGCTGTCGGTAAAAAAATTCCAGAAGAAATGGCAAAACAACATATTAAATTTGTTGAAGGTTGCCAAACATACGGAGGGATGACAAAACAAGGAGCAGAAGATCTTTGGAAATTATTTGAACCATTCCAGGGTTATGGATTCAACAAAGCCCACGCAGCTAGTTATGGCCTTGTAGCTTATCAGACAGCTTATATGAAAGCAAATTACCCTGTTGAATACATGACAGCTATTTTAACTTCTGAATCTGGTGATGTAGAAAAAATCGCAGAAATAGTTCATGAATGTCAAAGAATGGGTATAGAAGTTTTGCCTCCAGATATAAACGAAAGCTTTGGAGATTTTACAATTATTGAAGGAGAAAATGGTAAACAAAAAATTCGTTTTGGATTATATACAATAAAAAATCTTGGTACAGATATTTCTAATGCAATAATAGACGAAAGAAAATATCACGGAAAATTTAAATCACTTGCTGACTTTTTTGAAAGAGTAAATCATAAAAACTTAAACAAAAAATCAGTCGAAGCTCTTGCTAAATCAGGAGCAATGGATATTTTGGGAGAAAGAAATGAAATAATCGGAAATCTTGAAACTCTTTTAGCTTTCAACAAAGAAACAAAAGTCTCTTCAAATCAAAACTCTCTTTTTGGAGAAATAGGTGGCATTAATGTAAAATTATCTATAACACATCAAGAGCCCGCCTCTACAAAAGAAAGACTAGCATGGGAAAAAGAGCTTTTAGGATTATATATTTCAGGCCACCCTCTAAATGAATATAAAGAAAAAATTGAAAAATATGCTACTCCTATAAAAAGCATAAAAGAAAATGGTAAAAAAGATGCACTTGTAACAGTGGCCGCTATTATAGATGAAGTTCGAATTGTAATAACCAAAAATAATACAACTATGGCCTTTATAAAAATGTCAGACTTCTCCGGAACAATAGAAACTGTGGCTTTTGCAAAAATATTTGAATCAAACAAAGATATACTGGTAGCCGACAATATTGTAGCAATGAAAGCAAAAATAACAGAAAGAAACGGTGAAAAAAGCCTTGCTATAGAAACAATAAAAAAGATCTAAAATAAAAACACCCAAGATAGAGTTGGGTGTTTTTATTATTAAGCTTTTTTCGTATTTTCAAAATCTCCTATTGTTTCCATTATTTTTAAAACCTGTTTTGAGTATCCAGGAACAATAGAATCGGGATTATATTTTTTCAAGATTTGTTCTGATGTCATACCTGTCTTATAGGCAGTAGTTCTTTCACTGTTACCTCCTAGAGTTTTTGATATATACTCTATAGACTCATCAACAGAATCAAATCCTTTTTTACAAGAGTGCCAACCAAAGTTATTGTTTGGGGCCTTTTCGCTCTTACAAGCAAATTTTCCTCCTGTAGTCTCCCTCATGGCTATAGCTGGCAACAATCTCCAGTCTAAACCATTTTTTTCAGCTTCAGTTACGAATTTCATTCCATAACCTTCAAGCGGAGCATTTTTTGATGCAAAATATTTATCAATTGCATCTGCTCTATTTTGACGAACTTCATCTTCTTGCGTTGTTATCACAGAATCTTCACTCGCCACTAAGATATTTTTATTTGCAGTTAGATCTCCTGATGTATTCAGACTTACCATAGGCATAGTCATCGCAAACAAAGGAAACACAACAAATGACTGCAAAATATTTAATGTTTTTTTATGCATAGTCAGTGGTTTCGATCCACTAAACGCCACCTTTTGGTGAGATAGCCCAAACTTTTTATAAAAATAAAAGATGGAACTAAAAAACCTTATAATAAATTAATTACTATAAGGACCCTTTTATATTAGCACACTTGCCTATCTAAGTCAATAGTTATAACACTATTTTTATATGTGTCAAATCTAAAAAACCCTTATAAAATAAGGGTTTTTTAGATTTTAAGTATTGACACAAATAATGTTTTTGTTGTTAAATAAAGCCTAAAAATAAGGTTTTTTCTAGTTTTTTGACAAAAATCCAATTTTTCATTATAAAAACCCTTATAAAATAAGGGTTTTTATAAAAAATATCTTACAATATATTTGCCAAAAAGACAAAATGTTTGATGTAATATTTCTAATTTTTACCACAACATTGTTTATATTTTTTACCAGAACCACAAGGACATGGGTCATTTCTACCGATCTTTGGAGCTGTGTTTACTGCAGTTGCCTCTTTTTCCCCTTCTTCAGCCTGACTTAAAATTAATTTTTTCTCAGGTTCTACAATTTGCACTTTTTGATTATCACTAGGGTCTATGTTTATACCAGATACTAGGCTCACAATCTTGTCTTTTAGTGTATACTCAAGCTCTTTAAATAATCTCAACCCTTCTTTTTTGTATTCTATCAAGGGCTCTCTTTGACCATAAGCTCTAAGGTTTACAGATGACCTGGTGTATTCCATTGTTTCTAAATGTTCAACCCAAAGATTGTCTATAACGTACAAAATAATTCTTCTAGTTGTCTCAAAAAACAAATTATCACCTAAAGCAGATCTCTTTTCTACGACCTTATCTTCAAAATCTGAATATTCATTATATAAAGACATTAGGAATCTTTCTATTTCTTCATTGTTGCCAGAGAGCATTAATCTTCTTTTCTCATAAATTGATTTTCTTTGGTGATTTAAAACATTGTCATATTCTAAAGTATGTTTTCGAGAATCAAAATGAAAACCTTCTATTTTTGCCTGAGCATTTTCAAGAGTATTTGAAATAAATTTATTTTCTATTGGCTGATCTTGTGGCACTCCAAGCTTGGACATTACAGATTTTAATCTGTCAGATCCAAATATTCTCATAAGGTCATCTTCCAAAGACACATAAAACTGTGTCTCTCCTGGGTCCCCTTGTCTACCAGCTCTTCCTCTTAATTGATTGTCTATTCTTCTGGCTTCATGCCTTTCTGTACCAACAACAAACAAACCTCCTAGATTTTTTACTTCTTCGTATTTTTCAATATCAAAAGGAACTCCCCCCAATTTAATATCAACACCTCTACCTGCCATATTTGTAGCCACTGTTACAGCACCTTTTCTTCCGGCATTGGCTATTATTTCACCTTCTCTTTCGTGATTCTTGGCATTTAAAATAGTATGAGGCACACCCGCTTGAGTAAGATAAGCTGAAAGCAATTCGTTCTTCTCAATAGAAACAGTACCAAGCAAAACAGGCTGACCTTTAACATTCAATTCTTTTACCTTTTTAGATAAAGCTTCAAATTTGTTTTTCTCTGTTTGATATATTAAATCATTGTGATCAATTCTTTTTATCTCTTTATGAGTAGGTATAACCACAACATCAAGACCATAAACTTTCAAAAATTCCTCTTTTGAAGTTTCGGCTGTTCCTGTCATTCCTGATATTTTTTTATAAAATTTAAAATAATTTTGGAACGTAATAGATGCAACAGCTGTAGTTTCTTTTTCTATCTTTACACCCTCTTTTGCTTCAATGGCCTGATGAATTCCTTCACTCCATCTTCTTCCGGGTTGCAATCTTCCTGTAAAAGAATCAACAATAACAACCTGACCATCCTTTACAACATAATCTTTGTCTACTTCATATAAAGCTCTAGCTTTTACTGCTGTCTCTAAGTGATGAACATACTTTATACCCTTTTCTGTATAAATATTATTTATACCAAGAGCTTCTTCTGCAAGATTAATACCCTTGTCTGTAAGAGATATAGCTCGAAGTTTTTCATCTACGGTATAATCTTCATCTTTCTTCATTTTCTTTGCAATATCTGCAAAAGTATAATACAAACTTTCACTATCTTCTGCTGGTGAAGAAATAATAAGAGGAGTTCTGGATTCATCTATTAAAATAGAATCTACTTCATCAACAATAACATAATAATGCTCTCTTTGAACTATGTCGCTTACATTTCTTACTAAATTGTCTCTCAAATAATCAAAACCAAACTCATTATTTGTCCCGTATGTAATATCACAAGCATAAGCTTCTCTTCTTGAACAAGGTCTCAAAAATTCATACTGAACTTTAAAATCATCAATGCTTTCATCTATTCTCTCTTCGTTTTTGTGATTTGGATCATAAAGATAAGAAGTATTTAAAGAATTGATAACTCCAACACTCAATCCCAAAAAAGAATAAACCAAACCCATGTTTACAGCATCTCTTCTTGAAAGATAATCATTGACTGTTACGACGTGCACCCCCTTACCAACAAGAGCGTTTAGATAAACAGGAAGAGTTGCTACTAAAGTTTTTCCTTCACCTGTTCTCATCTCAGCAACACAACCTTCGTGCAAAGCCAAACCTCCAATCATTTGAACATCATAATGTCTTTCATTTCTTGTTCTTATTGAGGCCTCTCTAACAACAGCAAAAGCTTCTGGTAAAATATCTTCCAGAGTTTCACCTTTTTTTAATCTTTCTTTAAAATCTTCAGTTTTAGAGCGAAGAGATTGATCATCGAGATCTTTTATTTTTGATTCCAGATTGTTTATCTTTTGGATTATAGGTTGCCATTTTTTAATCCTTCTTTCGCTTTCTGTCCCTATTAATTTCTTGATTATATTCATATATATAGATATATTAACATAAAAAGAAAATCCTCGATAGAGAGAGGATTTTCTTTTTATTTAAGCTTTGAAATATTATTTCTTTGCTTTTTTAGCTGGTTTTTTAGCAGCTACTTTCTTAACTACTTTTTTAGCAGCAACTTTTTTAACTGGTTTTTTAGCAGCTACTTTCTTAACTGCTTTTTTAACTGGTTTTTTTGCAACTACTTTTTTTGTTTTTTTAACAACCATAAAATTTAAAAAATTATTTTTAAAGATGTGTGTGACTAACGACCTTATAAAAAATTTTAAAAAAATATTTTATAAAAAAATCATCACACTCACACTTATATTATCCATCATATAAAAAAATACTGCAATACTTTTTTCAAAAAAAGTGTGGATAACTTTTTATTTTTTTAAAAAATAAAATTTTGTAAAAAAAAATATTTTTTGTTTCTGTAAAATTTAAAAAAATATTTTTAAAGATATGTGTGACTAACGACCTTATAAAAAATTTTAAAAAAATATTTATAAAAACAAAAATAAAAAATTTTTTATAAATACAAAAAAATTCTAAACCTATAAAAAAATTATTACACTTTTACACACCTGTAGAAATTGATAATAAGTTAAAGGCTAAATCAAAATATTATATAAAAAACACCCTGCTTTGGACAAGATGTTTTTTATATTAGTTTTATGTCTATAAGCCGAATTCTGTTTTCTTGCTAAGCAAGAATGATAAACATTTATCTAGGTCCTCAATT
>JACCEE010797454.1_pt1 | contig 10351 bp, 10 predicted proteins | sample 7449931 | NCBI WGS metagenome assembly JACCEE01 (sample SAMN15323457, study PRJNA562643) | freshwater metagenome | isolation source: river surface water | place: USA:Blue River Watershed | collected 2017-08-19 | reverse complement strand
TGCTACACAAAGAAAAGCTGCTATTGCCGCAAGCGCGGGTGCAGGAGCTACAGGTTAAGCAGCCAATTTATTTCCGGCCTTTGCGGTTATATGCCGCCAGTCTCGACAGCGCCGGCAGTAAAAAACAGGAATTCGCCCTGACTGGTTTGTCCGAAGCTCAGCTGACGTTGCTGCAGGGCCAGACAACCTCTGCGCCGGCCAGTGGTTCCACGCCGTTTTACCGGATTTGGCTGGCCACTTTATACAATGCTTATTTATGGCTGCCGCTGGCGGCCGTGTTCGGCATGAGTCAGCAGTTTAAAGATGCAAAGGCTGTCCAGTGGCTGTTCGACACCAGTCAGGTGCTGCTGCAGCAATACGATATTCAGCATAATCTTTTACTGCAGCTGTTCAGCGGCCTGATGGTACTGGCGCTGGTCGCGCTGGTGCTGGCACTGATGGCATTGATCTGGCTGTATCCGCAGCACCTGCAGCGTGATGGCCGCAAGTTGCAGCTGACGCAGGGTTCTGTACTGAAAAAGTCGCTGCGCATCTCCGCTAAAAGAGTACAGTTGGTGCAGGTCAATCAGCCCTGGCTGGCCCGGCTGTTCGGGCACTATTCGCTGATGTTTCATGGTTTTGCCAGTAATCAGCAACAAAGCAAGTTTGTGCTGCTCGGGCAAACGGCGCCGGAGCTGGATGCGCAGCTGCAAGCGCAGCAGTTATTGCCATTGCCGGAAGTGCAAAGCGCGGATTTACAGAAGTTTGTGCCGGTGTATTTCCGCCGTCAGGCCTGGTGGAGTGGTCTTGGGTTGCTGGTCGTCACCGCACTGCTCTGGCAGTCCAATATCCCGCCGCTCTGGTTCAAAGCATTGGTGTCGCTGGCGCTAAGCAGCTGGTGGCTGCTCGAACTCTGGCTGAATTACCGCTGGCATGGCTATCGGCTGCAAGACAATGTGCTGTATTTGTGGCAAGGCGGTTTCAGCCGGCGCTGGTACATGTTGCCGCTGCAGCAAGTGCAGCAGGTCCGGCTGCAACAAACAGCGTTTTTTCAGCGACACCAGATGGTCCGCCTGCAGCTGCAAACCGCCAATGGCAATCTGACTTTGGCCGCTATTCCCAATGCCGAAGCGCAGCAGCTGTACGCACAGGTGCTGGCGCTGCAGTATCCAGAGTAAAGTATCCACAGTGCAGAAACAGAGAGCCGCTGAGTCTGGATTTTTGTGAGTCTTAGTGGCTTGATTTCAATTCAGGGAGTGACGCATGCATTTCCATCGCAACAAAGTACATCAGACACAACCACTGTCGATCGGATTGTTTCTGAGCGCTGTGGTACTCATCAGTTTGTCGCAGCTTAATCTGGGGTTAGGCCTGTGGCTGATGTTTATTGTCGCCGCCGTCACTTACTGTACTGTGCAGTGTGCCAAACGTTTTTCGGGCTTGACCAACGGCAATAAGATTTTGCTATTGCTGGTTGTTTTGGCTTTGGTGTGGAAGATTGTCCGCATGCAGGGCGCCATTGCTGTGCCCAGCGATCTGGCAACGGCTATCAACGCTGATCTTTATCTGTTGTGGCGCTATCTCTCGCCAATCTTCAGTGCATTTTTATTGGTCATTATCTTTCTGTCACCAGAATCGCAATTGACTGCGATGCAAATCCGCGACAGACGAACACTCAATCAATTATGGTGGCAGCAAAGAGTCAGCAGATCGTCGAAAGTTGTGTTTTATACCACGATGTTATTGCTGACTTTGATGGCGGTATCGACTGTTGTTGATCAGGTGTCGGACAACGCCTGGTCCGGTTATTTAGACACAGATTTATCGATATTCCTGCCAGATCTGCTGTTGCACCTGCTCGGTTTGCTGTTCTATGCCGAATTACTCGCCGGCAGTAGCTCAACGCGAAAAGCCGTCTCTGGCGCTGTTTAGCGGCAAAGCCAGCCCCTGAATCATCATAGCAACATGTATAGCGTCGCTGTGCTTGCACTGCTGGTTTCGGCAAGCCAAGCGCCGCTATACATTCGTTATCAAACTGAATACCCGCGTGTTAATTAAAACTCCTGCACCGTCGGGCGCAGCACAATTTCGTTGATATCGACATTGTCTGGTTGCTCGATGGCATAGGCCACGGCGCGGGCGACGGCGTCGGCCGGAATTTGATTCTGCTGGTAAAACGCATTGACGAATTCAGCGCTGGCGCCATGGCTGCTGCCGTGTTTCAGTTCGGATTCGACCGCGCCCGGTAAAATGGTCGTGGTGCGAATATGGCCGCCGACTTCGTGGCGTAAGCCTTCACTGATCGCCCGTGCCGCAAACTTGGTGCCGCTGTACACGGTGCCGCCCGGGCTGAATACTTTGACGCCGGCCACCGACGAAATATTAATGAAATGGCCGCTTTGCTGAGCTTCAAACACTGGCAATGCAGCGGCGATACCGTACAACACGCCTTTGATATTGATGTCGATCATCCGGTCCCACTCGTCGGTGCGGCGCTCGCTCATCGGCGCAATCGACATCAGCCCGGCGTTATTGATGATGACATCCAACCGGCCGTAGCTGTCGATTGCCAGCTGAACGGCAGCCTGCAGATCTTCGGCTTTGGTGACATCCACCACCTGATACACAGCGTCGCCACCGGCGGCCTTAATCTCGCTGACCAGCTGGGCCAACCGGTCGGCCCGGCGCGCGACGACCACCAGTTTGGCGCCACGGCTGGCTAACAGCCGGGCGGTACTTTCGCCTAAACCACTGCTGGCACCGGTGATTAACACCACTTTCTGACTGATACCTTGATGTTGTTGCGTATTCATCTGTTTCTGCTCCGCTATAAGTGGGTTCTGATTAACTACAGGGGCAGTTTAATCGGCACTAAGTTGGGTTAGAATGGAATAGTTAAGCTTTCAGAATTCCATAAACAGGAATAATCACGATGGCGCTGAATAAACTCGAATTGCTGCGGATCTTCTGCAGTGCGGCGGAACTGGGTAATTTTAAAGCCTGTGCCGTCAAGCTGGCGCTCTCGCCACAGGCCGTGACGCGGGCGGTGCAACAGTTGGAACAACTGACCGGCGAAGTGCTGTTTCACCGCAATACCCGTCAGGTGCGGCTAACACAATTTGGTAGCCAGCTGTATCAGGATGGCCGGCTGCAGCTGGCGCAGCTGGATGCGTTATTCAGCCCAAGGCTGGCAACGCAGGATGCGCAAGGGTTGGTGCGGTTGGCTGCGCCTGCGGCATTGCGGCCGATTTTAAGTCCGTTATTGCTCGAGTTTGCCGCCTTGCATCCACAGATCCGGCTGGACGTGCGGCTGTCAGATCAGCATAGCGATGTGGTTGATGAACAAATTGATTTAGGCATCCGTGCCGGCTTATTGCGCGACCAGAGTTTTGTCGCGCTGCAGGTGTCCGAAGTGGCGCTGTATCTGGTGGCCAGCCCAGCCTATCTGGCGGCCAATGGCACACCTTCGGACCTTGCTGCGCTCAACACCCATCAGCAGGTCAGCTTGCTGGACGAGGGCACGGGCCGGCCCTGGGCCTGGTTTTTCCGCGACGGCGAGATCTATCAGCCGCGTCAGGTGCGGTTGCTGGTCAATGATGCGCAGCAAGAGCTCGCTGCCGTCGCTGCTGGCCTCGGTGTTGGCCAAATCGCAGATTTTCTGGCGCAACCGCTGTTGGAACGAGGCGAGCTGGTGCGCCTGCTACCGGCACAGGAACCGACGCCATGGCCGCTCTCGTTATACCGGCCACAGCGCGGCCCGGTGCCGGCGCGCGTGCGGCTGCTATTCGATTTTCTGCGTGAGCGGTTGCGCAGCAGTTAAATCCTTACACCTGCATGCCGCTATGTTGAGCGCTGCTTTGTGCGACAAAACTGACTTTTTCCGCAGCGATGTAACACAGGGTTTTTAATGCGGCGCCATACAATAAGGTCAACAGGCAGACCGCTGTAGCGGGGCCAAATGTGTCGGCAAAGTTGTCGGCATTGGTTTGTTGGGCGATAGCGATGGCACCGATCAAAGTGCTGAACCAGCCCAATAACAGCCCAGCGTTGCCCATGACCTGGAAAAAATGGCGGATTAGCTGGTAGTCCTGTGGATCGGCGCCGGGACGGGGATCAAACAAAAAGGCGATAGCCCGCTGCAATGTCTGGCGGGAGGTTGCGCCAACCGCAAACAGCAGTGCCGGCGGGAAGATCAGCACCAGCGAGATGAAGTCATAAAATGCTAATGGGTCTTCTGGCGCCGATGCCAGCATCGCCCAGATCGATAACCCGATAAAAAACAACATGCTGAAAATGAACATCAGCCAATCTCCTTTAGTTTGATGCAGAAAATGCCAGCAAGTTGTGAAAGCCTGCCGCCGGTACCACCAGCAAGCGCGCTGCCGGTTGTGCTGTTGTCGCTGAATAAATTCTTCCTGTAGATCACCGAGTACCGGCTCCTGCAGCGCTTCCGGCAAAACCCATTCCAGCAAAAGCTGACTGATGATGGGCGGTTGCATCGCGGGTGGTAATGGACCTGGCGGCAATGGTGGTGGGGCATATTTCATCGGGTAAATCCTCCCCGAACAAATTGAGGTGCCTGCTGCTGCAGGGCCAGACCTTGCCATAACTGTTCCAAAGCCGCTTTGCTGCGGAACAAGGCCTGACGTCCTTCGCCGGTGACACTGTAGTATTTTTTTGCGCGGCCTCCGCGTTCAGCCGTGGCTTCGCCAAGCCGGCCAATGAGTAAGCCTTTTTGTTCGAGGCGTTCTAAGGTGGTGTAGAGGGCGCCGATGCTTAAATCACGCTGTGCCTTGTCGGCGAGAAAACTGCGGATTTGACTGCCGTAAGCGTCTTCTTTCAGCTGCATGACACAGAGCAACAGCATCTGTTCAAGCTCGCCGATAAATTTATCCTGTGTCATCGCTGGCCCGCTTTGATATATTTTCTACAATGTAGATTAAATATATCAGGCAGGCAAGACGAACGTGGATTTACTCGCGGATGATCTCAATGTGCGGAGCATGCTGACGAATAAACTGTTCGACTTGCGGCAGTTCATCTAACGGGAATAACCATAACTCGCTGCCGTTCCACGCCAGTTGTAAAAACGCGGGTCCCTTTTTGCTCTGTTTTCCAAGCACCAGCTTTTGTACAGCGCCAGGGAAGCTGAAACCCGCGATACAGATTTGGCTGTCTTTGACGCTTAAATCAGCCAGCAGGCTACGGGCCGTCAGCTGCGGTAACACCCGGGCACGCAGGTAATTTCCTGCAGCGACCAGCAAGGTTAACAGATAAAAAACCATCATCAGCGGTTGCTGGCGTTCCCACTGACTGAATAGGAACGCAGTTGCTAAGAGCCCAACGAGCAGAATAAACAGGCATTTACCGCTGGCGCTGAGTGAATGCCAGCCGGCAGATATAGCACTTAAACCAGGCTCCCTGACGTCACCGCGAAAATCTTTTTCTCTATAATTCAATATGTTCAATGCTGAAAATCCATTTATGTAAACAACGTGTTTACCATATCGAAGACTTTGCATGACCGCAAGTAGAGGTAGCGCAGCCGACAAAAAACAAAACGGGCTCTGGGCTTGCTTTGGTGTCTGAGGTTAGATTTTGCTCAGTCTGTGGCGGCAGCAGGGTTATTGACCAATTCGGTACAATACAAAGCTACCGGCCTGCAGTACTTGTGTTTTGTGGACTGAATACAAATACCCGCTCAGCAGATTATTGTTGCTGTTGTGCACTATTAGCTTAGACGCGAAGGTGGGATGGGAAGTTTTGATAAACAGACTGCCATTTTTGGCCTCGATCTGGTTTGGCGAAAACTGTGTCTGATTGGTGATTTGCATGCCATTTGGATAGTAGGTCAGCGTGGACTGCCCTGTCGTGGAAAACTCCAGCTGCAACAATTCCGGTTTGTTATTGATCGTCACAATACCGAGCCAGAAGCCAGATATATCATTGCTGTTGGCTGGCGTCAGCGCTTTTAGCCGCGTCTGATGTTGTTGCAAAAAGCGTTTAACAGTGGATTGGGAGCCTTGCCGATCCATGCTGTAGCTGGTTGCCATCTTTGCTTGGCCACTTGCACTGACGTGCATTTGCATCACATTGAGTGAGCCTTGCAGACGAGCGGCAATTATTAGGCGTTGTTGTGCGTCCGGCCGACGCGGATCGACAAGACTAATCGCACATTCCGTGTCGGTGCATGCCACATGCGTATCGTCGAACGTATAGCTGAAAGCATGCCTGAAGCCGTCGGCTATCCGGAGGCTGATCAGTCTGTGCGGTGGTTTCGAATTTATTTCCAGCAGCTGATAACTGCTGTCATCTGGTTGAATGCCTTCCCACAACCCCGTGGGCAGTTGCATTGCGCTTGGTGCGGCATGAACGGGTCCGATAGCGAGCATCAGCCACAACACACTGAGGATCTTGTACATCACGTCTTTCCTTAACGATGTTGTTGAAAAATGTTTGTTGCCATAAAAAAAGCAGGCCCTGAGCCTGCTTTGGTATTGTCGCACGTCTGAAAGTATGACGTTAGATTTTGGTCAGCCAGCCGTGTTTGTCTTCGGCTTTGCCCCACTGAATATCATTCAGCGCCTGGCGCAGACGGGCTGTGGTTGGGCCTGGCTCGCCGCTACCGACTTTGTATTCAGTACCGCGGTGGATCAGGGTGCCAACCGGTGCCAATACTGCGGCAGTGCCGGACAACGCTGCTTCAGTGCCTGGTTTGGCGGCACGTTCCAGCAGTTCGTCCACTGTCAGATCGCGCTCAGATACTGTCATGCCCAAATCACGCGCCAGTGTCAGGATTGAATCACGCGTCACGCCGTGCAGGAATGATGCATCCAGCGCTTTGGTGATGATTTCATTGCCGTCGATCAACAGGAAGTTGGCCGCGCAGGTTTCCTGAACATCGCCATGCGGGCAGAACAACACCTGGTCAGCCTGATGTTTTGCTTTGGCTTGCATCGTTGGTTGCAGCGCGCTGGCATAGTTACCACCGCTTTTGATCATGCCCATGTGCGGCGCGCAGCGGGCATTGTCTTCTAACAGCAGGCGCAGCGCGCGGCTGCCACCAGCGAAATAGTCACCGACCGGTGATAACAATACATACAGCATTGACGTCAGCGTTGGCGTTGCAGCTTTGCCGATCGCAGGTTCGGTACCGATATGGGTTGGGCGGATATACATTGAACCTGGTGGCGTTGGTACGTCGGCAGCGAAGTGGCGCACAGCGTCCACAATCATCTGGCTCAGCAGCGCTGGTTCGAATTTAGGTAAAGATAATAACTCCGAGCTTTGCAGCATGCGGGCGACGTTTTTATCCATGCGGAAAATGGCGATAGTGCCATCTTCGTGGCGGAATGCTTTTAAGCCTTCAAAACAAGTACTTGCATAGTGCAGCACATGCGCGCCCGGATGCAGACTGATGCTGTTTGCCGGGACAATGGCCGACGGCCCCCAGGCATTTCCATCAAATTGGGCCATTGCCATTTCAGGCATAAATACACTACCGAATGCTGCCATTTGTTCTTTCCTGCTGATGACTGAGGGCCAGATTGACTGGCTGATTTAGCTTGAGTTATTGATTCACAGAGGGTTTCACACAACGCGTTTCGCACTAAGCTCGCAGATGGAACAACATCAGCTGGCAGGGCGACACACGGAAAAACGCCGTCGAAATCGTTGTACACTTTCGCCGCATTGTAACCAGCCTGCTCGAATTCGGCATCAACTATCTGCGAGTCTAAACATCCGGAAGTGTAAACAAAGGCTTATCGCACCGACTGGGCCAGCACCGCATCAACCCGCAGCATCAAACGGGCGGCTTCGGGATGTTGGCGCGATAACGCCAGATGCACCGGTAACTGCTCTAACGGGTCAAACACCAGCATCGGATTTGCCAGCGCCATCTCGCTGGCGTGATAACAGAGGAAATAATCGTAGCGGCCACTGAGTAGTAACCGGAACGCATCAGGCTGATTGCTGATGTCGTAACGTTTCACGGCAAAAGCTGCCAGTTCTGGCCGTTGCTGCAGAAATGTGAAGCGGGTTTCGCTCAGCGCCAGATAAGGGTAATGCTGCAACTGGTTCAGCGATGTCATCCGCTTGGTCGCGCGCAGCCGTACGACCCCAAGTTCCACCGCATACACCGGCAACCGGCTCAGGTGAAACTGTTGGGTTTGCTGACCGGATGGTGCAACAACGGCAGTAAAATCAATGTCGTTTTCTAATGCGTTTAAGCCACGTTGCAGCGAATAAAACTGGAATTCCGGCTGAAAACCGGCGGCCGTTAAGACCTTGCGAACCTGAATGATACCAAGTCCGTCCGCTTGCCTCTGCGGATTACTGAATTCATAGGGCGGCAGATCGGAATAAAAATAGGTCACTGGTTCAGCATGGCCGGGTCCGGCCAACAGCAGAACCAGGCTGGTTTGTAGCAATAACCACCGGATGCGGGATAACAACAGCAACATCAGTCGGACTCTGACAATCAAAAGGGTATGCAAATAACCTTAGACGATGGACGCGTCGGTGCGCTGTTTTTCACCATATCGCACGGATCCGGCGCAGCAACAACTGAATGCGCTGCAGTCACATTGCCTGACCGGCTATGGCGCTGCAGGTCAAGTATCAGCGCTTTGAGAATAAGGCCAGCGAATAATCCAGTAATTGCAGATCACCGACTTCGCCATGGCCTGGTACTACGACAAGTGCTTGCGGATATTGGGCTTTAAGCCGTTGCAGGCTGGCCGGCCAGGCGGCAACGTCGGCGTCGGCAATATTGCCAAGTCCTGGATAACGTGGTGCTTTCACAAAACAACCGCCGTGTAACAGCTGATACTGCGGTAGCCACAACACGATGTTGTCGGCCGTGTGGCCCGGGCCCGGATAAAACCATTGCACGGGGCCGTCCTGATAAACCTCGCCCGGCGCTAAATCAGTCACCACCTGCAATGGTGTGATCTGCTGCTCTGCGGCGATAGCGCCGGTTTGTGTGGTGACCTGCAGTGGAATGCCGCGTTCCGTCAGCGCGACGACACCGCCGGTCCGGTCATCATGGGCATGGGTTGCGATGGCTTTGCGCACCGGCTTTTTCAGCACCACATCAATCCAGTGCAATAAATCGCGCGTTGGGTAAAAGCCCCAGGCGGTATCCAGTAACCAGACACCGTCTGGCGTCTCGAGGATCAGGCCATTGGCGGTAAACACGGCGCCGTTACTAAGCTTCTGTTCTGTGCGGTGTAGCCACAACCCAGCGGCCAGTTGCTGCACCTGCAGTTGCGGCGACAGCTGCCGAACGGGATAAGGTGAAGCAGCGGGCTGCACTGATGCGGCGTTGACCATTACCATGCTGCCAAATAGCCAGAGCAATAAACACAACAGAGGGCGGGTCAGCATCAGTATTAATTCCAGTCATTGGTTGCTGATGCTGAGCATAACCCCTGTTGTATTTTACCGGCAAGGTCCGCCGGTTAATCCAGTTGTAAACCATGCCGGTACAGTTTGGCCGCCATCTGCAACATGGCCTGTTGCCAGGCCTGGGATTTAGTCACATCGGGTGCCAGCCAATACTGACCGTCGCCGTTGAGTAACAGGACAAAACCGGTTTCAGTCGCTTTGTTGTAATACATCATGCTGCTGGCGCCAACAAACAACCCATTGTGACCCACATAGTCGCCACTGCGTTGCCAGAACCAGCCCGGAAAATCCTGGCCTGGCGCATAGGGCTGGTCCCAGCCGAGCATTTGTTGACGACGGACTTTGCTCAGGCCTGGCAACGTCTGCGCCGGAGTTTCGCTGGCGATAGCTGCCAGATAAGTCGCCAGATCCCGCGCCGAACTGTGCAGCATACCGGCGTAATAATCGGAGGAGGCATAACGCGGCAGCGGCATCAGTTCACCTTCCGGTGTCGGTAAGTACAAAGTTGCAGCGTTGCGGAAATCTTGCTCTGGCCAAAAGGTATTGTGCAGTTGCAGCGGCGCCAGGATTTCGCGTGCTGACCACTGTGCAAACGGCTCGGCGGTCAGTTGTTCCAACGCCACACTGGCCAGTTCCGCACCGACGTTACTGTAGCTCTCCACACCGGCGGCAGCGAAGTTTGCGCTCTGATACCAAGTGCCGCCAGATTGCAGATAACTGGCCAGGAAGCGTTGATGTGACGGTTCCGGGGTGCCGCACTGGTCGGTGCCACGCAATTGATCGAGCAAAGAAACCCCGTCGTCCGTGCCGTAGATGGTGCAAAACAACGTACTGTCCTGATCAATGATGCCGGATTGATGCTGAGCCAGTTGCAACCAGCTTGGATTTAAGCTCTGACCATCCGGTCGTTGCAGCAAAAACGGCAGGGCAGGCAACGGGTTGTTGACGGTAATATTCAGTT
>JACCEE011931087.1_pt1 | contig 10354 bp, 5 predicted proteins | sample 7449931 | NCBI WGS metagenome assembly JACCEE01 (sample SAMN15323457, study PRJNA562643) | freshwater metagenome | isolation source: river surface water | place: USA:Blue River Watershed | collected 2017-08-19 | reverse complement strand
GACTCGCATCCAACTTCCACCCATTCCGTTACACCGTCGGAGGACCAAACACTTTCAAATCATCCACCGTCCAAGGAGCCGTCCGCTCTGCCACCTCCTTGCGAACCTTCGCCACATCCGCCGTCGTCACCGTGGACGACTTATTGCCAAAGCTGTTCCGAACGTAGGACGCAATGGAGGCGATCCATTCGTCGTTATTCGACTCCATCGCAAGCATCTGCGCTTCGTAGGTTTTTCCGTTAATCGGACCCGCCAATCCCTTCAACAACACCGCGATGAACGCTTCCTTCGAACCATTCACCGTCCGCGAGTTTGCCAGCGGCGGCGCCAACGTCACACCCGGCTTGCCATCAATCGGCGCACCTTTCCCGTCAGGATTGTGACACGCGAAACACAGCTCGCGATAAATCGCATCCCCCTTGTCGAGAAGCGCCTTCTGCGCACCCGAGAACTCGCGCCCCCAAGAACGCTTCGGCGCCATCGTCTGCATCGCAATTTCCTTCGTCCCCGGAGTTCCAATTTTTCCAAACGCACACGCTTGCAACAAATCCTTCGCCTGCGGCGTCCCCAGCAACTTCGCCGTCAACACCGACTGCAACACCACCTTCGCATCCGCATCCTTCGCAAGGTTCGCGTAATCGTCCGCAAACGACACATCCCCCGCTTTGTACAACGTCTCCGAAACCCGAATCGCCGCGCTCCGCATCTCCGCCGCACCATCCTTCATCGCCGCACGCACCGTCGCGGCGTCCGCTGCACCAAGCCCCTCCAACGCCCATAACGCGTGCATCCGCGACTTGATGTCTTTCGAAGACGAAACCATCCCCTTCAACGCAGGAACCACCGAACGATCCTGCTTCAACACCAACAGCTTCTGCGCAGTATCCCGCCACCAGCCATTCGGATGCTCCAAGTGACGCACTAAATCCGCAGGACTGTCGCTGTGCATCGTTGGCTGCGGCCCTGGCTTGAACTCGTCATGCACCAACCGCCAGATCCGCCCGTGCCCCGCCACCTTATCCAACCCATGCTCTTTCACCACCCCACGCAAGTAACTGCCCTCGCGAACCCAGTTCCCCTCCTGAATGATCCCGCGATACATGTCCACAAGGTACAGCGTGCCATCCGGTGCCGTGTTCATGTTCACCACCCGGAAATACGGGTCCGTCGACAAAATGAACTCCGACTTGTCGTAGGCATTCCGCAAGTAGGTCAACGCATCCTTCACCTCCGCCTTCGTCCGACGAATCAGACGGCCCACCGGCTCCGAAAAGAGCAAGTCCCCTCGAAGGTCCGCCGGCAACCGGTCGCCACGAAAAACCTCCGCACCGCACGTCGCCGTGAAATGATTCAACGTCTTGTCCTCAGGCCGGAACCGATTCGCCCCGCCCTGAACGTCCGCTAACCCAACCGCCGGCCATACCTGCTTGTAACCTTCCTCAAACTGCTTCTCCAAGTTGTAGCCACCATACAAAATGTGCGTCTGGAAGTTGAGCGGCCCGCGCTCCCCCCCCGCATTCACAAACCACGGCTTCCCAAAGTCATCCTGCGTCAACCCCCACTGCCCGCCATTCCCCGGCGTCGGCTCTTTCAAAGGCGCCCCATGCCCCGGCGTCCACCGCAACCGCCACGCGTTGTAGGTGCAATACAACCAGTTATCCATCGACCAAATCAAACCGCTCTGCTGGTGCTCCATGTTGCCCCCACGCGGCCCACCCTCAAACCACAACACCTTCTTGTCCGCCACTCCATCCCCGTCCGTATCCGTGTAGAGATGAATATCCTGCGTATCCGTCTCGTTCACCAGCAACTCTCCTTTGCCCAACGGAAGAATCATCCGAGGAAGCAACAGCTTGTCGATAAACACCGTATGCTTGTCCAACTTGCCGTCCTTCCCGCTAGACCAGTGCAACGAAACTCGGCTCACCGGCTTGTGCTCGTCCGTCCCATCAATGTCCTGCATGTACGTGCGCATCTCCGCCACAAACATCCGCCCATCGCCGTCAAACGCCGCAGCAACCGGTTCCTTGATATCAGGCTCCGCCAAAACGCACTCCATCCGGTAACCCTTCGGAAGTTTCACCGTCGCCAGCGTCTCCGCAGGTGATAACGGTTTCGGCGATTGAACCGCCGGTGACGCCGTCGCCTGACCCAGTGCTTGAAGCGACCACGCCGCTAGGGATGTCGCCAGAATCGCTCCCCCAAGGAGCGGGATGGTGATTTTATTCATACGTGTGTTCTAGAAAGATTCCGTTTGGCAGACCGGATTAGCGCAAAAAGACGGAACCCTCGTCCCGACCCCCTCGCACACCGGATGCCCTTTTCCCATCAGGGCCTTTTCACCGCACGCCCGTTTCGTGCCATCAAAGCCTCGACTTCGTCCGCCTCCACAGGAATCGATGCCGTTAAATCAACCGGCCCCGCTTCCGTCACCACAACATCATTCTCCAACCGAATCCCAAATCCCTCCTCCGGTAGGTAGATGCCCGGCTCCACCGTCAAAACCCACCCCTCCGCAAACGGCGTCGTCATCGCCCCCACATCATGCACATCCAACCCCAGCGTATGCCCCAATCCGTGCATGAAATACTTGCCCCCGCGGAATGGACGATCCGACGGCACCTTCACGCCACCTCGCTTCACAGCCGCACGCGGAACCGAACGCTTCGCGCCCGCCTTCGGCGAACGACCACCCCGCACGCCAGAACGCACCTTGCCCAGCAACCCCAACTGCTCCAGCTCCTCGTCCATCATCTCACGCGCTAACTTCTGCCAGTCCGCATGTAAACGCCCAACCGTCGCGTTCGCAATCGACGCGCGCATCACCCGCAGGACCGCGTCGTAAACCGCCCTCTGCCGCTTCGTAAACCGTCCGGAAATCGGCAGCGTTCGCGTCAAATCCGCATTGTAGTTCGCATAGGACGCGCCCACATCCAGCAACAGCACATCTCCGCTCCGACACACCTGATCATTTTCGTTGTAGTGCAAAATGCAGGAGTTCGCGCCCGAAGCGATGATCGGGTTATACGAAAACTTCGCGCGCTGACGCACAAACTCATGCGCAAACTCCGCCTCCACCTCGTACTCCTTCACCCCCGGACGAACAAACGACATCACCCGCCGGTACCCGTCCTCGGTGATACGCACCGCCTCTTTCAAGAGCGCAATCTCACCCTGCCCTTTCTCGAGACGCAGCTTCCACAACAGAGGCGCAAGCCGTCGCAAATCGTGCAACGGGTACCGCTCGCGAACGTACGTCACCAACCGACGCTCCCGCGTCTCAACCTCGGCTGTCGCTCGCCCGTGCTCATTCAAGTTCAAAAAAACCTGCTCTGCCGTGCTCAACAAAAAGCGGAGCGTCCCCTCCAGCTGTGGAAGCCACCGCACCGTTCGCACACCAGAGATCTCCCGCGCACGCTCCTCCGTCAGCTTGTGCCCTTCCCACGTCGTCAAATGGGGCGTGGGCTGTCGCAAAAACAACACCTCGCGCAAACTCGGATCGGCCGCCCCTGGCGCGAGCAGTAACAAGCTTTCCTCCTGCTCGATTCCGCTCAGGTAAAAAAGATCCGAGTTCGGAACCATCACCAACGTGCCATCCGCATTCGTCGGCAAAATGTCATTCGCAGAGACCAACGCTACGCTGCCCGCAGGCAACAACTCGGTAAGTTTTGCGCGATTGCGCACGAACAAGGCCTGTGACAGGGGGTGATGTCTCATAACCCAGCGATGTTGGGCGCCGTCCGTAAATCACGCACTCCGTTTTTCGCAGAGATGCCTCATTACCCGTTGCCCGCCTTGGCGACTAAACACCTCGAGAAATCAACTCTTATCTCGCGCAAAAAAAACCTGCCTGCTAGGGTCTAATGCCTATGTCCGCTCGTCCTTTCATCCACGGAATCCTCCTGCTGAGCTTCAGCTTCTCGTTCTCCGCCTGCCAAACTTTTGGGAAGAAAAAGAAACTCGACTCTGGGACGTGGTCCAGTGACTCGGACAGCGTATCTGGGACCAACGTGGACGCAGCCGGCACCGGTCTCGGGACACCGCTCCCCTCGCGCCAAGACGGTGCGTCATTTCTCGGCGGAAACGTCGACCGCACCCGCTTCCAACCGGTCTATTTCGGGTTCGACAGCTTCGCGGTGTCTGGTTCTGAGCAACCAAAAATCTCAGAAGTCGCCAAAGCCCTCAAAAAGGGTGAAACCGTCATCATCGCAGGTTTCACCGACGAGCGCGGCACCCCTGAATACAATCGCGGCCTCGGCGAACGACGCGCACAGGCCGTCCGCCAATCTCTCCTGTCTCAAGGCGTTGGAAACGACCGCATTCAAACCGTGAGCTTCGGCGCTGAACTCCCAGCAGCTCAAGGATCCGGCGAAGCCGCCTGGGCCAAGAACCGGCGCGCCGAGTTCGGCATCCCCAAGTAGCCCATTTGCGGAGCAATAACTCAAAGTCAGCCCGCCTCAAAAGGGCGGGCTTCTTTGTTTAGTCAACCGCCCCCACCGAGCGCACCGACTGCGCGTCACGATAGTCTGACGGACTCACCCCAACCCAACGCCGGAATGCCCGCGTAAACGCACTCGCCTGTTCGTAGCCCGCCATCCGGGCGACATACTCCACCTTATCCCCGTGCGTCTCTAGTAGCCTTCGCGCCAGACACATCCGGATGAAGGTCACCTGATCCATCGGCGTGCGCCCTTGCTCAAGCCGACAGATCCGTCGCAAGTGTTCCGTGCTCATGTGAACACGGGTAGCCAACGTCTCGAGCGTCCAACCATAATCCGGACGCTCCTCGACCGCCTGCCAAAGCGCAGCCAATCGAAAATCGCGCCCGCTCCGCGCGCACATCCGGTCACACCAAACCCGCACCAACTCAAACCAATGGTGCAGCACCCTCGCCTCACGCGTCCCCTCCCATTCCCCCAAAAAGCCCTCCAGCGCCACCCCCAACAACCCAGCTCCCTGCGCCGCACGCATCGGCGAATCCGTCCCAACCATCGATCTCACGTAGTTCGGCTCATCCCAACGCACCCAATAAAATTCCCAACTCCGATCTCCCACCGTCTCAAACGCATTCAAAACCCGCGGCGGCGCCAACACCACAACCCCAGGACCCACCCGCTGCCAACGCCCATCCAACAACACACGCCCCGACCCACGCACGCACGCCAATAAAAAACTCCCCTGCGGCGTCACTCGCACCCGTCGATACCCTTTCCCCGCCGCGTCAAAGCCCATCCGCGCAATCCGATGCAAACGCATCTCCGGCCAGTCCATGGCCGAAACCACTCGCCGTACCGTCGCCTCCCCGTCCTCCGTCGCCTCGCGCCAATCCAACCCCGCCCCTTCGCGTTCATCATCCACTTTCATCCCGCCTTTTCACACCGCCGCATCCCATCGCGTCAAGCCACTGCCCAGTCGATATGTGGATTTCAGATAAGCCTCTGTGGGACGCAGACCGTCGGCGGGAACAAAATTTTCTCAGAAAAACGTATCATTCCACTCACAGGCTTACCTCCCCGCAAACCCATGAACTTTCATCCGCTCCGCTTCGCACTCACCGCGCTCCCTCTCGCCGCCATCTGCGCATCCGCCACCGCAGCACCCGCGTCGCTGTTCGACGGACAATCCCTCGCCCAATGGGAAAGCATATCCCAGCTCTGGCGCGTGGAAGACGGACTCATCACCGGCGGCAGCCTGACCGAAAACGTCAAACATAACGATTTCCTCGCAACCAAACGCTCGTACCACAACTTCGACCTCAAACTCAAAATCCGCATCCGCGGGGGAGGCGGGTTCATCAACAGCGGAATCCAAATCCGAAGCATTCGCGTCCCTAACAACACCGAAATGAGCGGTTACCAAGTCGACGCCGGACCCGGTTGGTGGGGCAAACTCTACGACGAATCCCGACGCAACAAGGTCATCGCCACCTCGACCAAAGAGAAGGACATCATCGCCTCCATCAAACCCGAAGACTGGGTCGAATACCGCGTCCGCTGCGAAGGACCGCGCATTCAATCCTGGATCAATGGCATCGAAAGCCTCGACTACACCGAGGCCGACCCAAACATCGCCCAAGACGGGAAAATCGGCATCCAAGTGCACGCAGGAGGCAAAGCACTAGTACAAGTAAAAGACATTTCCATCGAGGAACTTCCGCCAACGCCAAACGCTCCCCTCTGGGAGTCTGTCCAAGCGAAATCCGCAGAAATCCAGCGCCTACAAAACATCCGCGCCGAAGACAAAGGCCCCCTCGCCCCAGAGGGTGAAGCAGCCTCGTTCATCTTGCCCGAAGGTTTCAAAGCAGAACTCGTCGCCGCAGAATCCGAAGGCATCGGAAAATTCATCACCGTTGACTGGGACGCCAGCGGACGGATGTGGACCATGACCGCCCTCGAATATCCGGTCGACGCCAACGAAAACCCCCAAAACGCGGCGCGCCTCTACGAGACTGGCGGAAAAGATAAAGTGCTCGTGCTGAACGATTGGTGGAGCAACAAGCCGTCCACCCCCAGCACATTTGCAGACGGCCTTGCCATTCCGCTGGGCATCCTTCCCAGCAAGGACAGCGTGGTCGTCCAATACGGCCCAGACCTCCGCCGCTACATCGACAGCAACGGCGACGGAAAGGCCGATCGCTTCGAAGTCATCCTCACCGGCTTCGGCATCGAAGATTCCCATCTCTTCCCGCACCAGTTCGTTCGCGCACCCGGCGGTTGGATCTATGCCGCCCAAGGACTGTTCAACCGCTCCGGCGTCAAACGTCCCGAAGGCAAACCCTTCGCAAACGGGGACCAGTTAATCCCCTTCAACCAATGCCGCCTCGCCCGCTTCAAGCCAGACGGTTCAGCTTGGGAAAACCTGACGCGCGGACCGAACAACATCTGGGGCTTCTCCGTCGCAAGAAATGGCGAAACCTTTCTGCAAGAGGCGAACGACACCGGCATCCCGGTGGCTGAATACGAGTTCGGCGTGCACTACCCAGGCGGCACGCGCGAACCGCTCAAGCCTTACGCTCCAACTCTAGTCAAATCGTTTGACAACAGCATCATGGGCGGCACTGGACTCAGCGGACTCGCGCTCGCAGAAGACCGAGACGGATGGCCCGCTCCTTGGGGTATCCGCGACGTGAAGGATGCCGACGCCCCTAAGACCACCCGCTCGTTCTTCCTCGCAAACCCCATCACCAACCGAATCCAACACGTCACCGCCTCGCGAACCGGACCAGAAGGAAATCTCGTCTACCAAAAGCAGGCGGATTTTCTCGTCGCTACCGACCTGCGCTTCCGCCCCGTCGCAATCCACTTCGGTCCGGACGGATGCCTCTACATCGTCGACTGGTACAACAAGGTGATTTCTCACAACGAAGTTCCCCGAAGCCATCCCGACCGCGACAAGACCCGAGGCCGTATTTGGCGCATTCGTCACACCTCTCAATCCCACTCCGCTCCCGTCGACCTCACAAAACTCGCAGCCAAGGAACTCGTCTCCCAACTGGACGCACCAAACGCCCGAGTCGCCTCTCTCGCGTGGGGTGAAATCGTTGATCGAAAGGATACGTCGGTCGTCCCTGCCCTTAAACATCTTGCGGCGGACGGTTCTGCCCGCCCTGGCGCGCGTGTCGGCGCCATCTGGGCTCTCGACGGTCTTAACGCCCTCGATCAAGAACTCGCGCTCGCGCTAGCGACCCCGAGCCAACCCTCCGCCATTCGCGCCGAAGTCGCACGTCTCGCCACACCAAAACTCGCTGCCAACGCCGCCGACCAACTCGTCACAGCAAGCCTCTCTCAAGCAGACTTTCGCACGAAAGTAGGCGTTCTCGACGGCCTCATCCACCGCCCGCAAACCACGCCCAAACAAGTCGAGCTCACCCTCGACGTAGGCAAAAATATCGCCAGTCATTCACCCCGAGCGACTTACGACTCGGCTTTTCTGCGCTACCTCGCGCGCTGGACGCTAGAGAAAGATCCTGTCCTTCTCGCCGAAACCATCAGCCGCCCCAACGTGGATCCCGCAGCACGGACCTTTGGACTGCTCGCTCTCCCACAAGACCGGGCCGCAGAGCAGTTGGTCAAAACACTCCCTTCAATGAAGCGGCCACTCGCCGCTGAGGAAGCCGCCATTCTCATCGCTGCCTCGGGATCGGAGACCGTCCGCCTCGCACTCGGCAAACTCCTGAACAATCCAGAGCAGACCGTTCCCACCTTGGCCGCTATCGCCGCAATCACGCCCGCTGCTGATCTTCAAAGCATGCCCGCAACCCGCACGCTCCTCGATCAAAGCGTCGCAAGCGCAGGCAGTACAATCCCGCCAAACGCCGCCATTCAGCTCGCGCGCGCCTATCGACTCCCCGCGCTCGAACCCACGCTCAAGGCTGCCCTCAAAACCGCGCCTCAAGCAGACACCGCCGCTCTCATCGAGGCGCTCGAATCCGTCGGGACCAAGGACACCGCACTCCTCCAATCCTACCTCACGCACGCCGATGCCACCGTCGCCCGCGCCGCCGCCACAACGCTCTCCGCTGCTGGCACCAGCGAGGCCTTCAAGGCCCTCATCGGACAATGGGGCGGCCTCCCAAACGGCACCAAAAAACTCGTGCTCGACCGACTCGCAGGAACCAAAGGCACAGCCAAACTTGTCATCGATGCCGCGAAGTCGGGCACCATTCCGGCGGACGATCTCGACGGAGGTGCGCTCGACAAAATCCTCGCGCTTTTGAAAGACGATCCCTCCGTGCTCGAATATGCCAAGGGCCTCAAAGGGCTGCTCCAAGGAGTCCTCTCCATCACGGAAAGCCGTGACCGATCCTACGCAAAAGCCAACGCTCCGTTCGACGGACCGTTCACCGCTGAAGGCTGGGTATGGCTCTCCGGAAAAGTCGGCAACCAACATCACTTGTTCGGCCGTCGCGGCGGAGCCGATATGAACTTTTTCGCCGGTCGCTTCCGCCTCTGGGCAGGCCCCGGAGTCGGCGATGTCATCGAGGCCAAGACCGCCACCAAACCCGAAAACTGGACGCACGTGGCTCTCACCCGCGACGCATCCGGCGCGCTCAAACTTTACATGAACGGTGAACTGGACGCGGTCGGTAAAAAGCCGCTCACCGATGCTCTCGGAGCTCTCTCCATCGGCGACGGAAATGTCGTGTCAGGCACCGTCCGTTATCAAGAGGTGCGGGTCTGGAATCGCGCGAGATCAGCAGAAGAAATCCGAGGCTCCTACCTCGCAAATCTTTCCAGCTCAAAACCAGAAGGCCTCACGCACCGGTTCGCAGGGGAAGCATGGCCTCCGACCGTCGGCAAAGCCGTGCTGAGCTGGACCCGCGATTACCCCGAACTGCTCACGCCGGAGCAAACGAGGAGTCTCGAAGAAAAGTTCACCCGCATGAAGGCGCTCGTTTCTTTGGAAAAAGGCGACAAGGAAAAGGGGCGCGCGCTGTTTGCGGGCGTTTGCGCGACCTGCCATCAAGTACAGGGCGCAGGCGGTCAAATCGGACCCGACCTTTCGGGAGCCGGTGCCATGGGCATCGAAGCCCTCCTCCACAACCTCCTCACCCCAAATGCTGCGGTGGAAAGCGGTTATTACGTGAACACCGTCGAACTGCGATCTGGTGAAATCCTGACCGGCCGATTGATGGGAGAGACGCCGATGGCCCTCACGCTTCGCCCCGTTGGAGGGGCAGATCGTCAAATCCCTCGGGCAGAAATCAAAAAGCATTCTGCCTCTCGAAAATCACTCATGCCCGATGGCCTGATTGAGGGTCTTCCTGACGGACTGCTCCAAGATCTGTTTTCCTACCTCAAAAGTCTCCGCTGAACTTGCGCGGACGGCCCGAGGGGGCGCTGTTGATCACCAGTTTTGGCTCGCTGCTCGAGGTTTCGAGTCTTCGAGCGGGAAGTGGTTTGCTTTGCAATCGGCGTCAGGTGCGCTGTTGCAAACGTTCGCAGCATCAACTCAACGCCCCTCATCAGAGTCAGCCTCGGTTTTGAAGGAGCGACAGACCGCTTCCAAATACTCGGCATTGCGTCCATGCTCTGCCTCACCTCGGAGAGCTTCAGTCATCTCACCCGCTTACCTATGCGCACTCTTGTCACCGGCGGCGCCGGCTTTCTCGGCTCACACCTTTGCGAACGTCTCATCCAACAAGGACACGACGTGATTTGCTTGGACAACTTCTTCACCGGTCGAAAGGCCAATATTCAGCATCTCATCGGAAACCAAAGATTTGAGCTGGTCCGCCACGACATCATCGATCCGTTCAAGTTCGAGGTGGACCGCATCTACAATCTCGCGTGCCCTGCCTCTCCCCCGCATTACCAGTTCAACCCCATCAAAACCCTGAAGACCTCAGTCATGG
>JACCEE010021831.1_pt1 | contig 10354 bp, 5 predicted proteins | sample 7449931 | NCBI WGS metagenome assembly JACCEE01 (sample SAMN15323457, study PRJNA562643) | freshwater metagenome | isolation source: river surface water | place: USA:Blue River Watershed | collected 2017-08-19 | reverse complement strand
GACGACTACACCCGCGCCAAGGAGGCGATGTTCTTCGAGACCGACACCGCCGACGCGCCCTGGACCGTGATCAAGAGCGACTGCAAGAAGCGCGCACGGCTCAACGCGCTGCGCTACGTGCTGCACAAGCTGCAGTACACCAACAAGGACCTGGAGACGATCGGCAAGCTCGACCCGCTGATCGTCGGCCGCGCGCATGTGGTGTATGAGCGCGGCGAGCGGGCGGGGGCGATACTCTGAGTGAAAGTGCCCTGAGGCATTAGGTCTTCTTCCCTGCCCGGTCCGAGTCCAGGGCACTGGCCCTCCAGACCACCGGAATGCTCCGAAACCCCCTTCGCCCGTGAGCCGGCGCAGGGGGTTTTTGATTGAAACATATTAAAATGGTTTAAATTTTCAAGATCAGCACTCGGGCCTGTCTGTCAACAGACAAGCCCACACAAAACCCCAATGGATCACTCAGCCCACAACAAGATCGTCAGCTTCATTTGGTCAATCGCCGACGACTGCCTCCGGGACGTCTTCGTTCGGGGCCGATATCGAAACGTGATCATGCCGATGTTCGTTCTGCGCCGCCTCGACTGCCTGCTGGAGCCCAGCAAGGAAACGGTGCTCGAAGAGGTCCGCTTCCAGCGCGAAGACGCCGAGATGGCCGACCTCGATCCGCATGGCCTGCGCGAGGCGTCCGGCTATGTGTTCTACAACACCTCCCGCTTCACGCTGAAGTCGCTGCTGGGAAACCCCTCGCATCTAGAAGCCAACCTGAAGAAATATCTAGACGGCTTCTCATACAACGTGAAGAAGATCGTCGAGAAGTTCGACCTGCGCAACCAGATCCGCATGATGGCGCAGTCGGACGTTCTGCACGACGTGATCGAGAAATTCGTCTCCGACGAGATCAACCTCAGCCCCAACGACCGCAAAGGTCCGGACGGCCGCAACCAACCGGGGCTGTCCAACCTGGGCATGGGCTACGTCTTCGAGGAACTGATCCGCAAGTTCAACGAAGAGAACAACGAAGAGGCCGGCGAGCACTTCACGCCGCGCGAAGTGATCCAGCTCATGACCAATCTGGTCTTCATTCCGGTCAAGGATCAGCTGCCCAACCCGCTGACCATCTACGACCCGGCCTGCGGCAGCGGCGGCATGCTGACCGAGTCGCAGGACTTCATCACCGACCCGGAGGGCGAGATCAAGGCCCGGGTAGGCGTGTTCCTGTATGGCAAGGAAATCAACCCCGAGACCTATGCCATCTGCAAGTCAGACATGATGATCAAGGGCAACGACCCCGAGAACATCAAGTTCGGCTCCACGCTGGCGACCGACGACTTCTCCGGCACGCGCTTCGACTTCATGCTGAGCAATCCACCCTACGGCAAGAGCTGGAAGAGCGACCAGAAGAGCATCGTCGATGGCAAGGACGTGATCGACCACCGCTTCCAGGTCAACCTGACGGAGTACACCGAAGAGGACCATGACTTCTACCCGGCGATTCCGCGCTCATCGGACGGTCAGCTACTATTTATTATGGAGATGATCAACAAGATGAAGCGGCGCAGCGACAGCCCGAACGGTCGCTTCTCGGGCTCGCGCATCGCTTCGGTCCACAACGGCTCGGCCCTGTTCACCGGGGACGCCGGCAGCGGCGAGAGCAACATCCGCCGCTACATCATCGAGAACGACTGTCTCGAAGCCATCATCCAGCTGCCGAACAACCTGTTCTACAACACCGGCATCACCACCTACATCTGGGTGTTGTCCAACAACAAGGCCGAGCAGCGCCGGGGCAAGGTGCAGCTGATCGACGCCAGCAACCTGTACCAGAAGCTGCGCAAGAACCTGGGCGAGAAGAACTGCGAGTTCAGCGCTGAGCACCTGCAGGTGCTCACCCGACTCTACCTCGACATGCCGAACGAAGGCATTTCCAAGGTCTTCAACAACCGCGACTTCGGCTACTACAAGGTCACGGTGGAGCGCCCACTGCGACTGGCCGCGCGATTCGCGCCTGAGCGCATTGCCACATTGCGCTTCACGCCGGGCATGCAGGACATCATGGCGTGGGTGTACGGCAAGTACGGCGACGAGGTTTACACCGGCCTGAGGTCGCATGCCGAGGCGATCGAAGCCCACCTGGAACGTGAGGAGATCACCCTCTCGCCCAAGCACCGCAAGGAACTGCTGTCGGAGGCGACATGGCGCGAGCAACGCGAGATCATGCAGGCCGCGCAGCAACTGAGCGAGAAGATCGGTGATGAGGAATTCCTCGACTTCAACCGTTTCGAGGATATCGTCGATGAGGCCAGCAAAGCCTTGAAGCTCAAGCTGGCCGCACCGCAGCGCAAGCAAATCCTCAACGCCGTCAGCTGGCGCGACGAGCGCGCCGAGAAGGTCATCAAGAAGGTCCACAAGCTCAATGCCGCAAAACTGGACGAGCTGCTGGCACAGCTGGGCACGACCCAGGACAAGCTGGGCGACTACGGCTACCAAGTCACGCCGAGCGGCGAGTACATCGAGTACGAACCCGACAGCGAACTGCGCGATACCGAAAACGTGCCGCTGGCACTCGATACCCGCCTGTCCGGATCCAGCGTGATCCACGACTACTTCATGCGCGAAGTGCGCCCGCATGTCGATGAAGCCTGGATCGCCATCGACAAGACCGTGATCGGCTACGAAATCAGCTTCAACAAGTATTTCTACCAGCACAAGCCGCTGCGCAGCCTGGAGGAAGTCACGGCGGAAATCCTGGCGCTCGAAGCTGAAACCGATGGGCTGCTGAAAGCATTGGTCAGCTTCGTGAACGGCCAAAAATGAAACCGATGACTCTCGGGGAACGACGCACATGTTGAAGCAACTCGATCTGACAGGTGTCGGCCCGGCCCAGAGGCTGGGCATCGAGTTCAAACGTCGCCTGAACTTCCTGACCGGTGACAATGGCTTGGGCAAGAGTTTCGTACTCGACATCGCCTGGTGGGCGCTGACTCGCACTTGGGCACGCGGGGTCATGGCCACACCGCGTCAGGACGCAAACCAGTCCAGCATCAGCTACCGCTACACGGGCAGCACCGGCGACTTTGCAGGAGAACGCCAGTTCGACCACCAGACCCAGCAGTGGTCAATCATCCAGGGACGTCATGCCATCCCCGGCGTAGTGATCGACGCCGGCGTCGATGGCAGTTTCTCGGTCTGGGATCCTGCTCGCAACTACTGGAAAGGCGACAAGAGCGAGGCAGCAATGCCGAATCGCCCCCGCAGCTTCGACTTCACGCCGGAACAGGTCTGGAACGGCCTGCTAGCCAGCGATGGCAAGACCCAGCTGTGCAACGGACTGCTGCATGACTGGGTGCTGTGGCAGGAAGCGGGCAAACCGGCCTTCGACGACCTGGTCAAGGTGCTGGATGCGCTGTCACCTTCGGGCGTCGAGAAGATCCGGCCGGGCAAGCCCATGCGCGTGGGCGACAGCGTCAAGGACCTGCCGTCACTGCGCATGCCCTATGGTCAGGACGTGCCCCTGATCCACGCCTCGGCCGGCATGCGCCGGATTGCCGCGCTGGCGTACCTGCTGGTGTGGACCTGGCGCGAGCATCAGCTGGCCTGCGAGCGTTTCCGCGTGAATCCGGCCCGCGAGATCATCTTCCTGATCGACGAAATCGAATGCCACCTGCACCCGCAGTGGCAGCGGCGCATCGTCCCGGCGCTGCTGGGCGTGATGGATGCCCTCACCGGGAGCCGCGAGGTGCCCGTGCAGCTGCTGGCCGCCACGCATTCCCCCCTGGTGCTGGCCTCAGTCGAGCCCAGCTTCCAGCCGGACGAAGACTGCATCTGGGACTTCGATCTGGTCGGTGATGAAGTGCAGGCGCGCCTCTGGTTCCCACAAGGGCCATGTCAATGACTGAAGGAGATGGCGTGATGCAACGCTACGAGAGCTACAAACCGAGTGGGGCTGAGTGGCTGGGTAACGTTCCCGCACATTGGGACGTACAGCCGCTTCGTGCAGTGACAGCACTCAAGTCTGACAAGAACAGACCCGACCTGCCTGTCTTGTCAGTTTACCGAGAACATGGTGTCATCCTCAAAGACTCTCGTGATGACAACCATAATGCTACTTCGCTCGACACGAGTACCTACAAGGTCGTGAAACCTGGAGACCTGGTCGTCAACAAGATGAAGGCCTGGCAAGGTTCGATGGGAGTGAGTTCCCACGAGGGAATCATAAGTCCAGCGTACATCACCTGCGCAACACGCACTGATCGAGTTCGACCGGCGTATTTACATTACCTGCTACGCTCGTCACCTCTGATTGGTGTCTACAACTCGTTGTCCTACGGCGTGCGAGTTGGTCAGTGGGATATGCACTACGAGGATTTCAAGCAGATCCCAATTCCATTGCCACCCAAGGATGAACAAGACCGCATCGTTGCCTTCCTCGACCAGAAAACCGCCGAGATCGATGCTGCGATTGGAAAGAAAGAGCGGCTGATCGAGCTGCTCAACGAGCAGCGCTCTACCCAAGTAAATCGGGCAGTGACTTTGGGAGTGGATCAATCCGTTTCCCTAAGGGAGACAGAATCTGAGTGGATTGAATCAGTCCCTGATCACTGGGAAATCGTACCTTTGAAACACATCTCAACGGTACAAAGCGGTGTGACTCTCGGGAAAAACTACGCATCATCTAAAACGACAAAATCGTTTCCCTACCTTCGCGTTGCCAATGTTCAAGATGGGTATATCGACCTCTCGACTGTTACAGAAATAGTGCTACCAGTACGTGAAGCCAAGAACTACCTTTTGCGGACAGGTGACATCCTTGTCACCGAGGGTGGCGACATTGACAAGCTTGGACGCGGGAACTGCTGGGATGGTCAGATCGAAGAGTGCCTTCATCAAAACCATGTCTTTGCGGTCCGCATCTTTAAGCGTGTGCGCTCCGAATTTTTTGCGTTAATTACTGGCGTTTCATACGCACGACGCTACTTCACAACTACTGCAAACAAGACAACAAATTTAGCTTCCACCAATAAGACGAAGCTCGGAAATCTACCTGTGCTAGTGCCTCCGCTGCTGGAGCAAGACACCATCCTAGACTTCTGCAAAGGGGTTCAAAGACAGTACGACCCGCTCATCGCGTCCGTTTCTAGGGAGATTTCAGCACTCAAGAAAATGAAATCATCACTGGTTGCTGATGCGGTTTCAGGGAAAATGAAAATCTGAGAGAGAAACATGGTCAGCCAAACCAACGAAGCCGCGCTCGAAACGCATATCGAAAACGCCCTCGCTCGCGACGGCTACCAGGTTGGCAACCCGGCTGACTTCGACCGCGAGTTTGCCATCGACGGCAAGCTCTTCTGGCAGTTCCTCGAAGCCACCCAGCCCCAGGAGCTGGCCAAGCTGAAGGATCGTCCGAACTGGCAACGCCTGCTGCTGGAGCGGCTGAACAAGAAGATCAAGCGGGACAGTGTGCTGGCCGTACTGAAGAAAGGGCTGGACATCGACGACGCCCATTTCGACCTGCTGTACCGGCTACCCTACAACGACCTGAACCCGGAGGTTGTCGCCCACTTCGAGGCCAACGTCTTCAGCGTCACCCGGCAGGTGCATTACAGCGATTCCGACACCTTCAAGTCGGTGGACATGGTGCTGTTCGTCAACGGACTTGCCGTCGCCACGCTGGAGCTGAAAAACCCCTGGACCGGCCAGAACGTCCACGACGGGGTTCGGCAGTACCGCACCGACCGCGACCCGCGTGAGCCGCTGTTCGAGTTTGGCCGCTGTCTGGTCCACTTCGCGCTGGACCCGGACGAGACCTACATGTGCGCGCAGCTGGCCGGGAATGACAGCAATTTCCTGCCATTCAACAAGGGCTTCAACTTCGGCCGTGGCAACCCGGTCAACCCGAAAGGGCACAAGACCGCCTACTTGTGGGAAGACATCCTGCGGCGCAAGAGCCTTGCCAACATCATCGAGCAGTTCGCCAAGTTCACCGTCGAGAAGGACAAGAAGACGGGCAAGGAACGCAAAGCGCTGTTCTTCCCCCGCTATCACCAGCTGGACGTGGTGCGCGGCATCCTGGCGGACGCCAAGCAGCATGGCATCGGCCAGACCTACCTGATCCAGCATTCTGCGGGCTCGGGCAAGTCCAACTCGATCACCTGGCTGGCCTACCAGCTGGTGGAGCTGTACGACCAGGCAGGCACGGCCAACCTGTTCGATTCCGTGGTGGTCGTGACCGATCGCCGGGTGCTGGACACGCAGCTCAGGGACAACATCAAGCTGTTTTCCGAGACCAAGAACATCGTGGCGCACTGCGAAAGCGCGCAGGATCTGAAGTACAGCCTGGAAGCGGGCAAGAAGATCATCATCACGACGGTGCAGAAGTTCCCAGTCATCGTGGACGGCATCGGTCAGCTGGCGGATCGCCAGTTCGCTGTCATCATCGACGAGGCGCATTCGTCGCAGTCCGGCATCGCGTCGGACAAGGTCAACGAGACCCTGGGCGGACTGGAAGACGACGAAGCGCCCGAGGACATCCAGGACAAGATTCTGGCGGCCATGAAGGGCCGCAAGATGAGCAAGAACGCCAGCTACTTTGCCTTCACCGCCACGCCGAAACCGGCCACGCTGGAGAAGTTCGGGCGACAAGGGCCGGACGGGCAGTTCCACCCCTTCCACCTGTACTCGATGCAGCAGGCGATCGAGGAGAAATTCATCCTCGACGTGCTGGAGAAGTACACCACCTACAAGAGCTACTACGAGGTCCAGAAGTCGGTCGAGGCAAACCCGCTGTTCGACACCGCCAAGGCGCAGAAGAAGCTCAAGGCCTTCGTCGAGGCCAGCCCCAGGACCATCGGTGTGAAGGCCAGGATCATGGTCGATCACTTCATGAGCAACGTATGGCAGGCCAAGAAGCTCAAGGGCAAAGCCAAGGCTATGGTCGTCACGCGCAACATCGAATGCGCGATCCGCTACTTCTTCGCCATCCGCATCGCCCTGCAGGAGGCCAACGCGCCCTTCAAGGCACTGGTGGCCTTCTCGGGCGAGAAAAACGTCGATGGCATCAAGTACACCGAGGACGGGCTCAACGGCATACCGGCCCGCGACCTGCCCGAGGCGTTCGAGAAAGACGATTGCAAGATCCTGGTGGTCGCCAACAAGTACCTGACCGGCTTCGACGAGCCCATGCTGCACACCATGTACGTGGACAAGAAGCTGCAAGGAGTGCTCGCGGTGCAGGCGCTGTCACGCCTGAACCGCTGCAATTGGAAGCTGGGCAAGACCGATACCTTCGTGCTCGACTTCTACAACACGGTGGATGACATCAAGTCCGCGTTCGACCCGTTCTACACCGCCACGGCGCTGAGCGAACCCACCGACGTCAACGTGCTGCACGACCTCAAGGACGCGCTGGACAGCGTCGGTATCTACGATTGGCCAGAGGTAAGGAACTTCAACGAGAAGTTCTTCGCCAGCGCGGAGGCCGAGGAACTGCACCCGATAATCGACGCCGTGGTGGCGCGCTTCGATGCCGACCTCGACGACGAGCAGCGCATCGACTTCAAGATCAAGGCCAAGCAGTTCGTCAAGATCTACGCCCAGGTGGCGGCGATCATCCCGTTCAACAACGTGAACTGGGAAATGCTGCACTGGTTCCTGAAGTTCCTGATCCCCAAACTGAAGGTGAAGGACCCGGATCAGGACAAGCTGGATGAACTGCTCAACAGCGTGGATCTGTCCACCTACGGGCTGGAACGGTCAAAGCTTGAGGTGAAGATCGGCCTCGATGACTCGGAAACGGAACTGGAACCACAGAACCCCAACTTGCGCGGCGTGCATGCCGGCCCGGTGGAGAAAGATCCGCTCGACGAGATCGTGCGGGCTTTCAACGAACGGCACTTCGCGGGCTGGGAAGCGACGCCGGAGGAGCAGCGAGTCAAGTTCATCAACATCGCCAAGCATGTGATGAAACACGCGGACTACAAGGTGCAGGTCGAAGGCAACCCGGACAGCCAGAACCGGCAGCTGGCGCTGGAACGTCTGATCCAGCAGGCAGTGAGTATCGAGCGGCGCCGGGAACTGGATCTGTACAAGCGCTATGCGGGCGACCCGGACTTCAAGCGGGCGTTTGATGCGAGTGTGTCGAGACTGTTGGCGTCAGCTAGCCATGTGCCTCTCTTCTCGGTCGCACAATAGTTGCCAGAAGTGGTGAAATGACACAAAAAAAGCGAATTCGTTCTATCGGCTCGATCTCGAATGAACTCATAAAAAAATCCCGAGAGGCCGCTTTAGCGGCAGTTCAGGTTTTTAACAACCCCGCGATTACATTCAAGAGCGAGATTTATGTTGTGCTTATGGTTATAGCATGGACATATCTATTGCATGCATTCTTTCGACGTCAAGAAATAGAGTATCGATATTTTAAGACGGTGGGAAGCAGGAAGAGATTTGACAAAACAGCCAAAGGTGCTTACAAGTACTGGGAGCTTGAACGTTGTCTAAACTCCGATCAATCCCCAGTGGACAAAGATGCGGCAAACAATCTCCGGTTTCTGATTGGATTGCGCCATGAAATTGAACATCAGATGACCAATCGTCTGGACGAGTGTTTTAGCGCGCGGTTTCAAGCTTGCTGCCTGAATTACAACGAGAAAATCAAGGAAATATTTGGCGATGATCTTGGCATCGATAAACATCTCTCATTTAGCCTTCAATTCTCCTCAATTTCACGGGATCAGGTTGATCAACTTAACGCGCAAGACGGGCTTCCCCCGAACATTCTGGGTTACGTAACACAGTTCGACTCATCCCTTACTGAGGAAGAGTACAACCATCCGAGGTATGCCTATCGTGTCCTTTTTGTGCCAAAGATAGCGAATAGAAAAGGTCAAGCTGATCAGGTAATTGAATTTATTAAGGCTGACTCCGAGCTTGCCAAAGGAGTGAATGCACAGTACACGGTAATCAAGGAAACGGAGCGGAAAAAATATCTTCCAGGGGAGATAATTTCAATTATTCAGGAAGAAGGATTCCCAAATTTCAACATGCATGCGCACACATCACTTTGGAAGTCGGAGGATGCAAAAAATCCAGCTAAAGGATTGGGCGTTGTCGTGGCCAAAACTTGGTACTGGTACGACGGTTGGCTGGACCAAGTTCGCGCACACTGCACAGAACATGCGGGGAAATACGCTTAGGGAACCTCTGCAAAACCTGTCGCGACGAAAACACGACCAAACAAAATCAACTGGTTGCAGACGTGTTTTTGTCAGCAACTGGGGTTTTGCAGACCATCCTTAGTTCTAGAACAATCGCTCTATGGTAAGGCTCTAGCGACACCAGCGACATGGCGACACAAACGAAAAAGCCAACCCCGAAAGAGGTTGGCTTTTTCAATTTTGGTGCCCCCCCCCGGGAAGTCGAACCCCGCACCAATGGATTATGAGTTCGATGCGCTAAGGAAGGTCTGCAAAACCCCGGCGCTCGCCGCCAGATGTGAGACAGTACCAACATGAAGCAGATGAGCCTGGGCGCGGCCGGATTCGAGCGCAAGACCAAGAGGACACGCAAGCGCGAGTTCCTCGACGAGATGAACCTGGTGGTACCGTGGGTCGAGCTGGTGGCGCTGATTGCACCTCACTCGCCCAAGCCCGGTACGAAAGGCGGACGACCGCCTTTTGCCGTGGAGACCATGCTGCGGATCCACTTCCTTCAACAGTGGTTCAACCTGTCGGACCCGGGCATGGAAGAGGCGTTGTACGACACGCCGATGTTCCGTGAGTTCGCTGGCCTGGATGCTGGCGAGGACCACCTGCCCGATGAAAGCACCATCCTGCGCTTTCGCCATCTGCTCGAAGCCAACGACCTGAGCGTGCAGATCCTGGCCACGGTCAATGCCACGCTGACCGACAAGGGTTTGCTGCTCAAGCAAGGCACGGTGGTCGACGCCACCCTGATCGCAGCGCCGAGTTCGACCAAGAACAGCACGGGCACGCGCGACCCGGAGATGCACCAGACCAAGAAGGGAAACCAGTGGCACCACGGCATGAAGGCCCACATCGGGGCGGACGCTGACTCTGGTCTGGTTCACACCGTGACCACCACGGCGGCTAACGCGCACGACATCACGCAGGCGCACGAACTGCTGCATGGAGAGGAAACCGACGTCTTTGCGGATTCGGGCTACCGAGGCGTTGAGAAGCGCGCAGAAGTTCAGGACAAGCACTCTGAGGTGAACTGGCATGTGGCCATGATGCCCAGCAAGCGCCAGGCGCTGGACAAGGACACGCCGATGGGGGCGATCCTGGAGCAACTGGAGCAAACCAAGGCCAGCATCCGGGCCAAGGTGGAGCACCCGTTTCGGGTC
>JACCEE010345794.1_pt1 | contig 10355 bp, 8 predicted proteins | sample 7449931 | NCBI WGS metagenome assembly JACCEE01 (sample SAMN15323457, study PRJNA562643) | freshwater metagenome | isolation source: river surface water | place: USA:Blue River Watershed | collected 2017-08-19 | reverse complement strand
CCGATGCCGAAGCGCAAACCCTCAGTCAGGCCATTGCGTTTTACAAAGCTGAACGCAGTTTTATGCGCAGCGCCTTATTGCAGCGGCTGGATTCCGACGGCGACAGCATCAACTTCGGGCTGGTAGCGCCGGACCAGACCCGCGCGATTTTTACTTATAACCTGGTGAAAGAAACCGGCCGCACCATGCCGCCGCGCTTGCGTTTTGCCGGCCTGGATCCACAGGCGCAGTATCGACTGACACTGGCGTGGCCGTCACAGCTCAAAGAGTATTCACCGTCTGTGCTGCAAGTGGTGCCCGGTGAAACCTTTGGTGGTGATGCACTGATGCGCTTTGGCATGCAGATGCCAATTTTGCATCCACAGTCATCACTGATTTTTCTGCTGGAACAACAAGGCTAAAAGCAAAAAGCCCGCTGCGGCGGGCTTTGCTGTTCTGTGCGGCTAACAGTCGTCGGACTGTCGTCGTGGCTTATTCGAGTTTTGATTCGATCAGCTGGATAGCTTCTTCCAGCAGAACTTCCACTGTATGACGGGCCTGCTTCGGATCCCGCGCCTGAATGGCGCGCAGGATGTCGCCGTGTTTTTGCACGTCGGCACCCGGTACCCCTTTGATTCTGTTGGTGTAGCGAATACTGACACGCAGCGCCGTGCTGATAAATTCAGTTAACTGCAGCAGGAATCTGTTGTTACTGGCGGCAAGCACTGCGCTATGAAAGGCAATATCGGCGTCCAGCGGATCGTCGAGTCCTTCGTCAGCGTCGGCCATCCGCTTCAGTGCTTTTTCGATGTCATGGATCTGGCTGTCGGATGCTGAAGTCGCGGCCAGCGCTGCGGCTTGCGGTTCCAGCACGACCCGAACCTGAGTGAATTCCAGCAGCAGCGATAAAGACGGTTTGCTGCTTAAAATCCAGCGTAGTACATCGGTATCAAACATATTCCAGTTGCTTTCCGGTAGTACGCGGATGCCCTGTTTCGGTCGGGATGTCAGTAAGCCTTTGGCCGATAGCATTTTGACGGCTTCGCGCGTAGCGCTGCGGCTGACATTGTGCCGGATGCAGAGTTCTGCTTCGGAAGGCATACCGCTACCCACCGGATAAACACCCTGAACGATGGCAAGGCCAAGGTCGTGCGTCAGCTGATGGGTCAGATTCTGAATCGGTTCGTTTTTCATCGGTGTGGTCCGTCCGGCTATGTGGGATATATCATATTAAAATACACCAGACTGTGATATAACTTTTTACATAGTTTCTGGTGGCAGCTGTAATTCTGGCTTCAGAGTATTCTGGCCTGTGCAGATTGCGAATTCTCTATTAGCTGAATTTCAGAATGAAAACAAAAGCATGACAGCTCTGTACTCTTGTTTACGCGATAAAGCCGTGTTTATTACCGGGGGCGCCACCGGCATTGGTGCGACCATGGTCCGCACTTTTGTGCAGCAGGGCTGCCAGCAGGGCTGCCACGTCGCGTTTATTGACTTAAATGCCGCTGCCGGTGCCGCGTTAATGGCAGAGTTGCCGGCCGGACAAGTCTGGTTCGCCGCCGTAGACGTCACCGATGTGCAAGCGTTGCAGCAAGCCATCGAGGCGGCGGCCGCGCGTTGGGGCCGGTTGGATGTATTGATTAACAATGTTGCCAATGACCAGCGGATGCCAACAGCGCAGGTGACACCCGCCAATTGGCGGCAGTGTCATGCGGTGAACCTGGATGCGGCATTTTTTGCCACGCAGGTCGCATTGCCATTTTTGCAGCAGCAATCTTCGGCTTCTGTGATTAATTTCAGTTCCGTCGTCGCAGTCACCGGCAAAGTGGATATGGCTGGTTATGTCACGGCCAAAGCCGGCCTGATCGGCCTGACCAAAGCGTTAGCGCGTGAAGCCGGCGCCCATGGCGTCAGGGTGAATGCGGTATTACCCGGTTGGGTCCGGACTGAGCGGCAACTCAACAGTTGGTTCACGCCGGAACAGCAACAACGCTGGCTCGAAGAAAGCGCGCTGAAACGTTTTATTCAGCCGGAAGATGTCGCCAATCTGGCGCTGTTTCTGGCGTCTGAACAAAGTGTGATGATCACCGGGCAAGCGATCCAAATCGACGGCGGGATTAGTCTCAGTGACTGAACCAGCTTTCATTGCCATCGACTGGGGCGCCAGCCAGTTAAAAGCTTTTTTATGTCAGCCTGACGGTGTGCAGCCGAAGGTGCTGGCCAGTGCCAGCGGCCCCGGTGTTGCGGCCGCGCGTGGTCAGTTCCGAGTGACGCTGTTAGAGGCTGTCGGTGACTGGTTGCGGCAGGACCCGGCGCTGGTGGTCTATATGGCCGGCCATATCACTTCTTCATTGGGTTGGTATCAGACCCGATATCTCAACACGCCCTGTTTGCCACAGGCGTTATTACCTGAATTAGTGCAGGGACAGTGCCCCGACATGGCGTTGTGGCTGTCGACCGGTCTGCGTTGTGCCTTGCCGGAAGGTGGTCATGATGTGATGCGTGGTGAAGAAGTGCAGTTGCTTGGTTTGTTGCAGTTGGCCCCAGAACTGCGTTTCGGCCGCCGGCTGGTTTGTCTGCCCGGTACCCATACCAAATGGGTCTGGCTGGAAGATGGACAGATCCGGCATTTTCGCACCAGCATGACCGGCGAACTCTATGCATTGTTGACTCAACATAGTGTGTTGCTACAACAGGCTGAAAATTCGGGTGACTTCTGCACAGAAAGCTTTATCCGTGGCTGCCAACAAATGCGTGGCACTGCCGGCCTGCATTGGTTGCATCAATTATTCACCGTCAGAACCGAACAGCTGTTTAGTGGTTTAACACCCCAGCAAGCCAGCGCCTATCTGTCAGGCATTCTGGTGGGGGCTGACGTACAGGGCTGGCAGGTTAATGAACCTTGTGCCGGCGAAGACTGTGATGTGGTGTTGGCGGGCAATTCGCAACTGAATTTTTGTTACCGTGAAGCGCTGCAACTGGCCGGTTTCAAAGTCCGAACTTTTGATATTACCGATGCAACGCTGGCCGGTTTTGGCTGGTTGGCACGGGAGCAGCGTTGTGCTGGGATAGTTGCCGCTCAGGTTGTGTCCGATGGCGTTTGTCAGTTGGGTTAACGGCGTGCTGCACTGAGGAAAAAGCCGGCATCGAGCCGGCTTTTTCGTCGATGGGTTCAGGCAACTTTACCGCTTTGTTGCCGCCTTTCGATAAAGTCTTGTAGACGCAGTTGTTGGGCGCTATCGAGGCGCAAACCCAGTTTGGTGCGCCGCCACAGAATGTCGGCGGCATTGTGCGCCCATTCGTGGCTCAGCAGATAAGTGACTTCAGCCTGATACAGGCCATGACCAAAGTCTTCGCCTAAATCGGTCTGATTGCTGCAACCACCCAACAGCTGAGAAGTCAGGGTGCCGTAACTCCGTACATAGCGTTGCAGGACGGCGGTCGGGACAAAATCATAGCTTTGCGACAATTCCCGTAATAACGCCGCCTGACCGGCAAAGTCACCTCCCGGTAACGGCAGCTCTGCAGTGCGGCAAGCACCAATATGCGGGAAAAACGCCGCCAGTCGGTCAACAGCAGCCTGCGCCAGTTTGCGGTAAGTGGTAATTTTTCCACCAAAGATCGACAGCAGTGGCGCAGCGCCCGCCGGTGCATCAAGCTCCAGTTTGTAATCACGTGTCACTGCCTGCGCACTATCGGCTTCATCATCCAGCAGAGGCCGCACGCCGGCGTAGCTATGGCGGATATCCTGCCGGCTGATCTTGCGGCGGAAATAGCTATTACTGATCTGCAGCAGGTAGTCGGTTTCGGCATCGCTAATGGCGACTTTGGCCGGGTCGCCCTGATAGTCGACATCGGTTGTTCCAATCAAGCTGAAGTCGTCTTCATAGGGGATCACAAACACAATCCGCTGATCTTCATTTTGCAGAATGTAGGCCTGTGGGTCATCGTGTAGCTTCGGCACCACAATATGGCTGCCTTTGACCAGCCGAATTTTTTGCGGCGTCGGCCCCGGCAGAGTTTGTTCAAATAAGCTGGCAACCCAAGGACCTGCGGCATTGACGACGGTGCGGGCCTGAATATGCCGGATTTGCCCGCTGTGCTGTTCAGCTAACTCAGCCTGCCACAAAGACCCCTCGCGCTGCACTAACTGACAACGGGTCCGGGTCAACACAGTGGCACCATGATATTGGGCCGCCATCGCATTCAGCACCACCAGGCGGGAGTCGTCGACCCAGGCATCTGAGTATTCAAAGCCGCGCCGGATAGTGGTGACCAGTGGATCGGTATTGCCAAAGCGAATCCCGCGCGAGGATGGCAGGGTGACGCGTCGGGCCAGGTGGTCATATAAAAACAGGCCTAGGCGGATCAGCAGCGCCGGGCGCAGGTGTGGCTGGTGTGGCAGCCGAAAGCGCAGAGGCCAGATAATATGCGGCGCTACATTCAGCAACACTTCGCGCTCTGCCAGTGCTTCGCGGACTAACCGGAACTCATAATGCTCCAGATAGCGCAAGCCGCCATGGATCAGTTTACTGCTGTTGGACGACGTTGCGGCGGCCAGATCCTGCTGTTCACACAACAGAACTTTCAGGCCCCGGCTGGCAGCGTCTGCGGCAATACCGCAGCCGTTGATGCCACCACCGATGACCAGCAGGTCATAAAGTTCTGCGCTGGAATTGTTGTTCATCATCACTTTTCTTATTTATAAGATAAATACCATAATAAACAGTCAATACGCGGCAAGCAAGGCGTCAGATTGGTTTAACTGCTCGGATTAGTTGAGAGAATGCGGCGTGAGCGGCTTAAAGCCGCACTTTCGCCACCGCATGTTGCCACTGGTGATACAAATGATTGCGTTGTTCGGCGCAGATCGACGGCTGAAAACGTCTTTCACAATGCCACATACCAGCCAGTTGCTCGGTCGACTGATAAATACCGGCCTGTAAACCGGCCAGATAGGCGACGCCCAGAGCTGTGGTTTCGGTGATTTGTGGCCGCTCGACTACGGCACCGAGAATGTCGGCGAGGAAACTCAGCACCCAATTGTTTTTCACCATGCCGCCATCGACCCGCAGCACATTCGGCCGGATGCCGTCACGTTCCATCGCTTTTTGCAGATCTTTGGTTTGGTAACCGACGGATTGTAGTGCGGCCGCCACAATGGAGCTGATGCCGGAATCCCGGGTCAGGCCCAGAATAGCGCCCCGTGCATTCGGGTCCCAGTACGGTGCGCCAAGGCCGGTAAAGGAAGGGACCAGAAACACGCCATGGTCGAGCGGCACGTCTTTGACCATCGCCTCACTTTCGCCGGCGTGGCGCAGCAGTTTCAGTCCTTCGACAATCCACTGCATAGTCGCGCCGGCCATAAAGATACTGCCTTCGATGGCATAAGTGGCTTTGCCGTTGAGCTGATAGGCAATAGTCGTCAGCAACCGGTTTTCCGATCTGAGTGCTTTGTCACCGGTATTCAGCATCAGAAAACAGCCGGTGCCATAAGTGCTTTTTGCCATTCCGGTGTCAAAGCAGGCGTGACCAAACAGGGCCGCCTGCTGGTCGCCGGCGATGCCATAGACCGGGATCTGTTTGCCAAAAATCTCCGGCGCAGTCCGGCCGAAGTCGGCTGACGAATCCATCACTTCCGGTAACATGGCTGCCGGGATGTCAAACAGACTGAGCAGCTCTTCGTCCCAGCAGTGTTGGTGAATGTTGTACAACATAGTGCGTGATGCATTGGTCGCATCGGTGCGATGCACTGCGCCGCCAGTCAGGCGCCACAGCAGGAAACTGTCAACGGTGCCAAATAACAAATCGCCGGCTGCGGCCTTAGCGGCGGCTCCGGGTACCTGGTCCAAAATCCAGCGGATCTTGGTTGCAGAGAAATAAGGGTCCAGCAACAAGCCGGTTTTCGCAGCAATCAGTTCGTTGACGGTCTTGCTTTGTAACGCTTCGCAATAGGCGGTAGTGCGGCGGTCTTGCCAAACAATGGCCCGATAAACCGGTTCGCCAGTATGCCGGTCCCACACCAAAGTGGTTTCACGTTGATTGGTAATACCGATTGCGATGACTTGCTCCGGATGAATTTGCTGATTTGCCATCACCTGCCGGCTGCAATCCAAGACCGTCTGCCAGATATCCTGCGGATCATGTTCAACCCAGCCATTGTGCGGATAATGCTGAGTAAAACTTTGCTGTTCTGTGGCGACAGGCTGGCCTTCCAGATTAAACAGGATGGCTCTGCTGCTGGTCGTTCCCTGATCAATAGATAGAATATAGTTCTGCATTTTACTTAATCATATTTATAATATAATAAAGCCTAGCTTGCCGTCTGAATGCCGTGTTGGCAACTGTTTTTAGCAGGAAACGCCTGCATTGTTTTCGTGCGCAGAGCCAGATTCTGGTGCAATGGTCGCTATGTTCAGCGCTATTTTCTTGTTATTCTCCGTCGCTGAAACGTTTCAGGGATGTCGAGATGAATTCAGTCTCCGCGATATTGCTGCAGAGTGTTCCGGTACAAAATGTACTGGGTGAAAATGCATTGTGGCATCCGCTGTTGCAGCGTTTTTACTGGGTCGATATTGAAGCAGGCCTTATGCACTGGTTAAGTGCAGATCTGCGTCAGGTGCACCAGCTTGCGTTGCCGGAGCGGATTGGCAGCTTTGGTGTCCTGAATGTCACGGCGGATGCGCCGTTTCAATTTGTGCTGGCTCTGGCAAGTGGTTTTGCGCTGTATCACCCGCATACCGGCGCTTTGCGCTGGTTGGCCCGTCCAGAACGTCATATTCGTGGTAACCGTTTTAATGATGGCCGTACCGACCGTCAGGGCCGATTTTGGGCCGGATCCATGGTCGAAACCCAGTATCAGACGCCACAGTGTGGTGCTTTGTATCAACTGAACCGTCAGGGGCAGGCCGTACGGCATTTGCGCCAGCTGCAAATTTCCAATGGCCTGTGCTGGAGCCTCGATGGCCGGCGTATGTATCACGCCGATTCACCCCGTCATCAGATTTGGCAATATGAATTTTGCACCGCACAGGCAACGCTGAGTCAGCCGCGCTTATTTGCCAATTTTGCCGAGAATGCCTCACCGGATGGTGCGACTGTGGATGCAGAAGATCATGTCTGGACTGCGCTATGGGGCACCAGCACTGTGGTTCGGCTGAACCCGCAGGGACAGGTCGAGCTGACATTGACCTTGCCGGTGTCGCAGCCGTCTAGTGTGGCGATTGGCGGGGAGCACGGCGATTTGTTGTTTATCACCACGTCCCGGCTGGGTCTCAATGCCCGGCAGCTGGCAGAGCAACCTGCTGCCGGAGATTTGTTTATCTATCAGTTATCGCGGCCGCTGGCTGTGCCGGAATCGGTCTGTCACTTAGAACCAGATTGGTTAGCAGAGCCGGTTTGCCAGGACATGCCGGTGTTATAACGCGACGGAAATCCCGGCCAGCCTTTGTCTTCATCCGAACGACTATTCTTGGATGGCAGTAGCTGGCAAGCGTCAGCCTTTTGCTTCAGCTGACAATCCAGCATCGCTAAGACCATGTGCTGATTCACCCGGTTGATCTGGCGGATATCCCAGGCCGGCTCGGCATAATGACCATAATCGCTCTCGATGTCCCGCGCTGCCGCGGGGGCCGGATGAGTGGCAATATTGTGACGAGCACCATGGTAAGTCAGCAGGTAACGCGCCGCACTACCACTGTGCTGAAACAACTGCACAATCCCCTGATAACCGGAAATATCATCCTGATCACCGGCAACATATAACAGCGGCGTTTGGATTTTCGCCAACGATTTTGGGTCAAACAGCTGATACTGACCGCCCCAAGGCGCAAATAAAATGCCGGTTTGCCAGCGCGGATCTGCTTTCGCCTGGCCGGCGTTGCAGCTATTGAGCTGTGCGCGCAGTGCGGCGATTTGCGCAGGTTGTGCTGCACCGGTCAGCTGTTGCACCATCGCATCCGGGAACTGATAGCAGGCACCCAGCGTACTGAGCGCGCCAAAACCGCCCATTGAATAGCCAACCAGACCCGCTTTGTTCGGGTTGGTTTGCGCAAATAGCGGACTTTTCGCCGACGTCAGGTAATTCAGCGTGGCCTGCTGGTCGCGTGCCCGATGGTATAAAGTACTGAAAAATCCGGCAAAAGGTGCTTTGGCAAAATCAATTTCAGCATTGGTGGAATCGGTGTGATCGATAGCGGCGACGATATAACCGTGGCTGGCTAAATGTTCTGCCAGATAAAACATCAGGCTGCGATAGCCAGTGTAACCATGCGAAATGACCACCACCGGCACCTGTCCTGTGCCAGCAGCCGGAGCCGCGTCGCGAAAGGCGGTGCCGGCAATGCTGAAGGTTTTTCCACTGCGGGTCTGATTTTGATATTGCGCCGGCTGCGCCTTGCCCGGAGTTGCCGGGTACCAGAGTTCCAGTGTCAAAGGCCTTGTATACGGCTGACCTGTGCTGACCTGCAAACTGTCCGCGATCTCGATTTTGCTGGTCCTGACGCCGACAGCGTAAGTACCAGGCTGGCTCAGGACCGGTGCTGCATCGGCCGGGATTTTGTCATACAGCTGTTCTGCGGCCTGCACGGTAGTACAGGCAAGCAATCCAAACAATAAGCCAATTCTATTGATGACCAATGACATAAGAACTCCTGTATGTTGAGCAGAGCCGGGCGCTGCAGCCCGGCATGATTTGACGGCGCCGCGGGACCAACCCGCTGCTGCAATCAAGCGGCGAAAGTCTGCACTGTCAGGCCAGCACCAGCCTGACAGACATAGACATCGGCCTTCAAACCAAAACGCGCTTGATAATGCGCTGCGACAGCCTGTTCGACCAACACCACATCCTGCTGCGCACAGAGACAAATAATAGCGCCACCAAAACCGCCGCCGGTCATCCGCACTGCGCCTTTGCTACCAAGCGCATTTTGACAAATCTCGACCAGGCCATCGGTTGCCGGTACAGTCACCTCAAAATCATCGCGCAAAGACTGATGTGAGGCCTGCATCAACAGGCGTAACTGCGTCATATCGCTTTGTTGCAGCGCGTCGACGGTGGCCAGCACCCGGGCATTTTCACTGATCACATGATGCGCCCTTTTGTATTGCTGCGCTGTCATGGCGTTTTTGTGCTGCTGCAACAGGTCCATACTGGCATCGCGTAGTGTCGACACCCCCATGATTGCCGCAGCCTGTTCACAATCCTGGCGCCGGCCGTTGTATTCACTGTCGACCAGTTTGCGCGGATAATTGGAATTGACAATCACCAGCGCCAGCTCAGGCGGGATAGCTACTGCGCGGGTGGCAAGCGTTGCGCAATCCAGCAGCAGGGCATGGCCGGCCGTGGCCTGGGCTGAAATCATCTGGTCCATAATGCCGCATTGGCAATTCATAAACTGGTTCTCGGCCTGCTGGCCAAACAAGGCAATTTGCGCCGGGGTTAACGCCAAGCCAGACAACTGATTAAAAGCGCCGCCGATGGCCACTTCCAGCGCGGCCGATGACGACAATCCGGCCCCTTGCGGCACGTCACTGTCAATCAACAGGTCGGCACCGGTCAGCGTAAAGCCAGCTTGTTGCAGCACATAGACCATAGCGCGAATGTAATTGCCCCATTGCGACGGCCCCGGCGTGATGGGATCCTGCAGCGAAAAACGGTCAGATTCACCAGGATAATTTTGTGAATGCACCACCATCTGCTGGTCTGTACGGGCGCGAAACAACACCTGAGTGCGGAAGTTCAGCGCCGCCGGAAACACGTAACCGAGGTTGTAGTCGGTGAACTCACCAATCAGATTGACGCGACCTGGCGCACTGGACAGGCCGTCAGGCTGTGCGGCGTAAAGTTGCTGGAAAGTGTTGATAAAGGCTTGGCTCATAGACAAAACATCCCTAAAAACTGCGGACTGCGCTGACTTGGCGCAGAATGGCGGCGGCGGTTTCCGGCGTCAGATCTCGCTGGCTTTCCGCCATCATCTCGTAGCCGACCATGTGTTTTTTCACCGTTGCTGAACGTAGCAGCGGCGGATAAAAGTGCGCGTGTAAACGCCAGTGTGATTGCGGCTGACCGTCAGATGGCGCATTGTGCCAACCCATCGAATACGGGAAGCTGCACTGGAAAACATTGTCATAGCGGCTGGTCAGTTCTTTTAAGATCTGCGCCAGACTTTCAACCTGTGCCGCATCGAGTGCATCGATGTGCTGCACATCGTCTTTACACAGTAACAGCGTCTCAAAAGGCCAGGACGCCCAATATGGCACCACGACCAGCCAGTGCTGGTTCTGGCAGACAATGCGGTCTGCCTGTTGCTGTTCTTTGACCACATAATCAGCCAGCAGCGCGCTGCCATGTGCCTGCAGATAAGCCGCCTGGT
>JACCEE012041226.1_pt1 | contig 10358 bp, 11 predicted proteins | sample 7449931 | NCBI WGS metagenome assembly JACCEE01 (sample SAMN15323457, study PRJNA562643) | freshwater metagenome | isolation source: river surface water | place: USA:Blue River Watershed | collected 2017-08-19 | reverse complement strand
GGCTAGAATTACTTCTTCGTTTTTCTAAGCTACATATGGATTTTTGCGAAAAGCAGGAACAGTTTAAATCTTTTTTTGATAAAAATGGAAAAACTCTAAGAGGGCAGTATGTTATTAGTGATTTTAGAGATTATTCGCTAGGCCCTTATGATTATATTTTTTGTAACCCGCCTTATTTTTCACCGTCAGAAGGGCATTTATCTTCCATGCCTGAAAAAAGGATGTGTCGTTTTTTTTCTTCGCAAGATTGGACTGATTTATTTTTCACTTTCGAGCGATTATTAAAACCTGAAGGACAAGCTTTCTTTTTGGCCCGTAAGCAGCAGTGGAATCAATCTGTTTATGTTCAGAAAGTTGCTGAGCTAAGTGGGGCCAGCATCTTCTGCTTTGACTTGAATGTAGAGAGAAATAAGTAAATCTTTCGTCTCTTGATCAGGGATTTCGGCATAAAGGATGTCAGCTTCCGCCTTAAGCTTCTTGTAAAGAGGGGATTGAGGATGCAGGGTTTTAATGGCCTTTTTTTCTTCTGAACTTTGACCTTCAATAATTTTGGGACGAAGTTCTTCAAAGAGTTTTCTTTCACATTGTTCGAATTTGAGTTCTTTGATTTCAGTTCGTAGCGAGGGAAAAACAGTATAAATTTTTTGCTTAAGAAGCTCGCCCATAAAACTTAGCTGTTCGGCGTAGGCGGGATGATCCGTAAGAATATAGAGAACTTTATTTTTATTCTTTAAGGGATAGGTATGGTCAACTAGCTTTTCGCCAACAATTTCGCCCCAACGGGTCATTAAAGAAAGAAAATCAAAAACGTCTTTTTTTATGCCTCGGCGTCTTTCACCGGGGAGTTCACGCATTTCAAAGCCTGAGGAGCGGCTTGGACCAGAAAACTCCGATAGAAGGTTCTTGAGGTTATATTTTTCGAATTTTTTTGGTTTACCAAACATAGAATGGTTCTAAGGCCTTTAAAGGGACTAGGCAAGAATGAATTATTTGCTGTGATTTTGCATGTGTTTTTTGCTAACCTTTACGCATGTACCGCTTAGGAATTTTGTTTATTTTGGCCCTTATGGTTAGCTGTAGTGGTTATCACTTTAAAAAAAGAGATAATCCCTTAGAGGCTTATGAAATTCATTCCGTGGCCATTCCTATGTTTCTCAATCGTTCTGCTATTGCCGACGTGGGGGCTTATTTAAACAAGGAAATTACTTTAATCTTGTCGAGCTATAAAGGGCTTAAAGTTTATTCTGGCGAAAATGATGCTGCTGATGCTGTTTTGGTGGGGATTGTTAATAGCGATAGTCATGTGAGTAATGTTTATAACAGTGAAGATCTTTTTACTGATGGAAATTTGAAAGATTCCATTGGGGATCGTAAATCTTTTTATGTCCCAAGCTCTACTTCCTACGCCTTGCAAGTTCAGCTGATTCTTATCCGTAGGCCAAACAAAGAAGATCGCCAAATGATCGAATCAAGCATTGGTCCTTACATGAACGCTCACCCTCGTATAGTTTTAAATGAAAGTCTTCCTTTGAGTGGAAGTTTTACTCGAGAGGTTTCGGCCAATAATGGGCCCGATAGTGGTGGGCGAGTTAACTACACTAAAAACAGAGCGCTTTTAGATAAGAGTTTGCAAAATATGGCCAAAGACGCTGCTCGCACTTTTGAGCAGGAGGTCTTGGATGCTTTCTAAATGGACAGCTTGGGATTTTGTCAAAAGTCAGCCTCAGATTATTTCTCCAACTAGTACCGGTGGGCTACATGGATTTTGGATTGGCGATTCTTATGTTGAGCGCTTCATTCTTGATCGCCTAAAACTTCATTGGGGCAATGTTGAAAAGCGCATTTTACTTGGAGGGGATATCACGCTTAGTTGGGTTGAAGATAATATTATGACCCTAAGTCTTTTTGGAGGGAGTGAGCATATTGTTGTTCTCCATGCCGATGAGATTCCTTCCAATGTTGTTGAGTATTGGGAAAAAAGTGCTCCAACTTTAGAGGAGCGGCATGTCGTTTTATTCTTTAGAAAATCTGGCAAAAATTCTCCCTTTGAAAATTGGTCAAAAAAAATCGATGGAAATTTTACCAAAATTGAAGAAGCAGCTTTTTGGCAGGGAGGCGAACTTTTTAATTTTCTCTCACAGGAAATGAAAGTGCTTGTGCCTTATGAAGTGAAAGATTATCTCCTTAATTCTTTGGATCATGAGACATCTTTGTTTGTTTCTGCTTTAGAAGTTATTCGTCATTCATTTGAAGATCCAAGCAAAGCAGAACGAAGTAAGGTTCAAGAGCTAATTGTTCCAATGCGTTTTGATAAATTAAAAATGGCCTCAATGCTTGCAGGAAAAGATTATAAAAATTTTTGGCGCAAAACGGTCTCGTTGGATGCTGATCAAGTGCGCGAGCTTTTTAATTTCTTACAAGGCCATTTGATGAAAGTTGCCTCACCCGATGTCCTTATTGGGAAGGCCCGTGATAGCAAATACGGAAAAGAAATTTTGGCGCATGCCAAACTTTGGAAACCCCAAGAAATTGCAGGCGTTATTCGTGCCTGCGCTGAAATGGAAGTTGATGCCAAAAATGTGAAAAATAGTTTTTTGCGAGAGCGCCTACGTCGTGCCTATCTTAAAACTCTGCGCTAAGAAAAATCAAACCAACGTATAGCATTTGAAAGCTGGTCTTTTGGTTTATTCTCAACCTTTTGAGTGAAGACTTCTTCATATTTCTTTTCGATAAGCTCTAAAGAAAGGTTTAGACCTTGATAAAATTTTCGCTTGCGAAAATGAGGAATTAGGGTTTGGACAAAAGTATCCAATTCTGTTTGATTAATTTTTTGAGCAAGGGCTTCATCAACCAATAAACGAATTTTTCTCTCGAAAAGTGAAATAACTAAAAGTGAACCGACTCGTCCATGAGTTCGTTCAACGCCTAATTCGTGAAAAAGGGTTAGGGCCTTTTCATTAAATTCTTCATTCTTTTTAGCATCGCTCACGGCCAGTACTTTAAAGAAGGAAAGGCGACCAATGAAATAAAAAAGGAAAAAAAGAGGAATCTGGCACAAAAGCATATAGGCTTCATGAGAAAAACTAAAAAGGGTACTGATGATAAGGGTGGTTAAAAAAGTGAAAAAGGAGGCAATGAGAAGGGGAGCCGAAAGATAAGAGTCAGCACTTCTTAAAATCACGACAACTAGTTCTGCCCCAGTTTTTTCTTCAAGCGCCTGGACGCGTTTTTCAAGAAGTAATCCTTCTTGCAGAGTGAGAACTTTTCGTGCCCAACTTTTTTTACCAGCTGCCACTTGAGCCTCCTCCGCTAAAACCACCGCCATCACTTCCCCAACTACTTGAACCGCCGCCGCCACTTCCGCCAAAACCTCCACCACCACCACCGTACATAGAATTTGCAAGGAGGGCCGCTAAGATATTGTGAGGGCCAACAAGGCCAAGAACTAAACCAACTAAAGGAAAGAGGATGAAGACCATTAAAATGGAAGCCCAGCCAAAGGCTAAACCACCTAGGACTCCAAAACCAACCGCACCCGCAACAGCGGATGTGGGACGATTAACAGTGCTTAAAATGCAAAGGACAGGAAGGAGAACGATCAGCCCGATAAGAAAACCCATCGAAAGATGAATTTGTCCTTGAGAAATATTCGCTCTTCGTTTGACATAAAAAGCGCGATTTTCTCCCTGCCCATCACCTTCAATTTTTCCAGTGGCCTTTAAGTTGTGAATGGCCGTGACAAAAAGAGTAAGGCCTTGGACAAATTGCCCTTCGGCAAAAGTCGGCGCTAACACTTTTCGTATAAGACGGTTGCTGTTTACGTCAGTAATAACATCTTCAATTCCTTGTCCTACTTCGAGACGCATTTTTTTATCGCCTGTCGAGATAAGGAGGAGGAGACCGTTGCCTGTTTTTTTATTACCAAGTTTAAATTTTTCGGCCATTTTGATAGAAGCATCTTCAATGGCCTGTCCATCAAGGGTGGGAATAATGACAACAGAAAGAACAATGCCATCTTCATTAGAGAGGCGCTCAATTCTTTGGGTGAGCATTTCTTTGTCTTGTGGAGTGAGAAGTTTTACTTGATCAACAACTGGTGCAGGATTTGGCACATCCCATCCTAAAACAACAAAGCTTAGGATGGGAAGAATAAGTGCCAATAGAAATTTCATTAGAACTGAACTTTAGGTGCCACTTTCTCTTCTTCAGTTATAGTGAACTGAGGCTTCTTCTCATGATGGAAGAAAAGAGAGTTAGTGAGGCTGGTTGGAAATACGGTGACGAGATTATTGAAATCTTTCACTGTATCAATATAACGACGACGAGCAATGGTAATGCGATTTTCTGTTCCTTCCAATTGAGATTGGAGATCACGGAAATTCTCATTTGCTTTGAGATCAGGATATTTTTCAGCAACCATCATGAGTTTGCCCAAAGCTTGGCTCAAACCTTGTTGTGATTGTTGAAGTTTATTCATGTTCTCAGGAGTAAGTGTTGAAGCATCGACGGTCATCTTTGTCGCTTCGGCACGCGCGCTGATTACTTTTTCAAGTGTTTCTTGTTCGTGTTTGGCGTAACCCTTCACTGTATTAACCAGATTTGGGATAAGATCACTGCGTCTTTTATATTGGTTCAAAACTTCGGCCCAACTAGCATCGACTTCATTTTGAGTTTGAGGAATAGATTGTATTCCACACGAAACGCAAAAGGCTGCGAGTACTAAAATTTGGAGAATTTTCATAAGAGTATTACTTCTTATTAAGACGACTTACTTGAGCGGCAAGACGTGAAGTCTTTCTGCTAGCAGTCTTCTTCTTGATAACGCCGTTTTTAACAAGCTTGTTCAAGAGAGATTGGGCCTTAGGAAGAAGCTCTACAGCTTTAGTTGTTTCTTTAGCTGTGAGGGCTTCACGAACGGCCTTAACTGCTGTTTTTACAGTTGTCTTTCTTTGATTGTTAATCGCAGTTTTCTTGATTGTTTGTCTTGCTCTTTTTTCTGCTGACTTGTGGTTTGCCACGCTAAGCTCCTACGTTTCGCATTGTGTTAACTAATTGTTCTATCTATTCAATAGCGTCACTTTTTATTCTAATTTCGCTTTGTTGACAAGTTTTTTTTACTATCAATGGTTTGCATATAGGGTTAGCTGTGATAGTTAATTCCGACTAAACTTTTTTGTCTATTCCTAACGGAGTTTATGCATGGCGAAAAAAAACGCAAAAAAAGAAGCCCCTAAAAAAGCTGCCTCTAAAAAAGTTGAAAAAAAGATGGCCAAAAAGCCCGAACCAAAGAAAGTTGAGAAAAAGGCAGTGAAAATAGACAAGAAGTCTGAAAAAAAGCCTGAGAAGAAGGCCATTGTCTCTAAAAAGCCTGAACATAAAAAAAATGAAAAAAAAGCAGCTCCTGCGCCTAAAAAGCCAGTTGTAGTAGCTAAACCTTCTAAGAAAGAAGAGAAAAAACCTGTAAAGGTTGCTCCTAAGGTTGAGACTAAGAAAAAGGCTGAGCCAAAGCTCGATAAAAAAGTCCAAGCGAAGAAGAGCGAAAAAGTTGAAAAACTAGATAAGAAGGCCAAAGCGCAGCTTGCTAAAGAAGAAGAAAAAAACCAAAAAGAAGCTGCTAAGTTAGCTGCCAAAGAAGCCAAGCTTAAAGAACAAGAAGAAAAGAAAGAAAAAAAGGCTAAACCGCAAGAGGTTGAAGAAGCTCCAAAGAAAGCCGGCCGTCCTGCTAAAGAAGCTTCATCAGATGATGATTTGGTTGGCGCTGATGATGGTGATTGGGAAGAAGAAGATATCGATCTTGAAGAAATCGAAAGTGAAAAACGCAATTTTTCTATTGATGATGAGTTAAAAGATAATTTAGTCGGTGATATTCTTTCTCGCGCTGATGGCGATTCTCTTAAAGATATTTTTACAAGCATCCGTGATCCTCAGTTTTTCTCTTCTGGTGTTGATGAGTGTATTGAGCGTAACTGCGATAGTCCTGCAACGACCGCTAACTTTTGTCGTTTGCACTACATTAAAAACTGGAATGACATTAAGAAAAAACTTCAAATTTTAACTGATGGAAAGTTACAAGAGCTGATTGAAGTTCTTGTGAGTAAGTACCCTGTAAAATACATTGAAGCTATTCTGCAAGATCTTTCTGAAGAAAAAGTTTTCTTAAGTGTTCTCAAGGAACTTAATATTGAGTCTGTGGAAGAAAGTTTTGATGATGACTTGGAAGATGGCGATGATGATAGTGACATCGCTTTCGAAACCAAGGCCACCTTTAAAGGTGGAGCCTTGGGTGAAGAAGATTAGAAAATACTATTCTTTATATTCAGCTAACAGACGATCGGCCTCCAATGTGAGGCCGACGTTTTCTCTAACGACCTTATAGAAAAATTTAAGATCTTTCAGATCAGCTTCTGTCCAAAGATCGATAAAGTCATTCCAATCTTCTTCAGCAAAGTATTGATCTAAGAAAACGCCAACTGAATCCGAGAGAATTTGAAGTTGTTTAAGTGGTGCTTTTTTTGAGTCAAGGTCACAAGAAGCGAAATAACTTACTGGGATGGCCTTAGCATTTTGGTCAGACAAAGTGACAATGAGAAGAATTTCATTTGAATAGCCCATGGCGTAAACGCTGGGATGCATGCCCCGCGCCGCCAAATCTCGTTCATAAGTAGAAGAAAGCACATCTTGAAATTTTTTGGTCCATTCTTCAGGAAAAGCTATACCTGATTTTTCTTGTTCGTATCTTGAAAGCATTTTTTTACCCCTTGTTTGGCAAAACCAACGCAATCTACACTAAGTGCAGCAAAGCTTCAAGGAAAGGCCAGTATTCCCTCTGGGATCTTCTCAAATATCCGAGCTTTTGTTTTTAGTATCTGCTGAACAAAAAATAATTTCGAGAGAGATTTTGCCCTTGCTTGGTATTAGGGATTTTCTGCATAATTTGCGCTATGATAGACGAAATTCCTTACGATGATTTGGTGAAATAATGGCGACCCCACAAACAGCTAGTGAAATGGTGAATAAGCGCTCTGGACTTAAAATCTATGAGCAGGGACATGTTCTTTTTAATGAAGGAGATGTTGCTGATTCGCTATTTATTATTCAAAAAGGCCAGGTCCGTTTATATCGTCCTAAAGGTAAGGGCTTTGTTGAAATTGCTGTTTTACGTGCCGGCGAAGTGATTGGTGAAATGGCCTATTTTGATGAACAGTCACGGACACGCAGTTGTTCAGCAGCTGCCATTGTTCATACTGAGGTCATTGAAATTTCCTTTAAGGCTTTTGAAAAAACAATTCAGGGTCTTAATCCTTGGTTTAAAACGATTATTATTACTTTGGCCAATCGTCTGCGTAAATCCAATGAAAGAGTGAAGGCCCTCGAAGGAAATTCTGTTCTTTATGGCAAGGATGGAAAAGTTCCGGAGTATAAATTTTTGCAAACGGTGGACGTTGTAAAAATTCTCTCTGCTATTTATCTTGTTTTTAAAGCAGCAGGAGAAGTGAAAGAAGGAAAGAATACTCTTCATATTAGTAAGCTTCGTTTTTATGCCTTGGATATTTTCAATATTCAAGAAGTGAAGTTTGAAGAATTTATTCAGCTTATGAAAGATGAAAATCTTCTTGAAACCGGAATGGACGCAGATAATCTTCCTAAGGTTCTCATCATTCCTAGTGTTGAACTTTTAAAAAATATTCTCACTTTCTTTTCTGGTCAGCGTACGACTGCCGATGAGAAAAAACTTATTATCTCTAATAAGTGTGAACGTTTATTGAAGCGCATCTATGATCAGTTAATTGAAAAGAAAGCTCAGGGTGAGAGAGTCGTTGCTGATTTAAGTGTTGTTTTAGATGATTTCAAAATGAGAAATATCCCGATTTCAATTGAGGATTTAGATGATGCTTTAAAAGCAGGTTTGGTAGAAGAAGTTGTGGTTCGTGAGAATAACAAGCTTACAACAGAGGTTCATTTTACTCGTTTAAAAACTCTTTTTCCGTTTATCCAACTTAATAATGCCCTCACTCGATTTAATGAGGGAAAACAAAAAAAATACTAAAAAAAAGGGAGCTTCAAGCTCCCTTTTTTTGTTTGGATTAGTGATTTGCCTGCGGATCGTAGATGACTTTAACTGTTGCTCCGTTAGAGTAAACTGCACTTCCATAGAGCTTAAGAAAATAGCCTGACTTATATGAAGCTGGATAGGCTTCACTTAAGTTACTTGTGCTGATTACTTTTATGTTTTGAGAAGCTCTGTAACCAATAAGCTGCCAACCATCTGTTGTTGATTCTGGAATTGTTTTTCCATTGATCGTTACTTGGATAGTTCCGGTCATGGGGCTAGAGGAGAGTTGAATATAGCCATAGTATTCAACTGGAGCTTCCGTTTCAACGATGAGGCATTCTGGATAAGTGACTCGACCCGTTCCACTGAGTTTAATGACGTAACCAGTATAGGGTTCTCCCGCTGTTGGTTCGTAGCGAGTATTTTGATTTGTAACGGCTCCCACCCAGGTAAATCCGTTAGCATCATTTTCCAGAAGTTCTGTACCTGTATTTTTTCGAACACGAATGCGTGAAGGATCGATAATCTTGCTAGAAGCATCAACCACTGGCCAATAATCGTATTTATGTTTGAGTACTACTTCTTGAATGGCCCCATTGATTCCATCAAAAAGATGATTGAAGTCAGTGGTACAAATGTCATAACTATCAGCAGTGCTTCGTCCACTTTGGTCAACGGGACTGCTCATACCATTGGTATAAGAGGTTTCATAAAGGCTTTTAGATACTTCTTTATAGATGTAGTTAGCTTCTTTGTTACCTGCAACAGTGGGGCAGTAGTTATGAGGAACCATGCTCATAAAGCGAAACATGAGACTCTTTAGTTGAGTGTCGCGGATAGTGATAAGTCTGCTTTTTTTAGTTGTGATGAAAGCTTCTCTTTCTGGGCCAGAAGGAAGATCTCCTGGTTTTAGATAAGAGTTATCGTCACCGTTAGACATTAAGACAACAATCGTATAGGCATTCTTTCTAAAAATACCGTTGCTTTGGTTATTTTCCAAGAGAGCAATGGCACGATCAAGACCATTTTCAGAGGAGCCGGCCATAAAAGGCATGGAGCTTAAGCGAGAAACTGCATTGTCATATGAGGTCGCAAGAGAGTTGAGCACATCGGCTGAAACTCCAGTAGGGCTAGTAGAAATAAAAGAAGCAGAAGATGAGGAAAGCTCACTAACATTTGTTGCAAGCAAAGGGGCCATGAGAATATGGTAATCAAAACGTGAAGAAATTAAATTCACAGTATTCCAAAGGGCCGCTTTAGTGCTAGGGGTTACAAAATACTGGCTTCCGGAGTTATCCCACAAGAAAAGAAAATCTACTGGAGGTTTAATAAGCGTTGAGCTAGAGCAAAGTGTGCTTTGATATTGCTCGACAGCAGAAACAGTAGAGGCATCTTTGTTTTTATTGGCAGCGAACTCTTGCTTACTACAGGCGACAGCGTAGATGAAGAGGATAAAGAGAACGAGGCCATTTTTTAGAAGATTCATACTTCCTTCCCATGTGATAGGTCTTCTAGGGTACTTATCGGATTTAAGTTAATTAAATTGAGCGGTTTTTTTAGTCTAAGACTAGCCTTATCCTTGGACGTAACTATTCGAAAAGACCAAAAACTTGAAAAAATAATACATTTGTATAAAAAATTTCCCAAAGGAATAGAAATCAGGTATTGTGGATTGTTGAAACCGTTATAGCTTTCACATGTTCTCAAACTTTAAAAACAAAAATGAGCTAGTGATTTCAAGAAAGAGGTTTTTTGTGAAGAATATTCCTGAAAAGAGCGTTGAGCGTCTTTGTAAATACCGTCAAATTCTTTTAAATATTTTGGACTCAGGAAAAGAGTTTATTTTTTCTCATGAACTCGCTGCTATTTTAGATTCATCACCGGCCCAAGTTCGACGCGATTTGATGATGCTTAACATTACTGGAACCCCTCAGCGTGGTTATAACATCCGTCAGTTCTTACAAGATATTTCAGAAGTGGTTGATAGCAAGGAAGGCCAGCTTGCTTGCTTGGTCGGAGTTGGAAAATTAGGGCAGGCCATCTTGACCTATTTTTCTAAACGTCGTCCCAACCTTTCTATTGTTGCGGGCTTCGATAGTGATATAGAAAAAGCTGGCAAACAACATGGTGATTGTTCTATTTTTGCTATTGATGAACTTCAACGTGTTATTCGTGAAAAAGAAATTACAGTGGGGATTGTGACCGTTCCGGCCCCTCATGCTCAGGCAATTGTCGATACTTTAGTGGCCAGTGGAGTGAAAGGCATTGTCAATTTTGCTCCAACACATTTGCGCGTGCCTCGTGG
>JACCEE011114453.1_pt1 | contig 10358 bp, 10 predicted proteins | sample 7449931 | NCBI WGS metagenome assembly JACCEE01 (sample SAMN15323457, study PRJNA562643) | freshwater metagenome | isolation source: river surface water | place: USA:Blue River Watershed | collected 2017-08-19 | reverse complement strand
ACTTCGGTGAAGGCCATGGGGGTGGTGACGATGCCCAGGCCCTTGTAGGCGGCCACGTGCACCGGGTTTTCCATGGTGCGCATCTTCAGGCCCTTGAGGTCGTCGGGGGCGCTGACCGAGCGCTTGTTGTTCGTCATGTGACGCACGCCGTTTTCGCCCCAGGCCAGGGCCTTGAAGCCCTTGGCTTCGAACTTGGCGAGCATCTCCTGGCCGATGGCGCCGTCGAGCACCGCGCGGGCATGCGCCTTGTCGCGGAACAGGAAGGGGATGTCCAGGATGCGGGCTTCGGGCACGAAGTTGGGGACCGGGCCGGTGGAGGTGAAGGTCAGTTCGTGGGTGCCCAGTTGCACCGCCTCGATGGACTCGCGCTCGGCGCCCAGCGCGCCCGAGTAGAAGGTCTGCACCTTGATCCGGCCGCCGGTGCGCTTCTCGACCTCGGCGGCGAAGGTGTCGATGCCCACGCCCTGGTGCGAGTCCTTGGCCACCGAGATGTTGATCCGCATGGCGGTCTGGGCTTGCGCCGTGGCGCCAAAGCCGGCCAGGCCGGCGGCCATGCAGCAGGCCAGGCCTACGCTGGTCAAACGACGGGAAATGTTCATGGTCTGTCTCCTTCAGGTTTTGAAAATGGGCCGCCAGCGGCCCGGGTTGTCAAACTCGTTTCACGCCTTCTTCGTGCGCCGGTAATCGTGCAGCCACCCCAGCCCCGCCGAGGTACGGCCCGCCGGAATGTACTCGCATCCGACCCACCCCCGGTAGCCCAGGGCGTCGAGCCGGTCCAACAGGTAGCCGTAGGCCACCTCGCCGGAGTCTGGCTCATGGCGGTCGGGGACACCGGCGATCTGCACATGCCCCACCCCCGCGATGTGCTTTTCCAGGCGGCGCACCAGGTCGCCTTCCATCACCTGGCAGTGGTAGAAGTCCATCTGCACCTTCAGGTTGGCCTCGCCCACGTCGGCCACGACATCGTGGGCCTGCTGCTGGAAGTTCAGGAAATACCCCGGCATGTTGCGGGTGTTGATCGGTTCGATCAGCAGGGTGATGCCATGGGGCGCCAGGACCCGCGACGCTGCGCGCAGGTTGGCCACGTAGGTGGTGCGCGCCTGCGCGGGATCGACACCGGCGGGCAGCAGGCCGGCCATGGCGTGCAGGTGGCGGCAGCCGGTGGCCAGGGCGTAGGGCAGGGCCTGCTGCACGCTCTGGGCGAACTGCGCCTCGCGGCCCGGGTGGCAGGCCATGCCGCGCTCGCCGGCCGCCCAGTCGCCCGGGGGCAGGTTGAACAGCGCCTGCACCAGGCCCTGCGCCTGCAGGCGTGCGGCGATCTCTTCGGGCGGGTGCTCGTAGGGAAAGAGGTATTCCACTGCCTCGAAGCCGTCGGCCGCCGCGGCGGCGAAGCGATCGAGGAAGGGCACCTCGGTGTACAGCATGGACAGGTTGGCGGCGAATCGGGGCATGGGGTGTCGGCTTACCAGGGGGTGCCGAAGGCGCTGGCCAGTTCGGCGAGTTGTTCGGGGGAAAGTGGCGCGGGCCGGGGCTCGGTCATGAGCCACAGGCGCGCGGTCTCCTCCAGTTCTTCGAGCAGGGCCATCGCCGCTGCCGGATCCGCCGCCCAGACGGTGGGGCCCAGGCGTTCGTGCATCACGCCGCGCACCGGCGCCTGCTGCAGCAGGGCCTGCACCGCATCGGCCATGCGCGGGTCGCCGGGGCGCAGGTAGGGGACCAGCGGAATGCGGCCCGCCTTCATCACCTGGTAGGGCGTGATCGGGGGCAGGATGCTGTCCGGCCTCCACGCCCCGCGCAGGGTCAGCGCGACGAGGTGGGTGGAGTGGGTGTGCAGCACGCAGCCGGCGCCCGCCGCGTGGTCATAGATGCGCCGGTGGAGGGTGAGGGTCTTAGAGGCGCGGTCTCCCCCCAGCGGCGTGCCGTCGGCGCCGACCCAGGCCAGGCGGGCCGGGTCGAGAAAGCCCAGGCAGGCGTCGGTGGGCGTGATCAGGAAGCCCGCGCCTTCGGGCAGGCGCACGCTGATGTTGCCGGCGGTGGAATGCACGAGGCCGCGCTCGAACAGGGACCGGCCCACGCGGCAGATCTCCTCGCGCAGGTGGCGCTGATTCGCGGGGAAGGCGGTCACGCTCACAGGTTCACCCCCGCCCCGCGCAGCGCCTGCGCGAAGAAATCGGGGCCGCCGAAATTGCCGGACTTCAGGGCCAGCCACATTGGCTCGCCCTGCCAGGCCCCCTGGGTCCAGGGGACGCCCGGGCAGATGGGAGCGCCGATGCGAAGCTGGCTTTGCCCCAGCGCCTGCGTCACCGCGCCAGAGGTCTCGCCGCCAGCGACGACGAGGCGGCGCACGCCGGCCTGCGCCAGGGCCTGCGCGAGCGAGGCCATCGCGTGTTCGACCAGTTCACCCGCAGCGGCGGTCCCCAGTCGCTCCTGCACGCCCTTGACGCTGGCGGCGTCGGCCGTGGCGTAGACCAGCACCGGTCCGCGTGACAGGGCAGCCAGGGCCTGCGCCTGGAGCGTGTCCAGGTGTCGGGGGTCTGCGGCCAGCGTGACCGGATCCAGGCGCAGGGCCACGTGGCCCGCGTCGATCCAGTTCGCCACCTGGCCCTGCGTGGCCTGCGAGCACGAGCCCGCGAGCAAGGCGGCCGGACCCTGCGCGGGCGTCAACTGCGCAGAGCCTGCGTCCGGCACGAGCCACCCGCGCCGCGCGTAGGCCGGTGGCAGGCCCAGGGCCACGCCCGATCCGGCGGTGATCAGCGGCATGTCCGCGCAGGCCTCGCCCAGCGTCAGCAGGTCCTGGTTGGCCACGGCATCGGCCACGGCCAGGCCCAGACCCTGCGCGCGCAGGGCCTGCAGCTGCTCGCGCACGGCCTCGGGCCCGCGGCTCACCGCGGGCTGGGCGACCAGGCCCACGCGCCGGCGCGTCTGCGCTTGCAGCACGCGCACCAGGTTGGCATCGGTCATGGGCGTGAGCGGGTGATCGCGCATGCCCGAGTCGGACAGCAGCACGTCGCCCACGAACAGGTGGCCGCGAAACACGGTGCGGCCGTTGTCCGGGAAGGCGGGGCAGGCGATGGCCATGTCCGCGCCCAGGGCGTCCATCAAGGCGTCGGCCACCGGGCCGATGTTGCCCTGCGGCGTGGAGTCGAACGTGGAGCAGTACTTGAAATAGATCTGGCGAGCCCCCGCGGCCTGCAGGGCGCGCAGGGCCTCCAGGCTCTGGGCCACCGCCTCGGCGGGCGGGCAGGTGCGTGATTTGAGCGCCACCACCACCGCATCAGCCTCGGGCATCGGACCCTGCGGCACGCCGATCACCTGCACGGTGCGCATGCCCGCGCCCACCAGCATGCCGGCCACGTCGGTGGCGCCGGTGAAGTCGTCGGCGATGACGCCCAGGATCACGGCGCTTCCTTCTTGCCCGCCGGCAGCTCGAGGCCGGCGAGGGCGGCGTAGTACTTCACGACCGCCGAATCATCTTCGGCGCCGTGACCCATGGCGGCGGTCGCCAGATAGAGCTGGTGGGCCGCTGCGGCCAGGGGCAGGGGGAAAGCCAGCTTGCGCGCGGCATCCAGCACGATGCCCAGGTCCTTCACGAAGATGTTCACCGCAGACAGCGGCGTGTAGTCGCCCTCCAGGATGTGGGGCACGCGGTTCTGGAACATCCAGCTCATGCCGGCGGAGTTGCAGATCACCTCGTACAACTGCGCGGGGTCGGCGCCTGCGCGCATGCCCAGGGCCAGGGCCTCGCAGGCGGTGGCGATGTGCACGCCCGCCAGGTGCTGGTTCACCATCTTGACGGTGGAGCCGATGCCGGGCCGGTCCCCCAGGCGGTAGACCTTGCCCGCGCAGGCTTGCAGCAGGTCCAGGCCGGCTTCGAAGGCGCGCGGCTCGCCCGAAGCCATCACCGTCATTTCCCCGGCCTCGGCCTTGCGCGCGCCGCCGGAGACGGGGCCGTCGATCAGGAGCAGACCGTGCCTGGCCAGGCGCTCGGCCCAGCCCGGCACGATGGCCGGATCGACTGTCGCCGAGCACACGATGACGGAGCCGGGAGCCATGGACGCAGCCAGCCCGTGTTCGCCAAAGAGCACGTCCTCGGTCTGCGCCGCATTGACCACCAGCACCACCACCACACGGCAATGCGGGCCGAGGTCGGCGGGGCGTTCAACGGCGCGGCCGCCATCCTGGGCAAAGGCGTTGCGCACCTCGGCACGGGTGTCGCAGCCCCAGGTGGTGATGCCGCGCCGCAGGGCCGAGCGGGCCGCGCCCAGGCCCATGGAGCCCAGGCCGACGATGCCGAGTGCGGAAGGTGTGTGCGTGTTCATGTTCTGGCGAGCTTTCAGAAGGCGGCGGGCGAGAGCAACCCCTCGAGCGTGCGCCGCGCGGGGGCATCCAGCCCCTCGATGCGCACGGCGGCATTGACCATGTGGCGGACCGCGGCGCGGCGTGCGGCAGGGGCATCGCCAGCAATGACGGCGCGTGCGATGGCCTCGTGTTCGCGGTTGACGGCGCGCATGAAGGTACCGTGCATGGATTCGTTGGTCCGGGTCACGCGCATGGCGCCGCGCTGGTATTGCTCGAGGAAGGCGAGCAAGCGCTCGAACTGCGGGTTGTCCGTGGCCTGGGCGATGCTGCGGTGGAAGGCGAGGTCTTCCTCGACGCCGTCAGACCCCGCAGCGACCGCTGCATCAAGCCGCCGCAGCGCCTCTCGCAGGGCGCGAGCCTTGGCCGGCGTGATGCGCTGGGCGGCCAGGGCCGCGACCTCGCCCTCCAGGGCGCGGCGCACCTCGACGACATGCACCACGGACTCGAGCGATTGCAGCACCGAGGGATCGAAGGCCAGCGCGCGTGCCTGGTCCTTCGGGGCCACGAACACGCCGGCGCCCTGGCGCGACACCACCAGCCCCATGGATTTGAGGCGGCTCACCGCCTCGCGCACCACGGTGCGCGAGACACCGAAGCGCGCGGACAGCTGCTGCTCGGTGGGCAGGCGCTGGTCGGGCCCCAGCTCGCCGCTGTCGATGCGGCGCGCGAGCTGGTCGGCCACCCGGTCGGAGAGGCGCTCGGGTGCGGCCAGGGGCTCGATGGGCGTGCGTGAGACGGTCAGCATGATGGCCGGGGTTGTCCGGTCATCATACAAGTCGCTACCGAGCCCGCCGCCCCGGGGTTTTCCCGGGCATGGCCGGGCCCATGCCCCGGCCGGATCCGCCTCAGGTGCGCTGGTACCAGTGCAGGACGCGCCGCTCGATCGCCAGGGTCAGGGCGTTGAGGGCGTAGCCCACCGCCGCCAGCAGGAAGATGGCCGCATACATGTCGGCGGCCCGCATGGCGTACTGCATGGTCAGCACGTAATACCCGATGCCCTCGCTGCCGGCGATCATTTCGGCCACCACCGTCACGATCAGGGCCAGTGCCAGGCTGGTGCGCAGCCCGGCGAAGATGTAGGGCATGGCGGCCGGCAGCACCACCCGCAGCACGGTGCGCATGCGGCCGCTGCGCAGCGTGCGCGCGACATCGAGCACGGTTCGGTCCACCGAGCGCACGCCGCCCACCGTGTTCACCAGCACCGGGAAGAAGGTGGCAAAGGCCACCGCGAACACCTTCATCGTGTGGTCGATGCCCAGAAGCAGGATCAGCGGCGGCACGATGGCCGGCATGGGGATGGGCCGCAGCAGTTCCACCAGCGGCTCCAGCGCGGCACGGATCCAGCGCTGGCCCGCCATCAGCAGGCCCACCGCCACACCCGCCGCCGCGCCAGCGGCATAGCCGGCCGCCATGCGCCACAGGCTGGAACCGAACACCTGTGCGATCTCGCCCGAACGCAGGCCGTCGGCCAGCGCCAGCACGATGGCGCTGACGGGCGGCCAGTTGGCGCTGTTCACCCACCACAGCGCTGAGGCCTGCCACAGGGCGAGCAGGGCGATCAGCAGGAGAAAGCCGCTGGCGCGGCGCGTATCAAGCTTCATGCACCATCTCTCCGCCCACCGCCGTTGCCAGCACGCGCGCGCCGGACAGGGCCTCGGCGTCGCAGGTCACGGGGTCCAGCGACAGCGCGGTCCAGTCGGCCAGCAGGCCCGGACGCAGCGCGCCGCGCTCGTGCTCGCTGAACGCCAGCCATGCCGCGTCGCGTGTGTACATCGCGAGTGCCTCCTCGCCCGAGACCGCTTGCAGCCTCCCCACCGGCTCGTCGGTCCCCGCGATGTGGCGGGTACGGGCCTGCCACAGCCCCAGCAGCGGCGCGAAGGGCGTGACCGGCGAATCGGAGCCGCCGCCCACGCGCACGCCGCCGTCGAGCCAGCTGCGCACCGGCGTGGCCAGCGACATCAGCGCCACGCCGAAGCGCTTGACCAGCAGCGGACCGAACGCCCATTGCATCGAGCACTGCGTGGCGACCGCGATCCCCATGCGCGCGGCTTCGCGGATGTTGCGTTCCTCGGGCCAGAGATAGGCGTGTATGAGCGAGAACCGTAGCGGCGCCAGCGGGATCTCGCGGTCGATTTCGGCGAAGACGTCCAGGGCGATGTCGATCGCCTTGCCGCCCACCACGTGTACGCCCAGCGACCAGCCCCGGCGCGCGCAGGCCCAGGCGATGGCGCGGAAATGCTCGGTCGGGGTGACCTGGATGCCGCAGTTGCAGCGCTCGTCCGGATAGGGCTCCCGCATCAGCGCGGTGCCCAGCGAAGCGCCGCCGTCCATGAACAGCTTGACGCCCCCGAGCTTGAGCCGCGAGTCGCCAAAGCCGGTGGCCAGGCCGCCCTGCTCGATGCGGGCGAGGTTGGCCTCCAGGGGCTGGCTGGAGTCCGAGAGCGGCATCAGCACCGAGCGCACGCTCAGTTCGCCGCGGGCCCACATCGCCTGGTAGACCCGCATGATGTCGGGCGTGACGCCCGGGTCCACGATGCCGGTCAGGCCGGCCGCGTGGTAGGCACGCTGGATGTCCCGCATGGCTCCCATCTGGTCGTCCATCGAGGGCGCGGGCACCAGGCGGGCGACGGGTTCGAAGGCCGGCGGCTCGTACAGCACGCCATTGGGCATGCCATCGGCCTCGCGTTCGAGCTTGCCGCCGTCGGGGTCGGGCGTGTGCGCACCCAGACCCGCCCGCTGCAGCGCCAGGGTGTTGACGACCGCAGCATGGCCCACGCGCGGCAGGTACACCGGCCGGTCCGGGCAGGCCGCGTCCAGCTCCTGACGCGTGGGGTAGCGCTGTTCGGCCAGGCTGGCGACGTGCCAGCCCGAGCCGCTCACCACCCAGGGCGCCTCGGGATGCGCCTGCGCCCAGCGCCGGACCGCTTCCTGGATCTGGGCGATCGAGCGCGCCCCCGAGAGGTCGACCAGCCGGCTCTGGATGCCGGTCCAGTGCATGTGGTTGTGCGTGTCGATCAGGCCCGGCACCACCGCGCCCTCGCGGCAGCGCCATTCGTGCACCGGGCCGGACCCCAGCGCCGCGCGCGCCTCGGATTCGGTACCGACGGCGAGGATGCGGCCATCCCGCACCGCCATCGCCTCGGCGCGCGGACGCTGCGGGTCCATGGTCACGATCTGACCCAGGACCAGACCCTGGCGGTGACGGCCGGTCATCGTGCCCCCTCGCTTCAGCGGACGACCGTGGTGGCCGTGCGGTACATCAGCGACTTGATGTCCACGGCGCCTTCGAGCAGGCCGTGCTTGCGCATCTGGTCCACCACCGCGTCGATGCCGGGCACGTCCACGGTCTTCTGGTACGGCGGCAGCTTCAGCGGCTTGATCGCTTCAGGGGCGAGGCGGGTGTAGGCCGAGACGATCTTGAGCCACTCCTCGCCGCCCTTGTTCTGGTTGGCCCAGTCGACCGCCTTCTGGTGGGCGCGCACGAACTTGTCGATCACCTGCGGGTTCTGCGCGATGAAGGTCTTGTTCGCGGCGTACATGCCCACGGGAATGTTCTTGCCGACCGCGTTGTACGGCCAGGCCGCGATGCTCACGGTGTCGGCGGCCACGCCTGCGGACATGAAGGGTTCGACCACGAAGGCGGCGTCCACGCGGTCACCGCGCACCGCATCGACCATCTGCGGGAAGGGCACTTCCAGGAAGGTGACCGCGTCGGGGTTGCCGCCGGTGGCGCGCACCCAGGCGCGTGCGTACAGCCAGATGATGTTGTTGCGGGTGTTGACGGCGATGCGCTTGCCCTCGAAGTCCTTGCCGGTCTTGAGCGGCGAGCCCTTCTTGACGATCAGGCCTGCCAGGTCGGGGGTCGAGTCGCCGGTGTTGCTGCCGGCGGTGATCACCTCGAATCCCAGGCCCTGGCGCGCGCCCAGCACGATCGAGATGATGTTGCTGAAGGTGACCTGCACCTGGCCCGCCGCGAGGGCGGGCAGGCCGGCGGCGCCGCCGGCGGTGGGCGTGGTGTCCACGTCCAGGCCCTCGGCGGCGAAGAAGCCCTTGGCGATCGCCACCTGCAGGGGCGCGGTGTCGATGATGGGGATCGTGCTCACGCGCAGCTTGGTGGGCTGGGCCTGGGCGAAGGCGGGCAGGGCCAGTGTCGAGGCCGTGGCGACGGCGAAGTGTCGGCGGCTGATGCGGGAAGCGGTCATGGGCAGGTCTCCTCTTGGGGTTGGAAAGTGGATCGGTCAGTCGGCGGTGGCAAAGGACCAGTGCAGGAGCCGGCGCTCCAGTAGGACGAAGGCCTCGTTCAGGGCGTAGCCGAGCACCGCCAGGATGACGATCCAGGCGTACATCTCGGGGATGCGGAACGAGCGCTGCATGTCGATGATCAGGAAGCCGACACCGCCGGTGCCGGCCATCATCTCGGCGATCACCACCAGCACCAGGCCCAGGCCCAGGCTGACGCGCATGCCCGCAAAGACCAGCGGCAGCGCCGAGGGCAGGGTGACCTTGAACATCTGGCCGACACGCCCGTGGCCGAAGGTGCGGGCCGCATCGACCAGCACCGGCTCGGTGCCGCGCACGCCCTGCACGGTGTTGATCAGGACCGGGAAGAACACGCCCAGCGCGATCACGGTGAGCTTCATGGCGTCGCCCAGCCCGAGGAACAGGATCAGGGGCGGCAGCAGCGCCGGTTTGGGCAGGGGCCGCAGCACCTCCACCAGGGGCTCGAACAGGTCGTGGATCCACCCGAAGCGTCCCATCAGCAGACCCAGGCCCAGGCCCAGGGCGCAGCCGATCACATAGGCGATGGCCAGCAGGCGCAGCGTCTGGCCCAGGGGCAGCGCGAAGCTGCCCGCACCCAGGATGGTCATCAGCTTCGTGGCGATCACGCTGGGCGGCGGCACGAGGGCGGCGTTCACGGCCCCGGCGCGCACGGCCACCTCCAGCAGGGCGAGCAGCAGCACCAGCGTGGCCACGCCAGCCAGTCGCTCGCCCCAGCGGCCACGCGAGGCGGTCGTCACCGTGCGCGCCCCAGGAGGGTGGCCAGCAGGTCGTGCCGCAGCGACAGGAAGCGCGGCATCTCGCGGGTGGCCAGTGGGTCGCGCGGGCGCGGCAGCTCGGTGTCGATCACCTCGACCACGCGCGAGGGGCGGTGCGAGAGCACGGCGACCCGGTCGGACAGGAACACGGCCTCGTCCACGTCGTGGGTGACCAGCACCGCGGTGAAGCGATGCGCCTGCCACAGCTCCAGCACGATGGCGTGCAGCTCCAGGCGCGTGAGCGCGTCGACCGAGCTGAAAGGCTCGTCCATCAGGAGGACGCGCGGCTGCGCGGCCAGCGCGCGCGCGATGGTCACGCGCTGCTGCATGCCGCCTGACAGCTGCCAGGGGTATTTGTCGGCGAATTCAGCCAGGCCCACCATCGCCAGGTAACGCTGACTGTGCTCGCGTGCGGCAGCACGGGTCATGCCCGGGCGGTGTTCGACCGCGAAGGCCACGTTGTCCAGCACGGTGCGCCACGCGAACAGGGATTTGCCGTACTGCTGGAACAGGTACACGATGCCCTCGGGCGGCTCCTGCACCGGCTGCCCCTGGAAGCGGACTTCGCCGGTGGTCGGGCGCGCCAGGCCCGCGGCGATCTGCAGCAGCGTGGACTTGCCGCAGCCCGAGGGGCCCACGATGGCGAGGAATTCCCCCTCGCGCACCGACAGGTCGGCGCCGCCGATGGCCCGGGTGGCCGCAGGTCCGCTGCCGAAGGTCTTGGTGATGCCCGAAAGCTCGAGGTAGGACGCGGTGGCCATGGTGCGGGGCTCAGTACTGGTTGGGGGGCAGTTCGACCTGCAGTCCGTCCAGGTCCTCGGTCAGGGTGACCTGGCAGCTGAGGCGGCTGCCAGGCTGGCGGGGGTAGGCGGTGAAATCGAGCATGCCCTGCTCGTCGTCCGTGGCGGGCGGCAGCCGTTCGGCCCAGGGCTCCGAGACGATGACGTGGCAGGTGGCGCAGGT
>JACCEE010441888.1_pt1 | contig 10358 bp, 8 predicted proteins | sample 7449931 | NCBI WGS metagenome assembly JACCEE01 (sample SAMN15323457, study PRJNA562643) | freshwater metagenome | isolation source: river surface water | place: USA:Blue River Watershed | collected 2017-08-19 | reverse complement strand
GCGGCCTGGGCCGCAGCCAGGTCGGCAGGCAGCTGCGCCAGGCAGGCGCTGCGCCAGGCGGCATACAGGCTGTGGTTGCCGCCAAAGTAGGTGGCCACGGGATCGGGCGGAAGCGGTGCGCTGGCCGGTGCCACGTCATCGGCTGGCGTGGCGGTGTGGCTCAGGCTGGCCAGGGCGGTGTGGACGCTGTCTCGCAAGGTGGCCACGCTCACGGGTTTGTGCAGGACGCGGCGCACGCCTTGCTGCAGCAGCTGGCGCTCCAGGGCGGGGGCGATGTCGCCGCTGAAGACGATGCAGTAGGGCGGCTGGTTGTGCTGGCACAACTGCGTCAACAGCTCCAGGCCGTTGCCATCGGGCAGATGCATGTCGGCCAGTATCAGCGACAGCTCGTGCTCGCGCAGCAAGGCGCGTGCAGCCTGCAAGCTGGCACAGCAGTGCAGAACCACGGGCATATCTTCCAGCGCCAGGGTCACAAAGCTCTGGATGCCTGGGTCGTCTTCCAGCAAAAGGGCGTGCAGTGGCATAGGATGGGCCTGAAAAGCGCGGGGGCTGCAAAGGGTCAGGCGAGCATGGCGCGCAGCAAGGCGGGCAGCTCCTGTACCAATTGGGGTTTGTGCACGACGGGCAGGCCTTCCAGGGCGAAGGCATAGCGGCTGCGCTCGTTGGCGTCCAAAGAGGTGATGACGATCAGACGGCTGTGCTGGAACTGCGGGTGCGTGCGCAGCCGCGCGACCAGCGTGGCCCCGTCGATGCCTGGCAAGAGGATGTCCACGAGCAGCACATCGGGCTGCAGCTGGCCCGCCATGGCCAGGCCAACGATGCCGTCTTGTGCCAGGTGCAAATCCACTTCGGGAAATTCATGGGCGAGCAAGAGCTGCACCAGGTTTTGGAAGTGGGTGGAGTCTTCAATCAGCAGCACGCAGGGGCGCGGGCGTGGTGGTGGTGCGGGCGGTGGAGGGTGGGCCAGTGCTGTAGAGGCTGCCAGAGCAACCGATGCTGCCGAGGCGACAGACGGGGTGGCTGCTGCTGGCAGGGTGGCAGGGGCTGCTGCCGTACTGGCCGGGCGCGATTGCAGCCACTGCAGTACGGAGGCGCGGGCAATGCGCCGGTGCCCACCGGGTGTTTTCCAGGCTTGGAGTTCGCCCCGGTCCACCATCAGTTGCACAGAACGCACGGCCATGCCGAGGGCCTGCGCCACCTCGCGGGTGGTGCAGTCGGCAGGCAGGGCTTGGATAGCATCAGTGTCCATGCGGCTTATTTTATCAAATAAAAAATCGCAAATATGATATTATTGATAACAATGTGTTTTTCAAAACCTTTTACCTATGAGCAAACGCATCCTGATCGTTGAAGACCATGCGGACATTCGCACGCTGATTCACATGACCTTGGAGTTCGAGAACTACGACATCCAGGAAGCGCCGAATGCCGACCAGGGCCTGGAGATGGTGCGCCAGTGGCGGCCCGACGTGCTGCTGCTCGATGTGATGATGCCCGGTAAGCTCGATGGCCTGGATCTGTGCCGCCTGGTGAAAAGTGACCCGGCCTTGGGTCACCCGCAGGTGGTGCTGCTGTCAGCGCGTGGGCAGTCGCAAGACATTGAGGCGGGGATGAATGCAGGCGCCGATGCCTATTTGCTCAAGCCGTTCAGCCCGCTCAAACTGATTGAAACCATTGCACAGCTCGATGGTGCCCACGGGTGGCTGTGATGGCCGATGAATTGCTTGAAAGCACCCAGTTCGACCCGGCGGCGGGGCGCCAGATGCAGACCCTGCTGCACGATTTGGGGCGCATGTACCAAGAGCGCAACGATGCCTTGCAGGAAGTGGTGCGCGCTCACCATGAAACCCTGTTTTTGCTTGCCCTGGCCGCCGAGTACAAAGACGACGATACGGGCGTACACATCGTGCGGGTCGGCTTCATGGCCGAGGCCTTGGCCTTGTACTTGGGCCATTCGCGGGAGTGGGCTGCGCAGCTGCGCAAGGCTGCGCCCATGCACGACGTGGGCAAGATCGGCATTCCTGACAGCATTTTGAAAAAACCCGGCAGCTTTACGCCTGAAGAACGGCTGGTGATGAACCGCCATTCCGCCATTGGCGCCGATTTGCTGGGCAAGTCGCGCATCGGCCTGTTTCAGTTGGCGGCTGAAATTGCCCTGGCACACCATGAACGCTGGGATGGCACAGGCTACCCGCAGGGCTTGGCCGGCGAGGCCATTCCTTTGTCTGGGCGCATTGTCAGTGTGGTGGATTTCTACGATGCCTTGACCATGGACCGCGTGTACCGCCCGGCCTTCAGCCATGAAAAAGCCATGGAAATGATGCGCGAGCAGCGTGGCAAGGCTTTTGATCCGCAGATTGTGGATTGCTTTGATCGGCACCACATTGATTTGCTGGCTTTGCGCCTGAGCATTACCGAGGCGCACATGAGCTACGCTGATTTGATGGCGGTAGAGCAGCGCTGACGGCTGGCGCTGGTTGGCGAACCAACGGATATGTGACATGGATGAAGCCCCTTCTCGCCCGCCCGTAGCCACCCACTGGCCTGGCGACTTTCCTTCGGCGCTCGATCCGGGGCGCTTTTGGCAATCGGCCAGCACACGCGTGCTGTTGGGCGGCCTGGTGCTGTTGCTGATGCTGGGCGCGGCCACCCTGGGCTTGATGTGGCGCGAGCGCACCGAAGTGGAGCAGCGCGATCGCCACCGGCTGGAACAACTCGCAGGCGTGATGGATGCTTATGTCACCCAGGTGTTTGAGTCGAGCAACCTGGTGCTGGACAACCTGGCGGAAAGTTTGCTGCAAAACCCCCAGGCGCTGGCGCAGTTGCCTGCACAGCAGGGGTACTACCTGCAAATCCTGCCGTTTTTGCGCAGCCTGGCACTGGTGGACGCCCAGGGGCGGGTGCTGTTGTCCACCTCCGTACAAGACCAGGGCGGACAAGTGCAGGTGCAGCGCTGGCTGACTGCGCCCAGCGCCGCAGGGCACAGCATGGTGATTGGCCCGTGGACGCCCGGGCACACCTTGGTCGCACAGGCAGGCGCACCGGCAACAGCGGGTGGCTTTATTCCCCTGCTGCGGCGCGTGGCGCTGGGCGCAGGGCGTGAGGTGTACTTTATTGCCCAGCTCAACCCCGAGGTGCTGGCAACGTTTCAGCATGATCTGGCCTCCATGGCTCCCACAGGCACGCGGGTGCTGTTGGTGCGTGACGATGGTCAGGCGCTGGTACAGGTGAATCTGTCCGCGTCTCGGGTGCAGGCACCACAAGCGGCTGCCTCGGAAAGTGCCAGAGCACAACTGCAGCAGCGCTGGGCTCAGGCCATGGCCCAGGGATGGAAAAACTACCAGGGCGGCTATGGCTCTGCACAAGAGAATGTGCTGGGTGTGTGGCACCGCTCGGACACCCAGCCGCTGATGAGCGTGGTCGAGCAGCCGTACGAGGCCAGCGTGCAGCGCTGGCGTGAGACGGTGCGCGGGCCTTTGGCCTTCATGGCCATGGCGTTGGCCTTGCTGTTGTTCATGACAGCGATTTCCTGGCGCAATGCACGCTTGCGTGAGCAGGCACAGCGCCAGCGTTATGCCGCCATGCATGAAATTCAGTTGCGTGAGCAAGAGTTGTCGCAGTTGTTTGCCAATGTGCAAGAGCTGATTTTTCGCACTGATCCGCAAGGCGTGATCGAATTTGCCAATGCCCGCTGGAGTGCCCTGTCCATGCAGGGGCGGGCGCTGTACGACTGGGTGGCCCCTGAGTACCGCCAGGCCGTGCAGACCTTGTTCAACCCTGCAGGCCCCAAGGGGCTGCGGGCTACGCGTGCCCAGGTGCAATTGAGTGGGGCAGATCGGCGCACGCTGGACATCAGCGTGACCCCCTTGCACGACCGGGCTGGGCAGTTGCGCGGTTATGCCGGTAGCGCGGTGGATGTGACGGCCTTGCTGCGCGCGCAGCACCATGTGCAAGAACAATTGGCCTTGACGCGCCAGTTGCTGGACAACACCCCTTTGCCCATCAGTCTGATGGACATGCAGGGGCGTTTTGTGACCGTGAACCAGGCCTGGGAGGAGTTCATGGGGCTGTCGCGCCAGCAGGTGCTGGGCCACACCAACGTGGAATTTTTGCCACCCGCCCAGGCCCAGGCATATGACGCACACAACGCTGAACTGCTGCGCACCGGCGAGGCGCAGCGCTACCAAGAGCGCATTCAGCGCAGCGATGGCACGTGGCGTGACGTCAGCCTGATCAAGGTACGCGTGCATTCGCACGATGGCACACCGCTGGGGTTGTTGTCGGTAAAGATGGACATCACCGAACACCTGCAGGCACGCGAGCAGGTACAACAGGCCATGCGGACACAAAGCGAGTTTGTTGCCAACATCAGCCACGAGCTGCGCACGCCGTTGCAGTCGATTTTGGGTTTTTCCGAGTTGGGTGCGCTGCGTGCCCGCCCGCACGACAAGCTGGCCGGTATGTTTGACAACATTCACGCCGCAGGCCAGCGGATGCTGGCGCTGGTCAATGATCTGCTGGATTTGGCCAAAATTGAAAGCACGGTGGGTGGCTTTCAGTTTGGGCGCCACGATTTGCGTGACCTGATCGACGATTTGGCCGCAGAGCTGCACATCCAGCTGCAGGCGCGCCAGTTGCATTTGCAGCTGGATTTGGGCCGTATGCCGCTGGTGGCCAAGATTGATCCGGTGCGTTTCGGCCAGGTTCTGCGCAACGTGCTGGCCAATGCCATCAAATTTTCACCCTCGGGGGCCAGCATCGAGGTGCGTGCAGGTTTGGATGATGCGGAGAGCGACAACATCCACATCACCATCAGCGACCATGGCCCCGGCATCCCGGCCGCCGAACTGGAGACTATTTTTCAGGCCTTTGTCCAGTCCAGCAAAACCAGCGATGGCTCCGGGGGCACTGGTTTGGGCCTGGCCATTTGCCACAAAATCATGCAGGCGCACAGTGGCCGTATTTATGCCACCAACGCCCCGCAGGGTGGAGCGCAGTTCCACCTGATCGTGCCCACGGCACAGTTCACCGACACCATGCCCGCGAGCCTGCTATGAGTGTTGCGCCTGCTCCTTGTCAGCCCGTGGCCCCGGCGGCTGTGGCCCATCGGGGATGGCGTCGGCCCCTGGGGCTGGCAGGGGTGGCCATTGCGTTCAGTGCGGCCATGCTGGTGATTGTGTGGGTCAGCATTGCCCTGGTGCTGCGGTGGCAGTGGCAAGACACTTTGGGCGCACAAGAGCGGGAAAACAGTAACACTGCCCTGGCCTTGAAGGAGCACACGCTGCGTGTGCTGGAGGTGACCGACCAAGCCCTGTTGCGCTTGCAGGCCGATGTGCAGGCCTCTGGCTACAACAGCCAGGCCATTGCCCGCTATGCGAACGAAACCGGCATGGTGCCGGAAATTTTGACCCAGCTGTCCTTCGTCGGCCCCGATGGCCGTTTTGTTGGCAGCAACCTGGACCCCGATGGTTCGCGCAGTCAGAACGTCAGTCTGATGGAGCGTGACCATGTGCGTGTGCATTTGCTGCCTGCTGCGCAGGCCAGTGTGCGCAGTGGCGTGTTGTACGAGGGTCTTTTCATCAGCCAGGCGCTGCAGGGCAAGGTGTCCGGGCGCTGGACGATCCAACTGTCACGCAAGGTCGTGGCGCCCGATGGCCAGGTGCTGGGGGTGGTGGTGGCCTCGCTCAATCAAAACCACTTTGTCCAGGTGTATGAGGCTGTGCGCTTGGGGCAGGAGGGCGGCGTAGCCTTGGCAGGTTTTGACGGTTTCATGCGCGTGCGCGTTGTGGGCGGGGAACAAAAACCTCTAGAGCAAGCCACTATGGCGCGTGAAATTCAACTGGCAACCCGCGCTGAGCGCCACGGTGTGTTGCGTGCCACCTCGACCGATGGCGTGGCCCGTATCCACGGTTTTAGCCGCGTGGGTGACTACCCGCTGGTGGTGCTGGCAGGCACCTCGGAAAACGAAGCCTTTGCCGCGTGGCGCGCCAACCGCAACACCATCGTGCTGCTGGCGGGCTTGTTGTCGGCTTTGGTGGTGGTGTTTGTGGGGATGTTTGTCGCCAGCGTGCGGCGTTTGGCTCGCAGCTACGAGGCCCTGGCCGTAAGCGAAGCCCATGCCAAGCAGGCCAACCAGGCCAAAACTGAGTTCCTGGCAGCCATGTCGCACGAGTTGCGTACACCCTTGACCAGCATCCGTGGCTTTGCCGAGCTGATGGAGCTGCGCAGCAGCGAGCCTCGGGTGCGTGAGCAAGCCGGTCACATCCGCCAAGGGGCGGAGCACCTGAACGCTTTGCTGACGGAAATTCTCGACCTGGCCAAAATCGAAGCAGGCGCCATGCCGACCCACCCTGAACCGGTGGTACTTCAGCCCCTGCTGCAGGAGGTGACCGATTTCTTTCGCATCAGCGCTCTCGCCAAGGGCCTGGCGCTGCATTTGGACGTGGCGCAGGGCACGCCCGACACGCTGGTCACCGACCGGCTCAAACTCAAGCAAATGCTCAACAACCTGCTCTCGAACGCTATCAAATTCACCGATCACGGGCAGGTGGTGCTGCGCGCGCACCGCAGCGTAGATGGTCAGCAGCTGCTGCTGCAGGTGATTGACACCGGTTGTGGCATTGCGTTGGATCAGCAAGCGCGCATTTTTGAAAAATTCAGCCAGGGCAACGCCCGTGTGAGCTACCAGCACGGGGGCACAGGCTTGGGTTTGTCGCTTTCTCGTGCCTTGGCAGAGCTGCTGGGGGGCAGCCTCAACCTTCACTCGCGCGAGGGCGAGGGGGCCACTTTCACCATTGCCCTGCCGCTGGCGGTGCGGGGCGCGTGAGCGGCACGTCGCTGGGCTCAGTCGGCTCAGTTGGTTCAGTCTCGCTGGCCTGTTGTAGTTGGCCTTCGGTCAGGCTGTCGAGCTGAAAGCGCCCCGACGCATCCCACAACCACACTTCGGAGCTACGCACCACCGTGCCGTGGGGCGGCGGTGGAAAAGGCGCTGCCGCGCGCACCAGCGCCTCAATCTCCTGGCTGACGTGGGGTGCATGGCTGGGTGCGCGCTTCCAGCGCAGTGCCTGCACCTGGCCTGTGGGGCCGATGTCGGTTTCCAGCACGCCCACGGCGTACAGCGCCACAGGCAGCTTGCCCTGGTAGATGCGTGTGGCATAGCGGGCATACAGGTGCTGCGCGGCCGTCAAGCGGTAGGCCTGGCTGTCTTGCGCCGAGGCCCAGGGCAGGGCGGTGCTGGCGTCGGGGCGTTGCGGCGTACTTTCGCAGGCGCCCAGGGCCAGGGCACCTACCAGGCCTGCCAGCAGCAGACTGCGGCGGCGCGCTAATGAAAAGGAGCAAAAGAGGGGCATGGGCGGGGCCTTAGCTGCGCGCAAACGTCACCACATGATCGACATCCGGGCGAATGCCAATCCACTCCCCCAAGGCATGGTTGTGGTGGCTGGGCACATGGGCCAGCAGCGTCAGGCCATCGGCCAGGCGCAGGGTGTAGAGAAATTCGGCGCCGCGAAACGCCTTGCGCACAATTTGCGCCTTCACCGGGGACAGGTCGTCGTGCACGATGTCGTCGGCACGCAGCAGCACGTCGCACTCGCCGTGGGGGTAGCTTGAGGGCAGCGGGCACTCTTCCAGATCGGTCAAATCACCCAGCGGGGTGTGCGCTACCACATTGCCTTCCAGCAGCTCCAAGGTGGCCGGTGCAAACACCCCGTGGCCAATGAAGTCCGCCACAAAACGTGTAGCCGGGCGGTGGTAGAGCGCGTAGGCATCGTCCCACTGGTGCAGCCGACCAGCCTGGATGACGCCAATGCGGTCACCAATGGCAAAGGCTTCAAGCTGGTCGTGGGTGACGAACAGCGCCGTGGTGCCCGCCGCTTTCAAAATACCGCGCACCTCGTGGGCCAAGCGTTCGCGCAGCTCAACGTCCAGGTTGGAAAACGGCTCGTCCAGCAGCAGCAACTGCGGGCGTGGCGCCAGCGCCCGTGCCAGGGCGACGCGCTGCTGCTGGCCGCCAGACAGCTCGTGGGGGTAGCTGCCCTCGCTGCCGCTCAGGCCCACCAGTTGCAGCACTTCGGCCACGCGCGCCGCCTGCTCGGCTTTGGGCAGGCGGTGGATGCCAAACGCCACGTTGCGCCCCACGGTGAGGTGTGGAAACAGCGCGTAGTCCTGGAACACCATGCCAATGCGCCGCGCCTCGGGCGCCAGGCTGTGGCCTGCTTGGCTCACCAGCGTGCCGCCCAGGCGAATCTCGCCCTGGCTGACGGGCTCCAGCCCGGCCACGGCACGCAGCAAGGTGGTTTTGCCACAGCCAGAGGGGCCAATCAGCACCCCAATGTCTCCTGCGGCCAGCCCCAGGCTGACGCTTTCCACCGCCGGTTGCGGGCGCCCGGCATAGCGCACCGAGAGTTGCGAAACAGACAAAAACATGCGCGCGATTGTAGGGTGGGGGTGTGTACCCGCAGCCTACCCAGGCTGGGATGGGCGGTGCAACTGCGTAGAATTTGCATTTGCATTCATGGCCGTACAAGCCCGCGCAGCGGCTGCTGGAACCTTCCCTTGCCTCCCTCCCCCTCTTCGTCTGTTGTTCGCTCCGTGCGCGCGCTGCGCTTGCTGCCCTTGTGGGCGCTGGCGTCGTTGCTGTCGCTGCCCGTGTTGGCGCTGCTGGGTGCCTGGCTGCCGTGGGGGCAGACTGACGCCCAGGCCTGGCCCATCTTGCGCGAAATGGCCGCGACGGTGTTGCCCGGCTACGTACACACCACGCTGTGGCTGGCGTTGTGGGTGGGGCTGGGCGCAGCGCTGGTGGGTATGTGTACGGCCGCTGCCGTGACGCTGTTTGATTTTCCTGGGCGGCGCCAGATGGAGTGGCTGCTGCTGCTGCCGCTGGCCATGCCCGCCTACGTGACGGCCTACGCTTACACCGATTTCCTGCAATTCAGTGGCCCCTTGCAAGTGTGGCTGCGTGCCAGTTTTGGTTGGGAGGGGCGCTTGCTGCCCGAAGTGCGCAGCCTGGGCGGGGCGGTGTGGGTGTTTATTTTTTCTCTCTACCCCTACGTGTACCTGCTAGCCCGCACGGCCCTGGGCGAGCGCGCTGCCCACCTGATGGAGGCCGCCCGCCTGATGGGTGCCTCGCTGCCGCGGCGGGTGCTGCACATTGCCCTGCCGCTGGCACGCCCGGCGGTGGCGGCAGGCGTGGCCCTGGTGCTGATGGAGACTTTGGCCGACTTTGGCGTGGTGAGCTACTTTGGCATCCAAACCTTCACCACCGGCATCTACAAAGCCTGGCTGTCGATGGACAACCGCATTGCGGCCGCGCAACTGGCCACCATGCTGCTGGGCCTGGTGCTGGTGCTGCTGTGGCTGGAGCAGCGCGCGCAGCGGCGTATGCGCTTTGCCACCAGCAGCGCGGGCCGTGCCAGCAGTGCCGAAGCGCAGCCCCAGCGCCTGCACGGGGTGCGCTGTGCGTTGGCCTGGGCGGTGTGCCTGCTGCCGGTGCTGCTGGGCTTTGTGGCCCCGGTGGCCTTCATGCTGCGCCCGCTGGCAGCCGATTGGTCAGTGCTGCCGTGGGAGCGTTTTGTGCAGTGGGCGGGCAACAGCGTGCGCCTGGGCAGCATCACCGCCGTGCTGGCGGTGGCGCTGGCGCTGCTGCTGGCGTTTGCCCTGCGCCGTCGCCCCAGCGGCAGCACGCAGGCCGTGGTGCGCCTGGCCAGCGTGGGCTATGCCGTGCCGGGGGCGGTGATTGTGGTGGGCGTGCTGCTGCCGGTGGGCTGGTTGCAGGCCTGGCGCCCGGAATGGGGCCTGGGCGCGCTGCTTACCACCACGGCGGTGGGCATTGTCTGGGCGTATTTGGTGCGCTTTTGCGCTGTGGCCTTGCAGTCGGTGCAAAGCGGCTATGCCCGCATTCCGGGTAGCCTGGATGAGTCGGCGCGCCTGCTGGGTGCCGGGCGCTGGGGGCTGCTGGCGCGCGTACACGCGCCGCTGCTGCAGCGCTCCACCCTGGCCGCGCTGCTGCTGGTGTTTGTGGATGTGATGAAAGAGCTGCCCGCCACCATCGTGCTGCGCCCCTTCAATAGCGACACTCTGGCCGTAGTGGCCTACCAATTGGCCCGTGACGAGCGCCTGGGCGAGGCCGCCTTGCCCTCGCTGGCGCTGGTGGCCGTGGGCCTGGTGCCGGTGATCTTCCTCAGCCGCACCCTGCGCACGCGCTGAGGGTTGACTGCTTGGCAGGGCGAAAAATTACTCCTTTTTTCATAGCTTCTTGCGCTTTCTAGGCAAGGGCCAGAGGCACTTTTGACCAATTTTTTCACATGTCCACACGCCAACAACTCAAGCAACTCGTCGAGGCCCGCAACGGCCTGCTCGTG
>JACCEE011633713.1_pt1 | contig 10360 bp, 10 predicted proteins | sample 7449931 | NCBI WGS metagenome assembly JACCEE01 (sample SAMN15323457, study PRJNA562643) | freshwater metagenome | isolation source: river surface water | place: USA:Blue River Watershed | collected 2017-08-19 | reverse complement strand
TTATTGGATTCGGTGGGTACTTTCTGGAGGATAGAGAAATTTGCACCACTGCAAAACCAGAAAAATCGGGTAAGTACCTGCATGAATGGGATAGTTAGAAGTCTTTTGGGAATGAAGCCAAAACGCGACCAAAAATTTGCATGAATGAAACCATCACCTAACGAAACCCAGAATAGCCCTAAATCAGCGAAAAGGGCACTAATTCTAGTTTGTTCATTTCTCCTTTTGCGCGGCACATCCAGATCAAATGTTCAGTTTCGATCAGTAGATTGGTCGATAATGGTTCACTATTTTTTAGTAAGTTTGATTGATGAAAAAATTTCTTTTTCTAGTTCTAGTTTTTCTGAGCTTATTAGGCACAGGCTTTGCCCAGCAACACCCTTTTGAAGAGGAGGTGCGAAAGCTGAGTGCGCGATTGGATAGTATCGGGTGGACTCCTGGAGCAACGGTTTTGACTGGAAGTTCCACCATCCGGATGTGGCGAAACCTTCCAGAGGTCAGCGGAAGAGAAGTAGTCCTCAATACCGGTTTTGGAGGTTCAAAGGCTGCAGACCTGGAGCGCTATCTTTTTCCCTTGGTCTTAAAATTTGATCCCAAGCGCGTATTTATCTATGAAGGAGACAACGACCTCTGGGCAGATGTCCCTGCAGAAGAGATCCTGAATAGTTTGAAGCAAATCGTAACCCGCATCCATTTGGTGGATCCGGGAACAGAAATTATCCTTATTGGCGCAAAGCCTAGCCCTTCCCGATGGGCGAAAAAAGAGAGGTATCTAGCCTTCAATCAACTACTAAATGCGTATTGCAACCAAGCGGATCAAGTGAGCTACTTGGATACCTGGAAGGCATTGACAGATTCCCAAGGCAATCCAAGACCCGAACTCTACCTCAAAGATCAGCTTCATTTAAATGCAGAGGGGTACCTAATTTGGAATGGAATTTTTAAATCCTATTTCAACTAGGATCAGCCTCCTTTTTTCTTCGGCCCCAAAAGGCAGCCAAAATTGATCCAGTGATATTCTGAAGAGGACCAAACACTGCTGGAGCTAATCCCAAGGAGGTTATTTTACCCAAAATGTTTGCCAAACCCGAAGCTAGCCCTGCATTCTGCATCCCCACTTCAATGGCCAAAGTCCGGGAATCTTGTTCCTGGAAACCCAAAACCCTGGAACAGCCATAGGCTATCGCATAGCCCAATACGTTGTGGATCAACACCAAGCCTATCAAAACAGGACCGATTTGCAACAAACTATCTCTTCCCGCTGCAGTGATTACCAAAATAATCAACGCAATCCCTACCATAGATACCAGAGGCAGGATTCCATCCAAACTTATTGAATTTTTCTTCAAAAAATGATTAACCAAGAGACCTGCGCCCACAGGAAGCAAGATAATTTTTACTATGTCCCACATCATTTTTAGTAGGTCGATTTCAATAAACTGTCCCGCCAAAAACTTCATTAAAATAGGAGTGATGAAAGGGGCCATCAAAGTGATGATGGATGTGAGCGCTACGGAAAGGGCAACATTGGCACGCGCCAAAAAAGCCATGACATTGGATGCAGTTCCACTGGGTGAGCAACCCACTAGGATGATCCCTGCAGCCACTTCAGGGGCCAAACCACTTATTTTTGCCAAGCCAAAACCTACCAAGGGCATAATGGTAAATTGAAGACCAATTCCCAGGATAACCGATTTGGGACTTTTTGCTACTGCGGCAAAATCCTTCCAACTCAAGGTTGCGCCCATGCCAAACATAATAACTTGAATCAAGGGATTGATCAAGCCCGTCAAGGGAAATCCTGCTACTTCCTGAAATGGTTTTGGGAAAAACATAGCCAAGGTTACCACGCCTAGGATGGCAATTGGAAAACTGTAAGGCACTAATGCACTGCGATAGCGAAACCCAAGCGCGAGGGTCCACCAAAACAGCACCAAGCAAATTCCTGCAATTGCATACCCATCCATCCACAAAAAAGAAATAGTTAGTAGGGCTAGAATTAGTGAAAGAAGAAGTAAAATCCGAAACATAAAACGATACCAATTTGAAATTGAAGTACCTTTTTTTTATCCAGTTTATCAAGGAAAAAGTGTAGTGGGTTCATGGCAGATCTTGATTTGAGCACAGAAACTTCATAGGTAGATAACCTTATTTCCAAATAATATTCGTACTTTTGCGGCTTCAATTAGGCAAACCATGCAACAAATTCGGAATATCGCGATCATCGCTCACGTTGACCACGGTAAAACAACCCTTGTGGATAAAATCATTCACGTTTCCAAAATCTTCAGAGAAAACCAACAATTTGAAGATCTTATCCTGGACAACAATGATCTTGAGCGTGAGCGCGGGATCACCATCCTTTCCAAGAACGTATCGGTTCGTTACAAGGACCATAAAATTAATATCATTGACACCCCAGGTCACGCCGACTTTGGAGGTGAAGTAGAACGTGTGCTGAAAATGGCAGACGGCGTGATTCTCCTAGTGGATGCTTTTGAAGGCCCAATGCCTCAAACTCGCTTCGTACTAGGCAAAGCCTTGGCCCTAGGCCTTACTCCTATTGTGGTAGTCAACAAGGTGGACAAAGAAAACTGTAGACCTGATGAGGTATATGAATCGGTGTTTGAACTGATGTTCAACCTCGATGCGACTGAAGAGCAACTTGACTTCCAGACGCTATACGGTTCTGCCAAGCAAAACTGGATGGGCCCAGATTGGAAAAACCCAACCGACTCCATCCTTCCTTTATTGGACGCAATCATCGACCACATTCCTGCTCCAAAAATTGAAGAAGGAACCTTGCAAATGCAAATCACATCGCTGGACTACTCCAACTTTGTAGGCCGTATTGCAATTGGACGTATCGCTCGCGGAAGCATTTCTGAAAACCAGCAAATTGCGCTTTGCAAGGCGGATGGATCCATCAAAAAAATGCGCGTAAAGGAACTTCATACCTTCGAAGGGCTTGGGAAAAATAAAGTTCAGACGGTAACCGCAGGTGATATTTGCGCCGTAACCGGTATCGAAGATTTTGAAATTGGAGACACCATTGCAGATGTAGACAATCCAGAGCCGCTAAAGCGCATCTCCATTGACGAGCCTACGATGAACATGCTCTTCACCATCAACAACTCTCCATTTTTTGGCAAGGAAGGTAAATTTGTAACCTCTCGCCACTTGAGAGATCGTTTGATGAAGGAAACTGAAAAGAACTTGGCCCTTCGAGTAGAATCTACTGATTCAGAAGATCGATTCTTGGTGTATGGTCGAGGCATTCTTCACTTGTCTGTATTGATAGAGACCATGCGAAGAGAGGGCTACGAACTTCAAGTAGGTCAGCCTCAGGTAATCTTCAAGGACATCGACGGCATGAAATGCGAGCCTATCGAAACCCTTGTAGTGGATGTGCCTCAGGAAACAGCCGGAAAGGTGATTGAATTGGCTACCCAACGAAAAGGAGAATTGCTGATCATGGAACCGAAAGGCGACTTGCAGCACTTGGAATTTAAAATCCCTTCAAGAGGTTTGATCGGTTTGCGAAACAACGTGCTTACTGCAACCCAAGGAGAAGCGATCATGAACCACCGTTTCGAGGCCTACGAACCCTTTAAAGGATCTATTCCAGGTAGAATCAACGGTTCTTTGATTTCCATGGAAGGTGGTCAGTGTACTGCTTATGCTATTGATAAATTGCAGGATCGTGGTGTTTTCTTTATCGAACCAGGCGACGAACTGTATACTGGACAGGTTATCGGCGAACATTCACGTGACAATGACATCGTGGTGAACGTGCAGAAGGGCAAGAAATTGACCAACATGCGTGCCTCTGGTTCGGATGATAACGTACGAATTGCTCCTCCAAAGCGTTTTTCTTTGGAAGAATCCATGGAATACATCCAGAAAGATGAGTACTTGGAAATTACGCCTAAGTCCATCCGTATGCGAAAAATCTACTTGGACGAAAACGAGCGGACGCGCATGGCGAAAAAGGAGGATTAATCCTTCTGGCCTAACATTTAAAAATGTCCCCATGAATTTTTGGGGACATTTTTTTTGTGCTTACCACTGCGGGTGTACTTGTGCTTTGATGTATTGATCATAAATGCGAGCAGCCTCCTGCATCTGATTGGGACTCAAGGGAGGCAATTGACCCGAACGGATATTCTGGTCTACCTGAGCCAAAGAAGAGGCGCCAGGGATCACCGTGCTCACTTGCCGGTGCATCAATACCCAACGAAGTGCTTGGGCACCCAGGTCATGTCCTTCTGAAAAATGAGTTTTCAGTTCTTCCACTGCTGCAAAACCCAAGTCCAAAGGCACTCCAGAGAAGGTTTCCCCTTTATCGAAAGCCTTTCCCTCACGATTGAAAAGCCGGTGATCATCGGCAGCAAAGGTAGTTTCCGCATTGATTTTTCCCGTAAGCAATCCACTGGCCAAGGGAACACGCACGATTAATCCCACATTTTTCTCCTCAGCTAGTTCAAAAAGTTCCTCCACCGGCTTTTGCCGAAATAAATTGACAATTACTTGAATGGAAGATACTACCGAGTAATTCATTGCGCGAATTCCTTCATCTACCTTTTCAATACTCACTCCAAGCGCGGCCACTTTTCCTTGCTGAATCAAGTCCTCAAACAGCCCAAAGACCTCATCTCGGTCATACACGGGACTGGGAGGACAGTGCAACTGAATCAAATCAAGCCGCTCCAATCCGGTATTGAGAAGGCTATCTTCCACAAATTTTTGCAAGTTCTTTGGCGTATAGCCAGCGGCATCATGTGGTTGCAATCGTCGACCACACTTGGTAGCAACGTAGATTGTTTCACTACGCTCCCGGACTGCTTTCCCTACAGCCGCTTCACTCAATCCTCCATCGTACACATCGGCAGTATCGACAAAATTTACTCCCTGATCAAAGGCAGCATTCAACAGTTGAGATGCTATTTTGTGATCAAAAGGCTTTCCCCATCCTCCACCTACTTGCCAGGTACCTAGTCCAATTTCAGAAATGGACCAGCCAGTTTTTCCAAGTATACGGTAATTCATAGTTTCAATAGTTTTAGTAGGTTCAAACAAGCACATATCCATTGGCACTGTTCGAGAAAGCAAGATAAATTTTTATATTTATCCCGCCTCAGGAAAACTCAAGTGGATCACATTTGAGTGCCTGAAGTTAAAAGAAACATGAAATCTCGACGGAAATTTATTCAGACCCTCACCCTTGCAAGCGCTGCAAGTTTAGTTCCTATACACTTGACACATTCCACTCCTATGGCAACTCAAAAAATCATTCACCAAGTTTACTTCTGGCTACATAAAGAATCGGATGTTGCCGAATTTCTTCGAGATGCTGTTCCCATGTTGGGACGATGCAAGGATGTAACCCAGTTTTACCAGGGTGTCCCTGCTCCTACCGAAAAAAGAGAGGTGGTAGACCACAGTTTTCACGTGTCTTGCAGTCTCTTTTTTGACTCCTTGGAAGGGCAAGCTGCTTACCAGAAGGATCCACTTCACTTGGAGTTTATCGCCAAATATTCTTCCTTCTGGAAAACTGTGAAAGTTTATGATATTATGCTTTAAAACAAGAAACCCAATTTTACGTTAGAATTAAAAATTTGACTTCTCCTATGAAAAGATTGATTTGGTTAAGTGCTTGGTTGTGGATCGGCTTGTGGTCTTGTACACCTGCAGAAGACCCAACACCTGTAAACCCTACCCCAGATAAACCAGTGGTAGATGAAGTGAAAAAAGCCATTGTGGATGTGATGCGGGAATGGTATTTCTGGAATGGACTGATTCCTGCGACCGTTGATTTAACCAAGTATGCTTCCAATGAAGCCTTGCTAGACGGCATCATCAACAAGCCCATTGATCGATTTTCCTATTTGACCACCCAAGAGGCGTTTAACAATGCATTTGTAGGCAAAAATGCAGGCCATGGATTTGGCTTTGCCTTTACTGCAGATGAAAAACTCTATGTATCCTTTGTATTTGCCGAATCGCCTGCTGGAAAAGATGGTTGGAAGAGAGGCTGGGAAATCACACAAATCAATGACAAGCCTATAGCTGACTACAAAGTAACTGGGGGTTATGACTTTAAACTAGGAGGACCGGACCCTGGGATTATCAATACCTTTACCTTCAAACTTCCAGATGGAACCACCACTAGACGAATCAATACCAAAGCAGAATACCAGTCCAACTCAGTTTTGGATCAACGTGTGATTCAAGTAGATGCCAAAAAAGTAGGGTACTGGGCTTACCAAAGTTTCAAAGCTACCGCAGGTCTTAGCCCCACGAGCAGTGCTGAAGTAAAGACAAGTATGGAGTTTTTCCAAAATCAAGGTGTACAAGAATTGATTATAGACCTTCGTTACAATGGTGGGGGTTCAGTAGCGGTAGCCGAACAGATTTGTAATTACATCATCCAGTCCTCAAACAATGGCAAATTAATGTACACCAATAAGTTGAATGCGATGAAAACTGCACAAAATACCTCTCGCAATTTTACCAAAATTGGAAGCATCAACTTGACTCGTGTTATTTTCTTGACCTCACGCAGTTCGGCCTCAGCATCCGAATTAATTATTAATGCCCTAGATCCTTACATGCAAGTAGTCCTTATCGGTGACAATACCTTTGGCAAGCCGGTAGGTTCCTTCCCACTTTCTAGCTACAACCGTACCCTCCAAACCAATAATGTAGAAGTGGTGCCGATTACCTTTGCGATTGCCAATTCAGCAGGTAAAGCAGAGTATTTCGATGGATTTCCTGCCAATTTCACTGTAGGCGATAGCCCACAGTTTGCTTGGGGAGATGTGAAAGACCTTCGTTTAGCTGCTGCTATTCAGTATATCCGTACAGGAACTGTTAGCAACCGAATGAAGGATTCCTACTTCAAACCAAGTTGGGAAATCATAGATGCCTTCAAAGGCTTGCAGCAAGAATTTCCTGTTTTCTAAAACGGAATAGCTACTTCAAAAAAAGAGCTCGAATATCTTCGAGCTCTTTTTTTATCTCTACCAAATAATAAATTATTTTGTATGCCGCTGCTTAAGTACCTCTACTACCTCATCCAATTCATAGCCTTTTGCCTCCAAGAGCACCAAATAGTGGAATAGGAGATCTGCCGCCTCTCCTAAAAAAAGTTCCTTGTTGTCATCCTTGGCTTCAATCACCAATTCCACTGCCTCTTCCCCTACTTTCTGCGCTAGCTTATTGATTCCTTTTGCAAACAGACTGGCGGTGTAGGAGCCTTCTGTAGGATTTGTTTTCCGCTCTTTAATGATGGACCGAAGCTGATCGATAAATCCCGTTTGCGAAGTGTTTGCTTCGGCAAAACAAGTAGCTGCTCCTGTATGGCACACTGGTCCGAGCGGCTTGGCTTTGATTAGAATCGCATCACCATCACAGTCCTCCTGCATGCTGATGACTTCTAGAAAATTACCCGAGGTTTCTCCTTTGGTCCATAATCTATTTTTGCTGCGCGAGAAAAAGGTAACCCTACCCGATTTCTGGGTTTGAGTAAGTGCCTCCTCATTCATGTATCCTAGCATCAATACCTTTCCGCTCAGTTCATCCTGGACCACTACGGGAATGAGGCCATCCATCTTTTTGAAATCTATATGCATCATTTCTACTTTATTTTATTTCCGTACTACTACTCCTTCCTTCTCCAAATAGGATTTCAATTCAGGAATACCGATTTCCTTGAAGTGAAAAATACTTGCGGCCAAGGCTGCATCTGCTTTTCCAATAGTAAACACGTCCTTGAAATGTAGCATGCTGCCCGCACCCCCAGATGCAATTACTGGGATAGGCAAAGCACTTGATATCGCCGCAGTCAATTCCAGTGCAAACCCCGACTTGGTTCCGTCATGATCCATGGAAGTGAGGAGAATCTCTCCCGCCCCCCGATCTGCTAGTTCCTTCGCCCAAGCCCTAGTCTGCAAAGCAGTCAATTTTCTACCTCCATGCGTATGCACCCAATCTACTCCATCCATTTGTCTGGAGTCGATGGCTACCACCACACACTGAGAACCAAACTCCCGTGCCAAAGCATCCACGAGTTCCGGCCGAGACACTGCCGCAGAGTTGATGGAGATCTTATCTGCACCGGCAGCCAACAGGGCATACACGTCTTCAATAGATCCAATGCCTCCACCTACGGTAAAGGGAATTCGAACCTCCTTGGCTACCTGAGTGACTAGATCCACAAGGGTTTTTCGCTTGTCCAACGTAGCGGTAATGTCCAAAAATACGAGTTCATCCGCTCCCTGCTCGGAATAAAGTTTGGCCAAAGCCACTGGGTCTCCCGCATCTCGAAGTTCCACAAAATTGACCCCTTTGACCGTGCGGCCATCCTTAATGTCGAGGCAAGGGATAATTCGTTTGGTTAACATGGGTGCGTTAGAAATTGGTAGGTTAAGTAGTGGTGCCGTGGATTGAGGTAGGGTTGAGATTAAAGTACATGGAATTGAGCTAGTTCTTCCAAACTCACCTTCCCTTCGTAGTAAGCCTTCCCTACAATCGTACCGTAAACTCCGATTTTTTGCAATTTCTCTAGGTCGTTTAAGCATGAAACTCCCCCACTGGCTATAAGTTTTAGTTCTGGTAACTCCTGCAGGATTTCTTCATACAAACCAAATGAAGGACCTTGAAGCAATCCATCTTTTGCTACATCGGTACAGATTACTTCACGAATACCCTTTTGGTAATACCCTTGAATGAAGGGAATCAATTCCAATGCAGTGGTCTCTTCCCAGCCTCCAACTGCAATTTTTTTGTCCTTGGCATCGGCACCCAAAATAATTCGATCTGCACCAAAGGCTTCAAGCCAAGCCTCAAATAATCTCGGATTCCGTACCGCAATACTACCTCCAGTCACTTGGCGGGCACCTAAGGCAAAAGCCTTTTCGAGTTCCTCTTGTGCTTGAATGCCTCCACCAAAATCCACTGCCAAAAGAGTTTCTGAACAAATGCGATGCAACACCTGTCCATTCACGATTTTCTTGGCTTTGGCTCCATCCAAATCCACCAAATGTAGTCGCGTCAGCCCTGCTCCTTCAAAGCGCTTGGCCATCTCCAGGGGATCTTCGTGGTAATCGGTTTTCCGACTGTAGTCCCCTTGGCTGAGGCGAACGCATTTACCTCCAATCAAATCTATAGCTGGGATTACATGCATGGTTTTAGTGCTTGGAGTCGGTAGAATGAACCACCTTAATTTTCTTGTTTAATTGGATTTAGTGAGAAGTCACGGCTAGAAAATTTTCTAACAACTTTTCCCCCAGTGTACTACTTTTTTCGGGATGGGCTTGAATTGCCCAGTAATTGTCCCGATGCAAAATGGCTGTAAAGTCATGAATGTAAGAAGTGGTCGCAAGGGTATGTTCGCCCAATTCGGCATAGTAGCTATGTACATAGTACATAAACTTGGACTCAGGCAAGTCTTTAAACAAGGGATTATCGACTAGATTTTCAAGGGAATTCCAACCTACATGTGGAACCTTTTCCTGTCCACTTACACTTGGGATAAACCGCTTGACCTTAATCGGAAAAATCCCCAAACAGTCTGTATCATTCTCCTCAGAGTGGGTACAGAGTAGTTGCAACCCCAAACAAATCCCTAAAAAAGGTTGCTTGGTGTTCCGAATCACCTGGTCCAAATTTCGTTCCTTCAAGTAGGCCATTGCTGAACTCGCCTCTCCCTGACCAGGGAAAATCACCCGATCTGCAGCACTGATTTTTTCTACATCATCCGTGAGTTCGGCCTCCACCCCTAGGCGCTCTAAGGCATAAAGGACAGATTGCACATTACCGGCATTGTACTTGATTAAAACTACTTTCATGGACTTATTTAAGGAAGAACCCATCTCTTGCAAGATGGGCTCCTCTCAATTCAATTAATTCTTATTTTCTGTAAGCATCAGTTCCTCCAGAACGACTTCTATTTCAGGAAGAGAGGCAAACAACTGCTCGAAACTTTCAATGACCCAATACTTGTCTTGAAAGTGGTCTTTCCAATACGCGGTCATCATAATTTGACGCACATCGTAGGGAAAGTGACTCGGCTCAGAAGATAGTGCATAGCTGGTCTCTCCTGCCGAACTCAAAATACCAGCTCCATACACACGGAGCTCACCATCTTCTCGGATCAATCCAAATTCGATAGTAAACCAGTAAATACGGCTAAGCAATTGGATCGCCCAAGGATTTTGGATATGCTTCAAAGCCAGCGTACTTAACTTCTCCAAAAAGTCCACATAGGGCTGATTGATCAGTAAAGGAAGGTGGGCAAAAGCATCGTGAAACATGTCCGGCTCCTCCAAATATTCCAGTTGTTCCATTTTCCGAAGCC
>JACCEE011020761.1_pt1 | contig 10362 bp, 9 predicted proteins | sample 7449931 | NCBI WGS metagenome assembly JACCEE01 (sample SAMN15323457, study PRJNA562643) | freshwater metagenome | isolation source: river surface water | place: USA:Blue River Watershed | collected 2017-08-19 | reverse complement strand
AACACATTTATACAAATGATGTCCCTTTTTCTTCCTCAATAACTACATTAACTTGTTCCGGTTCATCCTTTTCATATAAATTACCAAGTGATGCCTTGATTTCCTCTTCTGTTGGATCCCTATTATTTAGTTGAAAAAATGTTTGTTTAAATTTCTCTATCATTGGATCGATTTCAGGTATATTACTATCAACCACTTCTGTTCCTTCCTCAATCGGTTCCAATTTAGGTGGATTCAATAATTTAGCCATTTCAAGTCTCGCCTCTTTGCTCATATTATAAATATTTGTTGGTGTAATAACATCGCAAATCTCTGGCTTGGCGATATCATTGTTATCCAAAAACTTGCTATTAAAATTTTTAACAATATGCTTTGGCACAAGTGGTGAAATCTCAATCAATCTGTCATATTCCTCTTTGCATAGCTTCAACATATCGGTTGGATTCATACGGTCCTGTGGATGTTTTGCAAGTTCTGTTTTAATATTACGGAAAAACTTACCCCACGAATAAGATGCAACGCGGTGTGATTCATTCAACTCAGATATCTTAAGAAATTGTGCAATGGTTGTTATGATGGCTGCCATAATATTGAGACCACCGGTTACCATCACAAAAATATTTCTATATTCTTCTGCCACTTTATCTTGCGCAAAGTTAGCTGTCCCGGTAATTGTTGAAATAATGATAACGGGAATAACAAAATAAGTATGCTTCTTTTTATAAACCGCATGACTCTTACTATGGAGCAGTTCATAACATTGCGCTTTATCTGCCCAGTCCTTCAACAATAGTTCTTCTTCCTCTTTCCAGTAATTTCTATTTTCCTCCATAAATAATAATAGGTGGCAATTATTTAAATGATTTATAATAAAAAATTATGAAGAACCATATTATTAAGTTGTTCAACCATTTTATTTGTAAACATAACATAATAATCTAATGTCTTATCAACCTCATTCTTATTTTTCTTGTATTCTAATTCAATATGTCCGCATTTAACATCCATATTAGTATCAAGTGTATTACAGTGGAATTTATTATCAATAAGATTCCCAAATAATGTTTTATTATATTGTTTTATTTCTTCAATCATAGTGGCGAGAAAATCTAAATTAGATTCTATATCTTTTATAATCTTTTTTATATTATCTTTTTTATTGGATATTTTTACTGGTTTATTATCACTAGCAACAATATCCTTGTACATACTAGTGACCGACAAGGTCATCAGCGTGATGGTCTCAGACGAAGACAATATAATATTATTCATATTTGTATATATTATTGATTTCATATTATTAAGATAAAATAATTCATTATGTATTATTCTATTTTGAAATGATAATAAATGATTTGGGTCATTCATCTTCTTATTTAGTGTATCAGTCTTTACTTTGATATCATTTGCCTTATTTAATAATTTATTATAACATTCGTTTAATATCGCCATATTATTTTCTATCACCGTGATTCGCTCTTCGAAACTCATTATAATATATTATAAATAAAAATATTATAAAAATTGATTAATCATAATATTGCATATTATGCATTATATATGTATATAATGTTTTTTGAAGAGTTAGAATATGCATTGGAAAATAATGAATGTGAGTATCTTGATGATAATATAATTAATTATTGTAATGATTGGCTACCAAGTGGTTTTAGTGGCAGGAATAAAATAATGTCGATAATTGATATCCTTATTAAATATAAAAAATATGATACAATTAAAAAAATGATATTACATTCAAATAGGAGGTTAGACCCATTTTTTAGTAATATTTATGAATTATTAATTAAAAATAAATTATATGAAATTGCATTTACTATTTATATTATTGATACACAATTTGAGTATGTATATGGAAACAAGGAAACATATTATTATTATGTTAAATATATGATTAAAAATGATGAATTATCGCATTATGCAAGCAAGAAAACAATTTATTTATAAAAAATTGATAAATTAACTCCTTGAAATATAATGAATTATATTAAATGTTTCGGAATATGGAAATCAAGAAACTGGAAAAAGAGATTGAAAGGCTCAAGTCCCTCCCAAGTGGTAAAGATTTGGCGAAAAAAGCGCTAGATGTTGCGTATAATAATTTTAAATTCGACAAATGGGATGAACATATTATTGATGGTTCAGTTATGACAATGTCCGGACCAGATGGCTATCGCCCTGATATGCATACCATTATTAGGCTGATTACACCAACTATCCATATTGAAATTAAATGGAGCCTAGTTCGTCGCCAGAGTGATGAAGAATTCATAATATCTTACAAGAGGATTAAAAATCTATCGGATAATATTGAATATTATGATGGTGGGTGGATAGAATATATGGAACCATATGAATATAATGAAAATGATGCTGAATTGCTTAAATTACTAGATGAATATAAAATTTGCGGACAAAGTCTCGATATTTTTTTTGTGAAGGCAGATAGTGTAGAAATAAGTGAAGATGATTAAACTGGAATCATATAGCCACGGCGCCCTCCTGGGACACCTTCCTCTAATACTAAATCTTCTAGATTATCACCAAAATTATTATTGTTTTGATTTAATATTACTGGTTCTCGTTTAAATATCGATTTACAATAATTAATAATTCTCCTAAAGATACCAATATTATTAATATTAATATTATGTTTTGCAAATTCAGTAATAAGCATTTCTTTATACGCTGGATTATTATCTAATAAACTCTTAATCTTAATATGATTTTTAACATAATCGTCTTTTATATGTGTTGCGCGATTAGTATTATCATATAATGGACACGAATTTTGCCCAAAGTGCCAATACTCGCGCCCATTCCTCTTTTCTATTTTTAATTTGCATAAATTACAAAATGCTTTATGGCATTTCCCGCAGTGGATTAAATTACAACCTTCTGATTTAATATATGCATTATTACAATGTGGGCATTTATCAATCATAATATCAGATACCATATCAGAAACAACTTTTGATATTTCTTCGGGTGTCCCTGTTTGTAATTTATCACACGCGCCATTATGTTGTTTCTTATTACATTTAATACACCAATGGATATCGCAATTCTTACAATGGATATTAGTATAATTTGTTTTTACTATCATATTATTATTGTTTTTATTAATACTTGTTAGAATATCGCAAATCTGTTCGTGTTTAACTTCCAAAGTATTGCTCTCGCTAAATAATTTCATAATATCATCTTTCATCATATTCATAACATTTGTATTATTTACTGATATTAAAATTTCATTCTTCTCAATTATCATATTATTCAATCCAACAATGGTATTCTTAATAAATGGAAACTGAAACCCATCCATAAAAACTAATTCAATATTCTTATTATTTATAGTGGCTGTTGTTGTAAATTCTATATTATCTCCTTTCGCCATATCATACCCATATACCCGACAGAATGGACACACATAAAAATGAGGGTTTTGTGATGATGCCTGCGCATAAATATCAATAATTGTTTTATTTTTTAACTGTTCCATTACTTTTGGTGGCAACATATTATAGATTGGTCTGAGGTTCATAGTATGTGTCTCATTATTTGGACATCCTTTACATTCAACACCGTCATTCATCTTACTCTTTATAAAATTAACCGCGCATTCCTTGCAAGTTGCATCACCATTATTGCATATTAATGCTTCTTTCTTTGATATTTCATCCATACATATCATACACGATACTGGTTTATTATTATTTACATAATTATATTTTTCATTACATTCTGGCGAGCAACATTTTTCACTATCACTATGCGATGCAAACTTATTAGAACACGTTCTGCAATTTAATAGCATTACACGCGGTGTTGATTTGTGTGTCACACGCGCAGGTGTAATATCTATATTTATTTTAATATCTTTATTTACAACACATTTAACTTTATTCTCCATCCCACATAAAATCGGTAAATAATCACGTGAGTTCATAATTGTTTTTGCCATAGAGGAGAATGAGTTTTTAATAAGATTATAATAATCATTTTTTGGATCATTATATTCATTAAATATAGTATTAAATGCATCAAAAGACATGTGCATTATTTTTATTGGGTTGTCAAAGTTATTTTCATATAATAATTGTGCAATAGGTACATGACCTTTATATGATTTTAAAATTTCCCTATCAATCTCAAATTCATTTAATTTAATATCATCTTCTGTTAATGTATAGCGGAAATGATCCAAACAACCAATATTATCATTAACACAAGACATTGTGCATCTTTGTCCATTTGTTAAAGTAGCAATACACTGACGACGATTAATAATATCCATTCCAATATGGATATTTTTTGTTAAATATGTTTGATATACCATATAATCAATCTGATAATTTACCATCAATTTACCATTATCAAGAACTACTGCATCTAAATACAAGTCATAATTACGCAGATATAGTTCTTTAAACATTAAAGTATTCATATTATCATTTGATATATGGATAAAGTTTGGATCATCATAATATGCAAATTTTCTTAATATAATCATAAATTCATCAATCGTAATATTATGTGTTTTATTATATATTAAAAAATTCGTGTCTGTGCCGTTAAAATATATTTTAACTCTTTCCATTAAATATTAATATTTTTAATATTTAAAAGATTTTTAATCAATTTTTATAATGGAAACTAGACAAGTATCGTGGTATGACGAAGAAGGGGATTGTGTGTTTTATGAAGAAGAATATATTGATTACAATGGTCATTATATTAAAAAATATGCTGTTGATGGGATTAAAGAAAGAAATTACGAATATATTAAAACATATATAGAAGAACTGAGCCATATGGGGTTAGGACCGCGTATTGGTTCGATTAGTGAATATTTTATAATATTAACTGAAAATGAGAAAGAACCATTATTTTATAAAGAATTATTAGATGATATTGATTATATTCCAGTCCACGCTGGTATGATGATGGCGATGATAATATTAAAGAAATTTGATTTGGCGAATTATGCTTTTAATATGGCAATTAAAATTGAACAAGACCCTAAATATTTTTATGAAATAATGATATTAGAAACAGCAAGAATTGGCAACATATATTATAAAAAACCTTTTAATTTTTATTATATTAAATCGATGATTAAATCGAAACATTATTATATTTGTCCACAATATATCGGTCCATATACATTGGCAAAAAAATATTTGTTATGAACACCGCATTTTTAATTTCATTTTTTCTTATATTCCTTATATTTGTCAATCAATTCTTTAATCTTCATTGCGGTCATTTTAGTGTGGTCCATATTTTTGGGAATACTAATAAATGTTGGTTTACCGGTTCCTTTTGGTATCATAATATATGGACCGTGTGCGCCAGTCTTTACATATACTTTGGTCTTCCCAATTAAAAAGGTATTCTGGTCTTTTTCTTCTGATTTAACATATAATGATTTAGCATGTTCCAATGTCATATCACTTTCATCTTCAATATCCTTTATCCCAACAATCTTTGCGCCAACCTTGTAATAGAAACCAAATTTACCCTTGCATAGATTAGTATGCATCGCCCCAATCTTACCCAGATATTTGGGATATTGTAGACTTTCAATAGCTACTTCTAAGGTAACATCTTCTGGTTTCATATCACCAATCCCACCAAATTTCCATTTCTTTTTTGATACTTTTTGTTCAACTTCCTTCTCATCATCTTCGCTCTCTTCTCCACTCGATGCATCTTCGCATAGGAGCATCTTAACACACCAACCATATTTATTCTTAGATAAATATACTTTACTACCATCGTAATCACCAAGATATTTATCATCATTCTTCATCATATTCTGTGGTGGTGCTTCTTTGGATAATCTTTCTACAATAGGATTAAAGATATCATAATATTCTTTCAAAACATTATACCATTTCGCCTTTCCATCTGCAATCATATCGAGCATATTCTCCATATTGGCAGTAAATTCAATCCCCATAACTGGCTCGAAATGGGTCATCATAAAATTATTAACAGTTTTACCAAGTTCGGTTGGCACTAATTTTTGTTTCTCAGCACCAATCTTTACCGTTTTTCGTTTCTCCTTAATAACCCCATATTTCTTGTTATTTATACTAAGATGATCCACATCTTTGGCAATCCCCTCAATATTCTTAATTTCAACATATTCTCTCTCAACCACTTTTGAGATAATACTCGCATAGGTTGATGGTCGCCCAATCCCCTCTTTTTTAAGATATTTAATCAATCCCGCTTCATTATAATGGAGTGGTGGTGATTTATGGGTTTCATTCATCTCAGTCTCAATATGTTCCACTTCAGTATTAATTTTGATATCCAATAGACCTTTTTTACTTTCTTTTTTAGTTTCACTATCATCTGTATCATTATACACCGCCAAATAGCCATCAAATTTAATTTCTTCAAAGGTTGAACGATATGTGCTTCCTTCTGGGAGGATAGATTTATTTGATGTTTTTGATGCTATGCATAAATTTATATCAATTGTCTGCACATCAATAATTGCACTACTCATAAGACTGGCAACTGCTCTCTTCCAAATAATATCATATAGTTTCTTCATATCCTCGGTCACTTTATCCTTACCGTCAAGATTACTATCATCAATATGAGTTGGACGAATTGCTTCGTGTGCTTCCTGAGAATGGTCATCATCTTTCTTTTTCTTGTTTCCTCTAAATGTATAATATTCTTTACCATAATTTTGAACCACGTATTTTTCAATCATATTAACTGCTTCCTGAGATAATGCTGTGCTATCAGTTCTCATATAGGTAATATAACCGCCTTCATAAAGTTTCTGTGCAATTTCCATTGTTCTTTTGCTATTCATCCCATATTTGGTGGATGCTTCTTGCATTAGTGAAGAGGTAATATGAGGCGGTGGCGGATTACGTTTTGTTTCTTTTATACTAACATTATTAACAATTGATTTTGTTTTACTATTAATACTATTTAATATCTCGACGGCTTTATCCTTGCTTTCAATCATATATATTTCATTATCTTTATATAATGTGCCAGTAATATTATTATCCAAGTAATTAAATTTAGAAATACTCTTAAAAAATGGTTTATCAATTAATTCCTGAATAGAATTATTAACTGTTTCCTCCATCTCAACAATAATTCTCACTACAACCGATTGAACACGACCAGCCGATAGACGACCCTGTAAATGTTTCTGCAAAACTGGCGAAATAAGATAGCCCATCAACCGATCCAATAATCTCCTTGCTTGTTGTGAATAAACCATATTCATATTAAGAGACGTTGGATTTGATACTGCATCCATAATTGCTTTTTTGGTAATAGAATTAAAAACAATTCTCTTTGGGTTCTTTACTCCTAGTGCATTCATAACACTATAGCCAATTGCTTCGCCCTCTCTATCCAAGTCAGATGCGATAATTACTTCATCACATTCCTTCATACAATATTGTAAATTACTAACGACTTTCTTTTTATCGGCAGTAACAATATAGTTTGGTTTGAAATTATTAGCGACATCAATAGATAAGGATTTTGGGTCCAGATCCATAATGTGCCCAAAACTGGCAACGACCTTATAATCACTCCCTAAAATGCTTTCTATTTTTTTAGTCTTATTAGGTGATTCTACTACAACAAGATATTTAGTCATATTAATATAATGAATATAAGTATTTATATTTTTTTAATCAATTTTTCTTTATATTAATAAATTATCGCTTGAATCAATATGATTAAATTATAAATATATATATATGTTTGAGCAATATATTAATGATGATTTACAAAAATATTATAACACTATCCAAAACTCTAAATTAAAAGAAATTATTACCTACTCACTGGAAGGAGGTAAATGTATAAGGGGCTTTATTGTAAAACATATAATTGAAACCCTAACCAATAAACCTTCACCTTGGCAACCTGTTGCATCAATTGAATTAATCCACGGAATTAGTTTAATATTAGATGATTTACCATGTATGGATAATGATATTGTGCGCCGTGGTAAACCATCTACCTTTGCGCGATTTGGTGAGCGTCATGCCATTCTCGTATCAATGTATGGTATATCAGAAGCATTTAAGATCCTATTTAATGGATTAAGAAATATACAAAATTATAATATCACATCAATAGAAATGATAATAAATCAATGGAGTGAGTTTATTGGGAATAATCTTGTAATTGGTCAAATGATGGATTTTCGTGATAATATTGGGGAATTATTAAATATAGATATTCCAACCAATAATACAAATCTTATTTATTATAAAACCAGTTCTTTATTTGTATTTGCCTTTATATTGGGAGCAATTTATAGTGGGTATACTAATTTGGATGATTTTCAGAATATGGGTTTACATTTGGGTATGATGTATCAAATAATGGATGATAGTAATGATATCGAGAAAGATCATATTAATAATAATATCATCTTATCACAAGGGAAAGAAAAGAGTAAAGAAATGTATAGCAAGGCACAGTATGAACTGGTTGAATTATTATTGAAATATAATCTTATGACACCAATGTTTGAACAGTTAATAAATGGAATTAATTATAAATTAAATTTATAATATTCTTATATGTGAGCATCGCTATTAAAATATTTTGAATGTAAGGGCTCTCTACTGGTCAAATCATTTGGATTTGCTATGATAAATGCGAACGCATTTATCAAGGTCCGCGAACATACGAAAACCTACTTTAGTAATTTCGTATGGCGACAGACACATATCATCTACTGAGAATATTTAAAATGGCATTATATTTAATATATATTTGGTATTGATTGGGAAAAATGGATTAGTATAATCAGTAACTAATTTAATCATCTCATCAATTGTTAAGGCTGTTTTAAGCTCATATGGTAATATAGTTAAATAATCATTATTATCTAATATGGAACCATAATAATCTCTAAATTTAACATTCCCGCCTGCAATTTTATCTGAAAACCGAACCCACATACATTTTATATTATATGCATGTGCTACTATAATACCATGTAAGCTTGATGACAATATCATATTACATTCTAATAATTCATTAATAACTTTTTCTACTGGGTTTGTTATATCAATTATTTTAATGTCATCATTGTTAGTAAATATCTTTTTACATTGTTCATAATCAACATAATGCGGTATTATTCCAATTTTATATTTTTTATTTATAATTGGATAATAAAAATAGGGTAATATTAAACCAATATCGCCATATATTTCCGGACATTCATATCCTTGCCTTAAACATTCTTGTCTCGATAATGGTCCTCTAACTGATAATATTTTTTTTGGTTTATTGAACTTTTGATTTTCAAACATTATCCCAGACCCCCATACGATTGTATTTGACCTGCATTGATTTAATATTGATCCAGCTCCAAAAATCACAGCACTTTTATTTGTCCCACCGTTAATATCATTTATTGGCTTTGTTCCTGTTTTTTTAATATAGATATATTCTGTTATCATATCACCAAAATTTGTTCCATTTTTACATTTACATTTTAAATAATATATATATTTATATTTTGTCTTAGCATACATATTGTTGACCTTAATTCCAGCATAATTACCTTTCCAATTAACATTATTCCAATGCGATATTTTCGTTGTATTATTAAGATAAAATAATTGACAAGGTGTTAGGTTTTTTATATCAATATACCAATCTAAATGTTTTGCCGAATAAGGACTTAAAAACCTAGCACTATTTGAATGAGGAAATGTTTTTGGAATATTTTTAACAGAAAATAGTTGAAAAGTCGTGTCTGTTCTGCATGAAATATATTCATATTTATTCCCATTATAGTTCAATATCTCTCGTTTTTTCCCCCAAAATTGTTCTGTGTGTCCTTTTATAACTTCATTTTTTCTTGGATAATAATCCGGTATATCACTTATTTCCAACATTGGTCCAATAGATGTTTTATCTAGTTTATTTAATGCATATACATATAGATCTAGAATATCGCCATTTATATTCTCAAACATAATATCTGGGTCTGTTATTACACAATATTCACAATTATTATTTTTTATATAATCATTAACTGAATTTATTACAGAATGATGATTATTAATATTACTACGATAAACAATATATCCATTCTTTTTCATATCTTCTAAATAGTTTAATGTTTCATAATAATTTGAAGCTACATCATGAAATATAATCTGAAATGGAGTTTTAATATATTTTTCATACGATTCAACCGTTTTTTTTAATATTTCATATTGATTATGAACTATAATAAAAATAGGTATTTTAGACATTATAATAATATAATAAATTAATAAACATCTAACGTCCTGGCTGATGGGTCAACATATTTTT
>JACCEE012823107.1_pt1 | contig 10363 bp, 14 predicted proteins | sample 7449931 | NCBI WGS metagenome assembly JACCEE01 (sample SAMN15323457, study PRJNA562643) | freshwater metagenome | isolation source: river surface water | place: USA:Blue River Watershed | collected 2017-08-19 | reverse complement strand
TTGGGGAAAGTTGCATTTTCAAAGTCTCCTATAACTCTATTTACCACTAAATACAATAATCATGCGTAAACAAACTCGTAGCATTTTAGAAGAAATCACAGGACTAGTCCCAAAGCAGGATAAGCACCTGCTTGTAGAAGGACTTGCAACACAAGCTATTGCTCGTGTTATTAACCTTGTAGAAATTATTCAGTCTAACTACCCTCCGCATCAAGCCGAAGAGCTGGTACGTCGATTGCAGTTAGCAATTAAAAATGGAGATCCTGCTAAGTTTACTCGAGGAGTTCGCGCTATTAAGGAAAACGAACAGTGAAAATACGTGAATTACAACAGCAACTAGACGAGGGCTTTTTAGACAACTTTGTTAATAAAGTAAAAGCTATGGCTGGCGGCGATGGCCCTACAGGTATTGTGCGAGCACTAATGGGCAATAATGCCGCATTAAACAAATTTGCTGATGCACTTGTCAATGCCGCTCGCCCACAGATTTTAAATCGTTTAGGCAACGGAATTAACGCTATTCAGGACGGCGCAACTCCAATGCCGATTGGAATGATTTATAAAACAACAATGGCAATGTTACCTAAGGTAGTTGCCAATGAGAAAACTATCCAAGTTGAACCAGCTGCCGTTAAACAAATTTTAAAGAACAACAAAGCCGAGCTATTGCGTTTAGTGTTAAACGGCAAAGTTGCAGAAGATGAAGAAGTACGTCAAACTTATAATGATATTTTAAGTGGTGCAGTTAATTCTCGCGGTAACAACGTAGATGCTACAACAAAAACAGTTGCTCTAATTATTGCGGCAGCAGTTATGTTCTTAGAAACTTCACAACAAGATGCTGAGGCTGACGGCGTAGAAATTGATAAAGACCTAGTAGCAGAGTTTAACGAGATTGGTATTCGTGTAACACAATTTTTAGCATCTAAAGATTCTAAGTTGATAAGGGATCTAAAAGCAAATGATTTGTACAAAGATCGTGTTGAAGAATTAATTGTTAATATTGCACGTGAAGCAAGATCAAAATATCTAAATGCAGAGCCAGCGGCATTAGATGCAGTCATTTCCAGTCCGCCGCAAATTGTTTCTTTACAAACAATTAAAAACTTCATCGGCAGACATGCAGAAGATTTAGACACTGATGTTGTTAACGCCTATGCTGAGCAAGTCGGAAGAATGTTGCAACGTTTATTTGTAATATGGGCGACGATTGCTAAATCAGAACCTACACCCGGCCGCCCACAATCATTTGAATTAATGCGTCATTGGGCCGCAGACTTCTTGCAAAATCATTTAGATCAACTTGATTTAACAGCACAAGCTACTCCAGATGCAACAGCACCTGTACCAGCTGAAGCAGAAGAAGAAATAGAAAATTTAGAAGCATCACATGATGCAGGTGAAAAGGCAGTTAGAGATGCATTGGCAGCTAACAAGTCATTGACACCAGACGAAATAAAAAACATTTATAACCAAGCCAGAGCAGCTTGGGGCAAAGCATAATTGACATGAAGATTTTTGAAGTAGCACAACCAAAACGTCGTAAGCTAAATGAAGCTAAGGCTCGTATTGATCATCCCGAAGATATCATGTTTGATGAAAATGGTGTCGAAGGTGCCCAGCGAGCACTATCAGCGTTAATGCATGCCGCTGAATCACATCACGAAACAACAACTATCAAGTGGGATGGGTCACCAGCAGTTATCTTTGGCTGGCTAGATAGACAAACATTTATTGTTACAGACAAAGCAGGTATTGGTGCAAAAAAGTACGACGGTCGTCCAACTGATTCAAGTGCAGTGGCAGCAATGATTTATAATCGTAAGCCTGATGCTCCTGGCCGTGCAGAATATGCGGCGAAGTTTGGTGCGCTATATGATTTACTAAAACGTGCTACGCCTGCAAAAACAGCAGGAAAGATGTTCCAAGGTGATATGCTTTGGATGACACCACAAGACTTATCTGTTGATGAAGAGCGAGTAAACTTTAAACCAAATAAAGTTGAGTATCATATTGACAAAACCAGTGAAGTAGGTCGTAAAATTGTTCGAAGTCGCGCCGGTATTGCAGTGCATGGTATGTACGATTCTGCTGATGAAGCAGGTAGCGCAAGTGCTGAACCAACGCCTATAACACCAGATGCTATAGGTATCAAATCTGTGCCAGGTTTAGTAGTATTTGGCCCGTCAACTAATTTAACTCAAGAGCATGCAGTTAATATGCCAGACGCAGATATTAAGAAAGTGCAAACACTTATTAATAGTCCAGCTGCCTCCCAAATTGACGATATGCTAGATCCGTTTACAATCGGAGCATTGAAGATTGCAAACTTACCTGATATATTCAAGAGCTTTGTAAACTATAAAGCACGAAGTGGCCAAGAAATTACAAATGGTAAAGCAGTAGCAAAAGAATTTATGGCATGGCTAAAAGGTCCAAGCGGCCTAAGCGCAAATAAGCAAGTAAACGTAGAAGCACATATTAAAGAATACAGTAAAGCGTTCCAAACAGCTTGGGATATTGTTGCTGGCATTACAGTTATTAAACACAAAATTAAAGACCAACTTGATACACACGTTGGTGCAGACACAGGTGGAGTACAAACAGTATCTGGACACGAGGGTTTTGTATCTGCAACTCCGCATGGTAAGATTAAGTTAGTTAATCGTCCTGTGTTTATGAAGGACAAGGACAAATAAGATGGAAGATAATCAAGACAACAGCTTTAGCTTTATTCGTGAAAACTGTAACGAAAGTAAGATGTTTCGTAACACTTACTTGAATCAGTTAACACTTCGCGACACAGTAGACAGTGTGTTTTTAAACCTGCTAACACTTTACATGTTAAGCAAGGAATTTGAAACAGCACCATTTGCTCAAGACTATGCACACCGTACACTAATGTTTGGTAATTTTATTGCGCCGAGAGTAAGCGGTACAGATTTATACCAAGGTATACATATCATGCTGAACCCTACAGGTCCTACAGGACAACAGCTAAAAGCACATGATCAAAACATCGTATTAGGCTCCCAGTTGAGAACAAACGTTAAATTATTAAAAGAGTTCTTAAAAGGTGTTGCTAACGGCACATTAGATAGAGTTACTGCTATTCGATTGATGTATCGTTTAGAAGGTCAAATGAATATTGATCTCAGCAATTATAAGAGCTTGCGTAGGCTAATTACAGACTGGGAAAACTTAACTACACATCAACGTGAATTGTGCATTACTCGCTTATTGCAGTATTATAGAATTCGCGGCAAGCGCAGTGAGTTGCTACCTGTACTAGAAGCATTAGCTAAGAATAAAGGTTATGAAATGACTGCCGCAGGTAATGCAGAGTTAGCCGCGTTAGGCGCAGGCGCTGTTGCTGGTTCACGATCAAGTGATAGCTTCTTAAAGACCGTTGCAACAACAGCCGCCGCCGGCCTTGCCGGGTATGCCGCTGGGTATGCATTGGCTAGAATCAAATAATGCAAAAGAATGACATTAAAAAATCTTGGATGATTCCGGGTGCCCATATTGGGTCTGACCCGGAGTTTTTCACGGCCTGGACACTATATGACATTGGTCCGGGTAGCGACGATAGTAAAACAAACCTAGCTACTTTGATGAACATTATTGCCAGCCGCGGCCAGCCCTTGCTTGCAGGCGTTGAATGCATCGATCAGCAAGATGTTACAAACAGCTTGTTTGGTGAAAACATCAATGGTGTTCATCGTGTTTGGTGCTTAAAATGGATTGCTGAACGCCGGGGGCAAATGACCGAGGAAACACTAGCTACAGATTCTCAAAATAAAACAGCAGTAACAGGCTTAACAGAAACTGCCAAGCTATCTGGCAAATTTATTACTGCTGGACCTGATACAAACACCTTTTACATTCGTCACGATTCTTTCTAATCTGTGCTAAATATATCTAGATAAACTTTTTTGTTAAACGACTCACCCTGGCTCATATTTAGGCTCAAAACTTACAATCCATACGGCAAGAGCCAATTGGATTGATTTACTGTGGAAAAGTTTTAAATGTCAGCTGATAGACCGTTAACAGAAAATACCAGCTTGGAACTGCACGTTGAGTTGTGCGCCGAGCGTTATAAACGATTACAAGAAAAAATCGATATAGTCGAAGATAGACTAGACCAAATTCATGGTGATTTTGCATCCTTTAAAGCTGAGAATCAAAAAAATCTCAGCGAAATTAAAACCATGTTAAGCAATGCCAAAGACGAAAAGTTTAAAATTATGGTAACATCTACTGCCACAGTCATAGTAGGTTTACTAGCAATGCTAGGCTACGTTATTACGCACTTGCCAAAATAATATGCAAGTAGTTGTTGAAGCTAAAATTGTTTGGGCAAGATCTGGTAAGCGAATCAAACGTAAGATTCGTTGCACAGTCGGCCGCAAAAAAGGTAGAGTAGTTAGCTCAGCAAGTACATGTAGCAAAAGAGTAGACATTAAAAAGCGTATTCGTTTTAATCGTCTAAAAGCCAAATTCAAAACCCGTTTCAAAATGCGTACAAGACGCACCAAAAAGTTCAATCAAGTAAGCCGCCGCGTGGCTAGAATGAACAAAATGAGCAAGCCAAAACACTAAATAAAGCATCGGAGACCATTATGAAATTTAATGACATTACAACCATTCAAACACCTGCAGAAGCTGCTCGTCGCGCTCTACGCAAAGAAAGCGTTAGCGTTAAACAGCTTGGCGGTCGTGCCCTACGCGAGCAACTAGAGCGTGTACAACAAGAAATTGACACACTAGCAAGTCGTGGCGGCGCAGAATACACTCGTGCTATTCTACAGCGCGAAGTTTACGAATCAATGACAGACGTTGATTCTGTGCTTTTCGAAGCAGAACTAGATGATGCAGATTTAGATCAAGCTGAAGTTATCATTGCCGCACGTTCAATGAATAAAGATTTCCAGGGAATGATCGAAGATGTAGCTGACATGCTAGGTAAAGACATGATCACACTTGTAGACCAAATCAAACAACGCTTTGGTGATGGTGCAGGTGAACAGTATGCACAAACAGTTAAGGCAGCGTTAGAAGGTGCTATTAACAGTTTAATGCAAACTAAGGATACATTAGACTCTGCACTAACAAGTCTAACATCAGGCGGTGGTGATATGCTACCAGCAACAACTGATGATATGGGTGCAGATGGTGAAGCTCCAATTTTCCCAAGTAGCACAGGTCCAGAAGAAGAACCAACTGGCAGGGAGATGAAGAGTGATATTGCTTGAACTATCTAGCGTAGATAACAGTTTTGCTAATGCTGTCAAGATGCTCCTAATCAAAGGACAAAATGACGGCCTAGCAAAAATGCCTATGACTGATTTAGTTCAGCGACTAAACAAGATGGGATTTAGCGCAACTAACCAAGTTGATGCTATCCGTGGTTTAATTTCAACGTTTAAAGCCAAAAATAATAATTTGGTCGCCGATGTCAATAACGATGAAATTATGCTAACAACAGTCCCAACGGCAGATACACAAGACCAAGCAGAGCAAAATAAAGAAGTAGTTGGTAAAGATGCAGTCAAGCAAGCACGAAAGGATTTAGGATTATGAGCCGCGTAATGTTAACTGCGTCTGAAGCACGACTAAAGGCATTACAAGACATTTATGTCTTAAGAGAAATTAGAGACCTAGAAGAAGCAGTTATTCTTGCTACAGGTGAAGGTGCGGTATCAGTTACTGTGCCTACAACAAGTACAATGGCTAAGAATCCAACTGACGAAGGCTTTGCACTAGCAAACGAGTATTACAATACTTGGACAGGTGTAAGAGATGACCGCCAAAAAACTCTTCAGATGGCAAAAGTAATTCAATACTTTTCAGATTTAGGCTATACTATCGAACGCCAAACTAATCCAGTAGGCGAAACTTCCTTTCAGTGGGTTATTGCTTGGTAATTGTTGACTTTTGTTATACCGCAGTGTATAATAAACAACGATGATTACCTATAACCCAAAATACGAATACAAACCCCTTAACCGAATTGATGGACCAAGTCGTTTATACGAAACTCCAGATGGTTCGCGTGTCCCTAGTGTTACTACAATTCTAGATAAAACCAAAAGCGAAGAAAAGAAGCAAGCTCTTGCAAACTGGCGCAAGAGTGTTGGTGAAAAACGAGCACAAGAAATTACTACAGAAGCTGCCAGCCGTGGCACCCGCATGCACAAGTGGTTAGAAAACTATGTGCTAAAAGGTGAAACTGGCGAGCCTGGTTCAAATCCATACAGTCAACAAAGCCATCGCATGGCTGGTGTTATTATTTCAGAAGGTTTAGCAAACTGTAATGAAGTCTGGGGAACTGAAGTACAATTATATTGCCCCGGGCTTTATGCCGGCACAACTGACTTAGTCGGTGTGCATAGTGGTAGTGATGCCATTATGGACCATAAGCAAACTAACAAGCCAAAGAAGAAAGAATGGATTGAAGATTACTTTATCCAAACAACAGCATACGCATTAGCACACAATGAAGTATGGGGCACTAAGATTAGAAAAGGTGTAATCTTTATGTGCTCAGCAGACTTCATTTATCAAGAATTTATTATTGAAGGTGCAGAGTTTGATTATTATCAAGATCTGTGGCTTCGTCGAGTAGAACAATATTACAAGTTAGTATAAGTATCACTGTGAAAAACCGTAGCTTAGAACATTGGTTCGTTGACAAGCAAGGCAAACTTGCCGCCTGGCGAGAATGGCGTAACGAACTTAAAACACTTGACATTAACGATGCATACCAAGAAGTTGCAACATGGTGGAAATTTGTTCCGCTTGTAAACAAAGTGGTAGATCCGTGGCGTCAAGAAACATGGCCAGATCCTTGGACCCTAATAGGCAACGGGTCGTTTTGCCCAAATGCACAGGGTCTAGGAATTTTTTATAGTCTTGTGCTAGCAGGACTTGAATGTGAACTGGTGTTATCTATAGTAGAGCAGAATCCACGTTTAATGGTACTTTTACCAACTGGACAACTGTTAAATTACTACGATGGTGAAACAGTAAGTATCGGCGATGCTAAGGTCGAAGTCTTACAGAAATGGGCGTCTAGCGACCTCGCAAACCTGGTTAAAGTATAAAGATTTTACGCACGGCTATTAGGTAAGTAAATGTTCTTGCTTAAGGATCGCGCACACGATGGGATTAATAATTGACAATATGAATAAAAACACAATTAACGTACAAAAAAGAAGCGGAGTAAAAGAACCGCTGGCAGTAGAAAAATGGCAGGCACAGATTAGCAAGGTGTGCCAAGGCATTGCTGATGTAAGTCAGTCAATGATTGAAATCAAAGCACAACCACACTTTTATGATGGCATTACAACTCGTGAGATTGACAATATTACACTTCGTGCTATTGTTGACTTAATTGACGTTGAAGCAAACCCTGAGGTTGGGCACACAAATTATCAGTATGTCGCAGGCAAGCAACGGCTATCTATGCTACGTAAAGACGTTTATGGTGACTACACTCCTCCGCGCCTATATGAAATTGTAAAGCGCAACATCGACGTTGGCCTATACACTCCTGAACTATTAGAGTGGTACACAGAAGCCGACTGGAATAAGATGGATGAGTTTATCGACCACGAAAAAGATGAGCAATACAGTTATGCTGCCATCGAACAACTAATTGAAAAATATCTAGTTCGCAATCGTGCAACAAAGGAAATTTATGAAACCCCACAAGTTAGATATATGGTCGCGGCTGCTACGGTATTTCACAAAGAAGAACCTAACTCAGCAAGAATGCGATTCATTAAAGAGTACTACCATGCTGCTTCTGATGGTCTATTCACTCTTGCTACTCCTGTTCTTGCTGGCCTTGGTACACCAACCAAGCAGTTTAGTTCATGCGTACTCATCAGAAGCGATGACGACTTGGACTCTATTTTCGCCAGTGGTGAGATGATGGCCAAGTATGCTAGCAAACGTGCTGGCATTGGTTTAGAGATTGGCCGCTTACGTCCACTGGGTGCTCCTATTCGTGGCGGTGAGATCATGCACACAGGTATGATTCCTTTCTTGAAGAAGTGGTTTGGTGATTTGCGCTCATGTTCACAAGGAGGTATCCGCAATGCAAGTGCTACTGTATTCTATCCTATTTGGCATCATCAGTTTGATGATCTTATTGTACTTAAAAACAATCAAGGAACCGAGGAAACCCGAGTCCGTCATATGGATTATGGGGTTGTGCTTAGTGCTTTCTTCTGGAGACGATTTAAAAACAAAGAAAACATAACATTCTTTGATCCCAATGAAGTTCCTGACTTATACGAAGCGTTCTACGCAAACACTGCCTTGTTCGAAGAGCTCTACGTAAAATATGAAAAGCAACGTGGCCTTCGCAAGAAGGTAATGAGTGCAGAAGAAGTATTCAAAGGTGGTATACTAAAGGAGCGTACTGATACTGGACGCATCTATCTTGTATTCATTGACAACGTAATGAATCAAGGTCCGTTTGATCCAGAATACCACACTATCTATCAGTCAAACTTATGCTGTGAAATACTTTTACCTACTAGGCCCTTTAAGCGTCTCGATGATGATGCTGGCCGCATCGCTTTGTGTACTCTTGGATCGATCAACTGGGGTGCTTTCCGAAACCCTGAAGATATGCGTCGCGCTTGTCGTATTCTTAACCGCAGTCTTAATAATATTCTGGACTATCAAGATTTCTTAAGCATTCAGTCTAAACTATCTAATGATGAAATTCGTCCTCTAGGTATCGGTGTTACTAACCTAGCTTACTGGCACGCCAAGCGTGGCTATCAGTATGGCGACAAAGATGCGCTACAAGATGTTAAGAGCTGGATGGAACACCAAGCCTACTACCTAACTGAAGCAAGTGTTGAGTTAGCAAAAGAACGTGGCAAGTGCCTAGACAGCGATCGCACACGCTACGGTCAAGGCACATTCCCATGGGAACATCGTGCCAACGGTATCAATGAACTTGCAGACTTTACTCCTGAATTAGATTGGGAAAGCCTACGTGCTCAAATGAAACAGTACGGTGTACGTAATGCTACACAAATGGCTATCGCTCCTGTTGAATCTAGCAGTGTTGTTATTAACAGCACAAACGGCATTGAAATGCCAATGAGCCTGATTAGTACTAAAGAATCGAAAGCAGGGTCATTTACACAAGTTGTTCCTGAATATCACAAACTAAAGAACAAGTATCAGTTAATGTGGGAGCAGAAAGATTGCTTGCCTTACTTAAAGACGGCAGCAGTTTTACAAGCGTATGTTGATCAAAGTATTTCAACTAATACGTTCTATAACCCTGCACACTTCCCTGAGCGTAAGGTACCAACTACACTAATTGCTAAAAACTTAATGCAAGCACATGTATGGGGAATTAAGACGTTCTACTATTCATTAATTAACAAGGCTGGTGCAAAGATGCAAGAAGAAACACAACCACTTGCAACTGCACCTAAATTAGAAGAATTCGACGACGAAGATTGCGAGGCATGTAAACTATAATGTTAGAAACTATTTGTGATATTATGGTAGACGCTTACAAGCGTAATTGGATTACTAGTCGTGACGGTAATGTAAGCATTCGTCACCACGACCGTGACCATTTTTACATCACACCTAGCGGTGTGCGTAAGCAAACACTACAACCTGATCAGTTCAAGAAGATTGGTATTTCTCCTAGCAAAATGCTGTGGCAAGACTTGCCATACACTGACATTGGTGCCAATCTTAAACCTAGCGGGGAGTTGCCTTTACATTTCGGTTTGCAAAAGAATATGGGGCAACATAGCAGTGATGTTCGTGTAGTAGTTCATGTACATCCTACATATTGTGTTGCCGCTATGCATGCTGGTATTGATTTAAGCACAGTAGTTGACAGCTTCCCTGAACTGAGCCGATATACCAAAGTAGCACCTAACGTTGGTGATGTTCCTCCTATTAGCCAAGAGCTTGCAGATCAATGCTTTGAAAAATTAGGCTTAGATGATGCTGGAAACATTGCCTATGATATTGTGGGCATCAAAGGTCACGGCGTAGTTGCCATCGATACTAGCCCATGGCGAGCATATGAACACATTGAACGACTAGAACACATTTGTAAGATTGTTCTTGCGTCCGGCAAGTATGGAAAATAAAAAGTTTGCATGGTTTCCGACTAAAGTTACTAGCGGCGAGTGGACGTGGTTTAAATTTTATTACCAACATAGAATGTTATACGATCCGTCTACTGGTAGGCCTCCTATAAACAGTTTAGAATACAAATGGACTGAAACAGGAGCAGAGAGAAATTGGAGATTATTTTGTGAACGAATTGTACAAAATAGAAATGTATGGAACGATCCAGGAA
>JACCEE010151035.1_pt1 | contig 10363 bp, 8 predicted proteins | sample 7449931 | NCBI WGS metagenome assembly JACCEE01 (sample SAMN15323457, study PRJNA562643) | freshwater metagenome | isolation source: river surface water | place: USA:Blue River Watershed | collected 2017-08-19 | reverse complement strand
ATTTTATCCGAATCGAGTGCTTTGCTGAATATGAAACCAATTGTTTAAAATTTTGTTGTTCTGAATCAATATATTATTTTCGCTGAGTTAGACGACTCGGCACTATATCTTCTGGGGCGCGTCTGCCATAATATAAAATAGATTTGAAACTTAAGGGACGTTGGAATTCCGAAGGACGTTGACCACGGGTATAGGCACGACAGGATAATAAGAATTGGGATTCGGCGTTTAAAAATTCGGTTGGTAGGGCAAAAACGTCATAATTGATTGAATCATTTGGAGAATCAACCGAAATTTCGCCATCAATTCCCAAGCGAGAAGAGGCATCAATTACACTGTCAGATGAGTAGATTAATTCGGTGGCAGCGACATCAATATTGCCCCCTCTGCCTGCATCAGAAAATGCCGAAACGCCCGAATAATTCAAAATAACCATCTGAGGTTGTGCCACCATAATATTGCCGCCATTTCCCACACCTCCGGCAACTGCGGTACTGACTAAACTTTTCTCTAAATACAATCGGTTACTGACAAGCGTCACCACATTTCCACCACTGGCTTGATAGGTGCTATTGTTGATAAGCGAATCTTTGAGAAGTAGATTTTTTGCTTGAATTTGAATTTCCCCCGCGCTGCCCGCCCCCGGTTGTTTTGAAAATGAGCCTGTGGAAATAATAGCTTCGTCTAAAGTGAAAGTATCTGCCACAGTCACTGCGATATTACCGCTGTCACCAGAGCTAAAACTGCTGCTTGAAACAGTTGAACCTTGGCGTAAAATGCCACGTTGCAGTTGTAAAGAAACCGTTCCGCCCTTGCCAATTCCCATCGAACCGCTTGAAATTGCTAAACTTCCGCCCAAATTGACTTCATCCGCTTCAATTGTGACATGACCCGCTTGTCCCGCTGCTAAAGTGTCGGACATGATTAAGTTATTGAATAAACTGTATAAATTATCTTTCGTTGGCGGTTCTCGCTCATTCACAATATTTTTAAGGGGATGCACCGAACTGCTGTAAAATTTTTGTGCGACAATATAAATATCCCCCGCGTGTCCATCACCCAGCGTATTGGTCGAAATTTGCGCATCTTGTAATTCCAATTGCCCAGATTCCGCCAACAAAGCCACCGTTCCCCCCTGTCCACTGCCCTGCGTTTTTGCCACCAAGCGACTGTCATTGATAAAGCCAAGTGATTTTTTGGCGCGCAGAATAATCGCACTGCCTTCCCCCTGTCCTTGCTGCAAATTACTGCGAATTGAACTGTGGTTTAATTGCACCGAAGTTGCGTCAATAAACACCAAACTTCCGGAACTATCGCCACTGGTATCGGTGCTAATCTCGCTGTCTTCCAATAAAACATCCTCGCCACGAATGTAAATTAAACCCGCGCCCCGCCCCTTGCCTTCCGCCTTCAATGAGGAGTGATTTAAATGCACGTGACCGAATTTTGAGACGTGTTCCGTTTCTAAAATAAAATGATTAATATCAGTCTGTTGCTGTTCCAAATTCAATTTTAACTGACCAGCCCCCGCGAAACTGACCAATGCAATCCCGCTATTCCCAATCTCATCCAATCCCAACTCAGCGTAATTAGGTGTGGAAAGCGTGGTATTTTCCAACAGAATGTCGCCACCCAAAAGCAGCATAAATTGATTGTCGGATAGATTGAAATCCGTGTTTCTAAAAGAAATCGGCGCGGGATGTTCGCTCATAAAACCAAAGGCTTGAGGATCAGCAGCCGAGAGAATTTCAGTAGCCTGTGGATGTACCGAAAAGCTCAGATTATCTCGGAAAAGAACTTGATCCGCAGTAGTGGCAGTGAAAACGCCCGTGGTGTCAAGTTTCGCGTCCGCACCGAATAGAAAACCTGCGGGATTGAGTAAAATCAAGTCAGCACGGGGGGAAGTGGTACGAATTGTGCCATTAATGAACGAGGGCGAGCCTCCAGTGATGCGTCCAAAAATATTTTCAACCGTTGGGCTGGAGGAAAAAGTAGCAATTTCATCGCTTTGGAGATCAAACTGGTCAAAACTATAAAATAGACTATTTCCCACCCGGCTGCCCAACTGCTCGATAATCTGATAATCTTTGCCAGATAATGTCGTTCGCTCACCCAAACTGCCATCGGTGCTGACCACTGCCCCCGCTGACGTTGAGAAAAGTAGCGCAAAATACAGCAAAAGTTTTATCATAGCTCAGCCAACGATTATCAAAAAATCTTAGTCAGACAGATTATCAGTTTCTGAAGATTTTTCTAACAACATCACCGGTTTTTGTGGCGGCGAGGAATGTATCAACATACTCAATAAGTTAGCAATTGTTTCACTCATCTGTCGTCGATCCACAATCATATCAACCACACCATGTTGCAGGAGAAATTCGCTGCGTTGGAAGCCTTCCGGCAAGGTTTCGCGCACCGTTTGTTCAATGACCCGCGGACCGGCAAAGCCAATTAATGCCTCTGGTTCAGCAATATTAATATCGCCCAACATCGCCAAACTCGCAGAAACCCCGCCCATCGTCGGATCAGTCAGCACGGAAATAAACGGGATATTGTGTTGATGCAACCGTTGAATCGCGGCACTGGTTTTCGCCATCTGCATCAGGGAAAATAGAGCTTCCTGCATCCGCGCCCCGCCACTTGCCGCAAAACATACAAGGGGAATTTTTTGCTCAATTGCCAGATGCACACTGCGCACAAAACGTTCGCCGACCACGCTACCCATCGAGCCGCCCATAAATTTGAACTCAAACGCCGCGGCAATCACCGGAATATTATACACTTGCCCTTTAATAACGATCAGCGCGTCTTTTTCCCCAGTTTCCTTTTGGGCTTGGCTGAGGCGGTCTTTGTATTTTTTACTGTCGCGAAATTTCAGCCTGTCATTAGGAATAAGTTCTGCACCAATTTCTTCACGAGGCAAGGGGTCTAAAAAACTTTCCAAACGTTGCCGCGCCCCAATTCGCAGATGATGTCCACATTTAGGGCATACATTTAAATGTCTTTCTAATTCAGCCTTATACAGCACCACTTGGCACATTGGGCATTTGCTCCACAAACCTTCAGGAACAGTATGCTTACTTTTTTTGCCATCGGTGCGAATACGGGAGGGGAGTAATTTTTCAAACCAACTCATAATTTTCGGTTAAACCTAGGTTAAGCGTCAAATTGAGAGATAATGACGCTGTTTAGACAATTTTGATGATAATTCTAAATATATTCAATAGGATAAATTTTAAAAAGTTCAAGAATTCGTTCGCAAAATCAGCACTAGGCGTTGACCGGGCGATGTTCAAATTGGGCAATCCGATCTCGTAATTCCGCAGTCGCTTCAGTGGTCAACAATTGTTCTCGCTCATCAAGCAACGAACCTTCCAACACATCTGCCACTCGTTGTGCCGTATTTAGCATCAATTCAAACGCCACCCGTCCGCCCAAGGGCCCCGGCAACTGCATAAAAAAAGCCAACCCCGGTGTGGTAAAATATTCCCGCCCTTTAGGATCAAATGTCCCCGGCTCGACCAAGTTTGCGACACTAAATACTGGTTTTTTCACCTTCATATCGCCAACGCCATAATGATGAAAAATCCGCATCTCACCGTAATTTAGCCCCAAATCCTCCAAAACGGCAAAAATATCTGCCCCTGCAAATTTTTGGTGACTGTTGGCAATCACGCGCAACACGATAATAAACTGTAAATCATCGTGAGATTTTGTTACCCTAGTTGTTGTCGCTTTACCATAATTACGAACGGACTTTGATTTTTTATCTGATTTTTCAATGCGTTCAGCAGTACGTTCCCGAGTGGCAAGCTCTTCTTCAAAATAACGTTCTGCGAATAAATCTTGATCATTGGGCAGCAACGATGAATGTTTCTTACGCGGACGACGCAACAAAAATATTAACAACATGACAATTAGCGCAACGCCAAGCACCGCGCCAATCGCGAGATATTGATGTTCTATAAACAAAGTTAAAAACGCAATGTATTGATTTTCCATCAGATAGATTCCTATCGTATTATTCCGTCATCTTCAGTTATCCACCGTTGGCAGGGCTGGGTTACAAAGGCAGAGTTAATTTAACTTTGGGTTCTTTACGTGGTTGAAATTGCACACGTTCTGCCATCTCAGGACTCAAATAAACCGTGCCTTCTTGATCCACCAACATCACCTGTTTAAGCCCCATTTGTTGCGCAATTTTATACCACCCCTCCAAGCCTGCAATTGTCAATGCGGTCGAAGCCACATCTGCCAACGCCCCATTCGGATGAATCACCGTCACAGAGGCAAATTGCTGCGCTGGCGTACCGGTACGCGGGTCTAAAATATGGGAATAATGTTGCCCCTGATATTCACGATAACGCTCGTAATCGCCTGAAGTCATGACACTTTCTTCACCAGAGATCGAAAGTGCCGCTAAAACGCCCTCACCCTTGGGTTGCCGAATACCAATCTGCCACGCCTCTTTTCCCTTGCGTCCCATCGCCTTTAAATTTCCACCTGCATTGATGATCGCATTCTGCACGCCCAACTGCTTCAATTTTTCCATAACTAAATCAACCGCATAGCCTTTCGCCACACCACCAAAGTCGAAATGTACTGCCGGATTTTTACACGACACCACATTATCCATAATACTGACATCATCCATTGACGGTTTTTGAGCTAACAACGGTTGCAACTGTGCAGCAGTCGGAGGTGCGCCGGCGGGCAATTCATCTTGTTGAAAGCCCCATAATTCAATAAGATGTCCGATGGCTGGATTAAATAAACCGTCCGACTGCTCATAAAACTGCTTACTTAATTTTATGAGTTCTAACAATGAGTTATCTTCAACTTTCGCCGGCTGTCCTTGAGCAATGGCTTGATTAATATTCACTAATGGGCTGGGATGCCATGCGTGCCAGCGATTGTGCATAGATTGTAAATCAGCCGCAATTTGATTCGCAATATCAGCAGCTTGCGGTTGTGGCATCCCCCAAATACTTAGACCGACCAATGTGCCAAAAACATAAAACTGCTGCTTATAAACCTCTTGCGTAGGTTGAGGGGTGCAACTGATTGAAAACAAAGCTATTATTAAAACTAAAATCCGAAATTTCATGCGATGCGCTCACAGCGAAGCCGTTTTAGGAGGTTAGAAAATTGTTTATTTTACACGATTTACGGGTTATTGGGCGCAAAATTCTTTTTATCTTATCATTAAATGCGATGAAAATCAGTCCTATCCAAAAATTTGACCCGGTTCACTTGAAAAAATAACTTTAGGAGTTACGCAGTTCAAATTTGATTCCTAACGATAGCGTTCAATGCCTTGAATGATAATGATTTGATTTTAATCAGAAAGCCTCGTTCCCATGTTCCAGCGTGGTCATGCCGACCCAGTCGCTCCGGCGGCAAGAACGATTAGAACGTACAGTTCAATTGAATTCATGACACAAGACAAACTTAATAATCATAGAACTAGAAACTGTCAAATAAATTGTCGCTGGAGCGACCCAGTACGCATTACCACGCTGGAGCAGGGGAACGAGGCGAATGCGTAACTCCTAAACTTTATAGTTTTGCGCATAACTTGGAATGTAAGAAGTGCAATAAAATTGTGAAATTTAATTATATTGGAGTAAAATTTGGTTTAAACAGTTGCATAAAATTTTTTGTCGTCGTTTCTGCAATTAAATCAAATGATTGTCCGCGCAACTCTGCAATAAATTCTGCCACGTGTTTCACATACGCCGGTTGATTCACTTTGCCACGATACGGTACAGGAGCAAGATAGGGACTGTCTGTTTCTACAAGCATTTTTTCTAACGGCAGACGGCGTGCCACCTCTTGTAACGTCTTCGCAGTTTTAAACGTCACAATTCCAGAAAATGAAATAAACAGCCCCAAATCCATCGCTTGCTCGGCAACCGCCCAATTTTCCACAAAACAGTGCATGACCCCGCCAACATCCGCGACGCGTTCCTCTCGCAAAATTTTAATTGTGTCCGCTGCCGCCTCACGACAGTGAATAATCAATGGTTTAGCAGCCTCTCGTGCAGCGCGAATGTGCGTCCGAAACCGTTGCTGTTGCCATGTTAAATCACCCCGCGAACGATAATAATCTAAACCTGTCTCGCCCATCGCAACCACTGAAGGATATTGAGCTAATTCAACCAGTTGCTGCACAGTCGGCTCAATTTTGCAATGAGTATTGGGGTGAATGCCCACGGAGATACACACTTGAGGATGTTGAGCGGCAATCTCTAAAAGTTGCGGAAAATGCACTAAATCGACGGCAACCGATAGAAAATAGCTGACACCCTGTTGTTCTGCGTTTTGAATCAATTGCTTAGGTGTTATCTGTTCAACTAAATCGAGATGACAGTGGGAATCTACTAAAATCGTCATTTATTAAATATTCCAAAGAGTTAATCTAACCAAATTTTCAATGCTGTGAGCAGTTTATCAACTTGATAAGGTTCAATTTCAGCATTGAGTGGCACATGTGTCATATAGGGCAATTTAATCAAAATTTTTGCGTCACGCCGCCAATCAAACTGTTGTGGATCGTGGGTTGTTAAACAGTTTAGCTACACATAACTCATTGATTTTAGACAATGTTCTCGTCCATATCACTGCATCACAATCCGCCGCAACAAGTAGGAACATTGCCGAATAACATAGCCCCATATCTGTCTTACAAATTTCCCACCGGTGATTTAACAGAAATTGTCGCACAGACTTTTGCAAAGCGTCTATTATAGTTTAAAATTTGGTAGTATCATACTGAATTTGAATCGTCTAAATCACTGAAATTTACGTTAAAACTTTATAACTGAATAAAATTTATGAAAAAAATTATCGTTGGCATGTCCGGTGGTGTGGATTCTTCGGTGGCGGCATTACTTCTGCAACAACAGGGATTTGAGATCGCAGGTTTATTTATGAAGAATTGGGAAGAGGATGATACTGAGACTTATTGCAGCGCAACCCAAGATTTACAAGATGCGCAGGCAGTGTGCGATAAACTCAAAATTCCGCTCTATACTGTTAATTTTTCAAGCGATTATTGGGATAATGTGTTTGAATATTGTTTGCAGGAATTTCAAGCCGGACGCACTCCAAATCCAGATATTTTATGCAACCGAGAGATAAAATTCAAAGTTTTTCTGGAACATGCGCTGCGTTTGGGAGGCGATGCGATTGCAACTGGGCATTATGTGCGACGCGGACAATGTGATGGCATTTTTCAACTTTTAAAAGGTTTAGACCCAAATAAAGACCAAAGCTATTTTTTATATACTTTAGGACAACAGCAACTTGAAAAATCGCTATTTCCGGTCGGTGAGCTTCACAAAAATCAGGTTCGCGAACTTGCCGCCCATGCGGGTTTAACCACTTCGACTAAAAAGGATAGTACCGGCATTTGTTTTATTGGCGAGCGTCCATTCAAGGCATTTTTAAACCGATTTTTACCGGCACAACCGGGCGACATGGTGACTCCAGAGGGTAAAATAGTTGGGCAACATGACGGGGTAATGTTTTATACGCTGGGGCAACGGCAAGGATTACACATTGGCGGGATGGTCAATAGCAGTGGCGAACCTTGGTATGTCGTTGGAAAAGATATAAAAAATAATCAACTCATCGTTGCGCAAGGACATCAACATCCATTGTTATTCAGTCATGGTTTATACGCTGAACAATTATCTTGGATTGCAACACCGCCTGCATTTTTGCCATTCCATTGTCATGCAAAAACGCGCTACCGCCAACCCGATCAAGCCTGTACGATGACCGAATGGACACAACATGGCTGTCGTGTGGAATTTGCGCAACCCCAGCGGGCAGTCACTCCGGGGCAATCTGTGGTTTTTTATCAAGGAGATTGTTGTCTCGGCGGCGGCGTGATCACTCAAATATTTTAGGAATCAATCATGTCACAACATTATTTTTACAAAGCAATGGACAGTCGCGGTCGTGTCACTCAAGGGCAGATTAATGCGAATAATATCAACGACTTAGAAGCAAGATTGGAGCGAATGGGTTTTGATCTGATTGACTATAAAGTGCAGAAAAATCGTCATTCACGCTTCGGAAAGGTGAAACGCCAAGAATTAATCACTTTTTGTTTCACGATGGAGCAACTGACTCGTGCGGGTGTTCCAATTATCGCGGGTTTAGAAGACATACGTGACAGTTTGCCCCAGTCTCGATTACGCGAAGTTGTTTCCAATTTAATTGAAAATATTCAAGGGGGCGAAAATTTATCTGAAGCGATGCGCCACTTTCCAGATGTGTTTGACCAAGTATTTGTAAATCTTGTAAATGCGGGCGAACACAGCGGCAATTTGAGCAAAGTTTTTGAACATCTCACGGAAACTTTGAAGTGGCATGACGAATTGGTCGCTAAAACTAAAAAATTAATCATGTATCCGATCTTTGTGGGTGTCGTAATCATCGGTGTCTTCTTCTTTTTAATGCTCTACCTCGTGCCGCAGTTAAAACAATTTTTTGCAAACATGGGCAAGCAACTCCCGATGCACACGAAGATTTTACTATACATTTCTGACTTTATGGTGACATATTGGTATATTGTCATTCTACTGCCCATTTTACTCATTATTGGATTCAATATTGGCTTGCGTTATAGCAGTCGGTTGCGCTTCATGTTTGACCGAGCTAAGTTGCGAATCTGGATTATTGGACCCATTTTGGAAAAAATCATTCTTGCCCGCTTTGCCAACTTTTTCGCGCTACTTTTTGGTTCTGGAATTACAGTATTGGACAGTTTGCAGATCAGTAAAAAATTGGCAGGGAATGTGATTATTGAAGCTGCAATTCAACGAGTTATCGACCAAATTGCAGATGGCGTGGGGATCAGCGAGAGTTTTGAACGGGCGCGGCTGTTTCCTCAATTAGTGCTTCGGATGGTAAAAATTGGGGAATCGACTGGAGAGCTTGATGCAGCATTGCTGAATGTGACTTATTTCTATAATCGTGAGATTCGAGATTCGATAGATAAAATTCAAACAATGATCGAACCTTTAATGATTGTAATCATGGGCTTGCTGCTCGGTTGGGTGATGTTATCGGTGCTTGGACCCGTGTACGATATGATTTCAAAATTTGACATCTAATCATCTATTTTATAGTCAAATTTTCATATTTTCTTTAAATTTGCTATACTCTAAAATCGCTATGCCCTTTTTGAAGCCCGAAGAAATGCCGCCGTTTTTATATTGTAATATTTGCCGTAACCATTCCCCCCTTTCTATACGAGGTTTAATATGGCTATTTTAAAATGCCCTCATTGTGAATATAGCAAGGAAGTGTCTGATCAATATGCAGAAAAAACTGTGAAATGTCCTTCTTGTGGGCAACCTGCGAAAGTTCACGATACCATCAGTATTCTAACTGCCTTTTCCGATAAAATCTCTGAATTTGAGACAGAATTGAGCGAACTTAAAAGTTCAGTCACTACAATTCCACAATCTGCTAATTCTGCGAACATCAATGAGGAGTTGGTGGACACGTTGGCGAAGATTTTTAGGGAAAATCGGATTGCAATGGCGGAGTTTAATGATGCGACTAAACGGTGGGAAAATGTCACCTTGCGCTCAGAACAACAGACGTTATTATGGACTCGGTTAGGGATTACAGGTTTTTTTATCTTGTTGATGATAATCGTATTTTTGGTATTCAACACTTCTAGGAATATGCAAGTATTTTCTGAGAATGCACATGCTTTCTCTGAACAGATGCAACTTGTCGGCAGTCGAGTGAAAACGATTTCGGATGATCTCGGTAATGTGAAACAAACAGTAGGTAAATTGAACGCTGCGTTGTCATCGAATGATTTGCTGAAATATCAAGAGATTGTCAGTTCAGTTGGCGATTTACATGATTCGATGACCACAGTGCAACACAAAATGCGGGAATTGAACGATAATTTGTCTCAAATTCGGCAACAATTGAAGGAATCCAATGCGGAGGAACAGCGTTATCGTCCATATCGTTGAAATATTTGGTTTTTGAACGATTGTAAATAGTTATGAATCACGACTCGTTCCCATGCTCCAGCGGGGTAATGCCTACCCAGTCGCTCCCGCCGTGAACACAGGAAATTATCTTGGCATGAATTATTGTGTAGTTAGCGTGCTGTACGTTGCTCTAAACCCAAATAGTTTCGGAAATCTGTCAGGTTTTAAAGAGAATTATTTTGTAAAAAATTACTTCATTTTATATAGAGGATTCCGAACATGTCTGAAATCTATCTTTCCCGTTTGTGTTATGCCAGTACCGCCACCGAAAAATGTACTTCTCTACAAGTGGGAAGTATTTTAGAAGCATCGTTTCGTAATAATGCTGAACT
>JACCEE010399324.1_pt1 | contig 10364 bp, 9 predicted proteins | sample 7449931 | NCBI WGS metagenome assembly JACCEE01 (sample SAMN15323457, study PRJNA562643) | freshwater metagenome | isolation source: river surface water | place: USA:Blue River Watershed | collected 2017-08-19 | reverse complement strand
TTTGTGCGAGGAGATATTGAAGTACGCACCGTGGCATCCAGGTGGGCAAAGAGTTTGGCCTCCATTCGAAATGGCCTGCGCCTCAACAGTGGATCAGGGGATGCCGGTGCACTAATACCGGGAATGGTGCTTGGAGATACTTCTAAACAGAGTCCGACATTTAAAGCAGAGATGAAGCGCTCCGGCTTAACTCACTTAGTCGCTGTTAGCGGTGCAAACTTCGCAATTGTTTCTGCTTTTGTTTTGTGGGCGATGCAATTCTTTATTCGTTCCATTAAATGGCGTTTAGGTGCGACTGCAATATTTTTAGCGAGCTTTATCGCACTCGTTCGACCATCTCCATCTGTTTTACGCGCGGCTGCGATGGCTGCAGTGTTATTAGTAGCAAAAGGATCTCGCAGACCCAGTGATTCCCTGCCCGCACTTGGCTTTGCAATTGCTGCTGTTGTAATTGGCGATCCATGGCAAGCGCGGGACGCGGGCTTTGCGTTATCAGTTTTAGCAACTGCAGGTTTACTGCTCTTTGCTCCACGCATTATTGCGTGGCTTTCTAAGTTCTTACCTAAGTTAATTAGCGAAGCCTTAGCGCCTCCTATTGCTGCGACTCTTTTTTGTTCACCAGTGTTGATTGCAATTGCAGGATATTTAGCACCGATGAGTGTCATTGCAAATTTACTTGCAGCCCCTGCTGTTGCCCCCATCACGATTATTGGTTTTATTTCAGCCCTCATTTCTCCCTTCGCACCATTTGTGACTCGCGCATTGATATTTGTTATTCACTTTCCTGCCGCGTTCATCGCCTGGATTGCACATTGGGCTGCACAATTTCCAGTGCTACAAATGAGCAGTGCGATTTTGATTGGTTTGTTGATAGCGCTCTGGTTTGCGCGCACGTTATTGCAGGCACATTGGAAGAAATACGTAGCCATTGCGCTCTGTTTTCTTTTGTTTATTACGTGGATTGGTCGCTGGCCCGGCGGGCAGTGGAGCGTTGCTAATTGCGATATTGGCCAAGGCGATTCCTCAGTAATTAACTTAGGAAATCACAGAGCAATCGTTTTAGATGTTGGGCCTGATGCTGCGCTAGAAGATGCATGTTTAAAGGCACTCGGAATACGCGAAATACCTTTATTGATTCTCTCTCACTTTCATGCAGATCACGTAGAAGGTCTGCCAGGGTTATTAAAGAAGCGAAGTGTTGGACAAGTCTGGGTGAGTAACAACACTGATCCGGTGTTTGAAAGTGCACGAGTGCAAAATTGGCTTAAAGGAGTAAATGTTCAAGTTGTTACGCGCGGAATACAGAGCAGGTTTTCCAATATTGAAATCAAAGTTCTGTGGCCACTGACAACGACAGGGCAATTCGCAACTAATCCAGGTGATGGCTCTGCGATAAATAACTCAAGCATTGCAGCCATGATCTCATCGCCAGATTTTTCACTCTTTGCAGCAGGGGATTTAGAGCCGCCAGTTCAAGAACTATTGCGCGCCGATGTCACACGCGTTGATATTTACAAAGTCTGTCACCATGGTTCGAAGTATCAAGACCCAGAATTTATGAAGATCCTCTCGCCAGCGATTGCGATGATTAGCGTGGGCGTTGGAAATACGTATGGACATCCCGCTCCACAAACGGTCGCTGCTCTGACTAGACTCGGCGCCAGGGTTGTGCGAACAGATACAGATGGCGCGATTGCAATTGAGGCACAAGAGCATCGCTTATCAATAAAGTTAGCGCGATCAGGAATACATATCTTCCGATTGGGATAGGAGCCGTGATGGACAGTCTCTATCTCATCCTTGGCTCCGAAGGCGCACTCGCAGATAGCGCACTGCTAAAGCTGACTTCACAACTCAAAGAAGAAAGCGCTGAAGTAACCACACTCTTTGCCTCCGAAGTGATCGTGGGAGATATCGCAGATGCACTTGCACCATCACTTTTTTCTGAACGCCGCGCATTAATCATTAAAGAGCTACAGGATTTAGCCGAAGAATCTCGGGATGAGATCACACGTTATTTAGACAATGTGGACGCAACAACAACCGTAATTTTTATGCACAAGGGTGGCGTTAAAGGTAAAGCGCTGCTCGATGCAATTAAGAAAGCTAAAGCCACAATCATTGCGTGTGAGCCACTTAAGAAAGAGAGCGAAAAGCAAGAGTTTGTTCGCAACCTATTTTTAGATTTAGGACGTAAAGCTTCACCTGCTGCAGTCACAGCACTAGTTAATGCAGTCGGTGGCGACCTACGCGAACTCAGCGCTGCTTGTTCGCAGATTGTCTCTGATGCACCAGCTGGAACAATTGATGAAGCCCACGTTGAAAAATTTCATCAAGGACGTATTGAAACAACAGGTTTTGATGTGGCAGACATTGCGCTCGAAGGAAATCTTGCGCAAGCACTCATTACTCTGCGCGGAGCAATTGCAACTGGCACAGATCCAGTAATGATTACGAGTGCACTGGCATCTGCTATTCGCGGATTAGCAAAAGTTTCTGGTGCAAATAGAAATGTAAAATCTTTTGAATTAGCGGGCTCACTTGCAATGGCTCCATGGCAAATAGATAAAGCGCGTCGCCAACTTGCAGGCTGGACTCCCAAGGGATTAACCGCAGCAGTTGCAGCGGTGGCGCAGGCTGATGCCGATGTGAAAGGGGCTGCGAGTGACCCGATTTACGCACTCGAAAAGGCGATTTCAGAGATAGCTACCGCACGAAATGGGCGCCGGATCTCAGTTTGAGCGTAAGGGGCACGCGCTGGTAGCCTACGCATCTATTAATAACCCTTATTAATTCGCACTACAAAAGAGAAGTGAGTTTTTCACGTGGCAAATATCAAGTCGCAGATTAAGCGAATCAAGACCAATGAGAAGGCACGCCTTCGCAATAAGGCTGTTAGCTCATCAATCAAGACCGCTGTTCGTAAATTCCGCGATGCAGTAACTGCTGGTGACAAGGCTGTAATCACAACAGAACTTCGCAGTGCATCTAAAGCACTAGACATCGCAGTTGCTAAGGGAGTTCTTCATAAGAACACAGCTGCTAACAAGAAGTCTTCAATGGCGAGTGCGGCTAATAAAGCCGGCGTTCGTTAATTCTCACCTTCACCAATTAACTGCGAGGCTAATTTAGATGCCTGCGATATCCCTAGATAAAGCCCCGCAACCTGCTGCTACAAAGCCGGAGCAGATTCGTAATTTTTGCATCATCGCCCACATCGATCACGGTAAATCGACACTCGCCGATCGCATGCTCGGAATCACAGAAGTTGTAGAAGCTCGCAATATGCGCGCGCAATATCTAGATCGCATGGATATCGAACGCGAACGCGGAATCACAATTAAATCTCAGGCAGTTCGCCTTCCTTGGCGTAGCGCAATCGATGGGCAGGAATACATCCTGAACATGATTGATACACCGGGTCACGTTGACTTTACGTACGAAGTATCGCGCTCGCTGGCTGCATGTGAAGGCGCTGTGTTGCTAGTTGATTGCGCACAAGGCATTGAAGCGCAAACTCTTGCCAACCTTTATTTGGCGATGGAGAATAATCTCACGATTATTCCTGTGCTTAACAAGATTGATTTGCCTAATGCACAACCAGAAAAGTTCGCCGCAGAACTTGCAAAACTAATTGGCTGTGAACCTGAAGATTGCTTGCGCGTATCAGGTAAAACTGGTGAGGGTGTTGCAGAGTTACTAGATCAAATCGTTGCTCAAATTCCAGCCCCAGTGGGTGATGCAAATGCTCCAGCTCGTGCGCTTATTTTTGACTCGGTGTATGACTCATATCGTGGTGTTGTTACATACGTTCGAGTTGTCGATGGTCACTTATCTCCACGCGATCAAATTCAAATGTTTTCAACAGGTGTACGTCACGAAATGCTCGAAGTCGGAGTTATCTCACCTGAACCATTGCCAAGTAAAGGTCTTGGGGTTGGCGAAGTAGGTTATTTAATTACTGGCGTAAAGGATGTTCGCCAATCACGTGTGGGTGACACTGTTACGACATATAACAATCCGACTAAGTCACCACTATCTGGATATAAAGATCCAAAGCCAATGGTTTTCTCTGGTCTTTATCCTCTAGACGGCGCTGACTATCCTGCACTTCGCGAAGCGCTAGATAAGTTACAACTTAACGATGCCGCATTAGTTTATGAACCAGAATCATCTGCAGCCCTAGGCTTTGGTTTCCGCTGCGGCTTCTTAGGTTTGCTGCACATGGAAATCGTGCGCGAGCGTCTAGAGCGTGAATCAAAACTTAACTTGATTTCAACTGCCCCTAACGTTGTGTATCTAGTGACTTTAGATGACGGAAAAGAAGTTCGAGTAACAAATCCATCTGAATTTCCTGATGGAAAAGTCGCAATTGTTCGCGAACCAATTGTTAAAGCGACAATTCTTGCTCCATCTGAATTCATCGGAACAATCATGGAACTCTGCCAAGAGCGTCGTGGTTTATTGCTGGGCATGGATTACTTGTCCGAAGATCGTGTTGAAATTCGTTACACGCTGCCTCTCGCAGAAATCGTCTTTGACTTCTTTGATCAACTCAAATCTCGCACACGCGGATACGCATCTCTTGATTACGAAGAAAAGGGCGATGAAGAAGGCAACCTCGTTAAGGTAGATATTTTGTTACAGGGCGAAGCAGTCGATGCCTTTAGCGCTGTTGTTCACCGCGATAAGGCTTATGCCTATGGTGTGATGATGACGAGTAAATTGCGCGAATTAATTCCACGCCAACAATTCGAAGTTCCTATTCAAGCTGCTATCGGTGCACGCATTATTGCTCGTGAAAACATTAGAGCTATTCGCAAAGATGTTCTTGCAAAGTGTTACGGCGGAGATATCTCACGTAAGCGCAAACTCCTTGAAAAGCAGAAAGAAGGAAAGAAGCGCATGAAGATGGTGGGACGCGTAGAAGTTCCACAAGAAGCATTCGTGGCAGCCCTTGCAACGGATGCGGATATCGAAAAGGTGAAAGCCGCGCGTAAATAAGTACGGACATGACTGACTTATCAATCTACGTTCATATCCCGTATTGCATCAAACGATGTGGGTATTGCGACTTCAACACATATACGCCCTCAGAGTTACAAGATGGTGCGACTTTAGATGTTGTTTCAGCTGATTACATAGATGCCGTTGTTCAAGAGTTAAAGAGTGCACCGAAAGATCCTGTGTCAACCATTTTCTTCGGTGGCGGGACTCCATCGTTATTGCCAGCAAGAGATTTAGGTCGAGTGATTGCTGCGATTCGTGAACACAATGGATTAAAAGATGGGGCCGAAGTTACGTTGGAAGCAAACCCAGACTCTGTTACTCCTGAAAAGCTAGCCGACTACATCAGTGTCGGATTTAATCGAATTTCATTTGGCGCACAGTCTTTTGTTCCACATGTGCTTGCGACTCTTGATCGCACACACAATCCAGATAACGTGAAGAAGGCTGTCGATGCAGCTCGTGCGGCAGGTTTCTCAAGTATCAGCGTTGATTTAATTTACGGAACCCCTGGTGAAACTCTCGATGATTGGCGAACTACTGTCGAAAGCGCGTTGGCTCTGGATATTGATCACATAAGTGCATATGCGTTGATTGTAGAAACTGGAACGAAGCTCGCTGCACAAATCAAACGTGGTGAAATTGCAATGCCTGATGATGATGTGATGGCAGATATGTATTTGCTCGTTGATTCTCTCTGTGAAACACAGGGCATGAGTTGGTACGAATTGAGTAATTGGTCAAAACCTGGACACGAGTGCAAGCACAACGTTGCATACTGGCATAACGCTAATTGGTGGGGACTTGGGCCGGGTGCGCATTCGCACATGAATGGAAAACGTTTTTGGAATGTTAAACACCCATCTGCTTACAAAACTCGAGTTTTTGCAGGTGATACTCCGATTCACGAGAGTGAAGTGTTAACCGCAGAACAAATTCAGGACGAAAAAATTATGTTATCTATTCGCATGCGAGATGGGATTTCATTTGATGAGCTTGCACCGCATCATCTTGAACGCTTAGCAATCTATAAAGAAAATGGCTATGTTTCTTTGAATGGCGATAGCGTGACATTGACCCCAGTTGGGCGTCTGATTGCTGATCGAATCGTGCGCGAATTAGTTATGTAGTACCTTTGTCCTATGGACATTTTAGTTATCGCGCTAGCAGTTGTTTTTGTTATTTCTGGTCTCTCAAAGGCAAGTGGAAATGCAAAGGGCCTTTCAGGCACACGTGATGTGAATGTTCCAGATTGGCTGGCTCGCCTTACAGGTCTTGTTGAAACAGCCGCAGCCCTTGGTTTACTTATTGGCTTGAGGTACGAATGGATGTTATTCGTTCCGCTCATGACATTGTGGGCGCTCATGGCTGGTGCAATTTATTTCCACTTCCGTGCCGACAAAGCAAAAACTTCATTTCCAGCATTTTTCTTGCTTACAGCTATTTCTATTGCTCTCGTAACAATCTAGGAAAACACTCGTGTCAGTTCGCCGTTTAGAAATTCTGCGCGCCATTGTCGATGAATACGTGGCGACTCAAGAACCTGTCGGCTCAAAATCTATTGCTGCTCGCAGTGGACTTGGAATTTCACCGGCAACTATTCGAAATGAAATGGCTGTTCTTGAAGAAGAAGGTTTGATTACACATCCACACACAAGTGCTGGACGTATCCCAACTGATCGTGGGTACCGTGTATTCGTAGATAAGTTAGCGACCGTTAAGCCACTATCTGGCGCCGAACGTCGCGCAATTGAAACATTTCTCGAGGGTGCACTCGATCTAGATGATGTTGTTTTGCGAACTGTTCGTTTGCTCGCAGATGTCACAAAGCAAGTAGCCGTTGTTCAATATCCATCTATGGTGAAATCTCGCGTGCGCCACGTCGAACTTGTTGCCCTGACACCATCGCGCTTAATGATGATTTTGATTACGGATGCGGGTCGCGTAGAACAGCGCGTGCTCGAATTATCGAGTGATTCCACAGATTTATTCTTATCTACTCTGCGCAACCAGATAAACAATGCAGTGATGGGTCAACGACTACCAGATGTCGCAGATCGAATCAGCGGAATTCTAGAGAGCTATAGCGCAGCAGATAGAAAGAATGTTGCAGTTGTTATTTCAGCGCTGATTGAAATGGCAATGGAGCGCCCAGAAGAAAAAGTTGTCTTAGCTGGAACAGCAAACCTTGCTCGCTTCAGCGAAGATTTTTCAACCAATATGCATCCGGTACTTGAAGCGCTCGAAGAGCAAGTTGTCTTACTTCGCTTACTCGGAGATGCTGGCGAGAATGTTCAAGTGCGTATTGGTACCGAGCAGAGTGAGCGAAACTTGCGTTCAACATCGCTTGTAACAGTTGGTTATGGCGCATCTGATTCACCACTTGGTGCTCTCGGTGTATTAGGGCCAACTCGTATGGATTATGCAGGTTCGATTGCTGCAGTTTCATCGGTCGCTAGGTATGTCGGTCGTTATCTCAATGAAGGTGCATAAGTGGCTGATCATTACGACCTCTTAGGTGTTTCGCGTGACGCATCCGCTGATGAAATCAAACGCGCATATCGTAAGTTGGCACGTGAATTACATCCTGATGTAAATCCAGATCCTGCTACTCAAGAAAAATTCAAAGATGTAACAGCTGCATATGAAACTCTGAGCGATCCACAAAAGCGTCAGATGTATGACGCAGGTGGAAGCGGATTTGGTGGTTTCGGCGGATTTGGTAACGCCGGTGGTTTCGGCGACATCATGGATGCATTCTTTGGTGGTGGCGGCAGTCGTGGCCCACGTCCGCGTGTTCGCGCAGGACAAGATGCACTTATTCGAGTCGAAGTAGATTTGTACGAAGCAGCATTCGGTACTGAACGCGACATCACATTAGAAAGCGCTGTTGCATGCGAAAAATGCCAAGCAACAGGATGTGCAGATAATTCTCAACCTGAAATGTGTTTGATCTGCAAAGGTCGCGGAGAAACACAACAAGTCACCCGTTCAATTCTTGGACAGGTGATGACATCGCGCCCGTGCAACACATGTAATGGTTTTGGTTCTGTAATCCCTAATCCTTGCCGCGAATGTGCAGGAGATGGACGCGTGCGAGCACGACAGACAATTAACATCAAAATTCCTGCTGGCGTTGAAACCGGAAATCGTATTCAGATGTCAGGTCGCGGCGAAGTTGGACCAGGTGGAGGACCTGCTGGTGATTTGTACGTAGAAATTGTTGAACGTGCACACGAGTATTTAGTGCGCGAAGGCGATAACTTACATATTCAAATTGGAATTTCTATGGCACATGCAGCCCTCGGTACAAAAGTGCAAGTAGAAGGCCTCGATGGAACACTCGAAGTTGAAATCAAATCTGGAACACAGAGCGGATCAACAATTGTTCTTAAGGGAAAAGGTGTGACACGTCTTCGGAGTACGTCACGGGGTGATTTAATCGTTCACGTCGAAGTACAGACGCCGACAAAGCTCAATCGTGAACAAGAAGAACTACTCAAAAAGTTCGCAGATGCGCGTGGTGAAAAAGATGGCGAGATACATTTGAGCAACCGCGAAGGCGGAGTCTTTGGAAAACTTAGGGGAGCGTTTCACCGATAATTATGTTGACTCTATTTTTTGTGGATGACCTACCTCGAAAAGTTGGATCAAGTTACGAATTTGATTCAGATGATGCCCAACATGCCATTCGCGTTCTGCGCATGAGTGCGGGCGAAGTTTTCATGCTCTCTGATGGTCAAGGCAAGTGGTCGAAGGTAAAAATATTTGCAGTTAAAAAGAAGTCACTTGAAGTTGAAGTAATTGAAACAGGAATTCAGGATCCTTTAGACATTTCCTTCACTGTAGTTCAAGCACTGCCAAAAGGTGATCGATTAAAGGAGTGCATCGAATTACTGACCGAAGCTGGTGTTGACACAATTATTCCGTGGTCTGCTCAACGCTCAATTGGTAAAGCAGAAAAAGGCGTTGAAAAGCTTCAAGTCACGGCTCGAGAAGCAAGCAAACAATCTCGCAGATTCTTTATTCCACAGGTTGCAGGTGTTGCCAATACTTCAAAAGTTGTCGAGCTCATTGCTCAGCATGACCTTGTCTTGGTTTTTCATGAGAGTGCCACAAGTAAAGTTTCTGAAATTGTGACAAGAAAATACTACGAATCCCAAAGTGTCATGATCATCATTGGTCCTGAAGGTGGAATCACCAATGAAGAACTAGAACAATTTAAATCTGCCGGAGCCAAGGTTGCTCTCATGGGACGCCCAATTTTGCGTAGCGCCCATGCGGGTCTTGCTGCAATGAGCGCAGTGAATGCGCTCATTAAAGTATGGTGAATACATGGCGCTAGATCCCGAGTGTTTATTCTGCAAGATCATTGAAGGTGACATTCCTGCAGAGATTGTTTTTCGAAATGAAAACGTTGTTGCGTTCAATGACATCAATCCACAAGCACCTACACATGTATTGTTAATTCCTACAGTGCACACTGAAAATGCAGCAGGTCTTGCAAAGATTTCGGGAACAATTACTGCAGCGCTCTTTACCGCAGCCGCAGAGATTGCCGAGCAGCACGGACTAAAGGGTTATCGAACTGTTTTTAACACTGGCGCAGAGGCAGGCCAGAGTGTTTTCCACGCTCACATGCATCTCTTAGGCGGGCGTGGACTCGCATGGCCACCAGGTTAAAAGTAGTATTTCGCTCAATATGCAGCGCACCCTAGTCACTGTACCTCCAGCCATTTCCATGGTGGCCCTAATCGGTACGCATGATGACAACCTAAGAATTGTCGAAGCAGCTTTCCCATCTGTTGCAATTACTGTTCGTGGAAATGAAATTACATTGCGCGGACCACACGCAGATTGTGGCCAAGTAGAAAAGTTATTCTCAGAGTTATTAGTTGTTATTCGCTCGGGACAAGCATTGACAACGGATGCTGTCACTCGTTCGATTGCGATGCTTTCGCAAGAACCACAAGATCATCCCGCAGAAGTTTTATCACTTAATATCGTCAGCAATCGTGGTCGCACAATTCGACCAAAGACTGCCAATCAAAAGCGTTACGTAGAAGCAATTGAAGAGAACACAATAACTTTTGGTATCGGTCCTGCTGGAACAGGAAAGACATACCTGGCAATGGCAAAGGCAGTCTCTGCTCTTCAGAATAAAAAAGTAAACAGAATTATTCTTACCCGCCCTGCCGTTGAAGCGGGCGAACACCTTGGATTCTTGCCTGGAACACTGAGCGAAAAAATTGATCCATATTTGCGCCCACTCTTTGATGCGCTACACGACATGATTGATCCAGATTCAATTCCGCGGCTAATGCAATCAGGGGTTATCGAAGTCGCACCGCTTGCTT